>Ga0068860_100002027_pt1 | contig 21379 bp, 23 predicted proteins | sample KBSSwiS32_FD_66597 | JGI IMG/M metagenome (GOLD analysis project Ga0068860, IMG submission 66597) | Switchgrass rhizosphere microbial communities from Kellogg Biological Station, Michigan, USA - KBS Switchgrass S3-2 | ecosystem: Host-associated > Plants > Roots > Rhizosphere > Soil ...
CATCGGAGGCCTGGGCCGCATCGAAATCGACGCAATGCGCAAGAAGGGCTTCTCGCCGGGCTTTGCCGCCGCGGTGACCAGCTCGTCGGCGATCGTCGGCCCGATCTTTCCGCCGTCGATTCCGCTGATCATCTATGGCACCGTCACCGGCGTTTCCGTGATTCAGCTATTGCTCGGCGGCATCCTGCCGGGCTTGCTCTGCGTCGTGGCGCTGATGCTGATGACCGGCTGGCTCGCGATACGGCGCAACTATCCGCGCACGGAACGCTGGCCGAAGTTCGCAGAGCTCTGGCGCGATCTGAAGCCGGCCTTCCCGGCGATCATCGCGCCGGTGATCCTGATTGCCGGCATGCTGGCCGGGTTCTTCACGCCGACGGAGATCGCGTCGGTCACCGTCGCGTACGCGATCCTGATCAGCGCGCTGTTCTACCGCGAGCTCACGGTGCAGGGCTTGCTCGACGCCGCGTACGAGACGATTCGCGCGTCGGCGGGTATCCTGCTGATCGTTGCGGTGGCCGCGCTGTTCGGCTGGATCCTGTCGGTCGAGCAGGTGCCGCAGAAGCTGACGGGCGTGATGCTCGCGATCTCCGGCAATCCGTATGTTTTGCTGCTGATCGTCAACCTGCTGCTGCTGGTCGTCGGCATGTTTCTCGACAGCACGACGGCGATCCTTGTGATCGCGCCGATCATCGCGAAGCCGTTGGTGATGGCCGGCGTCGATCCGGTGCACCTCGGCATGGTCGTCGTCTTCAACCTGATGATCGGCCTGCTGACGCCGCCGATGGGCCTCGCGCTGTTCCTCGTGGCCGACATCGCCAAGGTGACGATGAAGGAGGTGCTGAAGGAAATGATGCCCTACTACGTTCCGCTGCTCGCCACGCTGTTGCTGATTACCTACGTGCCGGGCATCACGACCTGGATTCCGCGCCTCGCGCTCGGTAATTGACGTCAAGGAGAATTCCGTTGAACGCACCGAACGACACCCGCCCCGTCATCGCCATGGCGATGGGCGATCCCGCGGGGATCAGCCCCGAGCTCACGGCCAAGCTGGTCGCGCTCGACGAAGCACGCGCCGCGGCGCATCTCGTGGTGATCGGCGACGCGCGCGTATTCGCGGCGGGCGCCGCCACCGCGGGCGTCAAGGCCGACTTCACGACGATCGGTGCGAACGATCCGGTGCCGGCCGCGCGCGAGCGGCCGGTGTTCGTCGACTTGCGTCATCTCGACCCGGCGGCGATCACGCGCGGCAAGCCGTCGCGCGAAGGCGGCGCTTTCGCGTTGGCGAACTATCGTCACGCGCTCGAGCGCGTCAAGCGCGGCGAAGCGCGTGCGGTCTGCTTCACGCCGTTCAACAAGCAGGCGATGCGCCTCGCCGACGATTCCTACGACGACGAGATCGGCTTCACTGCCGGCGTGCTCGGCGTCACCAGCCCCGCCACCGAATTCAACATCCTCGAAGGGCTGTGGAACGCGCGCGTCACGTCGCACGTGCCGATGGCCGAGGTGCCGAAGCTCCTGACCGTCGACGGCATCGTCGGCGCATTGGAGATCACCGCGGAAGCATTGCGCGCGGCGGGCTACAACCCGCCGCGGATTGCGGTGGCCGCGCTCAACCCGCACGCGGGCGACGGCGGCAATTTCGGCCGCGAGGAAATCGACGTGATCGCACCCGCAGTCGCCAAGGCGAAGGCGAAGGGCATCCCGTGCGACGGTCCCTACCCGGCGGACACGGTGTTCGTTCGCGCGAAGCGTGGCGACTACGACGCGGTGATGACGATGTATCACGACCAGGGGCAGATCGCGATGAAGCTGATGGGCTTCGATCGCGGCGTCACGCTGCTCGGCGGGTTTCCGTTTCCGATCTGCACGCCCGCGCACGGCACCGCCTACGACATAGCGGGCAAGGGCGTGGCCAATCTCGGCGCGACGCGCGCCGCCGTGCTGCTCGCCGCGCAAATGGCCAGGCGCGCCGATCGAGCGTGAGTAGCCCGGGTTGAGCGCAGTGAAACCCGGGTCTCGCCGAGAGCTCGACCCGGGCTACTCGGGTTGATCGGACGGCGCCGCGATCAGCGTCGCGAGCATCGCGCGATCGTGCTTCGCCGCGAGCGCCTCGAATTCGGCGCGACGCGCGACGAAGCGGACGTGAAACGCGGTAAACGGCAGTTCCGGGCCGCGGATGTTTCGCAAGACGCGCCACGTGTCCCAGCCCGGCAGCGTTTCGCCGGCGGGGGCCGGCAGCAGCACCGAGAATTCGCCCCACGGCATTTCCGCCTTTGCCGTGCGCTCGCATAGATACGTCTGGCTGTTCCCCGCCTTGTCGGCGATCGGCGCGACTCCCCAAAGATGGCGCCAGACGTTGCGAAAGCGATTGAACTCGGGGGCGTTCCAAACCGGGTCGAACGATTCCTCCCCGGTCATCCCGAGGAAATCGAAGTGCGTCCGGGGCTCGAACGGATTCGCACCGCCAGCGATCTTCCAGTTCGAGTAGTGGAATACGCCGGGCTGCGCGTTGAAGAACGGATTGTCGACGCGCTGCAACCAAGCGTCGTAACCTTTCTCCTCCGACCCGTCGCGTATCGAATACGTGACGAACAGCATCATCGGGTAGGCGCGCGTGCGGCGGGCAAATTCTTCGTTCACTGGACTACCCTCCGCGCTACGCGCTTCGGAGCTAATTCGCACTCGGGAGCGGCCCTTCGTGCTCATGGTCGGCCTTCGGTCAACTGCGCAAGCGATACGTGCGGGTCGCTGCCCGGCGGCAACGCGAGCGCGGGAAGCGTGGCGCGAAGCTCGCTCTCGTCGACATCGCGAGTGATGCAAACGAGCCGCGACCGATGGTCGGTGTCGGGCCAGCCGGCGAGTCGCTCGGGCCGGTGGAACACGCGTTGCACGCCTTGCAGGAAGACGATCTCGTCGGAATCGGCGATGCGCACGATTCCCTTGGTGCGCAGCAGACGGTCGCCGAAGGCGCCGCTGACGATCCGCCACCACGCTGCGATGCCCGCCCAGGATATCGGCTCGTCGATCACGAAGCAGTGCGCACGCACGCGCGCGTCGTGTCGGTTGACGTCGTTCGCCTCGGCGTGGTGGTGCGCGTGACCGTGGTGGGTAGCATCATGCGGCGCAACGTCGACAGCCACGCGATGGCGCTCCAGGGGGGCGAACGCGGCGAGCGCGGCGTCTCCATGTCGCGATTCGACGATTTCGGCGCGCGGGTTGAGTTGCTCGAGGCGCGCGAAGAGGTCGCTGGCCGCGGGTGCGACGTCGAGCTTGGTCACGACGAGGCGATCCGCCACCGCGATCTGCTTGACCACTTCCTGCTGCGCCGTCATCTCGGCGAGCGCGTGCTGCGCATCGACGGTCACGATGACTGCGTCCAGCCGATAGTAGTCGGTGACGAGCCGGTGGCCGAGCAGCGTGTTCAGGATCGGTGCGGGGTCGGCCAAGCCAGTGGTCTCGATGATCACCCGCGCGAACGGCGGAATCACGCCCCGCACCTTGCGAGAGTGGAGATCGGCGAGCGTTTCGTCCAGCGAATCGGCGATCGTGCAGCAGAGGCAGCCCGCCTCGAGCAGCACGACGTTGTCGCTGCCCTTCTCGACCAGATAGTGATCGAGCCCGATCGCTCCGAACTCGTTGACGATGACTGCGGTGTTCGCGAACTCCGGCGCTTTCAACAGCGTGTTGAGCAGCGTCGTCTTGCCGCTGCCGAGGAAGCCGGTCAGCAGCGAAACGGGGACGCGTTCGGCGCTTTCCATCCGGTCAGTATGCAACAGGCGAATGTAGAATGGTTCGTTCGAAGGGAGAAACGGGAATGACCAAACGTACCTCGAAGTTGCGTGCACTGCTCAAGGACGGCGGACCCGGCATCGTTCCGGGCGCCACCGACTGCTTCACCGCCAAGCTGATCGAGCAGGCGGGGTTTCCGGCGGTGTACGTCACCGGCGGCGGCGCGGCCAACGCGTTCCTCGGCGAGCCGGACATCGGGCTCGTCACGCTGAACGAGCTCGCGGGGCAGGTCGAGCGCATCGCCGATGCGGTGTCGGTGCCGGTGATCGCCGATTGCGACACGGGCTTCGGAGGCATCGCCAACGTGAAGCGCGCGGTCCGGATGTACGAGCGCGTCGGCGCCGCCGGGTTCCATATCGAGGACCAGGTCTTTCCGAAGCGCTGCGGCCATTTCGAAGGCAAGTCGGTCGTCCCCGTCGAGGAGATGCTGTTCCGGCTGCAGGCAGCGCTCGATGCGCGCACCGACCCCGACTTCCTGATCATCGCGCGCACCGACGCGCGTGCGCCCGAAGGCTTCGAAGCGGCGCTCGAGCGCGCGCATCTGTATCGCGAAATCGGCGCCGACGCGATCTTCGTCGAGGCGCCGCGCAGCGTCGAGGAGTTGCGCACCGTGGGCGAGCAGTTCCGGGGCACGCCGCTCGTCGCCAACATGATCGAGCGCAGCAAGACGCCTCTCCTGCCCGAGGCCGAGCTGAAGGCGATGGGTTACAGCATCATCATCTACGCCAACGCCGCGCTCTATCTCGGCTCGTTCGCGATCAAGCAGGGCCTCGACGTGCTGCGCCGCGAGGGCACCACCGCGAGCCTGATCGAGCGGATGACCACGTTCCAGGATCGGCAGCAGCTTGTGGGCCTGCACAAGACCGATGCCTACGAGCGCGATCTGGTCGAGCGCGTGCGCTCGCACCCGAAGGTGGCGCATCGCCGCAAGAGCGCCGGCGCCTGAACTCACCCGCGCCACGCAAGTCGGCGCGCGCGAAAGCTGCGAGGGCGCTTCAGTCGCGGATGAACGCCAGCAGGTCGGCGTTGATGTCGTCCTGGTGCGTCTGCGCGATTCCGTGCGGCGCTCCGGGATAGACCTTGAGCTTGGCGTTCTTCAGCAGCTTCGCCGAGATGATCCCGGCGGCGCCGATCGGCACGATCTGGTCGTCGTCGCCGTGGATGACCAGCACGGGAATATCGATCTTCTTCATCTCCGCGGTGAAGTCGGTTTCCGAAAACGCCTTGATGCAGTCGTACAGATTCTTCTGTCCGCCCTGCATGCCCTGCCGCCAGAACGAGTCGCGGATGCCTTGCGTGACCTTGTGTCCGGTCCGGTTGGCGCCATAGAACGGCGTCGTCAGATCCTGGAAGAACTGCGAGCGATCCTTGGCCACGCCCGCACGAATGCCGTCGAACACTTCGATCGGCAGGCCTCCCGGATTGGCCGGCGTCTTCAGCATCAGCGGCGGTACGGCGGAGAGCAGCACCGCCTTCGCGACGCGCGCCGTGCCGTGCCGGCTCAAGTAGCGCGTCACTTCGCCGCCGCCGGTCGAGTGACCGACCATGATCGCGTCCTTCAGATCGAGGTGATCGAACAGCGCGGCGACGTCGTCGGCGTACGCATTCATCTCGTTGCCGTCCCAGGGCTGGCTCGAACGGCCGTGTCCGCGGCGATCGTGCGCGATCACGCGGTAGCCTTGCTGGCCCAGGTACAGCATCTGTGCGTCCCACGCATCGGCGGTCAAAGGCCAGCCGTGCGAAAACGTGACCGGGCGTCCCTTGCCCCAGTCCTTGTAATAGATCTGCGTACCGTCCTTGGTGGTGATCGTGCTCATCGCGGGTTCCTTGCGGGCGGAAAATTGCGATGACCGATTATCACAGATCGGGTGCCGCCTCGATGTTGCGGGGCGCGTGAGAACGCGCGTCGTCCGCGTGGGGCACAATGGCGGCTTAGAGTGCGATGAAACAACCGAAGGCGATCGATGGCTGAGCTGCCGGTCAACCTGGAATCGCGCAAGCACGAGATGTTTCCGGTGCTCGCGGAGCCCGACGTCGCGCGGATGAAGCGCTTCGGCGATGTGCATCGCTATCCCCGCGGCACACGGGTCGTCGAAGCGGGCAAGCCCGGGCCCGGCATGTTCGTCGTGCTCGAAGGCAGCATCGCGATCACGCAGCGCGACGGCCTCGGCCACGTCAATCCGGTCACCACCGTGGCGAAGGGACAGTTTCTCGGCGAGGTCGCGAGCCTCTCGCACGGCGTCGCGTTGATCGACGCCGACACGCAGGAGGACACCGAAGCGCTACTCATCCGGCCCGACAGCCTGCGCACGCTGATCATCGCCGAGGCCGATCTGGGCGAGCGCATCGTGCGCGCGCTGATCCTGCGCCGGGTCGCCCTGATCCAGGCCGGGAAGAGCGGGCCCGCGCTGATCGGCGCGCCGCAGGGCGCGCGGATGATGCCGCTGCGCAATTTCCTGAGCCGCAACGGCGTGCCGCACCAGGTACTCGATCCGCACGATGACGAAGCGGCCGCCGCGCTGGTCCATCAGTACGGCGCTGCCGCGGATGACGTGCTCGTGGTGTGTCCCGACGGCAGGGTAAAGGTCAATCCGTCGGAAGCCGCAATCGGGCTCGGCGTCGGACTGGTGGACGCCGCGGAGCACGACGAGCTCTTCGATGTGGCGATCGTGGGCGCCGGGCCCGCCGGCTTGAGCACCGCCGTCTACGCGGCCTCCGAGGGCTTGCGCGTCGTTGTGCTCGACTGCCGTGCGTTCGGCGGGCAGGCCGGCGCGAGCGCGCGCATCGAGAACTATCTCGGATTTCCGACGGGCATCTCGGGGCAGGCGCTCGCCGGCCGCGCGTTCGTTCAGGCGCAGAAGTTCGGCGCCGAGATCATGATCCCCGCGCAGGCCGCGCGACTCGATTGCAGCGCGTTCGCGCGCAGTCACGAGCTCGCGATCGCGCTCAGCGACGGCCGCAAGCTGCGGGCGAAGAGCGTGGTCGTCGCGAGCGGCGCGCGCTATCGCCGGCCGGCGGTGGAGCGGCTCGCCGAGTTCGAGAACCGCGGCGTCTGGTACTGGGCGTCGGCGATCGAAGCGAAGCTCTGCGCGCAAACCGAAGTGGTGCTGGTCGGCGGCGGCAATTCCGCCGGACAGGGCGCGGTCTTCCTGTCTTCGCACGCGTCGAAAGTGCACATGCTGGTGCGCGGGCCGAGCCTCGCGGCCACGATGTCGCGCTACCTGATCGACCGGATCGCCGCCACGCCGAACATCGAGTTGCGCACGCACACCGAGTTGACGCGCCTTCATGGCGAACCGGAAACCGGGCTGGTCGGCGTGTCGTGGCGGGATCGGCGCCGCGAGCGCGACGACGATCGCGACGCGCGACACGTGTTCCTGTTCGTCGGCGCCGATCCCGAGACGACGTGGCTCGGCGATTGCGGCATCCTGCTCGACGCCCACGGTTTCGTGCTGACCGGCGCCGGCGCGGCGGCGCCCTCGGGCGTTAATGCGCCGGCACCGCTCGAGTCGAGCATTCCCGGCGTGTTTGCGGTAGGTGACGTGCGCGCGGGTTCGGTCAAGCGCGTCGGCGGTGCGATTGGAGAAGGCGCGGCGGCGGTCGCACAGATCCATCAGTTTCTCGCACAGCACGCGTGATCGGCAGCTCCCGCCGAATGCGTCGCGAACGGTTAACGTAACGCGAAAGGAGAATGGCCATGGTCCTCGGCATGTCGCTTGCGAACTTCACTTTGCTGCACGTCGTCATCAGCCTCGTCGGCATCGCGTCCGGGTTCATCGTCGTCTTCGGAATGCTCGGCGGCAGGCGGCTGCCGAACTGGACGGCGCTGTTCCTCGCGACGACGGTGCTCACCAGCGTCACCGGGTTCCTCTTTCCGTTCACGAAGCTGCTGCCGTCGCATGTCGTGGGCATCATCTCGCTCGTGGTGCTGGCGATCGCGCTCGCCGCGCTCTACGGCTCGAGGCTCGCCGGCCCGTGGCGTTGGATCTACGCGGTCACTGCAGTCCTCGCGCTCTATCTCAACACGTTCGTTCTCGTTGTCCAGGGATTCCTGAAGGTGGCCGGCTTGCATGCGCTCGCGCCGACGCAATCGGAGCCGCCGTTCGTCATCGCGCAGGGTGTCGTGCTGCTGGCGTTCATCGCGCTCGGGTTTTTCGCCGTTCGCGGCTTTCATCCGGAAGCGAACGCCTCGGCAATGCGCGCGGCCTGATCCGGCGATGCTGACTATCCGCAGATCCGACGATCGCGGTCGCGCCAGCTTCGGCTGGCTCGACAGCCGGCACACGTTCTCGTTCGGCGAGTACTACGATCCCGCGCACATGGGCTTCGGGCCGCTGCGGGTGATCAACGAGGATCGCGTGCGTCCCGGCGCCGGCTTCGGCACGCATGGCCATCGCGACATGGAGATCATCTCCTACGTGCTCGAAGGTGCGCTCGAGCACAAGGACAGCATCGGCACCGGCTCGGTGATCCGTCCAGGCGACGTGCAGATCATGTCGGCCGGCACCGGCATTCGCCACAGCGAGTTCAATGCGTCGAAAACCGAGCCTGTGCATTTCCTGCAGATCTGGGTGATCCCGTCGCGCGAGCGCCTCGAGCCGCGCTATCAGCAGAAGATGTTTCCCGACAGCGAAAAGCGTGGCGCGCTGCGCTTGATCGGCTCATCCGGCGGGCGCGCGGGGTCGGTGACCATTCACCAGGATGTCGACCTGTACGCGAGCCTGCTCGACGCGAGCGCCAGCGTCGCACTGCCGCTCGCGCCGGGGCGCAAGGGCTGGGTGCAGGTCGTTCGCGGCGCGCTCGACGTCAACGGCCAATCGCTCGCCGCAGGCGACGGCGTTGCGGTCGACGGCGAAGCGTCGCTCGCGCTTACCTCGCGCGCCGACGGCACCGAGGTCCTGATCTTCGATATGGCCTAGCCGGAAAGGAGCGCGCACCATGCCGACACCTGCAACCGCGGCCGGTGCCGCGCCGCTCGACATCGAAGACCGCGACGGTCCGCTGCCGTTGCTCCTCTTCGCGCTGGCCTTTGTGGCCGGGCTCCTCGATGCGGTCAGCTATCTGTCGCTCGGGCACGTGTTCGTCGGCAACATGACCGGCAATACGCTGTTCCTCGCGTTTGCTTTCGCGGGCGTGAAGGAATTTTCGTTGCTGGCGTCGCTCATCGCGCTGGTCGCGTTCCTGGTAGGTGCCATCGGCGGCGGCCGACTGGGCGTGCACGCGGGCGCGCATCGGGGACGGCTTCTCGCCGCTTCGTTGAGCGCCAAGGCGCTGCTGGTCGGCGCGGCGCTCGTGATCGCGCTGGTGGCCACCGCACCGCTGTCCCAGGCGATCAGCTACACCCTGATCGTGCTGCTCGCGCTGACAATGGGCATGCAAAATGCGATCGTACGGCGGTTGAACGTCGCCGATCTGGCCACGACGGTGCTGACGACCACGCTGACCGGACTGGCCATGGATTCGCGGCTCGGTGGCGGCACCAGGGCCCGTGCTCAGCGGCGATCGATGGCGACGATCGCGATGTTCGCGGGCGCCGGCGTCGGTGCATGGCTCACGTTCCACGTCGGGCTCGCGGTCGTGCTTTCGCTGGCGCTTGGCCTGCTGATCGTCGACGGCGTTGCCGCGTATCGCGTGTCGACCGAGTCGGCGCCGTGGACGGCGGGACGCTGAACCGATTCGTGGATTCGCCGCCGTTTGGTAGTCTTGCACTTTCCAGCCAACGCTGTCGGCGCTTCGCCGAAGCCTATTGAGCATCCCCATGGATTGGCTTCCGAACTTGTCGGCTGCGCCGCTTGCGGTGTCCATTCTCGGCGTGATCGTCGTGCTGACGCTCGCCGGGCAGGTCGTGCTCGCCACTCGCGTTCGTCGCAGCGCGATGCACGAGCAGCTCGACAACGGTGCGATCTCCGGCCTGATCGCGGCGGTCGTCGGCATCTTCGCCATTGCCGCCGGTCTCACCGCGGTTGCCGGGTGGGGCAACAATGTCGACGCCGCCACGCGCGTGGGCCGTGAAGCCGCGGCGATCACCGTGCTCTATCACGCGCTCGGCGGCTATCCTGAACCGCTGCAAACCGAAAGCAAGCAGTGGCTCACGCAGTACGTGCACAACGTGATCGACAAGGAATGGCCGATCCTGCAGGAAGGCAAGGTGATCGGCGGCGGCGTCGACGTGCTCGACTCGCTGCAGCGGAAGCTCCACGTGTTCGAGCCCGGCACCGAGGGCCAGAAGATCATCCACGCCGAGGCGCTCGCGAGTTTCGGCCGGCTGCTCGACGTGCGGCGCTCGCGCGTTCAATCGGCCGAGGAGTCCTCGCTGCCCAGGGCGCTGTGGGTCGTGGTGATCCTGCTGGGCGCGATCGCGATCGCCGGGTGCTTCCTGTTGCACATCGAAGACTTCTGGATGCACACGGTCATCACGATGCTGGTGGCCGCGCCGATCGCGCTGGTGCTGTTCTTCATCGCGGTGACCGACCGGCCCTTTCAGGGCGGCATCACCGTCTCGACCCAGCCCTATCAGGCGGTGCTCGATCACGTGATCGCCGTCGACGTGGCTCGGCGCGCCAAGGAGAAAGCGTCACGCTAGACGCGCTTGCCGGCGTCGATTTCCGAGATTTCGCGCGCGTCGAGGATCTTCCACACGCCGTGCGCGGTGGCGATCACCTGATGAGCCACCGTCAGCTCGCCCCGCACGAACACCAATGTCTTGGTCTTGCGCACGACGTGCGGCAGCAGCTCGACGAACGAGCCGAGATGCGCGGGCCGGATGAACCCCATGTCGAACTGGATCGTCACGCAAGGCGCCTCGCCGGCTGCGCGCCACGCGGCGAGCCCCATCGCGCGATCGGCGAACGTCATCAGCATGCCGCCCTGCACCACGTTCAGCAGGTTCGCATGCTTCTGCTCCGCAACGAATCCGTGCGCGAGCGCGCCCTCATGCGGCTTGGTCCAGATCGGCCCGACGTGCTCGACGAAGCCGTGGTCGGACGGCGGCTGCCAGCCGTGAACGGCGGGGTCGAAGGGCAGGGGTTTCATCGAACGCGTGATCGAAACAGGCCCTAGTATCCCATGTCGAGCGGTGCAAATGATTTGACCGCCCGAAGTCGTTTGGCAATACTTTGACATGCCGCTCGAGTCCGTGCGCCGCACGCTTGCACCCTCGTCCGGGGCGGGAAGCGATACGCGGCCGTGGACCGTCGCCTTCTATCTCGTGCCGGAGTTTCCGATGATGGCATTTGCCGCGGCGGCGGAGCCGCTGCGCTCGGCGAATCGCCTCTCGGGGGCGCGGCATTTCGATTGGCGCCTCTATTCGCGTGACGGCAAGCCGGTGCGGGCGAGCAACGGCATCGACGTTCCCGTGGCCGGTTCGCTCGTCGAAACGCGCGACGTCGATCTGCTGATGGTATGCGCAGGGTCGCAGGGCGCGAGCGACGCGGGCGAAGCGAAGATGCTTCGTCGGATCGCGCAGGGTGGCGCGGCGATCGGCGGCATCAGTCTCGGCGCATACCCGCTGGCCCGGGCGGGATTGCTCGATGGGAAGCGCTGCGCGCTGCATTGGGAAAATCTCGCGGCGTTTGCCGAAGAGTTTCCGCGCGTGCGCACCACGAACGACATCTTCGCGATCGACGGTGACTGCTATACCTGCTCGGGCGGAACGGCGGCGCTCGACATGATGCTGCAGGTGGTCACCGCGCGGCAGGGCGCAGCGCTCGCTAACGCGGTATCCGAGCAGTTCATTCATCCACAGATCCGTACCGCCCACGATCCGCAGCGAATGACGATACAAGCTCGTCTGGGGGTGGGCAACGCGAAGCTGATCGCGGCGGTGAGCATCATGGAAAACGCGATCGACGAGCCGCGCGCAGTCCAGGATATCGCCGCAGCGGTCGAGCTCTCGCCGCGACAGCTCGAGCGGCTCTTCGCGCGTTATCTGGGCGAGCGTCCGCGCGATCACTACCTGAAGCTTCGTCTGGCCCGCGCCCGCACGTTGCTGCGCGAAACGACCAGGCCGATCCTCGACGTCGCGGTGGCGAGCGGATTCGCGTCGGCTTCCCATTTCAGCCGGCTCTATCGCGAGGCGCACGGACATCGGCCGAGCGACGAGCGCGTGCCGCGTCGACAAGGGGGAAAACGATGACCGACCCGACCAGCGCAACGGACGTTCGCGCGACCGGCGGCTGCCTCTGTGGCGCGGTCCGCTACGAGGTGCTCGGCGAGCTGCGCGACGTCGTCGTCTGCCATTGCGAAATGTGCCGCCGCACGCACGGACACATCGGCGCCTATACCGCAGCAGCGAAATCGGCGCTGCGCGTCGTCGAATCGCGCGGCCTCAAATGGTATGCATCATCGAGCTTCGCGCGGCGCGGCTTCTGCGGCGAGTGCGGCGCGCGCCTATTCTGGGAACGGCCGGAGCGCGACACGATCTCGATCACCGCGGGGACGATCGATCCCCCGACAGGGCTCAGCACGATCCTGCAAATTCATTGCGAAGACGCCGGCGACTACTACACGATCGCGCCCGACGTGCCGCGACGACCGACGCAGACGGTGTAGCCCGGGTTGGGCGAATGCGAAACCCGGGTTACAACTTGTCGGCGTAGTCCTTCTGCACCTTCTTGATGCTGCGGTCGCTGCCGAGGAACGCGTGCTTCGACATGTCGGCCGAGTACTTGCTCGCCGGCGGACGCTTGCCCACGCTTTCAGCGAGCGCGCGAATGTGATGCGGACCTGCGCCGCAGCACACGCCGAGGTAGCGGATGTCGAGCGCCATCGCCGCCTTTCCGAAATCGGCGATCTCGAATCGGTTGCAGGTGAACGGATCGAGCGCGATCGGGAACGGGCGCGCACCTTCCCCAAAATGATAGTGCGTATCCCGCAGCGACTGGAACGACGGTTCCTGTTCGTTGGTGCGATACGGCACCGGTAACGCTGCCAGTGGAATCTTGACCTTCGAGCGTATTTCCTTGAGCAGCGGCAGCATCGTCTCGGGTCCGCGGATGCAGTTCAAGCCCACGACCGCCGCGCCGGCGTCGGCGAGGCGCTGGCACGCATCGGCGACGGTCCAGTTCTCGCGGGTGACGTCGGCCTGATGCATTGCGAGCGTAATCACCGGTATCTGCTTCGCCTTCAGGATCACGTCGAGCGCGATCAGCGCTTCCGCGGCGTAGGAGAACGTCTCGCCGACGACGTAGTCGACGCCGGCGTCGACCGCCCAGCCGACCTGCTCCTCGAACATCGCGCGCACCGCCTTGTGCGACGTCGGATCCTTCGGGTCGTAGATGTTCGTGTTGCAGATGTCGCCGGCGAAGAGCGCGCCGGTTTCCGCGGCCACTTCCTTGGCGATGGCGAGCGCCTGGCGATTGATCGGCTCGAGGTCCTGCTCGCGGCCGATGATCCGCAGCTTTTCGCGGTGCGCGTAGTAAGTGAGCGCCTCGACGACGTCGGATCCGGCGTGAACGAAATCGCGGTGCAGCGCCTTGACCGCCTCCGGATGCTCGAGCACGACCTCGGGCACGAACGCGCCCGCCTGCAAGTAGCCGCGGCGCTCGAGCTCGAACACGTAACCCTCGGCGCAAATGACCGGTCCGGCGGCGAGGCGATCGAGCAGCGAAGGATGGTTTGCATTGCCGGTGGCCATGGCGCTCCTGTATGCGATGGGATGAATCACCGCACTATTCCATGATCGACGGGACGCCGTTGGACGCGGAACGACGGGCAATGTCCCAGGTACGACATCGCCGGGCGACCGTCCCGCCCCCGTTCGTCCGACGGGACCGATCGTTGTCGCATGCGGTACATTTATCCAATGTCGAGCGGCAACGCGTTCACGTGAAAGTAGCAGCCCGGTGTTGAGCGAAGCGAAACCCGGGGTACCGGCGTTCGTTCACGGGCTCACGTTCGCGGCGCTGCCCGAGGACGTCGTCGCGCAGGCGCGACGCTGTCTGCTGGACCTGATCGGTACCGCCGCGGCTGGCAGCACGACGCGCGCCGCGAGCATTGCCAACGTTTACGCGGCGAGCGCTTTGGGGGGCGGTGCCGGCGGCGCGCGGATACTCTTCGATGGGCGTCGCTCAACGATTGCAGGTGCGGCCTTTGCCGGCGGCACGACCATCGACGCGGTCGACGCGCACGACGGCCATGTGCTCACCAAGGGCCACGCCGGCGTGGCGATCCTGCCCGCGCTGCTGGCGCTGATCGATGCTGCGCCGGAAGGCGCGCGCCACGCCGACGGCCGGGAATTCCTGAGCGCCCTCGTCCTCGGGTACGAAATCGGCACGCGCGCGGGCATCGCGTTGCATCGCATCGTGCCCGACTATCACTGCTCCGGCGCGTGGAATGCGCTCGCGTGCGCCGCGGTGGCCGCGCGCTGGCTGCGCTTCGACTCGGCACGCACCCGCGAGGCGTTCGGCGTTGCCGAATACTTCGGACCCCGCGGCCAGATGTTGCGCGTCTGCGATACGCCGACGATGGTCAAGGACGGCTCCGGCTGGGGTGCGCAGGTCGGTGTCACTGCGGCGTTGCTGGCGCGCGAAGGCTTCACCGGCGCGCCGGCGGTCACGATCGAACGCGATGAGCTCCGCGATCTTTGGGGCGATCTCGGCGTGCGCTGGCGCATCCGCGAGCAATACTTCAAGGCGTATCCGGTGTGCCGCTGGGCGCAGCCCGCGATCGAAGCGGCGCTCGAATTGCGCCGAGCGCAGGGCTTTGCGGTGCAGGACATCGCGCGCGTGTCGATCGCGAGCTTTCGCGAGGCGGTGGATCTCGGCGCCGGATGCGCGAGGCCGCGCAACACCGAGGAGGCGCAATACAGCCTGACGCTGCCCGTGGCCGCGGCGCTGGCGGTGGGTCGCGTCGGCATGAGCGAAATCGATCGACCCGGTCTCGACGATCCGGAGATCGCGCGCCTGTTGACGGCGATGTCGCTCACCGAGGATGCGGAGTATTCGCGCCGCTTTCCCGCCGAGCGCTGGGCGCGCGTCGAAGTGACGTTGCGCGATGGGCGCACGCTTGCCTCCGAACCGGCGCGCGCGCGCGGCAATCCCGAGAATCCGCTCACCGACGAAGAGCTTCGCGACAAGTACCGCGCGCTGGCTGAACCTGTGCTCGGTGCTGCTCGCGCCAATGCGATCGAGCGTCACGTCGCGACCCTGGACAGCGACGCGCATGCGCTGCCCTCGCTCGTCGATGCGCTGCTGTCGGCGCCGCCCCCCGCGAGCAATGGAGAGAAGCGGAACCGCCGCTAGAGCTTTCCGATCATCGCCGATTGGTAGACGTGGCAACGCTCTGCGCGTCGCCGCGGCCGGTCAGCTGCCACGCCTGCAGTGCGGCGAGCACGATGCACACCGCGCCCCCGATCGCGAGCACCGCCGGGATATAGGCGTCGCGTCGCGAGGGCGACGCGCGCCCGGTCCGAGCCGGCGTGGTGATGCGCGCGTCCTTGGCATCGCCGCGCTCCGGGACCTGCAACTCGCGCAGCATGCGCGCGATCCTCGGTGTGATTGACGTCGATCGAAGAGCGTCCATGGTGACCTCCGTTCGCATGAGGTCCATTCTTCGCTCGCCAGGGGGCCCGCGAAACGGCGGATTACGTACGGCGGCTGCAGAATAATCACGCCCGGGCGATGGCCGGCAACGCGCGCAGCCGCTCGATCGCAAGGTCGAGAAAGGCGCGCACCTTGCGCGACGCGTGGCGACCCTCGCGATGGACGACATGCACCGGGATCGGCTCGCGGTCGTAGCTCGCGAAAACCGCCTTCAGCTCGCCCTTTTTCAGATGCTCGGCGACCTGGTAGGAGAGCAGCCGCGCGAGCCCGAAGCCGGACAACGCGGCGACGATCGCGGCGTCGTTGGTCGTGGTCGCGAGGCGTGGGACGAGCCGCACGGAATGCGTGCGGCCGGCGGCGGTGAATCGCCATTCCGGCGCCGGCGTGACGCCGCCCGCGCTGATGATCGAGTGACGCGCGAGATCGGCCGGCTGGCGCGGCATGCCGTGAGCCTTCAGGTACGCGGGCGACGCGCACAGCACGCGGCGCACGCCGCCGACGCGAATCGCCTGCACCGATGAATCGGGAAGCGGGCCGATGCGGATCGCGACGTCGGCGCCCTCCTCGACCAGGTTCACCACGCGGTCGACGAACCAGCAGGTTACGAGGGTCTCGGGATAGCGCGCCAGATACTCGGTGACGATCGGCGTGACGTGAATCCGACCGAAGAGCGTCGGCGCGGTGACGACGACGCGGCCGCGCGGTGTAGCGTGCGCGCCCCCGACGGACTCGTCCGCTTCGTCGGCATCGGCGAGGATCCGGCGGCAGTCTTCGACGTAGCGCGCGCCGATCTCGGTGACGCGCACGACGCGCGTGGTGCGGGTCAGGAGCCGCGCGCGCAATCTCGTCTCGAGCTCCGCGATCGCTCGCGTAACCGCCGGCGGAGAGACTCCGAGCGCCCGCGCCGCGCGGGCGAAGCCGCCCGCGTCAACGACCGCGACGAACACGCTCATCAGGTGAAGGCGATCCATATTATTACGAAATTAGTAATAGTGAATTGAATTCTACGGCTATTCACGCTGGAAATGGAAACGCGGATACTGGCTTCACCTGCTACTCACCATGGAGTCCTGGACGATGAGCCGCGCCTTCGCCGATCTCGCTTTCACCCCGACCGTTCGCGCGCTGCAGTCCGAGCTCGGCAGCCGCGAGCTCTACGCATCGCTCGATACCGTCGCCGATCGTCGCGACGCGCTGACGCCGCGCGAGGCCACGTTCATCGCGTCGCTCGACGGCTTCGCGCAGGCGAGCGTCGGCGAAACCGGCTGGCCGTACGTCCAACACCGCGGCGGGCCGCCAGGATTCCTGAAGGTGCTGGACCCGAAGACGCTCGGCTACGCCGACTTCCGCGGCAACGTCCAATATGTGAGCGCCGGCAATCTGCGCCGCAACGATCGCGTGGCGATGCTGTTGATCGATCACGCGAAGCGGCGGCGGCTCAAGATTCTCGGGCACGCGCGGCTCGTCACCGCGGCTGAGAATCCGGAGCTGGTCGCGCGCGTCACGCTGCCCGAGTACGACGCGGTGGTCGAGCGGGCGGTCATCATCACGGTGGCAGCCTACGACTGGAACTGCCCGCAGCACATCACGCCGCGTTTCACCGCGGCGGAGGTCGAGGCGGCGATCGCGCCACTGCGCGCGGAGCTCGCATTGCTCCACGCGGATGTGGCACGATTGCGCGGTGAAACCCCTCCGGCCTAGCGTTCTCCTTGTCGCATTGGTGTGGACGGCGACATCGGCGGCCGAGGGCGTGCAACTCCCGCAGCCTCCGCCGCCCGCGGGTGCGCCGACCGAACTGCAGGTCGGACTGTGCACGCCCGCCGAGGAGGTCGTCCGCGCTCTCGCATTGAAGCCCAACGGCGGCCCGGTGGACGTCTGGTTCTTTGATACGCCATCGCTCACGATGTTCGAGCGCGGCGTGCGCTTTCGCCTGCGCATCAGCGGAACGAAGGGCGAGCTGACGCTCAAGGTGGCCAATCAGCATTGCTCGTCGATTGCGCCCGACCTGGTTCCCAAGAGCGCTGGCAAGTGCGAGTTCGATCGGCATGGCGACACGATCGCCGGCGCGGTGTCGCTATCGAGGAAGATCGACCACCATCAGATCCGCCACTTGACGGTGGATCGAAAGCCGCTCGCGGAAGAGCTGTCGCCGCCGCAGATCCGCTATCTGCGCGACGTGCTGCGACTCTGGCCGCTGCCCGCGGACTTGCGCCCGCTGGGGCCGATCGATCTGCGGCGTTACCGCGGATCGGCCAAGCCGTACGACGTCGATGTCTGGACCGTGCCCTCCGGGGCTCGCGACGTCGAGATCGGGCGCAAGGTGCGATTTGCCGATGCCGATGCCGCGTATCACACGCTGATGGACGATCTCGCGAAGGCGAAGGTCGACGTTTGCGCGGACCAGTCGGCGCAATCCGCCGTTCGGCTGCGCGCGCTGCTCGCGCCTAAGTAGCCGTGGTTCACGCGCGCGCCGGGAATCGACGCGAACGAATGCGGTAGCATGTCGCCCTCGCCTAGGCTCCTAGCTCCTGGTCATGGACTTCGCCTTCATTCTCGATCCCCTGCCTGAGCTCAAGGCGTACAAGGATTCGAGCATCGCGATGATGCGCGCGTTGGCGAAACGCGGGCACCGGATCCACGCGCTCGAGCCGGCCGACCTGTTCTGGGCTGGGCAGCGCGTGCGCGCGCGTACGGTGCCGCTGACATTGCACGCCGACAACGATCGCTGGTACGACGAGGGCCCGCCGGAAGAGCGCGCGATCGCCGAGTTCGCGGCGACCGTGATGCGCAAGGATCCCCCGTTCGACATGGAATACGTCTACGCGACGTACCTGCTCGAGCTCGCCGAGCGCGACGGCGGACGCGTCTACAACCGTCCCCGCGCGATTCGCGATCACAACGAGAAGATGGCGATCACGCGCTTCGCCGAATACATCGCGCCCACGCTCGTCGCCCGCGACGCCGCGCGGATCAACGCCTTCATCGACCAGCATCGCGACGTGATCGTCAAGCCGCTCGACGGCATGGGTGGCACGTCGATCTTCCGGGTCCGCGACGGCGATCCGAACCGCAACGTGATCATCGAGACGGTCAGCCACCGCGGCGCCCGCACGGTGATGGCGCAGCGCTACATTCCCGAGATCGTCGACGGCGACAAGCGCGTGCTGCTGATCGCCGGCGAGGTCGTGCCCTATTCGCTCGCGCGCATTCCGAAGCCCGGCGAATCGCGCGGCAACCTGGCGGCAGGGGGGCGTGGCGTCGCCCGGGAGCTCTCGGCACGCGATCGCGAGATCGCTGCGGCGCTCGGCCCGGCACTGTGGGCCGACGGTCTTTTCATCGTGGGCCTCGACGTGATCGGCGACTACCTGACCGAGGTCAACGTGACCAGCCCGACGTGCCTGGTGGAGATCGGCGAGCAGACCGGTTTCGACGTCGCCGGCATGTTCGCGACCGCGCTGGAAGCGGCCTGCCGTAGCCCGGGTTGAGCCGCGGGCGAAACCCGGGGAATCGCGGCGCGGCAGGGCCCACCGCGCGTGCTAACATCTTCGATTACCAGTAACTTCCGCGAACGCCGCGGATGGCCGCGCGGCCACCTGCGGTGCCGCCAGGCGCTACAGCCAGCACCATGATCGGCATCATGATCGTCGCCCACGACACATTGGGCGAAAGCCTCGTGAAGGCGGTGACGCACGTGCTCGGCGCGCGGCCGCCGCAGTTCGAGGCGCTTCCCGTGACCGCGAACGACGATCCGCTGCTGCTGCTGCCCCAGGCCCGCGAAGCCCTGGTGCGTCTCGACACCGGCGACGGTGTCGTGATCTTCTCCGATATCTACGGCGCGACGCCGTGCAACCTCGCGTGCAAGCTGCTGGTGCCCGGACGCATCGAAGGCGTGGCCGGCGTGAACCTGCCGATGCTCGTGCGCGCGTTCACTTATCGCAGCCGTGGCATGGACACGCTGATGAAAAAAGCGGTGACCGGCGGTTGCGAAGGCGTGCTGCATATCGAGCTCGATCCCGCGTATGCAGCAGCGCGAGGTTGAGATCGTCAACAAGCTCGGGCTCCATGCCCGAGCGTCGGCCAAGCTCACCCAACTCGCAGCCAAGTATCAGTGCGAGGTGGCGATGGTGCGCAACGGCCGTCGCGTCAATGCGAAGAGCATCATGGGGGTGATGATGCTGGCTGCCGGCAAGGGCTCGAAGGTCACGCTCGAAACCGACGGGCCGGATGAGGCCGAGGCGATCGCCGCCCTGAGCGCATTGATCGGCGACTGCTTCGGCGAAGGCCAGTAGCGAGGGCGCCGACGATGGCGAGCTTCGCGCTGCACGGCGTCGGCGTCTCCCGGGGAGTGGCGATCGGCCGCGCGCAGCTCGTCTCGCACGCGACGCTCGAGGTCGCGCACTATTCGATTCCCGCGTCGGCGATCCCCGCCGAGATCGCGCGCTTCGACACGGCGATCCACGAAGTGCAGCACGAGCTCGAAAGCCTGCACAACCTGGTCGTCGCAAGCGACTCGCCCGCCGAGATCGGCGCGTTCCTCGACGTGCACTGGATGATCCTCAAGGACCCGACGCTATCGGAGGGGCCGCGCCGGATCATCGCCGAGCAGCACTGCAACGCCGAATGGGCGTTGACGCAGCAGATGGCGGTGCTGGTCGAGCAGTTCGAGGAGATCGAGGATCCATACCTGCGCGAGCGCAAGAGCGACGTCGTGCAGATCGTCGAGCGCGTGCTGAAACGGCTGCTCGGCCGGCCGGGTCCCGCGGGCGTGCCGGGCTCCGAGCACCAGGCGATCCTCGTCGCGCACGACCTGTCGCCAGCCGACGTGATCCAGTTCAAGCAGCATCGCTACGCCGCGTTCATCACGGATCTCGGAGGCGTCACGTCGCACACGGCGATCGTCGCGCGCAGCCTCAACGTGCCGGCAGTCGTGGCCACGCACAACGGGCGGCAATTGATTCGCGAGAGCGAGCTCTTGATCGTCGACGGCACGAACCACGTCGTAATCGTCAATCCCGACAAGTCGGTGCTTGCCGAATACCGGCTGAAGCAGGGCGAGCTCGGCCTCGAGCGCGCAAAGCTGCGGCGCCTGAAGACCAAGCCGGCCATGACGATCGACGGGCAGGAGGTGGAGCTCTTCGCCAACATCGAATTGCCCGACGACGTGCCGCAGACGCTCGAAAACGGCGCCACCGGCATCGGGCTGTTCCGATCCGAATTCCTGTTCCTGAATCGCGAAGGGCTGCCTACCGAGGACGAGCAGTTCGAAGCGTATCGCCAGGTTGCCGAAGGGATGGCCGGCAAGCCGGTGACGATCCGCACGTTCGATCTCGGCGCCGACAAGCAGCATGCGGCGCTTGCCGGCCTCGCGCGCGTGTCGCCGAACCCGGCGCTCGGTCTGCGCGCCGTGCGCTTTTGCCTGGCCGAACCGCGGCTCTTCCTGACGCAGCTGCGGGCGATCCTGCGGGCATCGCACCACGGCAACGTGTGCATCCTGATCCCGATGCTCGCGTCGGTGACCGAGATCGACCAGACGCTCGCGATGATCGCGCAGGCGAAGGAGATGCTGCGCGAGCGCGGCGTGCCGTTCGATGACAACGTGAAGATCGGCGGGATGATCGAAGTGCCCGCCGCAGCGCTCGCGATCTCGGCGTTCGTCGCTAAGCTCGACTTCCTCTCGATCGGCACCAACGACCTGATCCAGTACACGCTGGCGATCGACCGCGCCGACGATGCGGTGTCGCACCTTTACGATCCGCTGCATCCGGCGGTGCTGAAGCTGATTGCCATCGCGATCAGCGCGGCGAAGCGCGCCAACGTGCCCATCGCGGTCTGCGGCGAGATGGCCGGCGAGGTCCGTCTGACGCGCATGCTGCTCGGCATGGGCCTGCGCAACTTCTCGATGCACCCGGCGCATCTCCTTGGCGTCAAGCAGCGCGTGCTCACGTCCGATGTCCCGGAGATCACCGGCATCGTCGACCGGATGCGCCGCACCGACGACCCAGCGAAGCTGCTGACGCTCCTCGACAAGCTCAACGCCTGATACCTGTCGC
>Ga0068860_100002031_pt1 | contig 21331 bp, 19 predicted proteins | sample KBSSwiS32_FD_66597 | JGI IMG/M metagenome (GOLD analysis project Ga0068860, IMG submission 66597) | Switchgrass rhizosphere microbial communities from Kellogg Biological Station, Michigan, USA - KBS Switchgrass S3-2 | ecosystem: Host-associated > Plants > Roots > Rhizosphere > Soil ...
GGTGGCGATCATGCGCACCAGCTCCAAGCCGTCGAGCACCGCCACCCCGAACAGGGGCGTACCCGCCACCTGATTGAGCAGGTTGATCGGCACACTCTCGGGGTGCGGGTCCAGCCGGGCCAGTTCGGCCAGCAGGCCCACCCGATCGCGCCGGGTTTCGCCCATGCCCACGATGCCACCGCAGCACACCTTGATGCCGGCGTCACGCACATGACCCAAGGTTTCCAGTCGATCGCCGTAGGTACGGGTGGTGATGATGTCGGTGTAGTACTCGGGCGACGTGTCGAGGTTGTGGTTGTAGTAGTCGAGCCCGGCATCGGCGAGCCGATGGGCCTGATGGTCGGTGAGCATTCCCAGCGTCACGCACGTCTCAAGGCCCAATGCGGCAACGGCCTGGACGCTCTCGGCCACCTGCTCGACCTGACGATCGTTGGGCGAACGCCACGCCGCGCCGAGGCAGAACCTGGTCGCGCCGGCGGCCTTGGCATCGTGGGCCTTGGCCACGATCTCGTCGGTGTTCATCAGCCGCTGTGGCTCGAGGTCGGTATTCCATTTGGCCGACTGCGGGCAGTAGGCGCAGTCTTCCGGGCAGGCCCCGGTCTTGATCGACAGCAGCATCGCCCCTTCGACCACGTACGGGTCAAACCGCTGCCGGTGCACCGCTTGGGCCTCCGATAGCAGGTCGTGAAAAGGTCGTGACATCACGGCCTCGATCTCGGAGATCGTCCAGTCGTGACGAATCACTGCGCTGCTCATTGGCCGAATAGTACGGGCTCACCTCGCCGAGCCTTCAGTCTGGGCTCAGCGGCCATCCCCTACCCATCGGTAACGTGACCCACAGTGATCCCGCCCGACCAGGCCCAACTGCTCATGAGCGAGGCCGTTGCCATCGCCGCGACGGCTCGGCGGGTGAGCCCTCCCAACCCGTGGGTCGGCGCGGTTCTCGTCACCACCGACGGTCGGCGTTTCCTTGGAGCCACCGAGGTGCCCGGGCACCGTCATGCCGAGATCGTGGCCCTCGACGCGGCGCGGGCAGCCGGGGCCGATCTGCCAGGAGCCGCGTTGGTGGTCACCCTGGAGCCGTGCAACCACACCGGTCGCACCGGCCCCTGCACCGAGGCCATCGTGGAGGCCGGAATCACTTCGGTGGTCGTGGGCATCGAGGATCCGGACCCCTTGGTGGCCGGTCGGGGGATCGGGCGGTTGGTGGAGGCCGGACTCCTCGTCAACGTGGGCATCGGCGCCGAGGAGGTCCGCCGCCAGTTGGCGGCCTACATCCACCACCGCTGCACCGGCCGCCCGCTGGTGATCCTCAAGTTGGCCGCCACGGTGGATGGACGGATCGCCGCCCCCGACGGCACCAGCCGTTGGATCACCGGCGAGGCGGCGCGAGCCGAGGTGCACCGTTTGCGGGCCGAGTCCGACGCGGTGCTCGTCGGTTCAGGCACGGTGAAGGCCGACGATCCCGCGCTCACCGTTCGCCACGGCGGCGGCCCCGACCCGCAGCGAGTGGTGCTCGGCACCGCCCCGCCGGGAGCCAAGGTCCATCCTTGCTGGGAGATGCACGGCCCGTTACCCGGTGTGCTCGACGAACTCGGGAGCCGAGGCGTCCTCCAGCTGCTGGTAGAAGGCGGAGCCCGAGTGGCTCATTCGTTTCACTCGGCCGGCCTGGTCGACCGCTACGTGATCCACTTGGCCCCCGCGCTCAGCGGAGGGAACGAGGCTCCGGCGATGTTTCAGGGGGCTGGGGCTGGCACACTGAGTGAGTTCTGGCGCGGTCGAGTGGTGAGTTTGCGAACGCTGGGGCCCGACGTCGAGCTGGTGCTCGAGGCGGAATCGACGAAGGAGCAGCCATGACCAACCCGGCCCGGGGCTTTGCCCCCATCGAGGATGTGATCGCCGCCATCGGCCGGGGCGAGATGGTGGTGATGGTCGACGACGAGGATCGGGAGAACGAGGGCGACCTCATCATGGCGGCCGAGTTCGCCACTGCGGAGACGATCGCCTTCTTCGTGCGCCACACCTCGGGCGTGATCTGCGCCCCTCTCACCGGGGAGCGGTGCGACGAGCTGAGCCTGCCGTTGATGGTGGAGCGCAACACCGAGACCATGCGCACGGCCTTCACCGATTCGGTCGACGCCGCGGTGGGTGTGAGCACCGGCATCTCCGCCGCCGATCGGGCCCACACGTTGCGCACGTTGGCCGGCGCCAGCACCACCCGCCATCATCTGCACCGTCCGGGTCACATCTTCCCGCTGCGAGCTCGCGACGGCGGTGTATTGAAGCGGGCGGGGCACACCGAGGCGTCGGTCGATCTGTGTCGGTTGGCCAACCTGGCGCCGGTGGGAGTGATCTGCGAGATCGTGAATGCCGACGGCACCATGGCTCGACGTCCCGATCTCGAGGTCTTCTGCCACGAGCACAACTTGTTGCTGGGCACGATCGCCGACCTGGTTCGCTATCGCCGCCGCACCGAGAAGCTGGTGATGAGAGTAGGAGAAGCGGCGCTTCCCACACCGTTCGGCGAATTTCGGTGCATCGCTTTTCAAAGCTTGCTTGACGGCGTGGAACACCTGGCCTTCGTCATGGGTGACCCCGCCCACGCCACCGAGGGCGCGCTGGTGCGGGTGCACAGCGAATGCCTCACCGGCGACGTGTTCGGCTCGTTGCGGTGCGACTGCGGAACGCAACTGCACGCCGCCATGAACCACATCGCCGAAGCCGGATGCGGCGTCGTGGTGTACCTGCGCGGCCACGAAGGTCGGGGCATCGGGCTGGGCCACAAGATCCGTGCCTACTCGCTGCAAGACGGTGGCCTGGACACGGTGGATGCCAACGAGCACCTCGGACTGCCGGTCGACAGCCGCGAGTACGGCGTAGGAGCGCAGATCTTGGCCGACGTCGGCGTCACGCGAATGCGACTCATCACCAACAATCCGGCCAAGTACGGCGGATTGGACGGATTTGGGCTGGAGATCGTGGAACGCGTGCCGTTACCCACCCTGACCACCACCCACAACCTGGCCTACCTCCAGACCAAGCGCGACCGGATGGGCCATCTACTCGACCTGCCCGAGGGAGCCACGTCATGACGGTGTACGAGGGAACAGTGAATGCCGAGGGCTTGCGCATCGCCATCGCGGTGTCGCGCTGGAACGAGTTCATCACCAAGCCGCTGTTGGAGGGCGCCACCGACGCGCTGCGCCGGCACGGAGGCGACGATGCCAGCGTCGACACCGTGTGGGTGCCGGGCGCGTTCGAGCTGCCGTTGGTGTGCCGGCAATTGGCCGCATCGGGTCGCTACGACGCCGTGGTGGCGCTCGGCGCGGTCATCCGAGGAGCCACCACCCACTATGAGTTGGTGGCGGGCGAGTGCGCATCGGGCATCGCGCGTGCGTCGTCCGACACTGGTGTACCCATTGCGTTCGGTGTGCTCACCACCGAAACCATCGAGCAGGCCATCGAGCGGGCGGGAAGCAAGGCCGGGAACAAAGGCGCGGAGGCCGCGATCACGGCGGTGGAGATGGTGACGTTGCTGCGAAAGATCGACAAGCCACACTGAAGCCGCTGATTGCCCATTGGTTGGCGATCTACTCCAGAGGGAAGTTGGACCCCATGACGGAGCACAGAATTCTCGACCGCAAACGGGTCGACAACCTCGCGGCGTATCAAGTCCTCGGGGGTGGTAGCGGGCTCGAAGCGGCCCGCGGGTTAGAGCCCGATGAAATCATCGCGGCGATAACCGCAGCAGGACTGCGAGGCCGTGGCGGCGCCGGGTTCCCCACCGGCGTGAAGTGGCAGACGGTGGCCGCCTACCGATCGGACAGCCACCCCACCTCGGTGGTGGTCAACGGCGCCGAAGGCGAGCCGGGAACGTTCAAGGACCGCGCCATTCTGCGCGTCAACCCGTACCGAGTGCTCGAAGGGGCACTGATCGCTGCGCTGGCGGTGGGAGCTACCGGGGTGATCGTGGGCCTGAAGCGTGCGTTCGAGCACGAAATCGAGCGGCTCGACCGGGCCATCTCCGAGTTGGAAGCGGCCGGGTGGGCGCACGTGCCGATCCGGCTCTTGCTCGGCCCGAGTTCATACCTCTTCGGGGAGGAGACGGGGCTGTTGGAGGTGATCGAGGGGCGTGGTCCGTTTCCCCGTACCGCACCTCCCTACCGGCAGGGAATCGACGACCCCGGCACGGCGGCCGAAGACCACTTCGCCGAATCGGGCGGTAGCGATTCCGCACCCACGCTCGTCGACAACGTGGAGACGATGGCCAACGTGCCGGGAATCTTGGCTCGGGGACCCGAGTGGTTCCGGTCGGTGGGCACCGCCCAGTCGCCCGGAACCATCGTGTGTACCGTCAGCGGGGATCTGCCGCACCACGGGGTGGCCGAAGTACCGATGGGCACAACGCTTCGTGAACTCATCGACTTGGTGAGCCCGCCGGCGGAGGGACGCGGCACGATCATCGGAGCGTTGCCCGGGGTGAGCCTCGCGCTCATTCCCAGCTCGGAGTTCGATACACCACTCACGTACGAGGATATGCAAGCCATCGGGAGCGGATTGGGCTCCGCGGGCTTCATCGTGTTCGACGACACCACCGACCCCGTCGCCATCGCGCACGGAGCGGCCCGTTTTCTCAGTGTGGAATCGTGCGGTCAGTGCACGCCGTGCAAAGGCGACGGATTGGAGCTGCGCGATCGCCTCGACAAAATCCGCCGGCACGAGGCCAACGAGAAGGACCATGAGGCCATTCCCCGATTGCTGGATCGGGTTACCTTGGGCGCACGTTGCTACCTGGCCCAGGAGCAACAGAATGTGATCGGAAGCCTGCTCCGGCTGTTTCCCGCCGCGTTCGACGGGTCCACCCCGGCGGGCCCGGTGTCCGAGCCGCTCCTGATCGCGCCGATCGTCGACCTGGTCGCAAACCACTTCATCCTCGACGAGAACAACGCTCGCAAGCAGCCCGACTGGTCGTTCGATGACGTGGACTCCGGCACCTCCCCCGCCGCCCGCAAGCATGAATCGGTCGAAGCGCTGTTCAGCGCCACCCCCGAGCACGAGGCTCCGGAGTCGGGGTTCATGACCGAATCGGAAGCGCTCGACTCGCTCCCGCAGCTCACCGCCTTGCACGCCGCCATGGAACGAGCGCTGGGGGCAGTGGAGACCGCCTCCGAAGGCGATGTTCGCGCCCGCCTCGACGATCTGCACCACGAGGTCCTCGTGTACATCGATGCCACTCGGCGAGTGCTCTACCCGATGGTGCGCCGATTCGACCCGGACGAGGGAGATACCGTGGCCGATGTCGGCGATAAATACGGGCGAGACACCATTGCGCTTATCGACGATCTGATGAACGGTGGAGCTGATTCGGATTCAGCAGCGCTGAAGAAGCTGGACTCGGCGGTGAGGGTGTGGTTCACCCAGCACGAGCATCGGGTCGTGTCGATCCTGCGGGCACAGATGGATCCCGAGGCCCTCGACGAACTCGACCGGGCGTTGGCCGAGGGCCGCGAAGAGTCCCTCGTAGAGCTCAACCCGAACCGAGGCGAAGACTTGGGCTCGGTCAGGTCCGAGAGCTAGCGACGGGCCGCCAGTACCCGTTCCTCAAAGTCCTCCAGCGCGCTGTCCACGATCTGCTGGTGGGCCCAGATCAACACGGGTCGGCCGACGCGGGCCATCATCCGGAGGTCCGGTCGCCGCACGGTCAGGCTCCAGGTGACCGTCACCTGGCATCCCTGCTTCGTATCTCGAATCATGAGCGATGCCGGCCCCGTGAGATCGCCCGTGACCGTGGCGTCCATCCATCGCGCCGGCTCCAGCCGATCCACGTGAAGCACGGTGTGCAGGCGATACCAGAGCGGCGACTTGATCACCAACGGGATGTCGGCGCCCACCCGGAACTCGTCGGCGTCGAATCGTTCCAGCCAGCTCCACCATTCGCAGTAGCGGTGAGGCACCGCCACGATGGGCCAGAGTTGTTCCGACGGCACAGAGAGGTCCCACGTGCGGTCGAACTCGAACACGCAATCGTGACCCTGCATGGGCGCCGCTCTACCCCATCAGCTAACTCGTGAGCCAGCGGTCGAACCAGGCCAACGTGCGGTTCCAGGCATCGGCCGCGGACGGGGCGTGGTATGAGTCGCGCTTGTCGCAGTTGAAGCCGTGACCGGCATTGGGGTAGCGCACGATCTCGGTGACCTGCCCCGACTTGGCTGCGGCATCGCGAAGTTGTTCCACCTGCTCCACCGGAATGCCGGCGTCTTCGTCGCCGTAGAGACCAAGCCACGGTGCCTGCAGGTGGGGAGCCTCGTCGACCAGGATCGGCAGTTCCCATCGGGCCTGGGTCACTCCGCCGCCGTAGAAGGTGACGGCGGCGCCTACGGGACGCCGGGCGGCGGTGAGCAATGACACGCTGCCCCCAAGGCAGAAGCCCACCACCCCGGCCCGGCCCACCGGTACTCCGGCCGCAGCCAGCGTGGCCAGCGCAGCGTCGACGTCTTCCAGGATTCCCGGAATGGTGAGAGCCTGCATCTGGCCCATCACCTGCGACATATCTCCTTCGTAGCCGTACTGAGGATCCCCGTTGCGATGGAACAGATGGGGCGCCACTGCCAGCCACCCGGCCGCCGCCACCCGCTCGCAGATGTCGACTATGTGGTCATTCACGCCGAAGGCTTCCTGGACCACCACGACGCCACCCTTGGCGGGCGCCGTTGGTTCGCGGATCGTGAGCGGGGTGGAAGACGTCGTCATGGGTTCGTTATAGCTCGCCCTGGCGCAGTGCCGCCACGTGCGCCGCCGTCCAGGCCTCCCCGCCGATCATCCATTGACCGTCCTCGGTCTCCAGCACCCGAACCCATGTCATCTTGCGGACGTTCTCTCCCCAGATCTTCACCAGGGCGTCGGTAGTGGCGGTCATCATCTCGAGCTTTTGCTCATCGCTCCAAATGCCTTTGATGAGGTGTATGTCAACCAGGGGCATTGTGATCTCCTTGCATCAAGTTGGGGAGTGAACGCTTTGGTGGTTGGCGGCACACTGGCCGCATACTCGGCGGCCTGCCGGCCGGCCAGCCGGCCATACACGAGGCCCCGCAGTACCGACGTTGCTCCCGTGGACTTTCCGCGATAGAGCCCCGTCACTTCACCGGCGGCGTACAGGCCGGGGATCGGCGCCCCGTCACCGGACACCACCCGACCGTCGAGATCGGTGGCCAGTCCGCCGAAAGTGAACACGTTTGAACAAACGAGGGGCCACGCTACGAACGGTGCATCAACGATGCCTCGCGCCCAGTTCGACTTGGGTGGATGGATGCCCACCGCCCGCTTGCCGTCCGGGACCAGCGGATCGAACACTCCGGGTTGCACCGCGGCGTTGTACGCGTCGACCGTACGCCCAAGGTTCAATGCCGGCACGCCAATGGCCTCGGCCAGTTTGGCGATCGTCGGGGCCGACACCGGCGGCTCGGTGGTCTGCACGATGTGACCGAACCGGGGCAGGTCGAACACTCGCTGGTCAGCCACGATCCACGCCTGGCGCTCCGGCAGGGTCATGATCCGTCGAGCCACCGCTTCGTACTGCTCGTCGATGGTGGCGTAGCCCTCGTCGAGGAACCGCGTCCCGTCTCGGTCCACTAAGATGGCGTAGGGGTAGACCATCACCGCGCTCTCATAGCTGATCGTCAAGTCGCATTCGCTCGTGTCGAAGTCGCGCTCGCTCATGGGGCGCCGTACTTGGTGTCGAACTCCCGCCATTGATCCATACCGGTGAGGCGGTTACGTTCGGCCATGGTCACGATGCGGTCCTGCACGTTCACACTGGAACCCTCGTCGTGGAGCACGCGAAGCACGTCCTGCATGGCCAACATGGCGGCGCGGGCAGCCACGTTGGCGTAGATCACAAGATGGAACCCCAGCTCGTGCAACCGTTCTCTCGACACGACGGGAGTCTTTCCCCCTCCACGATGTTGGCCACCAGGGGACCATCGATCTCGGCGCCGATGCGGTGGGCGCGCTCGATAGCGGCGTCGCGCAGGTCCACTCGTTCGGGATGAACGGGGGATTCCGTCGTGCCGAGGGCCTCGAGTTCGGCCACCTTGGGCTCCCGTCACGATCGCCAGCCGTCCCATGGCCCGACAGCATGGCGCACCGAGGCACGGTGGCTGTGACAGCGGTCGAGCTTCCGGGTTGGTTGCTCGGCGGGAAGTCTCGTATTTGAGCGACGAATCGGCCGCCCAAACGCGTGCGTTCGCGGCAATGATCCCTCGGTAACGATGAGCCCGACGCCGTACGGGCTAGACGAAAGCCGCCGGACCACCAAACGTGGCCGGTCGTACCAGACTTGGCTTGCAATGTGCCGTACCTGACGGAGTGCAGGTCGAGGCCACGCTTGGGGAATTGGACACACGCTCCGCCGTCAGCAGCCGGCGGCAATGACTCTTTACGTCGGCACGGTCACGTTCTTGCGGGCGTTCCCGCGGGAACGCTTTTCATTTGCTATCGAACAACTGTTCGATACACTACCCACATGGAAACGGCCTTCAACGCCTCCCTTCCGAGCTACTCGAAGCCCACATCACCGAACTTTCCGCCCGCATCACCGCATCGGCCTGCCAATGGCTCCTCCTCCTCGGCGAGTTCGACCGACGGAACCTTCACGAACAATGGGAGTGCCACTCTCCCGCCCACTGGCTCAACTGGAAATGCGGTATCTCCCTCGGTCCTGCCCGCGAACACGTGCGCGTCGCCCGCGCCCTCGGTGAGCTCCCCCTGATCACCGACGCCTTCGCCGCCGGGCGCATCTCCTACTCCAAAGTTCGCGCCATCACCCGGGTGGCCACCCCGACCAACGAAAAGGTCCTCGCCGGCTATGCCCTTGCCGGCACCGCGTCCCACCTCGAGCGGATCGTACGGGCCTACCGGCAACGCGAAAATGAGGCGTTGGCCAACGAAGAAAGCCAGCAACTGAACCGCTACGTTCACCACCGCACCCTGGCCGACGGGTCGCTCGAGGTCACCATGCGGCTCCCCGCCGAGAGCGGCGCCTTGCTGCTCCAGGCCGTCCGCGAGGCCACCGACGTTCCCGCAGGAACGTCGAACGACACCCCCAGCCAGCGATCGGCCGACGCCATCGAACGAATCTGCGACGCCTACTTCGCCCAGCCCCAGGCCGCTCGCATCGATAGAACCACCCTCATCGTCCACGGCCACCCCGACGGCGCCCAGCTCCACGACGGTCCCTCGATCTCCAACGCCGCCGCCCAACGACTCTCATGCGACTGCACCCTCGTCGACGCCGACACGGGGGCGTCCACTCGGGTGGTGCCGGCGGCCATGCGCCGTGCCCTCAACATCCGCGACGAACATCGGTGCCGCTTCCCCGCCTGCACCCACACTCGATGGCTCGACGCCCACCATCGCCAGTGGTGGACCAACGGCGGCACCACCCGGCTCGACAATCTTCTCCTGCTCTGCCGACACCATCACCGAGCCGTTCACGAACGAGGCTGGAGCATCGATAACGATGGCACCTTCTACGACCCGTTCGGTCGCCCCGCCACCGTCGAGACGCGAGCGGCCGAGCCATTACACCCCCAGTCACACATCGACGCTCGCACCCCCATCCCCAGCTGGGCCGGTGAACGACTCGACCTCCGCTTTGTGGTCCCGGTGCCGTAGCCGCTGTTACCTTTCCTTAATGCCGGCCGACCACTCCCTCGCAGCGCAGGCCACCGACGCGTTGCGGCGGCACGTGATCGAGCCTCTGGCGTCACGATGCGTCGATTCCGAATATGGCGGCTTCCTGGTGGACTTTGACGCGCGCTGGCAACCAACCGGCCCCCATCACAAGTCGCTGGAATTCGTCACGCGCCTCACCACCGCATTCGCGCTGTTGCATGCACACTTTCCCGACGATGGGCTCGACGTGCTGGCCCGGCGGGGCTGTGAATACCTGCAAGAGGTGATGTGGGATTCGGACAACGGCGGCTTCTTCGCTTGCGTGGATCGCGCCGGGGTGCCGCGAGCGAAAGGGATGAAGCACCCACACGCCAACACCTACGCCGTGCGGTGCTTCCTGTTGAACGCGCCCCTCATCGGCGATGAGCAGAGTGCATCCTGGATCGAGCGGAGCCTGGAGTGGCTCGACGAGGTGTCGTGGGATCCGGTCGAAGGCGGATACTGGGGCTCGTTCACGATCGACAACCAACGCTACGAACCGGGGGCGGTGTTACCGACCGACGATGGCCGTGATGTGTTCGGGCTGGCGCCGGGCTTCAAGGAGATCAACACCCAGGGCGACGCCATCGACATGCAGGTGTCGTTGATCAAAGCGGGCTCACCGTTTGGATCCTCGGACCGGCTGTCATGGCTGGCCCAACTGATAACGGAGCGGCTGTTCCACGAAACGGGTACGTTGCCGTACCTCTATCTCCCTGACTGGCGTGCCGCCGCCGAGCTGGCTCGCGTCGGGTACCAGTTCATCATGGCCGGCCACTTGCTGTCGGCGTCCGACGTGATCGACAACGAGCGCCTCCTGCCCACTGCTTGTCGGCTGACCCAAACGGGGATGCTTCGAGGCCTCCATCCGCAAGGCGGGTTGGTGTTCGCCATGCCCGAAGACGGTAGGCGCTGGCCCCACATCGGTGGCCCGAGCGACGATCGACTGTGGTGGACCCAGCTCGAGGCGATTCACACCCTGCACCTGTTATCAAGGCGGCCCGACGTCGACGGTGCCCAACGGGCCCAGTTCATCTCCTGGCGCGACATGATGTGGCGGTTCCTCGTCGACCAGTACTTCGACGAGGAGTTCGGGGGCATAAGAGAAGTTCCCCCGCCGGCCACGCCCACTTGGAAGCGCCAGGCGATAAACCGGGCGCGACGCACCGACCCGCTGGCCGACCAGCGAAAGACCTACGTCTGGAAGGATCCGCTGCACGAGGTGACTACGTTGCTGTCGCTGAGCAACCTCGACCTCACAGCTGAACGATGACCGTCTTCGTCTCGGTGAAGGAGTCAAGGGCTGCGTAGCCCTTCTCCCTCCCATAGCCCGACTTCTTGAAACCGCCGAACGGCAGCTCCACCCCGCCACCGGCACCGTAGGTGTTGATGTAGACCTGACCGGCTTGGATCTCGGCCGCCAAGCGGTGACCCCGCGAGATGTCGGAGCTCCAGATCGCCGCCAGCAAGGCGTACTCGGTGCCGTTGGCGAGGGCCACGGCTTCGTCCTCGGAGGAGAAGCGGGCGGTCACGAGCACCGGGCCGAACACCTCTTCCTGAGCGATGCGGGCCGCCGGGTCCACGTTGACAATGAGCGTGGGCTGCACGAACGCGCCGCCCCGGCCGCCGGGCACCTCAGGGATCGAGCCTCCGGTCACGATCTGGCCACGGTCCACGCTCTCAATGAAACCCATCACTCGCCCTTGCTGCTTGACCGACACCAGCGGGCCCAGATCCGGGTCGGATAGCCCGGCACCGATCGACACCTTTGCGAAATGGGCGGCGACGCGCTCGACCAGCTCGTCGTGCACCGATTCGTGTGCCAGCAGGCGCGAGCCGGCGGAGCAGGTCTGGCCGGCGTTCTGAAGAATGGCCCGAGCGATAGTGGCCGAGGCGCGGTCGAGGTCGGCGTCGGGAAACACAATCTGGGGCGACTTCCCGCCCAACTCGAGCATGGTCGGCACCACTCGTTCGGCGGCGGCCGCCGCAATGCTGGTGCCAATCACCGTGGAGCCGACGAAACCAAGGTGGTCGACGTCGGGATGAGCCGTGAGCGCGGCGCCGGCCTCCGCGCCGATCCCGGGGACCACATTGAACACTCCTGCCGGGAGACCGGCACGATGCGCGAGCTGAGCGATCATCACCGCGGTTCGCGGTGTTTCGTCAGCCGGCTTCACTACCGCACAGTTGCCGGTGGCGATGGCGGGAGCGACTCCCCGGGCCAAGAGCTGCATCGGGTAGTTCCAGGCGATGATGTGGCCGGTCACGCCGTAGGGCTCCCGACGGGTGTACACGTGGAGGTCGGATCGCAGCGGAATCGACTGGCCGTAGTACGAGTCGATGGCATGGCCATAGAAGCGGAAATAGCGCGCGCACACGTCGGCATCGGTTCGGGCCTGGGTGAGCGGCTTGCCGGTATCTTCGCTCTCGGCCACCGCCAAGTCGTTTCTGGCGTCGAGGATGAGGTCGGACAGTCGCGTGAGCAACCTGGCTTTGTCCTCGGGGCTCACGCGCCGCCAGTCCCGCTGGGCGGCACGGGCCGCCTCCACCGCTCGGTCGATCTCTTTCTCGGTGCCACGTGCGACGGTGCCGATCACCTTGCCGGTGGATGGATCGATGTTGTCGTAGCTGTCCGCAGCGTCGACCATCTCACCGTCAATGAAGCAGACCGTGTCGGACATGTCATCTCCTCTCGTGCCATCCAGAGCCCGTCGACCCGTGTTGCGCGCAACCTAGCGTGCCTCACCGAAAGTTCCGCGACGTCACTGCCGCGCCATTGAGCGGTAATGGTTCGAAGCACTCGGCGATGATGTTGGTAACTCCCTCCGCTCGCTCCAACCGGCCTCGCACCAACAGCGCCGGGGCGCGAGCCTCTCGGCGATAGCGGATCCAGCAGCCCTTCGAAACCACCACATTGATGAGCCCGGTCTCGTCTTCCAGGTTCACAAAAGTGGTTCCTCCCGCGGTGGCCGGGCGCTGGCGATGGGTTACCACTCCCCCTACCAACACTCGTGATCCCGCCTCCACCCCCGCCAGCCCCGTTGCCGTCACCACCCCGATGCGGCTCAAGTGATCGCGCAAGAACCGGGTGGGATGGCCATCGGGTGACACTCCGGTGGACCAAAGATCGGCGTTCGCCTCTTCCCGCTTCGACATCACCGGCATCGGCGGCCCTTGCACTCCGGTGACGATCCCGTCCAAGCGACCGGGTCGGGCCTGGTTCACGGCCCCTACCCCCCAGAGGGCGTCTCGCCGCTCCACGTCGAAGCAGCCGAACGCACCGGCGGTGGCCAATGCCTCCAAATTGGCCAGCGAGGCGCCGGTGCGGCGGGTGAAATCTTCCAAGTCCTTATAGGGCCGCCCCGCTTCGATCAGATCAGCCAGGTCGCCCTTCACGGTACGGACCGACGACACCCCCAGCCGCACCGCCAGCCCGTTGTGGCTCTCGGGGCAGGGCTCCAGGATCGCTTTGGCTTCAGAAGCATTCACATCGGGAGTGAGCACCGTGACTCCGTGGCGGCGAGCGTCTTGTACCAATGATTGAGGGGAGTAGAAACCCATGGGTTGGGCGTTCAACAACGCCGCGCAGAACGCCGCCGGTTCGTACAACTTGATCCACGATGACGAGTACACCAGGAAGGCGAACGACACCGAGTGGCTCTCGGGAAACCCGAAGTTGGCGAACGCCGCCATCTTGTCGAAGATCTCCTCGGCCAACTCGCCGGTGATCCCTCGCTCGGCCATGCCGGCGTACAACCGCTCCCGTAACCGCTCCATGCGAGCCTTCGATCGCTTCGATCCCATCGCTTGGCGAAGCTGATCAGCCTCGGAGGCAGTGAAACCGGCGATGTCGATGGCCATCTGCATGAGCTGCTCCTGGAACAGGGGGATGCCCAACGTTTTCTTCAACGACTTCTCCAGCAGCGGATGCAGGTAGGTGGGATCCTCCTGCCCATTGCGACGGCGGATGTAGGGATGCACCGAACCGCCCTGGATCGGTCCCGGCCGGATAAGCGCCACCTCTACCACCAGGTCGTAGAACTTGCGGGGCTTCAACCGGGGCAGCGTGGCCATCTGGGCCCGGCTCTCCACCTGGAACACTCCCACCGAATCGGCCTTGCACAGCATGTCGTACACCGCCGGATCGTCAGCCTTCAGGTCGGCCAGGTTCAAGCGATAGCCCCGATGCTTTTCGATGAGATCGATGGCGTAGTGCAAGGCACTGAGCATGCCCAGGCCCAGCATGTCGAACTTCACCAACCCCACCGCGGCGCAATCGTCTTTGTCCCACTGCAGCACCGAGCGGTTTTCCATGCGCCCCCACTCCACTGGACACACCTCGATCACCGGGCGGTTGCACATCACCATGCCGCCGGAATGGATACCCAAGTGCCGAGGAAAGTCTTCTACCTCTTCGGCGAGGGCCAACACGTGAGCCGGAATGTCGTGATCGTTCTGCTGGGCCGTGGTGGCCACCCGACCCCAACCGTCTACTTGCTTCGACCACGCATCCTGTTGCCCGGGGGCAAAGCCGAACGCTTTGGCCATGTCGCGCACCGCCGAGCGGGCCCGGTAGGTGATCACGTTGGCCACCTGGGCCGCGTTGTGGCGGCCGTGCTTTTCGTATACGTATTGGATGGCCTCTTCTCGGCGGTCGGACTCGATGTCGAGATCGATATCGGGTGGACCATCGCGCTCGGGAGCCAAAAACCGCTCGAACAACAGGTTCATCTCCACCGCGTCGGCTTTGGTGATTCCCAGCGCGTAGCACACCGCGCTGTTGGCGGCCGATCCTCGACCTTGGCACAAGATGTCGGCCCGGTTGCAGAACTCCACGATGTCCCACACGATGAGGAAGTAGCCCGGGAAGCCCAACGAAGCGATGACGTCTAGCTCGTGATCGATGATCCGCCAGGCCTTCTGGTTGGTACCACGGGCTCCGTAGCACTTGGTGGCCCGCTCCTCGGTGAGCCGGCGCAGGTATGCCATCTCGTCTAACCCATCGGGGCAGGGAAAGGGCGGTAGCTCCGGCGCCACCAGTTTCAGATCGAAAGCGCAGGCTCGCCCCAGGGCCGCTGCTGCTTCCACCACACCGGGGTACCTGGCGAAGCGGCGGGCCTGCTCGGCACCCGAGCGTAAGTGGGCCGACGCCGCGGCCGGCAACCACGGGTCGATCTCGTCGAGCGAGCGACGAGCCCGCACCGCCGCCAACGCGGTGGCCAGTTTGCGCCGGGCCACCGTGGCGTAGTGCACGTTGTTGGTGGCCACCACCGCGACCCCGGCGCGGGCGGCCAACTCGGCCAGGGCGTCGTTGCGAGCGGAGTCGAGCGGTTCACCGTGGTCCCACAGCTCCACCACCACCCGGTCGCGCCCGAAGGCGGCCACCAGCCGCTCCAGCTCCCGCCGTGCCGCCGCTGGCCCATCGGCCACCAGGGCCGCCGGGACGGTGCCCTTGCGGCAACCGGTGAGCACGAACCAATGGCCGTTGAACTCGTCGGCCAGCATCTCCAGGCTGGCCTGGGGGGCGCCCTTTTGCCCGGCCAACTGGGCCAGGGAAACAGCCCGGCTGAGCGCGGCGTAACCAACGGGCGAGTCGGCGAGCACCAGGAGATGGTGTCCATGAGGATCCGCCTCACCGCTAGGTGGCTTGTTCCTGGCTCCCAGCGTGAGCTCGGTCCCGAACACCGTGGGCAGCCCCACCGCCTTGGCCGCCTCGGCGTAGCGCACGATCCCGTAGAACCCGTCGTGATCGGTGAGGGCCAGCGCCTCGAGACCCAGCCGAGCGGCTTCTTCCGCCAACTCCTCGGGATGGGAGGCACCGTCTAACCAGGAGAAATTGGAGTGGCAATGCAGTTCGGCATACGGCACGGAGCCGGTCCCACGTTCTACCTGGGGCTCAAAGGGCTGGCGCTTGCGGCTCCAGGCGGGGGAATCACCGCCGGCGTTCCAGGAAGGTGAACCGTCGCTACGGCCGTTGGCTCGACGCCCGGATAGCTTGCGCTCCAGTTCGCTCCACGGCATCGACGGGTTGTTGAAACCCATGAGTCGAACATACGTTCGATCCCCTGCGCCCGTCAACCGCCCGGCGCTTTGAACGCCAATTCTCAACATCGCTCAGGTCGGGGCCGATAGCCACCCATGCCTCGTCCGACTTCTCCGATGGGTCGTACGACTTATTCAGACCCGATGAGTTCAGGGTTCCTCAAGAACCCCCCGGCCAAGCCGATGCTCTCCGTGAGATGAGCGCCATGCATGAAACCTCCCCCAACCTGGCTCGCCCGAGGGTATTGGTCGTTGATGACGCACCCGAGCTGCGCATGCTGCTCGAACCCCTCTTGGCTCGCGAAGGATTCGAAGTCCGTGTCGCTTCCAATGGCGAAGCGTCGATAGAGCTCACCCGAGCCTTCAAACCCGACCTCATCATTCTCGACCTGATGATGCCGGGTATCGATGGATTGGAAGCGTGTCGGCGAATCCGATCGTTCAGCGATGCCTACATCGTGATGCTCACCTCCAAAGACGCCACCGTCGACAAGGTCATCGGCCTTTCGATGGGCGCCGACGACTATGTGGCCAAGCCCTTTGCGCCTCCCGAGCTGGTGGCCCGCCTCCGGGCCATGTTGCGCCGGCCCCGTTCGGCTACCACTGGTGGAACTACCGGCACCGCCGACACCCCCGTGAAGAACTTCGGTGACCTCACGATCGACCTCGATGCCCGTCAGGTGTCGATTGCCGACGATCCGGTGGATCTCACCAAGATCGAGTTCGAGCTGCTGGCCACCCTGTGCAGCAAGCCCCGCATGGTGTTTAGCCGCACGCAGCTCCTCGAGATCGTGTGGGGCCCGCACTGGTACGGCGATACCCATGTGGTCGACGTACACATGTCGAACCTGCGCAAGAAACTGGGCGACCGCAACCGCACCACCCGCTACGTGCAGACCGTGCGAGGCATCGGCTTCCGCCTCGGCGACGAGATCACCAAGGGCTAAGCGGTCCCAGCCCCTCCGGCGGCGTAGTTGGAGCGGGCAGCGTAGGAGCGGGCCGAGCTGGAGCGGGCACCGTAGGAGCCGGCCACGGGCTGGTCGGGCTGGTAGTCATCACTCGAGACGACGATTGACCCAAGTGCTCGATGGCGGTCACGAATCGCAAACGCCGCGTCACCTGCACCCGCACCTTGGCTCCAGCATGAGGCACCGACTGGTTGTAGACCTCGATCGCCCGCACCACATCGGTGCTGCCATCGTCGATCGCCACATAGGTGCCGACCTTCTTTCCGGCCTGGGCTCCCGGACGAACTCGCACCACCGTGCCCTCGATGTATTGCCGGGCCCCGAGATCGGTCACCCCATACCACAGCATCAGCACGGCTCGCGCCCCCAGAGCCAGTGCTCCTACTCCGAAGGCCACCGCGGCCGCGGTGGAAACCAGGTACCACGGTAGGTAGCCGGCGTCTCGGGCTTGCGAGACACCGTCGGAAAACGAGTTCACCGCGTCGGGCAAGGCGTCGGTGAACAAGGAGCTCATCAACCTGAGCAAGAACACGAACACCACCGTCTGCAGCAATCCGACGGCGGCGGTCTCTAGGGGCTTGCGGCCATAGGCGGGCGGCCAGAAGCGGGGATAGCGCACCCGCACGATTCGCCACTGTCCGGTGACAGAGCTCCAGGCCCGATAGGGCGACTCCGCTCCCATGGGCAAACTGGCCACCGCCCGGCTCGACACCCCGAGCGCGGCTCCGTAGGCCAGGTACCGGTCCCACATGGCCACCGCCGAGGCGTCGCGATCGTCGAGCGAATGATTGCGCTCCAGGAATCTGTTGACTCCCAACCAACGAGCGGTGACGTCGCTTCCTTCGGGAGTGCCGCGATCGGCACTGAGACTTTGCGGGATCAGCATCATCAGGGCCACGCCGATGGCGGCGATCCCCATGATGGCCAAGAAATCGCCGCCCGCATCGCTGTTGGCCGAGTTGCTGTCGGGCAACGCCACCAACGCCGCGGCCGCCAACACCGCCGGGACCGCGGCCGTAGCCGCCAGCAACAGCCACCACCCCGGGCTCCACCGAGGTCGCGACAACCCGCGATGCCGGGCATCGTCGCGAACGCTCTGCTGAAACCGTTTCCACCATTTCTTCGACTCGTCTTCCGGTCCGGTGGTGAGTGCCGCCACGGGCACCACCCCATCGGCCGGCGCAATGGCGCGCACGTGCTCGAGGACTTGCTCCTCATAGGGCGTGAGTGGTTTGTCCCGAGACGACTTCACGACCACGTAGAGCCGGTCGATTCCGAGTTGCTCGATGGTGAGGAACCCACGAGCCGCCAAGTCGATGAGGGTGGCGGCCACCGCTTCCCGCCGGGCCTCGCAGTGATGGACCAAATAGTTGACCAGCGCCGGCGATTCAGGACCGAGATCCATCGTCTCCGGCCCGGGATCGGGACGGGAGGTTCTCGTCGCTACCGCCGCCGCCAACAGCACGAACAACCAACCCACCCAGGCCACCGCCGCCGCCGCCGCTAACGGGGCCGCCCAGTCTTCCTGCAGGAGCGAGGCCACGATCACCGCGCGATCTTGGCAGAGCCGTCGCGCCCGATAGCGCTACCAGGCGGTCAGGGCGTCGCGGGCTTGGGCGATGGCTTGCTCGAGGACGGCCAGCAACACACCGACCCGTTGCAGATCGTTGGCCTTGCCGGCGGCCTCGATGGCTTTGCTGGCGGCAGCCACATCGGCGGCCCCTACCAGCAGGCTGGCCGAAGCCAACTCGTGAGCGGCGGCCTCGGTGCGAGGTCCGCTGCCGGCGGCCACTCCATCGAGCACGGCTTGATGACGCTCGTGCATCGCGCCGAGATAGGCCCCCACGATCTGCCGAACGGTGGTGACGTCGCCGCCGAGATCTTCCACGAGTTGATTGAGGACGGCGGGATTCAGGGAGGGCACTGCTCAATCGTAGGTGGCCTCCACCCCCCAGTTCTGACCTTCCACGGTGAGCAGCGACGCCGTGCCTGTGTCATCGACCACTTGGAAGCGGGCACAGCGCCGAGTTCGTCGCGAATCCCACCATCGTTCCTCTACGCACCACGGCCCGGCCCATGCCGTGATGGCGCGCCAACTCCCCGCGCCCACTCGCCATTTCGCCGGCCGTGCGGTGATCTCACCACGACCCCCCACCAATACCGGCCGACCGCATTCATCGACCACCTCGGCTGGCAACGCGTTGTCGTGTACGACGATGGGCCACGGATGCGGCAAACGACCCGGCCACGGCTGAACAGCCGTCTTGGTCGGATGGTCGATCCGACCCAGCAGATCAACGGCATCGAAGGGAACCAATGACCGCTGTTGCGAAGGGCCCCGACCACCGGCGGTTTCCGCCACCAGCACGCAGTTACGTCCGAGTTGCGCGCCCAGGCGACTCAACATACGAACTGCTTCGGAATCCGCTTCAGTCTGACCGCCCCAAAAACCCAGCTGCCGACCTCGGTCGGGCAACACTTCGTCGGGCACAAGGCGCAACAGCACGATCCCCGCACTGGGTGCCGCCCCCACCGGACCGTTCAACCAACCATCGAGCTGCCAACGCACCCGCTCGGCCATGGCGGCGGCCGACAGCGCACCTTGATGCCGCCACAAGCGGCTCCGTTGCTCACCGTGTTCCGTTTCCACTTCGATGGCGACGCGACTGCAAGCCAATCCGCGCCTGGCCAAGTCGGCATGAAGTTGTTCGGCCAACGACTTGGCCATGAACGCCACTTGTTCCACCGCCATGGCCGGCGGATCGATCTCCATGGACGCCGCCAAATTGAGCGGAGGCCCGCTGGCTTCCAACGGACGATCGTCTTCTCCCGAAGCCAAGCGATGAGCCAACTCTCCTTCGGGACCAAATCGAGCCAACAGGTGAGCGCGGTCGAGCGCCGCTAGTTGACCCAAGGTGCCAATCCCGAGCCGAACCAGCAGATCGCTCAACTCCAGCCCCAAGCTGCTGACCGGCAATCGGGCCAAGAAGCCAACGGTGTCGTCGACCACCATGGCGCCACCGGTGTTTTGCTGGGCGGCCATCTGGGCCGCAAAGCAACTGTCGGCCACTCCTACCGATGCGGGCGCGCCGACCTCCGCCAACGATTCCACCACTTGATTCACCGTGGCCAACGTGCGACGAGCCAACTCCTGGTCTCCGCCCCAATAGCGCGACGGCCCATGGGTGGCAAAGGCCAACCGGCCCGGCTGGAGTACCTCGATGCGAGGACACAACGCATCGAGCGCACCGGCCACGGCTTCGAAGGCCCGGGCATCTCGCACCGGGTCATGCTCAAGCACCACCAAGGACGGGCAACGAGCCTGAGCCTCACGACGTCGCAAACCGGGGAGCACCAAGTCGCTACGAGCCAATGGTGACGCAGCAATCACCCGGTTGGCGTGTAACACCACGGTGGGCACGTCGCAAGGGGCGCCCGCGGCTACCACCGGCCAATCTGGAACATCGACCACCAACGTTCGCATGACCTATCCCACTTGCGATACCGGCAAGAGGGCGGGAGGAGCTTCGATCGTCTCGATGGCCCCTCGAACACCGGGAAGGTTGATGATGCAGCGACGAGGGCGCGAAGCCGCTCGCCGGCCTACGGCTTCCACCGTGAGTCGGCGAGCCTGAAGATGCCCGTAACCGGCGCCCAGCCCGAGCCACTGCTCTTCGACCACGGCGAGACGAACTTCGGGTTCGAAAGCGGAGACCGACCCCACTCCCGCCACCACCAACACGGCGCCTCGTTCCCGAACCCTGGCGGCGAGACGCCGACCCAGCGCATCAGCCAACCGAGGAGGCCGGATCAACACCACCACATCCACCCCGTCGAGCAAGGTGGCCACCGCAGTGGCCCATGACGATGCCAATTGGGGCTTGACCATCACCAAGCGCTCGGGGCTCACCCCCAACTCCACCACGCTTTCCGCATTGGGAAGTTGCTCGGCCACCACCGCCACCCAAGACCCCGCCGCCGAGGCCGCGGCCCCTAACGCCATGCTTAACGAAACCGAGGCCCGTGTGCCCACCGCCACCGTGGTGCCCCGCCGCAATCCGGCATCGGGAAACAACGGAGCCAGAGGATCGAGCACAGGAAGGGCCTGCTCACGGGCCATAGAAACGGGGCCGGTGCGACGATTCAGCTCTTCCAGGGCCGCGATATCGCGCCGCGCCGGTTTCTGTCCCGAGGGACGGGAAAGCCTCAGCGCCGCGCCCATGAGGTCACGGTATCGAACGCATGTTCGATACCGCAAGAGGATGGCTGGAACCCGCCGATCCGCTAACGATCCAGCAACGAGACGAAGGCTCGACCTCCCGGCACGAAAACTCCACCGGGCTGGCCCGACACCCACTTCGCGTCGATCCCCCGACCTCCCACCAGAACGTTCAGGCCGGGAAACTGCCGGTGCACCGCGGCGATGGTGTCGGCCGCCGCGTCACGGGTCTGCAGCGACATCACGCCGATACCCACGGCCACCAATCGCGGGCTCTGTTCCGCCATCTCCAGCAACGAGGCCGCTGGAACGTCGGCTCCAAGATCCAAGACGTCGTAGCCGATCCCCCGACCGAGATCAGCCAGCAACGACAGGTTCAAACAGTGGTATT
>Ga0068860_100002036_pt1 | contig 21311 bp, 17 predicted proteins | sample KBSSwiS32_FD_66597 | JGI IMG/M metagenome (GOLD analysis project Ga0068860, IMG submission 66597) | Switchgrass rhizosphere microbial communities from Kellogg Biological Station, Michigan, USA - KBS Switchgrass S3-2 | ecosystem: Host-associated > Plants > Roots > Rhizosphere > Soil ...
GGCCATCGTGCTGGTGCTGGCGGGCGTGGGCTACAAGATCGCGAGCGTGCCCTGGCACATGTGGTGCCCGGACGTGTACGAGGGCGCGCCCACGCCGTTCACCGCCTTCCTCTCCGTGGGCCCCAAGGCGGCCGGCTTCGCGCTGGCGGTGCGCATCTTCTTCGGCGCGCTCTCCCAGAACGGGGCGTCGCCGGACATGGCCACCGTGCTGTCGGACGTGCCCTGGCCCCAGGTGATCGGCGTCATCGCCGCGCTCACCATGACGGTGGGCAACCTGGCGGCGATGAGCCAGACCAACCTCAAGCGGATGCTGGCGTACAGCTCCATCGCCCACGCCGGCTACCTGCTGATGGGCCTGGCCGCCGCCTCCAGGACCGGCTCCCAGTCCATCGCCATCTACCTCCTGGTCTACCTGTTCATGAACCTGGGCGCGTTCCTGGTGGTGGGCGCGGTGGCCCGGCTCTCCGGGAGCGAGTCGCTGTTCGAGTACCGCGGCCTCTCCGCGCGCGCGCCGTTCGCCGCCATCACCTTCGCCATCTTCCTCTTCAGCCTCACCGGGCTGCCGCCGCTGGCGGGCTTCGTGGGGAAGTTCCAGCTCTTCAAGGCGCTGGTGGACCGGGGCCAGCCCTGGCACATCGTGCTGGCGATCATCGGCGTGCTGAACTCCGCGGTGTCGCTCTACTACTACGCGCGGATCGTCAAGGCGATGTTCCTGGACAAGACCCAGACCGAAGAGCGCATCCCCATCCCGGCGTCGTACCAGGTGCTGATGGGCGGGCTGGCGCTGGCGGTGATCGTCTTCGGCGTCTACTTCGACGGGCTGCTGCGGCTGGCGCAGTCGTCGCTGGGCTTCTTCGGCCACACGTAGCGGCCGCGGCGCTCACGGGGAGGGCGGCTTCTCCTTGGCGAAGTGGTAGATCTTCGCCACCTTCAGCAGCGCCACCTCGAAGAACCCGCCCGCGGCGCGGACGCAGTTGGCGTTGAGCACCACCTTCATCTTGTTCTCGTCCGGGATCAGGCCCACGGTCAGCCAGTCCTCCACCTGGCTGGCGTCCATGGCCAGGGTGTGGATCTTCTCCTCCTTGGCCACCTGGGTGATCGCCTCCAGGCCGGCCTTGGAGACGCCGGTGGGGACGAGGATGGCGGTGGCGCTCTCCTTCTCCACCGCCTCCTTGAACGGGGGCGCGCCCTTGGTGTTGAGCGGGATGGGGACGAAGCGGATCGCCCGCTTCTTGAAGGTGAGCTCCTTCTCCACCGCGCGGGCGATCTCCATCAGCGCGTCCCGGGTGGCCTCCTGCCCCTTCTCCCAGGGGACGGCCACCACCATGTCCCCCTCGCCGCGGATCGTGAGCGCCTGGTCCATCGCCAGCACCTTGAGCAGGACGGTCACCATCTTCTTGGGCGGGATGGCGGGCGGGGGCTGGGGGGCAGGCGTCTCCCCTTGCGCCCCGGCCGAGGGCGCGAGCAGCAGCGCGGCGGAGAGCAACGCCGGCATCAGCGTGTAGGTGCGCGGCTTCAAGGCGACCAGCGGGGATGATTATCACGGTGTCGGGGTAGGCCGGCACGCGATGATGCGGCGCGACCTGGCGAGCAGGCGCTCCACCAAAGTTTGACGCCAGCGTTTCCGCAAACTTAGGCTGCCCGCGGGCACGACCGCCCTTTTTCAGAGGAGCGGAAACGACGATGCAGGTCGGATTCTGGGGACGGCTGAACCTGCGCTGGCAGGTCGCCATCGCGATCCTCGCTCCGTGCGCCGTGCTCCCGATCTTCTCCTCGTTCTACTTCCCCAGCCAGATGAACGTGGCGGAGGAGCAGGCGCTGGAGAACCGGGCGACGTCGCTGGGCAAGGTGGCCTCCGCCAGCCTGGGGCCGACCATGGCGCTGATCTCCATGGACCTGGCCAAGGAGACGGAGCTGGAGAACATCCTCCACGGCTTCCAGAAGCTGGGGGACGTGCCGTTCGCGGCGGTGCTGCGGGTGGAGGGCGCCTCGCAGGGCATCCTCAAGTCGGTGGGCGCGGTGCCCTCCAGCGCGTTCGAGGTGCCGGTGGAGGAGGACTGCGTCTTCGACCGGGAGAACTCGCTGCTGCTGCAGATGCGCTGCCCGCTGCGCGACCCGAACACCGGCGACACGGTGGGCTTGCTGGTGACGGCCTTCACCCGCCAGGACCTCCTGGAACGGCAGGAGAAGAACTCGGTGGTGGGGATGCTGTCCTTCGTGCTGGCGGTGATGGCCGGGCTGCTCCTGGCCTGGGTCTTCAGCCGCCGCCTGACCGAACCGGTGGTCCAGGTCACCCGCGCCGCGCGCGAGGTGGCGGCCGGCGACGTGAGCCTCCCCAACCTGAAGATCAACGCGGCGGGGGAGATCGGCTCCATGGCCAACTCCTTCAACGAGATGCTGGGGAACCTGCGCAACCTGGTGACGCAGATGGTGGGGCTCACCGGGCGGCTCTCCAGCGCCTCGCAGGGGCTGATCGGCGCCTCCACCGACCAGGAGCACGTCACCAGCCAGCAGGCGGCCTACGCGCAGGAGATCGCCGCCACCTTCGAGGAGCTGTCCCGCACCGCCGAGCAGATCGCCCGCTCCACCGAGGTGGTGGAGAGCGCGGCGCGGCGGACCAACGAGGCGGTGGAGGAGGCGCGGGCGGTGTTCGTGGAGGTGTCCGCCGGCATCGCCAACATCCGCAACGAGTCGATGGCGGTGGCGGACGCGATCACCAAGCTCAACCAGGACCTGCGCGAGGTCTCCAAGATCGCCCAGGTCATCAACCAGGTGGCCGAACGGTCGGACCTCCTGGCGCTCAACGCCGCGCTGGAGGGTACCAAGGCGGGCGAGGTGGGCCGCGGGTTCTCGCTGGTGGCGGCGGAGATGCGCAAGCTGGCGGAGAACGTCTCCGGGTCGGCGCGCGACATCGGCCGGATCGTCGAGACGGTGCAGGAGTCCGGGGGCGAGGCGGTGGCCAAGGCGCAGCTGGGCGTGGCCGCGTCCGACCAGGGCGTGAAGGTGGCGGAGCAGGCCAACGCCGTGTTCCAGCGCATCGTGGAGCTGGCCCGCGGCTCCACCGAGGCGGCGCAGCAGATCAGCACCGCCACCCGCCAGCAGCGCCAGTCCACCGAGCAGGCGGTCACCGGCGCGCGCAACGTGGCGGACCTGGTGAAGCAGGGCGTGGACGCCACCGGGCGCACCACCCGCATCGCCCAGGACCTCCAGCTGGTGGCCCGCGCGCTGGCGGAGCTCACCGGGAAGTTCAAGGTCGACGAGAACCGCGCGTAGGCGCGTCGGCCACGTTCACCAGGGTGATCGCCTTCTCCGGGCAGGCCTGCACGCACAGGCCGCAGGCCAGGCAGTCGTCCGCGTTGGGCGTGTAGGCCCCCTTCCGGCCGTGGACCATGCTCTTGAGCTTGGAGAAGAAGCCCAGGGCGGCGAAGTCCGCGTCCTCCAGCCGGCGGAGCTCGAAGACGCCGTAGGGGCAGACCTTCACGCATTCGGCCTTGCCCTCGCACCTGCCGAAGTCCACCACCGGCGCCACCGCGTGCGGCTGGCCCTTGCACGCTTCCTTCGCTATCTCGTCCGCGCTGGGGCTCATCCGCCCACCTCCTCGCGCGAGGCCAGCGCGCGCGACTCGCCGATGTCGAGGATCCACAGGCGCTCCGGGGGGAGCTTGAGGCGCGCCCACTCCGCGCGGGCGCGGCCGGGAGGCTCCTCCAGCGGCTCGTCGGTGAGCTTGAACGTGCCCCAGTGCATCGCCACCATCGTCTCCGCGTTCATCTGCACCGCCGCGTCCACCGCCTCCTCCGGGTTCATGTGCTGCGGGGACATGAACCACCGCGGGTCGTACGCGCCAATGGGGAGCATGGCCCAGTCGATGGGGCCGCAGCGGCGGCCGATCTCCGCGAAGCCGTCGAAGTGGGCGGTGTCCCCGGAGTGGTAGGCGGTGCCCTCGCTGGAGTGGATGACGAACCCGCCCCACAGCATGTCGTTGCGGTTCCAGGGGAAGCGCATGGACCAGTGCCTGGCGGGGACGAGGGTGATCTCCAGGCCGGCCACGTTGGTGGTCTGCCACCAGTCCAGCTCCACCACCGCCTTGGCGCCGGCGCCGCGGACCAGCCCCCCGTTCCCCAGCGGGACGACGTAGACCGGCTTGGGGCCCAGGCGCTTGATGCTCCAGGCGTCGAGGTGGTCGTAGTGGTTGTGGGAGATCAGCACCACGTCCACCTCGGGCATCGCGCCCGGGGGGATGCCGGGCTCGCCGTAGCGACGGACGAAGCCCTCCAGCTTCGGCCCGAGCACCGGGTCGGTGACGATCTTCTTCCCGCCCAGGGTGAGCAGGAAGGTGGCGTGGCCGACCCAGGTGAGGGCGGGCCTGGCGCCGCGCACCAGCTCCGGGTCGAAGGGGCGGGAGGGCGGCGCGAAGCGCTCGACGGGCTTGGGGGCCCTGGGCGCCCGGCCGGTGAGCGGGTCCAGGACCTTCCACTTCAAGATGTCCTTCGGCCCGCGGACCCCGGACGCGCGGTGCGAGAAGCGTCCCATGCGGCGCAGGATACCCAGGTCAGCCCCCCCGCAGCAGGGGAGACGCTGCGGGCGTCCGGCGTTCGCCGGCCGGACCTCCGGAGCTCAGGCCGCGGCGCGGCGGCGAAGCGCGTCGAAGTCCGCCGGACTCATGGAGGCGGTCCCCAGGTGCCGGCCGGGGTTGACCTTCTCCCCGTGGAAGTCGCTCCCGGCCGTGGGCACCAGGTCCAGCTCCTTCGCCCAGCCAAGCAGCTTCTCGCGCGCCGGCGCCGGGTGGTCGGAGTGGTGGACCTCCAGCCCCGCCAGGCCGGCGTCCTTGAGCTGCTGCACCTCGTGGCGCTCCACCTTGGACACGAACGGGTGGGCGAGGGTGGCGGCGCCGCCGGCCGCCCGGATGAGCTGGATGGCCTCCTCCGCGGTGAGCTTGAAGCGCTGCACCCAGCCGGGCTTGCCGTCTCCCAGGAAGCGGTCAAAGGCCTCCTTGGTGTCGAGGCAGAAGCGCTTCTCCACCAGCGCGCGCGCGAGGTGGGGGCGCGCCAGGTGCGCGTCGCCGGCGATGGCCAGCACGTCCTCCATGCTCACCGGGTAGCCCAGGCCCTTCATCTTCTCCACCATCTGGCGCATCCGGGACTCGCGCTCCACGCGGAGGCGGGCGGCGAAGGCCTGGAGCTCCGCGTAGGTGGGGTCCACGAAGTGGCCCAGGACGTGGACCTCGCGGCGGAAGACGAAGGCGGACAGCTCGATGCCGTGGACGATCTCCAGGCCCTTGGCGGAGGCGGCCTCGCGCGCGCGGGCGAGGCCGGCCACCGTGTCGTGGTCGGTCACCGCCAGGTGGGTCACGCCCGCCGCGGCCGCGAGCTGGACCAGCTCATCCGGGGAGTGCTGGCCGTCCGAGGCGGTGGTGTGGGAGTGGAGGTCGATCATCCACCCCTGAGGTTAGCGCGGCATCACCAGCTTGACTTGCACGGTGTAGCGCACGGCGAGGGCACGGCCGTGCAGGGTGGCGGGGGTGTAGCGGCGGGTCATCAGCGCCTCCACCACCGCGCGGTCCATGTACGGCTGGGGGCGGATGACGCGGCACTGCTGGAGGCGCCCTTCCAGGGTCAGCACGCACTGGATGGTCATCAGGCCCTGGACGTGGGCCTCGAGGGCCTCGAGGGTGTAGTCGGGCTCGCGGCCGCGCTCGAGGAGGAAGGGGGGAGTCATCCCTTCGATGTCGCAGCGGCCGTTGTAGCAGGAGCCTTCGCCTTCGCCTTCTCCTTCGCCTCCGCCGCCTTTGCCGTCACCGGGAGGGTCGATGCCCGGAGAAGGGTCGACCGGGCCGATTCTTCCGCCCTCCGTCTCGTCCGGCGGGGAAAAGGTCTCCAGGTCCACGCTCTTGCGGATGGCCGCGGGGGCCGGCAGCTCGCGGCGCGGGTGGGAGGCGCGGGCCGGACCCGCGTGGGCGGGCGCGCCGCCACCTCCCCTTGGGCCGGGGGCCGCGGCTGGTCTGAAGGTGGGGATGATGACCGTGGGGAAGGCGTCGGCGACCTCCTCGACCACGGCCGGCGGGCGGACCAGCAGCGCCAGCGTCAGCACCGCGGTATGGCCGAACACCGAGACCACCGCGCCGGTGGCGAGCCTGCGGCGGGGAGCGACACCTCGATCGAGGACGGAATCGAACATGATCCCAGGCCAACGCCCGGGCGCGCGGATGGATCTACCGGGGATTTCCCGCGGGATTTCTAGAAATGGCCGGCGATCGCGAGACCGCCGCCGCCAGGTGTGACAGTCACTGTGACACCCGCCACCGCGCCGGCGTAGCGGTTCGGATCCTGGCCGGTGAGCCAGAGGTAGGTGGCGACGGTGCCGGCCGCCAGCCCCACCACCACCAGGCTGCCGGTGGCGAACTGCTGGATGAACAGCTGGGTGCTCAGGTCGTGGGCGCGGGCGTCGCAGGCGGCGAGGTCGGCGGTGCAGGTGAGCCAGGTCTGGTGGGCCTGGGGGTCGGAGGAGACGGCGGTGGGCTCGGCCTGGGAGGCCTGGCCCTGGGCGGCGAGGAGGACCAGCTGCCGCGGGTAGAACTGGGTCCGGTAGATGGGGTCGGTGGAGGCGCGGTCCAGCAGGAGGCCGCCGCCGAGCGCCGCCACCGCCGCCCCGGTCGCCAGGTACGCGCCGATGCGGAGCCGGCCGTGGCGGAGCTTCCAGGCCTCGGCGTAGTCCGCGGAGGGGAGCAGGTTCACATCGGTGGTCGTGACCTGGCCCGGCTCGATGCGGACGGTCTGGGTCTGGGCGATGAACCCGTCCTTGCGGACCTGGAGGCGGTGGGCGCCGCGCGGGAGGAGGGCGGGGGACTTCATCGGCGTGGAGGCGACCAGCGTGTCGTCCACCAGCACCTCCGCGGCCTCCTCGCGGGTGCGCACCTGGAGCTGGCCCTGCTGCTCGCGGAGGAGCGGCGCCATCAGCGCCTGCGCGAGGTCGGGGAGGGCGGCGGCCAGCGGCTCCATGCCGGGGGCGGCGGGCGTGGTCTTGGTGCTGAGCACCGCGTTGGTCCTGGTGTCCAGAAGGCGCATCTCGACCTGGAGGTCGTTCCCCACCTTGGAGACGGTGCCCACCACGGCGTGCTGCGCGCCCAGCGCGCCGGAGATGCCGGCGATCACCGGGGAGGCGGCCTCGCCGACGAGCTGGCGGGTGCGCTCCATGGCGAGGAGCTGGCGGATGTCCTCGGAGGTGAGGACCTGGAAGACGTCGAGCGCGCGCAGCCCGCGGGCGGCGTTGCGGGTGGCGGCCTCCGCCTCGAGCGGGGAGGCACCCTTGGTGTCGAAGTCGAGCACCAGCAGCGGCGGCCTCGTCTCCGCGGCGGCGGCGGGCGCGGCCCAGGACGCCAGCCAGAGCCCGAAGAGCAGCCGCGAGACGAGGGTGCTGGTGCGCACGAAGGGGTGTTCCTCCCTGCGTGACTCTACCTGCCGCGGAAGGCTCCTGGACTAGGATCGGCGCCGTCGGCCGGGTTCGAGGGAGCTCCTTTTGAGGGTCTTGTCGTGGTGGTGGGTGGCCGGTGCGCTGGTGGTGCTGGCCGGGTGCCGTGATCTCAGCGTGCCGTCGAATCCGCCGGGGAGCGGGAGCGGTGGGCCGGAGGTCGGCTTCCTGGTCCCCGACGTGGACGGGGCGCAGATCAGCATCAACCCGGACGTGGAGCTGAGCGCGGCGGACGTCACCGGCGTGGCGCAGGTGGAGCTGCGGTGCGCGGCGCCGGGCGGGACCGGCGGGCAGGTGCAGATCCGGGTGTGGACGGCGTCCCCGTACCGGGGAACGGTGGACCTCACCGCGTGCAAGCCGCTGGGGGTGGACCAGGGGAACGGGACGCTGCGGATCGCGCTGGTGGTGCACGCGCAGGACCGGCAGGGCAACCCGTCCAACCCGGACGCGGTGCGGGAGGTGGTGATCGATCCGGACGTGGCGGTGCTGGCCACGAGCGCGCCGCCGCGCGCGGCGCCGAGCGCGCCCCTGTCGTTCACCGTCACCAGCGACCGGGACCTCCAGGGCGCGCCGCAGGTGCTGCTGGGCGAGACGGTGGCGACGGTGACCGGCGGGCCGCGGGTGTTCACCGCGTCCTTCGCGCAGACGCCGGCGATCGGGATCGACGCGTACGCCGGGCCGCAGCCGCCGCCTTTGGAGGTGCTGGAGGACGTCGACCACCCGGTGGTGCTGTCCATCCAGGGGCGGACGCTGACGGGGAACCTGAGCCAGCTCAACGTGAGCATGGTGCTGTCGCGGCTGCGGTGGTCGCGCGGGATCCCCAACGCGGTGCTGCAGCCTGGGGCCGAGAGCGGGAGCTGGCCGGTGGCGATCCCGGGCGGCATCCAGCTCCCGCTGAAGGCGGGGGCGGTGTGGCTGCCGGGGTTCTTCGCCCGGCAGGACGGGACGTACACCCCGTTCCCGGCATCCGCGCTGGGGGACGCGGGGTTCGTGTTCCGCGGGTTCGACGGGCAGGGGAACGCGCTGGCGAACCACCTCGACCGGGGGAACGCGGTGATGACGCGGCTGTATGCGCCCGGGAGCGCGACGCCGCTGGGGCCGGACGCGCCGAGCACGCTGCGCTGGTCCAACGACCAGACCGGTACGCCGATTCCGCTGACGCGGCTCGACCACGCGCTGTGCGAGGCGTCGGCCCAGGGGTGCCCGTCGCTGAACGAGCTGAACTGCGTCGCTCCGTCCGGTTCGACCCGGGTCCCGCTCTCCGCCGCGCCGTCCGACACCGCCCCGCCGTCGGACGCCATTGGATCCGGGGACGTCTACCTGGGCATCAACCTGGCCCAGGGCGTCGCCGGCTGCGGGTCGCCGGTGAGCCTGGAGTGGGAGCAGGGCTCGGGGGCGGCGCTGCGGCCCGGGCCGGACACCACGAACACGGGGACGACGGTGGAGTGGGCACTCCCTGCGGGGGACGGCACCTTCGCCGTCTCGCAGAACACCGCCGGGACAAGCCAGGCGTTCCTGCTCCTGGCGGATGGGGGGATGGGGCCGGTCTACTTCTCCGCGACCGGCGTGCACGCGCTGTCACCGGACCAGTTGATGGTCGCGCGGCGGGACCGCGCCGTGGCGGTGTTCAAGAGCTTCGCCGACCACAGCGAGTTCGAGCTGTACGCGCCGCAGCTGATCGCCGGCAGCAGCATCCCGGCGCGGCTCGTGGTGGGCGGCGGCAGCCCGATGCTCGTGCCCAGCTCCGGGTCGAACCGGGTCGACGCGGTGGCGCTCGCGGACAACAAGATCGCCATGGCGTTCGGGCTGGGGGACTTCAACAAGTACTTCTACGTGGTGGTGGTGTTCGACGCGAACCTGCGCCCGCGCTGGATGTACCGGATCCCGGAGCCGGTCTTCAGCAAGCAGCCCGTGCTGGTCGGGACCGGCGACACCGTCTACTTCGTCGACACGGACGGGCAGCTCCTGCACGCCTTCACGCCGTAGCGAGCGCCTCAGGTTGCCAGGAGCCGCCGCCGGACCAGCAGCAGCGCGATGGCCACCGCGACGATCGCCGGCACCCCCGCGCCCTCGCTGCAGCCGCACAGGTGAGGCAGCGGCCCGCCGCCGTCGTTCCCCGCGTCCGGCAGCTCGTACGCGCCCAGGTCGAGCGCGCCGTTGATCGGCCGCGGCTCGCTGGAGGCCGGGTGGACGTACTGCTCGACCGCCGCGAGCGAGCCGCCGTCGGCGGTGGTCCCCGGATCCACCCCCAGGTGCAGGGCCAGGGTGGCGGTGTCCTTCAGGTGGAAGTCGAAGTTGGCGGCGTCCACGAAGAGGTCGGCGCTGGTCTCGGCGTTGTGGTCCGCGGTGGCCCTGCCCAGGGAGATGAGCGTCGCCCGCCCCCAGAAGATGTTGTCGCGGATCAGCGCGGGGGTGGCGGCGTTGTTGTCCCAGATGAACGTGCCCGAGTTGAGGTGGTTCACCACGGTGTTGTTCACCACGTAGAGGTCGTCCGCGTGGCCGGCGGTGATGCCCTCCGCGCCGAAGGAGACGACGGTGTTGTTCTGTCCGTTCGGGCCCTGCTCGATCACGTTGCCCAGGAGCACGCTGGTGCCGCCGTTGGGGAGGTCCACCTCGTAGCTGGTGGTGCCCTGCTGCGTCGTGAGGCGGTTGTAGAGGAGCCAGTTCTCCCGAGCGCGGGACTTCACCAGGTGGCCCACGCTAGAGTCGTGCGACCACGAGGCGCGCATCACGAACCACCGCGTGGGCGAGCTGACGTAGATGTTGTGCGAGTACCCGTCCCCGGCGCCGTTGTTGGAGAACTCGCTGTTCTCGATCAGCACCCCCGCGTCCGGGTCCGCCGGCCCGACGAGGATCCCGTCGTCGTTGTCGTGGATCCAGCAGTTGCGGATGGTGAGGTTCCCGCCCTGGCTCCGGATGCCGGCGCCGTTGTTGCCGGCGTCCGCCAGCCGCGCGCCGGTGAGCTCGAACCCGTCGACGGTCAGGTCCGCGCCGTACTGCACGAAGATGCCCTTCTGGTTGGGGATGACGGCGGGGGCCACCACCTTCGGCCGGCCGTTCACCCCCCGCAGGAGGATCCCGTTGGCGGAGATGACGCACGCCTCGTCGACGTACGTCCCCGCGTCCACCTCGATGATGTCCCCGTCCTGCGCGGCGGCGACGGCCGCGCACGGCGTGGCGTACGGCTCCCCCGGCCCCACGCCCCGGGTCGTCCCGGCGTTCGCCACCCCCGCTCCCAGCAGGACTGCCCAGGCGACCATCCGTTTCATACGCGCCTCCAACTTGACCCGGCCCCATGACCAGACCAAACAGAGTCCATGAAGACGGTCAATATCCACGAGGCTAGACGCCGGCTTTCCCGCCTCCTCGACGAAGCTGCCCGCGGTGAGGAGATCGTCATTGTCAAGGCCGGACGACCCTACGTCCGGCTGACCCCGTGCTTTCCGGAGCGGGCCCCACGCACGCTGGGTGGCTGGGAAGGTCGCGTCCGGATCTCGGAGGACTTCGACCGAACCCCGGATGAGGTCGCCGGCCTTCAGGGCCGCAGTTGAAGTCTCCATGGCGGGTCCGGGCTCGCGCGCGCGCCGCTTTCCAGGCATGGTCCGAACCTGCCGTATCTCCACTTGCCGGACTCGGACGAGTCCCAGGAGACGTGACATGGATCGCTCGGCGCGCTGGTCTTCGATGTGGGTGGTGGCGGCCCTGGCCGCGGTTCTGGCCGGCTGTGGTGGTGGCCCCGGTTCGTTCCAAGGGAACGTGAGCGGCATGACCCTGGACGTGAAGGACAGCCTCTTCCTCGCCCAGAAGAACAGCAGCGGGCAGGTCGCCGCGCTGGTGCTGATCATGACCAGCAAGGCCGGCCTCTGCGAGGCGATGAAGAGCGGGAGCAGCCTCAGCAGCCTGACCTACTTCCAGGCCACGCTGGCCCAGACCGCCTCGGGGCAGAGCGAGACCCCCACCGCGGGCGACTTCACCGTCACCAACGGCTCCTCCATCCAGCCGAAGTTCGCCCTCATCGGGATGTCCCAGACGGACACCACCTGCCGCTCGACGATCAACGTGGGAGGAGCCGGCGGGACGATCACCCTCAGCCAGTTCAAGGCGGAGGCGGGCGGCACCATGACCGGCACCTTCGACGCCACCTTCGGCGGGCAGTCCGAACGCGGCACCGGCAACTTCAACGCCGACTTCTGCGACGCCGTCCCCTCCAGCTCCCCCACCTGCCAGTAGGAGCGCCGGGAGCTTCCGCCGCCGCGCCCTACAGCGGGATGGGCGCGCTCGGCGGGGCGACCTTCTTGGGCCCCTCGTCCGCCGGCAGCACCAGCTTGACGTGGAACTGGTACTCCACGGCCACCGGTTCGCCCAGCAGCTTGGCGGGGATGTACCGCCGGCTCGTCAGCGCCTTCACCACCGCCCCCTCCATGAGGGGCAGCGCCTTCACCACCGCGCAGTCGCGCACGGTGCCCTCGCGCGTGAGCACGCAGACCACCTCCATCATCCCCTCCACCCCCGCCGCCAGCGCCTCCTTGGTGTACTGGGGGGCGCTCCCCTCCAGCAGCACCGGCGCGCTGAGGTTCGCCCCCATCGTGCACGGCGAGTCGTCGCTGCACTTGAGCCCGTAGTCCGACGACTGGCCGCAGTCGGGCCCGGTGCACGGGCCGCGCTCGCCGCTGGACTGCTCTCCGTCGCCGCGCCCCTCGGCGTCCTCCTCGCGCAGCAGCCCGTCGCCGAAGCTGGCGGTGGTCCGCGGCGGCGGCTCCTCCTGGTGCGCCAGCAGGGTGAGCCGGACGTCCGCGCCCACCACCACCGGCGGCCGGGGCCGGCTGATGGGCTGGCGCTCCCCGCGCACCTTGCCCGCCCCCGACCGCGGCGGCGTGGGCAGCCCCCCGGTGGGGACCACGAAGGGCCAGCCCCGGTCGTCGTCGCCGGGCGGCGGCCCCAGCTCCACCTTCACCGAGAGCGCGGCCGCGGCGACCAGGCCGAAGAGGGGGAGCCCCAGGAGCGCACCGGCCCCGAAGCGCCGCTTCGGCACCCCTCGCCCCAGGACGTGGTCGAACATCGGAAAGCTCCTCGCCGCGGGGCGCGGCTTGCTAGAACGCCGCGCCCATGGCCAAGAATATTCGAAGCGCCTATGCCCGGGCGCGCGCCGTCGACCCCCGCCCCATCACCGGCAAGGAGTCCGCCGAAGACCTCCTCCAGCACGCCTTCGGCGCGTACGTCGGCCGGCAGGAGCGGACGGCCTACGAGCTGATGTGCCGCTCGGTGGACGAGGGAGCGTCCATCTTCCTCACCCTCTCCGGCGCGATGACCCCGGCGGGCCTGCACCAGAGCTGCCTCATCCCGCTGGTGGAGCGGGGGATGATCGCCTGCCTCACCACCACCGGCGCCAACCTGTACCACGACGCCCACCGGGTGATCGGCCACGCCATCCGCGAGGTGAACCCCAACGCGGGCGACCTCCAGCTCCGCCTGGCGCGCATCATCCGCATCTACGACCTGGGCTTCTGGGAGGAGGCGCTGCTGGACACCGACCGCCTCTTCTCCGCCATCATCCGCGGCCCCGAGTTCCAGCGCCGGATGACCACCCCGGAGTTCCACTTCCTGCTGGGCAAGGCCATCTACCGCATCGAGCGCAGCCTGGAGGTGAAGCAGCCGTCCCTGCTCTCCACCTGCTACCGCTACGGCGTCCCCATCTTCGTGGGCGCGGTGCAGGACGGGTCCATCTTCCTCAACGTGGTGAAGCTCCGCCGCCTCCTGGGCGACGCCTTCAAGTTCGAGCTGGACATCAACGAGGACGTGTACGCCATGGCCGCGGTGCAGCACTACGCGCGGCACCACTACCGGAAGCGGCTGGCGATCTGGATCCTCGGGGGCGGGGTGCCCAAGAACTACACCCTCCAGGGCGAGCCGCTCCTCGACCAGATCCTCTCCGTCCCCACCGCCGGCTTCGACATCGACGTCCAGTTCTGCGTGGACCCGGTGGACAACGGCGCGCTCTCCAGCTGCCCGGCCGGCGAGGGCCACACCTGGGGGAAGGTGTCGATGCAGGCGGTGGAGTCCGGCTCCGTCTACGTCCACTGCGACGTCACCGCCGTCTTCCCCTGGCTGACGCACGCGCTGCTGGCGCGCTACAAGAAGCAGGCGCCGCAGCGGCTGATGGACAAGCTGGCGGAGGCGGTGCAGTACCTGGACCGCGACGTGGACAAGCGCCGCAAGACCTTGATGAAGACCATCGAGTGGGAGGGCCCGTAGCCATGACGCCCGCTGGCGTGCAGATGCAGGCGGTGAGCGAGCCGAAGTTCAAGTGCCAGCTGACCCACGGCCCCTCCGGGACGGTCATCCAGTCCGAGGCGCCCAAGGACAACGGCGGCACCGGCGGCTCCTTCTCGCCCACGGACCTGGTGGGCGCGGCGCTCGCCTCCTGCGCGATGACCACCATGGCGCTCGCCGCCAGCCGGGAGAACGTCCCCTGGGGCGAGGCGCGGGCGCAGGTGGAGAAGCGGATGACCCCGCCGCCCCGCCGCATCGGCGAATTGGTGCTGGAGATCACCATGCCGCGCGAGCTGCCCCAGCAGCAGCGCGCCCGCTTCGAGCAGATCGCCCGCGAGTGCCCGGTGGCGCGCAGCCTCCACCCGGACCTGCAGGTGCCCATGACCTTCCGCTACCCTTGAGGGCCGAGCCCTCACTCGAAGATCGAGATCTCCCGCGCCGCCAGGAAGGAGGAGTACGGGTTGCTGGAGATCCGCACCTGCCGCACCGGCTGGCCGCCGGCGTCGAGCGGCCAGGTCACCGAGGCCCCGCTGCCCATGAACGCGTCGGAGCCCGGGGCCTCGGCGCCGGGGTAGGCGTAGACGGTCTCCTCCGCCGTCAGCCGGAACCAGGTGGCGCCGCCGTCCGCGGATCCCTCCACGGTGAAGATCAGGCCCGGGGCGGAGTAGTTGGAGAAGACGTCGCGCATCACCACGCGGCGGGGGAGGACGGCCCTGGGGAGCTCCAGCACCACCACGTCCTGGGGACCTTCGGGCTTGCCGGGGTCGGGGCGGAAGTCGGACGTGAACCAGGTGGGCAGCATCGCCAGCGCCAGCGCCCCGTCGGTGAGCGGGCAGCCGGCGAGGGGAGCGCCGTTGACGGTGCACGAGGCCCCGCGGCTCACCGGCACCTGCGTCCCGGCGGGCACCGCCAGCCCGGCCGACTGGATGGCGGTCCAGTACTGCGAGACGTCCACGGAGCCCAGCGGGCCGCCGCGCTCCACCTGGTCGAACAGCCAGGCCTCGAGCGAGACGGACAGGCCGGGGAAGTCCTCCAGCAGGTCCGGATCGAGCGCCAGCGGATCGGTGAAGGTGACCTGCTGCCAGGCGATCTCCCCGCCCGGCCCGGCGAGCACCCAGCCGTAGGCGGCGCTCCGGCCGTGGCCGGTCTCGATCTCCACCGGGTCGCGCGCCGGCGCCCAGGGGAGCTCCGGCAGCGGCACGCGCGCGGGCGGCCCCTGCTCCAGCGCGAGCGCCGGCGCCCACTGCGCCAGGTCCGGCAGCTCGTAGTCCTTGGCCAGGCCGAAGAAGGCGGAGCGCGCGGACGTCCCGCCCGCCCCCGGCGTGGAGACGAGGAAGCAGTGGATGTCGTCCGTGGTGGGGTTGATCTCGAACCGCATCAGGTCGAAGTAGAAGGCGCCGTCCTCGCCGGCGGTGGCCTGCCGGACCTCGGCGTAGCCCACCTTCCCCAGCGAGTAGGAGTCGTCCGCCGGCGAGAACTGGAGCAGGAGCCGGTCGGTGGGGGTGCACGTCGGCGTCCGCTGGCTGGCGGCGGAGGCGAGGGAGACGGTCGCGCCGGCGCGCGGTCCGCCGCCGGCGCCGGTGACGCGGCCCAGCCAGTAGAAGACGTCGTCCGGGTCGTCCTGGGTGCACCCCCCCAGCAGCAGGGCGATGGCCAACAGCGGCAGCGCGCGGCGCATCAGTAGACTCCCTTCAGCCCGATCATCGGCACCACCACCGGCAGCGGGATCGGCTTCTTCTCCAGCTGGCCGGTCTCTCCAAACCCATAGTCGTACGCCAGCGTCTCGCTGCTGATGGTGGCGTTGAGCACGTCCAGGTACAGCTCCAGGCGGTAGTCGTCGTACGTCCACTGCTTGGCCACCCGGAGGTCGACGCGGAAGAAGCTGGGGAGCCGGGCCACCTCGTCGCGCCCCACCGGGCGCCAGGCCTCCTGCCCGGTCGCCGGGTTGGTCCACACCTTCTCCGTGCGCGAGGAGACCTGCCCCGACTCCGGGCGCCCGCTGTTGAAGTGGAGCACCGTGCCGGCGGTGATGTTGCCGGGGAACTTGTAGCTCACCACCGCGTTGAGGACGTGCGTCTGGTCGAAGGCGAACGGGAGCCAGCCCTGGCGGACCTCCACCGGGTTGAAGGCGTCGTCGAAGTGGACGTAGCGCTGCAGCCGCTCGCTGTGCTGGAGCGAGTAGGAGATCCACCCGAACCAGTTGTTGCCCAGCGGGTGGCGGATCAACAGCTCCAGGCCGTAGCTCCGGCCGCGGTGGATGAGGCTCTGGGCGATGAGCGGGGAGAGGCTCTGGTTCCGCAGGAGGTCCCCGAGGTCGAACTCGATCGCCGCCGGGATGTCGGTGAAGTACGCGTCCACGTTCACCTCCAGGCCGGGGAGCACGGTCCACTCCGCGCCGGCGTCCACCTGCCGCGCCTCCTGCAGGCCCCACTTCAGCCCGGCGATGTCCACCAGCGGCACGTTGATCAGCACCGTGGGCGCCTGGTGGACGATCCCGCCGCCCGCCTTGAGCGCCAGCGAATCCATCAGCAGGTAGCGGGCGGTGACTCGGGGCTCCACGCCCACGCGCTCGACGCCGGGCACCAGGTGGTAGCTGTCCGCGCGCAGCCCGCCGGTGACGGTCCACCGCTTCGCCGGCTCCCAGACCGCGCTGGCGTAGCCGCCGGCGAAGAAGCCGATGGTGAGCGGGTCGTCGAACGACGTGGTGATCGGGGTTGCCTCGCCGGTGACCGGGTTGACCTCGTAGTGCGTGAAGCTCAGCGAGGAGGAGGCCCGGCGCTGCTCCACGTCCAGGCCGGAGGTGAACGTCCAGTGCTCGCTCATGGCCCAGCGCCACACCGCGCGCGCCGAGACGCTGTGCGTCCCCAGGTTGTAGGAGCCGGTGTCGCCGGAGAGGCCGATGACTCCCTGCGGGTTGACCGTCTCGTAGCCGTAGGTGAGGCCGCCCTCCAGCTCGCCCAGCGGGAGCGGCATGCGGTAGCGGAGGTCCGCGCGGTGGAACCGGAGCGTGATGGTGGCGTCCGTCCCCTGCGGGTTCTCCGAGTCGGTCCCCACCGTGTCCGAGGAGCCGAAGGCGATCAGCCGCAGCCGCCCGGGGCCCAAGGGTTGTTCGACGCGGGCCTGGTAGTCCCAGAAGTCGGCGATGGGGCGGTTGTGGTAGCCCTGCGGGTCCGTCGGCGAGAGCGCGGAGGCCACCTTGGCGATGATGAAGGGCGTGTAGCTCAAGCGCCCGGCGACGGTGAGGTTGGTCCCGGTCTGCGCCACCGGGTACTCGACGAAGCCGCCGGCGTTGAGCAGGTCCGCGTAGGCGGAGAGGTGGAGGCGGTCGTCGCGCGCGCGCGCCACCGGCGCGTCCACCACGCCGCCCAGCACCCGCCCGTACTGCGGCGGCGGCGTGCCCGGGTAGAAGTCGATCCGCTCCAGGAAGTCCGGGTGGACGACGGCGGGCCCCAGGACCAGGTGGAAGAGCGCCGGGATGCGGACGCCGTCCAGGTAGTAGCCGGTGGCCGCCGGCTGCGCGCCGCGCACCACCGGGTAGGAGACGCCGGAGGCGACGCTGGAGACGCCGGGGAGGAGCATCACCACCCGGAACGGGTCCCCCTGCGTGCCGGGCACCTCGCGCAGCTCCGGGCCCTGGAGCGTGTGGCGGGCCAGCTCGGTGCGCTCGCGTTCGCCGCGGACGATGGTCTCGTAGGGGTCCACCACCAGCGGCTCCAGCCGGTAGAGGACCGCGACGCTCTGGTTGGCGGTGATCGCCTCCTGCGCCTTGAGCGGGACGTGGCCCGGCGCCTGGATGGTGAGGGCGTGCGCGCCCGGTGGGAGCTGGATCTCGAAGCGCCCGTCGGGGCCGGTCTCGCCGAAGGCCTTGCCGTCCTCGCCGACGATGGACGCGCCGGCGAGCGGCTTGCGGGTGCCCTTCTGGCGCACCTCGCCGGTGAGCGTGCCCAGCGCGGGCGGCGGCGGGGGCGCCTCGAAGACGTAGGCGTAGTGCAGGCGCACCGCGACCGCCTGGTTCCCCAGCCGCGCCGGCTGGAAGTGGAGGCCCTTGGCGGCCTGGAGCGCCGCCTCTTCGAAGGCGGGGTTGGCGGGGTTGGCGGGGGTGGAGACCTTGATCTCCTGGACGTCGCCGCGCTCGTCGATCAGCAGCTCCAGGTCCACGGTGCCGGAGATCGGCGCGGACTTGAGCGCGTCGGGGTACGGGGCGGGTGAAGGCGTCACCAGCTCCGGCGGGGTGACCTGCCGGGGGGTGACGCCGGAGGGGAGGAAGGTGCCGCCGTCGGTCTGGACGAGGTCCACCTCCTGCTGGCGCTGTTCGATGACCAGCGGGGTGGGCGCGTTGGTGTTGCCGAGTCGAGAGGGGTCGGGCTGGAGCTGGGCGAGCGCCAGCGCGATCGCCGCGGCGATCACGGCTTGGCCCTCGTCAGCCCCAGCTCCTCGTAGAAGGCGTCCGGCTTCGGCGAGCGGCCGAGGAAGGTGGTGATCAGCGCCTCCGGCTCGGCGGTGGCGCCCGGCTCCAGCACCGCGCGGCGGTAGCGCATCCCCACCTCGGGGTTGGTGAACCCGGCCTTCTGGAACGCGGAGGTCATGTCCATGGCCCAGACGCGCGACCAGAGGTAGCCGTAGTAGGCGGCGTCGTAGCCACCCATCTCGGGGAGGAGGCTGGCGGGAGGGATGGTGCCGGAGAGCAGGGGGAGCGCGGTCATCTGACCCCAGCGTTCGAACCAGAGGGCGATGGGGTCGTTCACCTGGGTGGGGCCGTTGAGCTCCAGGTCGTAGGTGGCGAGGAACGCCTGCCGGGTCCAGGTCACGCCCGCGGAGACGCGCCGCAGCTTGCCCAGCAGGTCCGCGGTCTCGGCGGGGAGCGGCTCGTTGGTGCGGACGTGGCGGGAGACGCGGCGGATGATCTTCCCGTCCCAGGCCCAGGGCTCGAAGAGCTGCGAGGGCGCCTCGGCGAAGTCGGCCCGGCCGGCGATGCCGGAAAGCGTGGCGTAGGGCGCGGCGCTGAGCAGGACGTGCATCATGTGGCCGAACTCGTGGAACATCTCCACCACGCCCTGGTGCGTGAAGAGCGCGCGCTCGCCGGCCGCGGCGGGGGGGCCGTTGCCGGAGATCACCGCGATGGGGAGCGACCGCCCGCCGCCGGGCCGCGCGCGCCCGAAGCGCATGACGCCGGTGGCCGGGCGGGTGAACTTGTTCGGGTTGGGGGCGATGTCGAGGTAGCACCACCCCAGCGGCGCGCCGGAGGCGGCGTCCTTCACCGCGTAGCCGGTCACGTCCGACGCCCAGCCGCTGCCGGGTGGGAGCTTCTCGAGCTTGATCCCCAGCAGCTCCTCGAAGACGCCGATGATGGCGGGGATGACGAAGTCCCGGGGGAAGTACTGGCGCACCACCTCCGGGTCGACGGAGAAGGAGGATTGCTCCAGCCGCGCCTCGTAGAAGGCGTAGTCCCAGTAGGCGAAGGCGCCCGGCTCGCCGGCCTTCTGCTTGAGCGCGGCCAGCGCGGCCACCTCCGACCGGGCGCGGGAGAGCAGCGCGGCGTCCACCTCGCGCGCCAGCGCCAGCGCGCGCTCCGGCGTCTTGGCGGAGGTGACTCCCAGCTTGGACTCCGCCCAGCTCTTGAAGCCCAGCCGCTTCGCCGCCTCCCGCCGCAGGGGGAGCACCTGCTTGAGCCGCTCGACGTTCGCCGCGCCGCCGATCATGAAGAAGGCGCGCTGGTAGCGCTCGCGCGCGGCGGAGGGGCGGAGGTTCTTGAGCACCAGCTCCTGGGTGGAGAGGCCGACCGGGACGAGGTAGCCCTTGCCGTCGGCGGTCTTCTTCAGCGTCTTGAAGAAGGAGTCGGGGAGGGTGGCGGCCTCCTGGGGGGAGACCTCGATGGTGGATTTGGCCTGGTCCTCCTCCAGGGTGCGGATGAAGGCGGACTCGAGGGTGTGGATCTGGTCGAGGATGGCGGTGAGCTCCGCGCGCGCCTTGGGCTCCAGCGCCGCGCCCCCCAGGCGTCCGCTCTCGGCGTAGCGCTGGGCGAGCATGCGGTCGGCGGCGGAGCGCGCGGAGGCCTGCGCGGTGGTGGCGGCGGCGTAGAGCGCGGGGTTGGCGGCGAGCTCGACGGAGAAGGCCTGGCGGTTCTGGAAGCAGGTCTGCGCGGCGGAGCGGAGCTGGGGGTCTTCGCTTTCGGAGAGCGGGAAGACGGCGGGGAGGGCCTCGTCGAGGGAGGCCTGCGCGTTCTCCACCGCGAGGAGGCGGTCCAGGGGGGCCGCGGGGCCGGTGGCGTCGAGGGCGGAGCTCACTCGAGAGCGGGCGAGGGAGAGCTCGGACTGGCAGAGGGAGGTGAGTTGCTCCGTGTTCAGCTTGAAGTTGATGCCCGGGCCGGGAGGGGCGGCCGCGAGGGTGAGCGCGCACAGGGTGGAGGCGAGCAACATGTGGGTGACCTTAATGCAGGGTGGTGGCTCACGCGCTGCGTCTCGACAGCTGGCTGCGGGGGGACGTAGGGAATCGAGCAGCTGCGGCGTCCCCCTTTACGCCGCAGGGAGGATCCCATGCTCCGTGGCGTGTCGTTGGTGGCCGTGGCCTCGCTGGTGGTCGGTTGTAACGAGCACGTGTGGAATCCGGCGGAGGACGACGACGAGGAGCTGAGGGTCACCAGCCAGGGGTTGACGTGCGGGGTGGAGCGGTGGGCGGTGAAGACGGGGACGGACGCGGATAAGGGGTTGGTGAATTTGACGCCGGTGGATACGACGATCGCGACGCTGGGTGGGTACCCGGCGCCGTCTTCGTTCCCCAGCAACAACCGGATCCTCCCGCAGGAGGCGACGGTGTACCGGCTGAGGAATGTGACGTTGACGAAGTACAAGCTGGAGGATGACAGCGATTATCACCTGGTGCTGTCGGATGGGACGAACACGATGATCGCGGAGATCCCGAATCCTGGGTGCGTGGGGAGCGGGAGCGTGTTCGCGTCGGGGATCTCGGCGGCGAAGGCGGCGTTCGATGCGAAGCATACGGCGACGACGAGCTTCCAGACGGCGAGCGATACGGTGACGGTGGTGGGGGCGGGGTTCTTCGATCTGCAGCACGGGCAGACGGGGGTGGCGCCGAACGCGATCGAGCTGCATGCGATCACTTCGATCTGCTTCGGGTTGAACTGCGCCGGGTCGGGTGGCGGCGGTGGGAACCTGATCTCGAATGGGGGGTTCGAGGGGACGCTGTCGGGGTGGACGCTGGGTGGGGTGAAGACGCCGATCGACTCGACGGCTCGGGAGCACACCGGGAGTTACTCGCTGAGGTGCGGGGCGACCACGGGAAGCGGGGTGACGGAGCCGAACGGGGATTCGTGGGGGTATCAGCAGGTGGCGATTCCGGCGGGCGCGACGACGGCGACGTTGAGCTTCTGGTACTCGACGTATACGACGGATACCATCACCTATGATTGGCAGGACGCGCAGGTGCAGAGCAGCTCAGGCGCGACGCTGATCAACGTCTTCCACCAGTGCACGAGTAACAGCGCGTGGACGCAGAGGACGGTGGATGTGTCGGCGTATCGAGGTCAGACCGTGCGGGTGTGGTTCAACTCGCATGGGGAT
>Ga0068860_100002037_pt1 | contig 21309 bp, 15 predicted proteins | sample KBSSwiS32_FD_66597 | JGI IMG/M metagenome (GOLD analysis project Ga0068860, IMG submission 66597) | Switchgrass rhizosphere microbial communities from Kellogg Biological Station, Michigan, USA - KBS Switchgrass S3-2 | ecosystem: Host-associated > Plants > Roots > Rhizosphere > Soil ...
AAGTAGGAGTCCCTTGTCTTACCCCCAACCAACCCTTCGATGGAAAATAACCTGTATCCCCCAGCCCCCGTCCACGTCGATCCCGGTGTGCTCGATATCTCTCCTGCCTTTCGTAAACAGGTGGGCGTCGTCATCACCTCCATCATCCTTTTCGCCATCGTCTACCTCCTGCTCGTAGCTGCCGCCACGGTCCTGGCCATCGTCCTTTGCTGGCTCGGCATTGCCATCATCATAGCAAAACCCATGTTCCTCACCCTTATCCTGGGGCTGGGATTGATATGCGTAGGCATCTCCGTCATCGTATTTCTCGTAAAATTTATTTTCGCCGTAGCAAAGGACGAGAACTCCCAGCGGTTAGAGATCACCGAAGAGCAGCATCCCCGCCTGTATGCCTTTATCCGGCGCCTTACTACGGAGACCCAGACCCCTTTCCCAAAAAAGATCTTTATATCTCCTGACGTCAATGCCTGTGTATTTTATAATTCCAGCTTCTGGAGCATGTTCTTCCCCGTCCGGAAGAATCTCGAGATAGGACTTGGACTCGTCAATAGCATTAACATCAGCGAATTCAAGGCGGTCGTTGCCCATGAGTTCGGTCATTTCAGCCAGAAGAGCATGAAGCTGGGCAGCTTTACCTATAATGTGAACAAGGTCATCCACAACATGCTCTTCGAGAACAACAGCTATACCTCCTTTCTCCGCGCCTGGGGCAACTTACACGGCTATCTCCGCATCTTCGTCAGCATCACTGTCAGGATCGCCGGGGGCATCCAGTGGATCCTCCGCGGCATGTACAAACTTATCAATAAGAATTACAGAAGCCTCAGCCGGGAGATGGAATTTCATGCCGACACGGTCGCTGCCTCGGTATCTGGTGGCAACAACGTCATCAGCGCCCTCAGCCGTATCGAAGTGGCCGCCAACTGTTATAACAGCGCGCTAAACAATGCCAACGACAAGCTGAAGGAGAACAGGATCGCCGCCAACATCTACACGGACCAGCTCGTCGTCCTCCAATCCCTTGCCGGGGACTATCGCCTCCCCATAAAGAATGGCCTTCCGGAAATCTCCTATCATTTTATACAGTCCTTTTCCCGCAGCCGTATCAACTATAAAGATCAATGGGCGAGCCATCCTACCCTCACCGAGAGGAAGATGCATCTCGATCAATTTTCCATCGAGGCCCCTCCCGACACCAGCAGCCCCTGGCTCCTCTTTGATCAGCCGCATGCGCTCCAGGAACAGCTGACCCGCAATCTCTATGCAAATGTTACCCTCAAGGACGATGCAAGACCATACGACAGCCAGGAGTTCGAACGCTGGTACAACGTCCGGAAAGAGACATATGCCCTGCCCAAAGCGTACAATGGATTTTACGAAGGCAGGTTCGTCACGGTCGACTGGGACCTGGATGCCCCCGCCCCCTCCCCCATCGCCACCTTCGACCAGCTTTTCAATGAAGAGACTGGCCAGATCCAAACCTCCATCAATTCCCTGGAAAAAGACATTGAACTGGCAAAAGCCATCAAGGACAGACGCCTCGACGTCACCAGCTTCGATTTCGATGGCGTAAAACATTCCCATAAGGACGCCGACACGGTTATAAAGTCCCTGGAAAAGGACATCACCGGCCTGACCAGCCGCCTCCAGTCCCTGGACCGCGAAGCTTATTATTTCTTCCTGCAGCAGTCTGACAACAAGGAAGCTCTTCGCAATGCCTGCCGGTCCTATCAGTCCATCAGCCGCGAATATGACGAATACATCGCACTGGTCAATGCGACGTTAAAGACCATCAACCCCTTCTACGAGGGCGGTATCTCCCACGACACTGTAATGAGTATTATAAAGACCCTGAAGGAAAAATACGAGCCCCGGCTAAGAAAGGTATATACCCAGCTGATTGATAAAGGACTCATAACACAAGAGACCAGCAGCGAGCTCTATACCTCGTTAAAAGCATTCATCGGGAAGGACTACCGCTATTTCGAAGGAAATCATTTTAATGACAACGAGCTCAACGACCTCACAGGCCTTGCCATTAAGACAGCCGAATTCTTTGGACAGCAGCGGTTCATGGCCTACAAGCAAATGCTGGAGCTCCAGCTGTCTAGTACCTCCACGAGCGCAGGTCCGCACCCTTAGGAGCACGGCGCTGTATCTCCTCCGCCCATTTTTTTATATACATCTGATGATAACGCAGGCGGCTGATATAATTAGGGTGTGCATGATCCCCGTTCCAACAGTGTTCCGCCCGGTCGCCATAGTCCACTTCACAGTTACAGAGAGGGTTTTGCAGCTTTTTAAGAACATCTTCCGCCGTATACACAGCATTGTTCAGATAATAGCTGTCCATATCCCCGACATAGATATGGATCTTGCCCTTTAGCTTTTCCCCGATCTTCGGCCAGTCCCGCTGGATGATATGCGTGAGATCATAGTGCTCCATCCAATAGGCCGCCACCGAGCTGTCGATAGCCCCGGTATACTTGTCGAATATCCGCTTCGGGTATCCATCCTGGTCCGTCGGGGAATAGACCGCCTCCCATATGTCGAACTGATCCCCGCTGCGGCTGCGGGTACCCAACGCCAATTCCCGTTGATTCATATCCTTTACCATGGCGCTAACATGCCCCAGATAATCCCGGTAGCCCGGACGTGTCGTCTTTTTATAATCGCTCTCTACATAATAAGCATTTCGGTCATGATAAATGTCTATTGTAGTGTAGTGATGGAAATCCACCGGGTCCGGGCAGGCAGCATAACATCCATTGTACTCGTCCGGATAGAACACCTGCACCGCCAGCGCCTCCCAACCTCCCGTTGACCCGCCGTAGGTGAATCTCGCCCAGCCCTGACCGATACCCCGGAACCGTTTCTCGATCTCTGGGATCAGCTCATAGGTGATCGCATCCCCATAAGGCCCCAGGTTCTCCGAATTCACCGCATACGAGTCGTCATAATAAGGATTGGCATGTGTTATCTCTACCGCCAGCACCCGGGGGAATCCCGGACCGGTCCATTGCTTATAAAAGTCATAGGCTTCCTGTTGGACGATCTTGTTATACCCCGTGATGCGGAATCTGGCGCTGCTATCAGGCTTCAGGTTCTCATCGGGTGGCGTCATACGAAACCCGCCAAAATCCTCTGGGAAGTGACCGTGGAAAACAGCCAGCGGATATTTGATAGTCGGATGCTCGTCGAACCCTTCCGGCAGCAGCACATGCGCCCCGATATACATCGGCCGCCCCCAGAACTCCGTGAGCAGCTTGCTTTGTATCCTGATATGCTTGATATAACGTGTATCCCGCGGTTCCGCAATGGGCGGAATGAGCTGGTCGATGGTCAGCGACACCTCACCCGTCTGCGCAGGGTCGAAATGTATTTTGACAGACTTCGAATAGATATTACCGGGAGCGATATTCCAATGCTGCCCCTCGCCCCTGTCCATCGGCAGCTTCACCGTATGACCATTCTTCAGATGAAAGGTCTCATATTTGTGTAAGAGCGCCTGCACATAATAGTCGCCCGCCGGTATGTCCCGCAGCCGCTCGATGGGATAGCCGAATGCATGCATATCCACCAGCTCCGACTGCCCCGGCTGCCAGCCGTCCACATCCACGCCAAATACCAGCTGCGTACCCGCAGCATCGCTTACTTGATATCGTGGTTCCGCCTTATCATTGTTGGATAACAGCAAGAGAAGCCTCCCATCCCAGGCGGTCGAATGCAATTGAGGCGCAATACTGACCCGGAAGGTCTGGGCTTGAGTTATCCCCAGCGTCAACAGCAGGGGCAGGAAGTAAAGTTTTCGCATATGCAGAGAGTTGGTTGTACCCCTAATATACTAAAAAACCTTTTTGATCTCCTCCAGCGACATCCCCAGCCAGGCACGGCTCACCTTGTCCAGCGCCGCCTCGTCTCCCATAAAATGAAATACCATATGCTGATGATGCAGCGATTCCCCCGGCTTTAAAAAAGCCGCCGGCGAGACGCTTTCTATTTCATAAAAGGGGCCCATCTGGCTGCCGTCTGCCAACGCCCCGTCATTATACGCATTCACCGCATCCCCGCTAAACGCAGGCTTCGTCGTCTTCCATTCCTGGTTCAGGTATTTTCCGGAAGAGTCCACATCAAATATCGTCACCGTCAGCACCTTATTCTGCGCATCATAGCTCCCCGCCCTCGGCAGCGCATAGGCAGGATGAATACCCAGCTTGCCCCTGCTCTTCCCATCCGCCTTGAAATACAGGGTACTGTCAGTTATTTTGATCCTGTCGGAGGGTATCTCCCCAAAATAGTCGGTAGTGGCCACTTTTTCACCCCCTTTCGCGGCCCGCCCACTCCCTTTGTGCGGTGCAACGATCACGGTAGCCGGCGACGGATTAAACATATCCAGCATCCAGATACAAGGCATACCCGTCTCCTCCGTCCATTCCTTCGCCCCCGTATTGGTCAGCGTATTGTTGGTCCGGTATCCCACCACCTTAAGGGCTGGATCATGCGATTGCAGCATGCCGTCGATAACGCTCCTGCTCAATATCGTAACATCCCGCATGACAGAGAGGGATAAGGGCGTTCCCGCATAGTTCACCAGCTGCATATCTTTTTGCATGCTCACGGACATCGTATCCTGCCGGATCACCCTCCAGGCTTCTGTATCAAAGGCCGCCGGTGTCTTCCAGTTGGCAAACTCCATGGCCGCCCCCTTGGGAAAGAAGAGTGAATACTTGCCCCCCTCCGGCCCCAGCCAAATACGGTTTTCCCCGCCATAGGCATTCATATGGGCATCCACCGGCGCCGTAAAGGCCTTGTAATGTATCCATCCAAAACTTTTTCCCCCGGCGCCATCCGCCGTGGACGTAAAGACCTTTGCCTGGTACTTGGGTGATACGATCACCTGCGCCTTGCCTCCATCGCTTTGCAGGACAACCACGCTGTCATGTGCCCGCAGGAAGTCCAGGTCATAGCCAAATGTACCAGGCGACGCTTTGTCTCCTTCCGCTTGCTTCATAGACTGATTATTATTACACGCAGCAGTCAATATCACCGCCGCCACCGTTGATCCTAGCAATCTTTTGTTCATATAAAAATGTTTTATCTTATCCCCCGGTTAATTCACCTCCAATTGATCCTTCGCCGGCAGCTTCGGGAACGCCCCATGCGGCTCCGCCTGGTACCAGAACACCGTCGACGATATATCGTCCTGCAGCGGCAGATACCTCCCTCCATCCCTCCACCCTAACGCCTGTATCGTCACCTTCAAATTCTTTTCAAATCGGATAGGGTCCGTTATATGCCAACGATAAAGCCCAAATCGCTGGGCAATATCATAATGCCCATCTCCCCTGATCACCTGAGCCAGCCCCGAATAGGGTGTACAGAATTCCGTATAATCGCTCACTGTCACTCCTTCCGATACCTTCTTTCGTGTGTCGAAATCATACGACCCGCAAAAATAGTCCTCCGTACCCGTTCCGCAGATGGTGGGAAAATCAGTATCCCCATCCATAAAGAACTTGATCTCCCCTTCACCCCACCAGCCGTTGTTATGTACACCCCATGCCAGATAAGTACCCACATACTGCCCCTTCCCCTTGATGCTGTCTGCCAGCACATAGTTCGTCTTGTATGGCAGCGGGTTCACCCGGCGGAACTGCGCATGAAAATACGCCGCATCACTGGGCACTTCCGTCAGGATATAATCAACCTGGTAATATAATACCATGTCCCTCTCATCGATGTTCTCCATCGTGATGCGGCATTTCTTACGGAAAGGCATAGGCCAGTAACAATTGAATGCGGAGCCAGGATTGACACACACCGCTAAACTCTTCAACGGTGAATACCTCCCCCACCCCATTCCAAAAAAGTCGCCCACCGGCGCCTCCACCGAGGGCGTCGCCTCATCATCCCAATACACTCGCAGGATGGAATAACGCCAGTTGCCCGTAGGAGTCATCCAGATATGTTGAATGGATCCCGAACCATCTATCTCCGCAATCGTAAAAGTAGTATGCGCCTTTATCGTCACACTGGGGCTCACCTTCCACCCCTGTCCCAGGTCACGCGAAGCGCCCTGCCCCGTACCGGTAGTAGCCTTTCCCCCGCCCCCCTTGGCGCCATTGAAATTTTCAGGACTGATTGATCTTGTCTTGGCATTGGACAGTCGATAGATATTGTTCATTCCGGCATCAATCCCATTAAATCCCGGCGTCTGCTGCGCCAGCAGCCGTCCACCCAGAAAAAAGCAGGCAAGGACGATAGTTTTCTTCATATTAGTTGGTTTTAAGTGTTTTCCCCCTTACTACGATCTTCTCCACCGGTATCTTCCCATATACCACCTTCACGCTGACTTTCCCCCCACGATAGCTCACATTCCCAAAACCCGTAGCCGTGGATAGAAAGGTGGTAAGATCTCCCATCTTACTGTCCACATACAGTGTCCTCTCCACCGCATCATACCGTACACCTGTCAGCGCCTCCAGCAATGCATAGCTCGACATGGCCCGTGCATACCAGTGACCACATTCATATTCATCAAAAGGATTACGCACATCTCCCGCATATCTGTCCCTGCACGTACGCACGATATCCAGACCTTCTTTTACCCGCCCCTCGAATATAAGATGGGATGCCACCTGGTATTCGATCCCGGTCCATACCTCGTCGCTGTACACAAAAGGCAGCGACAGCTTCCCGCCCTTTGGCCAGCTGCACAGCAGCAAACCCCCTTCATGTCCGATGGCATAGCCAGGACGTTGTGGATTGCTATGGTCCGTCAGGTCCTTTTTGAGATTGTATTTATACACCGACAATAGATGCTGCCGGATCTTTGACGTATCCACCGGTTCAGGCAGACCGCAGACCCGGGCTATCCACGAACCCAGCACTCCGTCCGAAAGACAGCCCGTCCCATATTGGTATTTGGGTCCTTCCTGCTGCAGCAACTGCACCGCCTCCTCCGAGTAGCCACCCCCGAAAGACTTCCTGGCAGCCTCTACCGGGTCCGCAGCGCTCAATCCCTTCCATTGTATCTTCTGTATAAAATATTCCCCGTTGAAAAGCTCCGACTCCATAAACTTCCGCCCCTTCTCATACAGCGCTTCATACGGACGCACATCTTCTCCTAAATACTTCCCCATGACGCATATCGATTCCAGGGCGCCAAGATAAAAGCTCGTGGTCATCCCGCCTGGTCCCCAGAATTCGATGTCATAGGTATTGTGATGCGGCTCCTCCACTGCTCCATCATGACGAGGGTCCCAGGTTCGTATACAGTATTCCAGGCTTGCTTTGACACGAGGATAAATACTCCGGAGCCAGACGCTGTCACCGCTGATCCTCCATTCACGATAGACTTTCATAATACCCCCCAGCTGCCCATCGCTGGCGGCATGAAAATTATGCGCCACAGGCCGGATAGGCAATGATGTCCGGAAGGTCTGGTGTCCGTCCGCATTCTGACTTTCTCCAAATTCTGTATTGCGAAGACTCTTCTCCAGCGAAGGGAATAGATGGGATACCGCCTGCTGATAGTTCCATACATGCGTACACGACCCATGACAGCTCCCCCAGGAGTCGCTGCTGCCTTCCCAGGCCCACAATCGGCCGTCGTATTGCCGCATGACAGTCGGTGATTTAAGGATGGTGAGGTTGGCCGCTATCGCTTCCGTCACCTCCGGTGGCAGACTGCTCTTATAAAAGGCATCCCTGAACATCGCCGAATTTCCCCGCAATTCACTATAGTGGTCGCTCCAGTACGAAGCCACAGCCTCTATGTCAGGAAACTTACTGCTATACCAAGGTTTGTGATAGAGGGAAGGCAGCTGCCGCGAAAGATCAGGCACCGTGCTGTCCTTTGGACTTGTCGGCTCATCTCCAATACGCAGATGCGTGTCCGGTACATACCAGGCCATTAGCAGCACGATCTTCTTCTCCTCCCCCGGCTTCAGCGTGAAAGGTACAAAAAGAGAGGCCCCCGGCGCATCCTTCTCCACAGGAGCCACCGCCTTCATCTGCCCCTTTTCAATATTGTTCCAGGCCATGGAAAATGGGTCCCACCATCCGCCGCGAAACCAGCAATGGTCTACCACTACTCCCGCATCCGTCGTAAATATGGCGAAATCCCCCTTCTTTTCAGGCGCTTCCTTTGTCCCATCCTGTGAAAGTACAAAGCCTCCCCGGATAGCCCTGATACGATTGACGCCACGATTGGCTTCCCGTTCATCCCATATGGTCATGAAATTTCGCGCATTGTAGGAAAAGACATAATCCATGGTCTTTGCCGACACATTACGGAAAGTATATTCCAATGCCCCCGCCGGCACACTCGAATTATCCGCATCCGTAGGTATAAAAGGACTCCATCCTGTTATATGCACATCCAACGGCAGTGCCTTATCCCGCAAGGTCACCTCTCCAAAAGGGAATCTGGCCAGGAACTCCGCTTCCCTGAAGCGGGGCAGCCCCCAGGTCATGCCCGGCGCTCCCAACCCCGCATCCCGCTGTCCGAATTTTTTCCAGGCTGGCACCGGCCCCTCCAGCACCCGCGCGCTATTAGGCAGCTGTTTGATGGAAATAGCGGCAAACACCGCCGGCTCATTGAACAGGTCCGGACTGTTGCGCACCGACATATGTGAAATGGCGCCCGTCCCTTCCAGGCAGAACATGCCCGCCCCGATGCCCCCGATAGGAAAGGCCACCTCTCTTAAATAGGCTCCCTTGTAGACTCCATTGTAGACATGTCTGTCGGTCTTCTCTACCATCCCATGCCCCGCGCCGGCCTGTCCCCGGCTGCTCATGACTGTTAGTACCGTCGCCGCAAGGACGAAAATTCTTGTTGTCAGTTGCATATAGGTTATTTTTTAGTGCTTTCCCGGATCACCAGCCTTGCATCCAATATCACTTCCTCCGGCGCATTACGTGGCTGAGCAATGCCGCCCAGTGCCAGCCTCACCGCCTGCCTGCCGATTTCTTCCAGGGATTGTTTTACAAATGTTATAGGAGAATAAAAAAAGTCAAACGCCTCGGCCTCATCCATACTGATGATCGCCAGCTCCTCAGGTACTTTGATCTTTTGCCGGATCACCTGTCTGATGCCCTGTATGGCCAGGGAGTTCGTGGCAAAAAAGAACCCATCCACCACAGGCGCCGGCAGCAGCAGCTGCCGCATTCCCGATGCCGCCTCTTCTTCCAGGTGTTGATAGGAGGCCCGGATCAGCCACTGTTCCTGGAAAGCAATTCCCCCATCCTTCAACGCATCTTTATATCCCGAGATCCGCTCCACGATATGCTGCATACCTGTATCATAGGCCAGCATACCGATACGGCGGCCGCCCGTCTTGATCAGGTGCTCAACTGCCGTATAGGCCGCTTTATAATTATCTATCCGGACACAATTGGCTTGGACATTCGAAAAGTATCTGTCTATAAGCACAAAGGGAATACGCTTCTCCTGCAGCGCCATTATCTGCTCTTCCGTAAATTCCGCCGGTGCAATGATCAGCGCATCTACCTGGCGGTTCAGGAACGTGTCCAGCAGCACTTGCGACTTCTCCACGCTCTCGTCATTGCTCCCGAAGATCACTGTATATCCCAATTGCTTGGCTTCATCCTCTACAATACGCGCTATCTGGGAAAAAAAGGGATTGGAAATATCTGCGACGATCAGCCCCAGCGTATTTGTCTTTCCGCTCTGGAGGCTTCTGGCAATAAGATTAGGACGATAGTTCAATTCGCGGGCTGCCTGCCGTATCTTCTCCGCCATTTCCACACTCACCCGGTCCGACTTGTTGTTGAGGACATAAGACACCAGGGCCGTGGAGACCCCTAGATGGCGAGCAATATCTTTGATGGAAACTTTCCTTTCCATGATCGTTGACTTTCGGCCATAATCGCCTTGGCCTGGACAGGCTCAGTCACCCCTTCTCCTCGTCCCGCTTCGCAATCATAGCCTGGACTTGTCAGGTCCAATTCGTCCTGAAAGGTCTGCTTAAACGTTTAAACAAGCAAATAAATCTCTCGCCCCCGACAAAAAATCATCAATAAATTTTAGCAAATTTTAGCTCCGGCTCGCCCGGCCCCAGCCAATTTTTCTGCCCTACGACCATCGCCCCTCTCAGTTTCCCGGGTCAGCTCCTCCGGACCCATCGCCCGGACAAAAAAAAATCCCTACACTGCTGCAGGGATGCGCTAATCAAATACCATAACCATTAAACCTTATCCTATTAGAACTTAAAATTATATTCCTTCTTCAAAATATCTTGTAGAAATACTTCTACACCCTTACCATCCCGGACAGTTTTCCCCTTCGAAAGGAAAAAATCTTTACTTTGTCAGCCTTCTACCTTTCCGCGCCCATGTTCACCAAACCTTTTTGAGCCGCATGATGCAGCTTACATCCTTTAAACTTAAAGTTCTATGAAGCAACTGATCAAAACACTGCACTCCATCATTCATCTACAATCACACGATCTTTCGGAGGACGATATGCAAAAAAAGATATCCATTGGTGTGAACCTGATGAGCGGCTGGATCATTCTGCTTACCGTCACAGTCGGCACCCTCTTTTATTTCATCTCTCACAATATCCTTATCCTCGTCGGCATCGTAATAGAGACAGCCCTGCTCATCGGCACAATCCTGCTCAATCATGTCAGGCGATATCATCTTGCCAGCCTGTCCATCTACCTCACCATGAGCACCGCCACCTTATATTACAGCAGCATACTTGGCCGCCCCGTAGAGGCCCAGCTAATGGTCGTCTATCTCATCGGCGTCGCCCTGTTCATGTTTCCCGATCTTGTCACCCGCATCATTTGCATCGCCGTCACCGTTAGCCTTCTTGTCCTGCTGGAGCTGAACTTTTCATACCAGGTCATCCAATCCATAAAGGTGGATGAAGGCACCGCCCTGTTCATGCGGTGGTCCTCCTACGCCGTCATCATCTCTCTCGTCATTTTCACTTTCGTACTCTATTCCAGGAATAACAAGCTCCTCATGGACAGGCTAAGAAAACACGCCGAAGAAGTGCAGTTCAGCCTGGAGAAAGAAGAAAAAGCCAACGAAAAAAAGGATATTTTCATCAGCAATGCCTACCACGAGATCAGAGCCTCTTTCTTTTCCATCTTCTCCATCCTCAACCTGTTCAACAAGGAAAAAACAGACGACATCAAGATAAAGGACTGGCGCAGGGCCGTCACCCATCTAAGGACAGCCTGCCAGATCTCCCAGAATATCATGGACAATATCCTGGAATATGAGAAATATCAGATTGGCACCCGCAATGCCGTGTACAACGACCTCATCGATATCCGTTCCCTCATCGACAACATCGTGGAGATTTATCAATACTCTGCGGACGAGCGGAAAGTAAGGATCATGGCCGAGATCTCCGAGGACATGGAAGAATACATCCTCAGTGACAAGGTCAAGCTCAACCAGGTTATCACCAATTTGCTGACCAATGCGGTAAAATACACCCGCTCCGAGACAGACATCACCATCCGCGTCACCAAACTGATCGATCACTGGCAGCTGTCCGTGGAAGACCAGGGAGAAGGCATAAAAGAATCCAATATTGATAGGATCTTCGAACCCTTCGTCACCGGCAGCCCCACAGGCATCGGCCTCGGCCTGTACATCACCAAAAAGACAGTCAATCTCATGAAAGGCGAAATATTCGTGGACAGCTGGCCCGACCAGGGAACAAAATTTACGATTTCCATGCCCCTGCAGTCCGTCCACGCGAATTGATCATTAGCCGGTCAATTCACCCCCACCCGCTCAGTTCATATAAATATGCGGGTATCTGGTAGTCTCCCGGGTGCTCCAATCCACATTGCCGCGCATCTGGTAGCCCAGCGCATCGATATATTTCTTCAACATGGTATTCGTCCTGTCGTCGAATATGTATATCCTCTCCGAAAGGTCGATAAACTCCCGAACCAGGTCATCATGGATCTGTACCGTACGCTGGATCGCCTCCTCCATGCTGATAGAATACTTGTTCTTTAACACCGTCACCAGGTTGTATTCCCCCTTATCCACCTGGTTCAGCTCCTTGCTCAGGGAAAAAAGATCGTTGGAGAAGCAGACAATGTTACGGCTCGTCTCCGTCAGCTTGCGCACAAACGGATGCTCATAGATATGCTCGTTGAGGTATATCTTTCCCGTCACCTCCAGCGAATCCGTGGAAAGATGTGCCGCACCCAGATATTGACGTATCTGAATATATTCTTCGAAATCAGGCTTCAGCCCGTTCATCATATGCTTGAACTGCCAGGCCAGCCCCTTGAACATCAGTTTTATACAATGAATGAACTTCATCTGCCAGGCCTTGTTCGTACGCAGCACCATCCTCCGCCAGAAATCGCTGAGAGCAGCCAGCACAGGACCGTCTTTCCTGATAAAACATTTTTTATTATATTCAAGTATCTCCATGAATTGGCGTTCGAAATTCACATAGGCCGCTTTGTCCTTGATAACATCCTTTTCGTCAAAAATATCATCGACCATGAATAACAAGGTATTGAAGTCACACCAGGCGCATATGTCCGTATAATCCCCCATCGGGAAACTTCGTGCAATAAATAGGGGGAATCTGTAGTCTTTATATCGGGAGAAGATCTCATAGGTCGGCGTCAGCTGAAATTCAAGGATCCAATCATTGGTGTGGGCTTCGATTTCTTTGTACATTGGGTGTATGGCACCCACAAAAGGGCAATACAATGCCGGGATAGCATAGAGATTCATAAATAGGAAGGTTTAATTGCTGGTAAATTACTTATTAAGTGCTATCCTCCCAGCGTAGTAAATATTTACATAGCTTTATCATATAATAAAACCTATATAGGATGGAACCTAAAATACTTCTGGCGGATGATCACAGCATGATCTGCAAAGCGGTCAAGCTGATCCTGGAGTTGAATTTTGGGTACACAGATGTCCGGGGAGTAGCCGCCTGCAGCGAAATGATGAAAGAGCTGAACAAAAAGATATATACCCACCTCGTCCTGGATATCAATCTGTCCGACGGCAGTACCCTCGAGGTCCTGCCTACCATTCAAACCCTCTATCCCCAGCTTAAGATACTCATATTCTCTATGCAGCCCGCGGAAGTATATGGAGAAGTGCTGAAAAAACAGTACGGCCTGTCACATTATATATCCAAGACGGCCTCCGAAGAAGAAACGACCGCCCAGATCCGGAAATTCTTTCAAAACAACACCGCCGCCGAAAAAGAAGTTCCTACCGGTGATCCCTACAACCCATTTGTAAAACTCTCCGCCCGTGAGTTCGAAGTACTGCATTATATGCTTCAGGGATTGAGCGGGAATGACATCAGTCGCAACCTCAACCTCAAGCACAATACTATTTCAACCCTCAAAAGCCGCATCTTCGAAAAGACAAAGACCAGCAATGTCCTGCAGCTAAAAGAGCTCGCCACCTTATACAACGTAAGTTAAAAAGGTCCCAACGGCAGGCCCCATACTCCCATCGGTCAGGCCCCGCCACTCATCTCACTATCTGGCCCGCCGAACTCATTCTTGTCAGCTGTGCCAGCGTATACGCCCCCACCGCCATCACCAGGTCCCGCACCGCTACATCGAAATAATGTCCCCCTATAAGTAATTGTATTGCAATGCAAATCAGCCACGCCATGACAACATACGCCCCCACCACCGTCCTTACAAACACGATAATCCCCGCATTGATCTCGATCACCCCTACTACCTTCATAAAGGTCTCAGGGTCCATAGGCACCATGGATCTATTATTCCCCAAATAATCGGACCAATGCGTCAGCAGGTTCGTAAATTTGTCCAGGCCCGCTACGATGGGCACTATTCCAAAAGTCAGCTTCAAGGTCTGGGAGAGTTGCTTTACAGTAGCCATAAAATATAATTTTGTTTCATATTAGATAAATGACCCTCCCAAAGGGTCACAAATGCATAAAAATTATTTTTTGTTACCTTTTTGACATTGGTGCATCTAATGAGAAATATGATCCAACAGGAGCCCCTGCAGATAAGTCAGCCCACCGACGAGGTCCTGATAAAGACTATCCTCGATGGGGATAAGAAAGCTTTCGAATTCATCATCCGGAAATATAACCAACGGTTGTTCCGCACCGGCATGTCGATATTGAACAACGAGGCCGATGTAGAGGACGCCATGCAGACAGCCTATATAAACGCCTATCTGCATCTTGATAAGTTTAAGAATAACAGCTCTTTTGGCACCTGGATGACAAGGATCATGATCAATCAGTGCCTGGGTCAGATCAGAAAGACCCGCTCGATAAGAACCATTTCACAAGACAATTCAATTAATATGGTAACCCCGGACAGTGAGCTGCATAATAAAGAGCTTTCCACCCTCCTTGAGAACGCCATTGAACAGCTGCCCGAAAAATACCGGCTAGTATTTGTTTTGAGGGAAGTAGAAGACCTGTCCGTAAAAGAAGCCGCCGAAGTGCTGGATATCGCCCCGTCCAATGTCAAGACCCGCCTCAACAGGGCCAAGACCATGCTAAAGGACCATTTGAAAGGGTATATGAAAGAACATGTCTATGCTTTCCACCTCACCAGGTGCGATCGCATCGTAAACAGGGTCCTCACCGAGCTGAAGATCATTCCCTAACCTCGCCCTGGCCGCCTTCCTACTCTTCCATCGCCTGGCGAAGATCTTCAATGATATCATCAATAGCCTCCAGCCCAACACTCATCCGTATCAGCCCATCCGTCACCCCCGCCTTAAGTCGATCCGCAGCCGCCATCCCCGAATGTGACATCGAGGCCGGATGAGAAATAAGCGTGTCTATCGTCCCCACCGACACCGCCCTCGTACACACCCGCAGCCTGTCGATAAATCGCATTCCCGCCTTCATCCCGCCCTTCAGCTCAAAAGCCATGACCGCACCCGCACGACGCATCTGCCTCACCGTAAGTGCCGCATCCGCATGATCCTTCAATCCATTGTAATGCACCTTCGACACCGCCGCATGCCCCGACAGGAACTCCGCCACACGCTCCGCATTCTCACAATGCCGGTCCATCCGTAACCCCAGCGTTTTGATCCCCTGTGTCAGCAGGAACGCATCAAAGGGACTGCACGTGCCTCCCAACAGCTTATAGGTATCATATCCCAGGGTATTCATAAAAGCAATATCCTTTCCGATCAGCACCCCGCCGATGGAAGTGCCATGACCATTTAGGAATTTAGTAGTGGAATGGAACACAAAGTCCACCCCATATCGAAAAGGCTGTTGTAGATACGGCGTAGCAAAAGTATTGTCCACGGTCACCTTGACCCCACGGCTCCGCGCCACCGCGCAGACCGCCTCCAGGTCGATACACCCCATCGTAGGATTGGCCGGCGTCTCGATATGAATAAGCTTCAGGCTTGGCGTCTTTCCGATCAGCGCTGACAGCCGGTCCATATCTTTAAGATCGTCTAACAGCGAATGGATCCCAAATCGCGGCAGCATCCCATATATAAATTCATACGTCCCTCCATACAATGACGGATGGGACAACACGGTATCACCCGCCGAAAGATTGGATAGCAGCATCGTCGCCATGGCCGACTGACCGCTCGCATGCAACAACGCCCGCAACTCCAGCGGCTTCCCATCCTCGCCTGTAAGACCAAATGCTTCCAATCCTGCCACCAGTTTCTCCGCCGCCCGGACAGTTGGGTTGGCAAATCTCGAATACATATAGCCCGGCTCCTTGCCGGAGAAACGATCCATTCCCTGTTGCGCGCTGTCAAAAGTGAAGGTAGAGGAAGAAAAAATAGGCAGCAGATGTGCATGCTCCGCATTTTCATGACCCAATCCATGAATAGCATAGGACGACATATCAGAATACTCCACACCGATCTTCATAGTCGATCTTTTTAATGGAGTGCAATTTATGCAAAAGCCTCCTTATTATACCTGCTCCGGTATTCCAAAGGAGACATACCCGTAATTTTTTTGAATACCTCGCGAAACGCTTTTACATCCGAATAGCCCACCTCGTACATCACCTCATTGATGGTCTTGCGGCAGGTCTCGAACGATTTTTTCGCGCTCTCGATCTTTACCCTTTGTGAATATTCCAGCGGAGTATTGCCCGTGGCCTTGATAAATCTCCGGTCGAAATTTCTCCTGCCCACCGAGAATCGGGCACACATATGCTCCACCGATATCTTTTCGTGCAGCATGCTTTCAATATAGGTCTGAGCCTCCATCACCATTTCATCCCCATGCTGTTTTTGCCCCGTAAATATGCTAAAGGCCGACTGACTCTGTCTGTCCATTTCGATCTGGAAGATCTTTGAACAAAAGATGGCCGTCTCCCTGTCAAAATATTTCTCTATCAGATAGATCACCAGGTTGAGAAAAGAATAGCCGCCCCCGTTGGTATAGATCCCTTTCTCGTCCGTGATCAGTTTCTCCGGATGTAATTTCACATTGGGAAAGAATTTCCTGAAAGCTCCCTCCGAAGCCCAATGGGTAGAGCAATTCCTTCCTTCCAGCAGACCCGCCGACGCCAGGATAAAGGCCCCCGTACATATGCTGGCAATCTCAGCGCCCGACTTGTATCGTTTGGCTATCCAGTCGATCATCAGCCGGTTCCCCTTCTCGGCTTTCTCATAGTTGCGGATCAATGAGGGTGGAACGATGATGAGATGGGTCTTCGTAATGGCCGAAATATGGGTCTGCGGCTTTATATTGACAATACCTTGATCAAACTCCGTTCTTTTGGAAATACCCGCCAGCTCGATCTTAAATACCTCCTTCTCCCCGTTTTCCTTTTTATACTTGTTGGCCCTTGCAAATATCTCATAAGCCCCGATGATGCTGGCGAGGGTGCTCAGATCAGATTGCCCGTCAGGGACCAGGATGGTAAGGTGTCTCATCAGAATGGTTTTGACAAAAGTACCAAAGTCTCCTGTCCGGATCAACCCACCTGAATGTCTATTTTGCCCCTCCAAACTTCCTTGCCATGTTTACTTCCGGTCGCTTCGAAGCAGTATCCGCCATCCTGGATAGCTGCCCATAATATAAAGCAGCCTTACCCTTGTCACCGCTCTTTTCAGCAGCCAGACCGGCGCCATACAGGCTATTCAGTCGATTGGGGGATTTTTGCAACACTGCCTCATATGTCTGTAAGGCCGTAACATAATCTTTATTTTCAAGCAGCATGTCTGCGTACAGCTCTCTTGCAGGCAGGACCTCTCCCGGTGTCACTGGGTGCTTCGAAGTGCTGTCTTCCATGTCCGCCGCCAGTCTCATCAGGGCCAGCGCCTCCGTTTTTTTACCCATGGAGGATCGTATCCACGCCTCCCCCGCCTTCATTTGTATAGCTACCTGGCCCGCTCTGTATGTTTCATTTTGCCTTACCAGCGTATCGTGCAGTTGCCCGAGTCTTGCCAGTTCGGATTGCGCAGCTTCGATCTTTTCCAAATGGATATTCCCCAGCAGTCGGGCAAAATGGTTGATGGCCTCCTGCCACGGGAATTGCGCCCAAACCAATCCTCCAGAATGCAAAGGCAGGCTGGCGGCTGCCGCCCAGTCCCTATTTTCAAGCGCCACGCGTGCCGGCGCAGCAGCAAAAGTATAGGCGACCTTCAGGTTCGCTGGATAAACTTCCCGGATAGTATCCAGATACCTAAGCTGCTCTTCCGCAGCCCGGGTGTCGCCTTTTTGTAGATAGGCATAAATAAGATAGTCCAACCCATGCAGCTCCTCATCCCAATGGCCCCGTATTCTCGCGGTCTGAGCGTAACATCTGGCAGCCGCCACCGATGCCTGGTTGCTCCGGATACAGTCATCCCAAAGCCCCAGTCTCGTAAAAATATGCGAAGGCATATGCAGCGCATGAGCCGAGGACGGCGCGACTTCCGCATACCTCCTTGCAGCCGCAAGCCCCATATCCGCGATGCCGGGATAGTCATACGTGTGAATGATATAATGGATAATGCCTGGGTGGTTGGGTTCCGTCTTGTATAAGGTATTTAGTATATTGCCCGCCTCACGCTGCCTGGCATAGGACTTATCGCCAGGGGACGCCGCCGCGTCTAACGCCAGCGCATAAAAGATAGCAGCCTCCCCATCCGTGGGATATTTCCGGTACAGTTCCTTCATTGCCTTTTCAAATGCCGCAGCCCGTATAGGGAAAGGGATATTCTTATCCCAGTCCTTATAATACGCAGCCGCCGCATCGATATAAGCCGATTCGTGTGCTGACTTCCCGGCAATAGACCTGGCAATGGCCACCGCTTCACCCCCTTTTTTAAGATCAGCCCGCGTTGGCGGCTCCCACAATGGATGAAAGTTGCACATCGCTACACCCCAATATGCCATGGCGCATCCCGGCGCCCGCTCGATAATTCCCGCAAAGACCTTTTCAGATTCGTCATACTCGAAAGAGTGGAGCAGCTCCACCGCAACATTGAAGTCCTTTTTGATAGCTGCGTCGCAAGTGGTTTCAAAATCCACCGTTCCAAATTCAGCTTCCGGAGGCCCGCAGGAAATAAGCGCCCCCTTCTTCAGATGCAGCTCGTCGATAGCTTTCGCCGGCGGCGAGGAATGATCACTCCCGCATGCAGCCAAAATGATTAAAAGCAATAAGACAAACAGCCGATTTCTTCGCGCCGGATGCATCTGCAGTTATTTAGTGTGAATGGGATTACCTCTCCTGAAGTTAATGATTTTTTTTCGGACCTTCCGACTGCGCACCGCTCAATTCACTTGCGTGTATTTTCTCAATTCCCTTTTAAGCCTGAATTTCAGCATATTCATACCTCCCAGATCGATCACTTCATCCGGATAGAATGGATTCCCTCTATATATCTCAATATATCGTTGAGGTCTGCGATTCCCCGCATATTTGAACCTCATACTTTTTATATTGCTCCAGGGCTTATATCCATGCTTGGGCGTCCAAAGCCCATCAGGTGATATCTTTAAAAGAATGGGGCGTATCTTGGACTCCTCATCGTGAAAGACGAACAGGATGATGGGGCCCACGAGAAATACAAATGTCCCCATTTTTTCACCCGCAAAAAACAATAAAATCCCCAAAGCAATCGTGAAAAAGATAAAGACATACCCGACAACTTTATCTATCACCGATCTTTTGACGATTATCTCTTGAGTAGGATTTGGCATAATACAGCTACAAGATCGGAAAAATGTTTCGAAAGCAAAAGCTTCCCGCGCCTCAGCCCCTCCTTCCCGCCCCGCCAAATACGGTCCGATTGAACTTTAACGAATCAGCCATCGTAATAGTTGGAGCCGCTCCTATGCGCTTACTCTTAAATGCTTCCAGAGCCCATGTAGACGTATATCTTTGCCGTTGGCGATGTTTAGTACAACCCTAAATCCGATCTCACAATGAAAAATCTTTTTCTACTACTACCCTTCTTTTGCTGCATCTCAGCAAAAGCGCAAAACTGTCCCGGGACCTCGACAACGACCATCAGTTCCTATGGAAACACTTATTACCCCGGATCACAGGCTTCCGTCACCGCAGGTTCTTCCAGCATCGTGCTGGGCAATGCTACCACGTCAGGATATGGCACGGTTCCCATCAGCACGGGCGACATCGTATTGATCATCCAGATGCAGGGGGCGCAGATCACCTCCACCAACAGCTTGGCATATGGCAGCAGCGGCGCGACAGGCAGCGGGTACCTAAGCAACGGGCAATTGATGGCCGGGCAAATGGAATATGCCATCGCAGCCAACGCCGTACCCTTGACAGGAGGAACGCTTAACGTCCAGACGGCTCTTACCAATAGCTACAAGAATGCCGCTTTCGGCACAGATGGCCAATACAAGTACCAGGTCATTCGGGTGCCTTTGTATTATAATGCAACATTGGGCGCCGATATCAGACCTCCCGGCTGGAATGGGACGGTTGGCGGCGTCATCGTCTTCTATGTTTCCTATGTCCTTAACATGAATAGTCACAAGATCGATGTTTCCGGCCTGGGATTCCGGGGCGGCGGCGGCAAGAATTACTCCAACGTAGGGTCCGGAGCAAATACAGATTTTGTAGCCCTGTCCACTGGCAAGGCGGGTGGGTCCAAAGGAGAAGGTATTGCAGGGACGCCCATCTATCTCGATTCCTTGAACAGCACCGCACTCATCGTCGGCACCGTGGAAGGCTATCCCGGCGGCAGCTACGACAGAGGCGCTCCGGGCAATGCAGGCGGAGGCGCCACGGACGGTTCCCCAAACCCCGCCAATAGTAATAACGCCGGTGGCGGAGGAGGCGGCAACGGCGGCAGCGGTGGCATTGGCGGAAATAGCTGGTCCTCCAATCTTGCCGTAGGCGGGAAACCCGGCGCTGTTTTCTCACAGCAATCTCCATCCCGGCTGGTTATGGGTGGTGGCGGCGGTGCCGGCAGCAGCGACGGAGGAACTGGGGATGCTGCTTTGGATGGCTTTGCCAGCAGCGGAGCGCCAGGCGGGGGCATCGTGATAGTGTCGGCGGGCTCTATCACCGGCACAGGCTCCATTCTGGCCAACGGAGCCGCACCCTTTACCACTGTTCTAAATGATGGTAGCGGAGGAGGAGGCGCAGGCGGCAGCGTCCTCATCGTTACAGGAGCCACAGCACCCGGTCTCACGGTGAATGCCAATGGAAGTGCCGGTGCCAGCAATACAGGTGCCGGAGCAAAACATGGCCCCGGTGGCGGCGGAGGAGGCGGCATCGTCTATAGCAATAAAACCCTCGGCACGGTCACGGTCACGGCCGGCGCAGCCGGTAACACTACCACCGGGACCACCCCGACGAATTACGGTGCAGCAGCCGGCGCGGCAGGCATATCTTCCCAGTCCATCACTATTAACCAGACGCCGCTATTTCCGGTCATTTGCAACGGGTTGCTCCCCTTATCCTTTCTGTCCACATCCGCCCTGTATGAGAATGGGCAGGTCATCGTCGGCTGGCAGATCTCCACGGAGAAAGATATAAAGACATACGTGGTGGAAAGAAGCTTCGACGGCGCCGGCTTTTCAGCAGTGGCAACGATCACGTCATCTTCTTCCAACGACCCCGCCAACGATTACAGCTATACCGATGCACCGCCCGATAACAATGCCAAAGTCCTTTATTATCGCATCAGGGTTGTCGATCTCGATGGGAACTACCGGTTCAGCCAGACCATTTCCGTAATCCCGCCCATACGCACCATTGCTCCGGCAATCATTCCAAATCCTGTGACAACATCCGCCACACTCAGCTTTATGAACGATCGCGACAGGGTCGTTTCTATCCGCTTGCGTAACATCAGCGGCAATGTTATATG
>Ga0068860_100002042_pt1 | contig 21270 bp, 17 predicted proteins | sample KBSSwiS32_FD_66597 | JGI IMG/M metagenome (GOLD analysis project Ga0068860, IMG submission 66597) | Switchgrass rhizosphere microbial communities from Kellogg Biological Station, Michigan, USA - KBS Switchgrass S3-2 | ecosystem: Host-associated > Plants > Roots > Rhizosphere > Soil ...
CTGGGAGAGGTGCCGGATAAAGCCCTCGATCCCACTCTTCGCCGCGCCGTAGAGCGTGAGCCCCATCGCCGAGCCCACCCGGGCCGACCCCGAGGAGATCTGCACGACCCGGCCCCAGCCCGCGTCGCACATGTCCCCGACGACCGCGTGGGTGCAGTTCATCGAGCCGAACAGGTTGATCTCGAACGGCACCCGCCAGCGCCCGGGCTCCAGGGTGCGGAAGGGTGCATATCCCATCTGGCTCTTGTCCACGGGGATCCCCGCGTTGTTCACCAGGATGTCGACGTGGTGCCCGAGGGCGCTGCGCACCTCGGTCACCGCGGCGTCCACGGCGGACTTGTCGGTCACGTCGAACGGGGCGGCGACCGCCTTGCCACCCGCGGCCTCGATCTCCTTCACCACGGCCTCGGCGCGCTCGCCGTGCAGGTCGTTGACCGCCACCGCGGCACCTTGGGCGGCGAGTGCGCGGGCGATTCCGGCCCCCGCGTTCTGACCGCCGCCGGTCACCAGCGCCACTCGCCCGGACAGATCGAACATCTTCGTCCCCTTTCTCGCGACAACGCCGCACACTACGGCAAGCAAGCGATTGCTACGAGCCTCCCGACCAGCGGTCGAACTGCTTGCCTGGGCGCACCTTTCTCCTCTACCTTCGCACGGCGACCCTGCGGTCGCCGTCCGTTCGAGCCGCCGAGGAGCGCCTGGCATGAACATCTGCACGCTGCTGGACATCGTCTCCGCCATGGACCCCGAGCGGGTCGTCCTCGGCGACGCGACGGACGGTCTGACGGCGGCGGGCCTGCGCGACCTCGCGGCACGCGCCGCGCGCCTGCTGGCGGACCCCGACGGGCGGCCGGTGCTGTTCGCGGGCGAGGCCACCGCGGCCTTCCCGGTGGCCGTGTTCGGCGCCGCCTGGACCGGCAGGCCGTTCGCGCCGCTGAACTACCGCCTCGCCGTCGAGCCGCTCACCGAGCTGCTCGCCGGGCAGGCCCCCGCGCTGCTGATCGCCGAGCCCCGCACCCTGGCCGCGCAGGCCGCGCTGCCGGAGGGCATCGAGGCGATCACCCCCACCGAGTTCCTGGAGCGGGTGCGGGCCGCCGAGCCGACGGCCGAGGAGCCGGTGGCCGAGGAGGAGCTGCCCGCCGTGCTGCTGCACACCAGCGGCACCAGCGGGCGGCCGAAGGTGGCGGTCCTGCGCCACCGGCACCTCACCTCGTACGTGCTCGGGGGCACCGAGCCGCTCTCGGCCGGGCCGGACGAGGCCGCGCTCGTCAGCGTGCCGCCCTACCACATCGCGGGGGTCGCGGGGCTGCTCACCGGCCTGGTGAGCGGGCGACGGCAGGTCCAGCTGGTGACGGCCGACCCGGCCGCCTGGCTGGAGACCGCGCAGGCGCAGCGGATCACGCACGCCATGGTGGTGCCGACCGTGCTCGCCCGAGTGCTCGACCGGCTCAACGCCACCGGCCGCACCGGCACGGAGGCGGCCCTGCCCGCGCTGCGCCACCTCTCCTACGGCGGCGGGCGGATGCCGCGGCCGCTGATCGAGCGGGCGCTCGCCGCACTGCCGCACGTCGGCTTCGTCAACGGCTACGGGCTCACCGAGACCACCTCGTCGGTCGCCGTGCTCTCCCCCGAGGACCACCGGATCGCGTTCACCGCCACCGACCCGGCGGTGCGACGCAGGCTGGAGTCGGTTGGCAGGCCGCTGCCCACCGTGGAGATCGAGGTGCGGACCGAGACCGGCGAGCGGGCCGCGCCCGGGGTGCGCGGCGAGGTCGTGGTGCGTGGTCCCCAGGTCTCCGGGGAGTACGCGGGCGCGGGCCGGCTCGACGACGAGGGCTGGTTCGCCACGAACGACGGCGGCTGGATGGACGAGGAGGGCTACCTCTTCATCGACGGCAGGCTGGACGACGTGATCGTCCGCGGCGGCGAGAACATGTCCCCGGGCGAGATCGAGGACGTGCTGGCCCGCCACCCCGGGGTCGCCGAGGTGGCGGTCTACGGGCTCGCGGACCTGGAGTGGGGCGAGGTCGTGGCCGCCTCGGTGGTGCCCTCCCCCGGCGGCACGGTCACCGAGGACGAGCTGCGCGCGTGGGTGGGGTCGCACCTGCGGTCCAGCCGGGTCCCCAGCGTGATCCGCTTCCACGAGGTGCTGCCGCGCAACGACATGGGCAAGCTGCTGCGCCGGGTCCTGAAGGCCGAGGCGGCGCCTGCGACCTGAGCAGCCCCGGGGCGGGTCGCACCGCCGTCCGCAGTGCGGCCCGCGGAGCCGGCGTCACCGGCCCTTCCACACCGGCGGGCGCTTCTCGGCGAAGGCCCGCGGGCCCTCCTTCGCGTCCTCGGAGGAGAACACCTCGTCCAGGTGGGGGCGCTGCAGGTCCCAGGCCTCGTCGTCGGTCAGGCCGGTGACCCCGCGCACGATCCGCTTCGACGCCGCGACCGAGAGTGGGGCGTTCCGCGCCACCCGCTCGGCCAACCGCAAGGCCTCCTCCAGCGCCCCGCCCGGCTGCGCGAGCCGAGTCACCAGGCCGATGTCGTGGGCCCGCTGCGCGTCCACCGGGTCCCCGGTCAGCGCGAGCTCCATCGCGCGCCCGGTTCCGACGAGCGACGGCAGCCGCAGCAGCGCACCGCCGCCCGCGAACAGGCCGCGGGAGACCTCCGGGATGCCGAACCGGGCGTCGGCCGCCGCGACGACGAGGTCGCAGGCCAGCGCCAGCTCGAGCCCGCCCGCCAGCGCCGCCCCCTCCACGGCGGCGATCAACGGCTTGCGGGCGCCCTCGCGCACGAAGACCCCCGAGTCGGACATGTCCTCGCCGCGGGCGAACGCCTTGAGGTCCATGCCCGCGCAGAAGATCGGCGGAGCGCCGGTGAGCACCCCGACGGTGAGCGTCGGGTCCTCGTCGAGCAGGGCGACGGCGGCCAGCAGGCCGCGGCCGACGGCGCCGTCGATCGCGTTGCGCGCCTCGGGGCGGTCGATGGTGACCAGCAGGACGCGGTCGCGGCGCTCGGTGCGCACCGGCTCGGGCCCGGGGGACTGCGGGGTGACGGACATGCGGGACCAGCTCCTTCGCTGTGGGTCCGGCGCCCGATGGGCCGCCGGTAGGATCCGCACCGTGACGGCCCAGGACACGTACGCGGAACCCGCGTCCGACCTCGAGTCCGCCACGCTCCGGATCGTCAACGTGATCGCCTACAGCAGCCACGGCCGGGCGATGCCCCGGCTCTTCGCCCGGGCCACCGGCATCGTGCTCCCGGGGGCCGACGTGCGGACGTTCGTCGCGTTGTCCTCCCCGGTCGACCGGAGCACCAGCGAGCTCGCCACGGTGCTCGGCCTGGACATCGCCCAGGCCAGCAGACAGGTGAGCACGCTCGTCGACGCCGGGCTCGCCGTGCGCCGGACCGATCCGGCCGACCGGAGGCGGACTCTGGTCACCCTGTCGGAGGCGGGTCTCGTGGCCGCCGAGGCGTGGCGCACCGCCTGGATCCAGGACTACCTGGCACCGGTGGTGGACCGCCCGGCCGCCGACCTGTGGGCCCTGGCGGACTGGCTCGACCGGGTGCGGGCCATGCTGGTGCACAGCTACGGCCCCGGGTCCGGGGCGGGCCTTCCCCCGCAGTGGCACCGCCCGTCGGGAGCCGACCCGGACGACGCCGCGCTGCGGGCCTATCTCGAGACCATCGTGGACGTCGTCGAGATCGTCGGCCGTTCCCGCGGCTTCGAGAACCTGCTGCGGCGGCTGGGCTCGCCGGTGACGCATCCGGTCTACCTCACCCTGCGGGTGATCGCCCGGCACGGCCCGCTCGCGATGACCGATGTGGCGACCCGCACCGGTGCCGAGACCTCCCGGGCCAGCAAGCGAGTGCGGACTCTGACCGAGCACGGCCTGGTGGAGCGGATCCGTAGGCCCGAGGACCGCCGCGTCCTGCCGGTTCGGGTCTCCGCGGCGGGCGTCGACCTGATCCGCCGTGTCCACGAGGAGCAGACCGAGACCTTCCGCACCGCCATGGGGCCGGTCGCGGCCGCGGACCGGGCTCGGTGGACCGGGCCGATGGTCCGACTGGCGGACCGCCTCACCCGCCCGTCCCGGCGCCACGACTCATAACGGCTCGAGAGCCCCCGGGGGCCCATCCGGTCCGCGATCGCTCGGTTCAGTCCGACGACGGCAGCGGAGTGGCCTCCTTGGGCCGCAACGCCTCCGCACCGAGGAACAGCGCGCCCTCGCCCGCCGCGGTCACCAGGATCTCGACGTCGCCCGCCTCACGGGTGTAGCGCTTGCCGAGCTGGGCCCCGGGCCCGTCGGTGGTCGGCGAGCCCGCTCGCGGCGCGGGGTCGGCCTTGTCGACCATCGGCACCCCGCCGCACAGCAGGTCGACCTGCTCGGCGGGGGCCCGCAGCACGATCACCTCGGTGGCGCAGACCTGGCTCCGCAGGCGCGCCCCGGTACGCAGCTTCATCTCTCTCCTTCGTGCAGGGTCGGAGCCCGCCGGCCGGGAAAGGGGCGGCGGCGCATCCCTGCCGGGGACGGTACCTAGTTGGCTCCCCGCACACAAGTCTGTCGCCGCTCGACCTGGCGGCACACCCGATCACCATCCTGAACAGGGAAAACACTCTGAGTGGCCAGTTTGCTGGCAGCACGCATCGACACCTTTCGGTCACGGCGACATCGACCCGCCCGCCGACTACGGGGGCGCACCGTCCGGCTCGCCGCCCGACCGTCAGCCGGCGAGCCGACGCAGGCTCGCCCGCAGCCGGGTGAACCCCTCCATCAGCTCGGCGGCGTCCGCCTGCGGCCACTCGGCGAGGACGGTGCGCAGCCCGGCGGCGCTGGTGCCCGCGATCCGGCGGAGCAGGGCGGTCCCCTTCGGCGTGGCCTTGATCCGTGAGCTCCGGCGGTCCTGCGGGTCGACGGCGCGAGCCACCAGCCCGGCGGACTCGAGCTGCTGGACGTGCCTGCTCGCCCGGGAGGAGACGACCCCGCTGCGGTCCGCGAGCTCGCCGACCCCGAGCGGGCCGTGCCTGGCGATCAGCCCCAGCACGCGGATCAGCGCGGGCCCGACCGGCGAGCGCGACCGGGACACCAGCCCGGACGTCCCCGACGGGGAGCGGGCCACGGTGAGCGTCCAATCCACGAGCGCGAAGAGCGGCGCGAGCCACGGCTCGTCCGGGACGGCGAGCGCCGGGCGACGGGGCTCCCACCCGACGAACGGGTCGACGCCCGCCTCCTCCGCCGCGCGCCCGCGCTGGTACTCGATCAGCTCGGCCACGAACGGTTCGAGGAGCTCGCCGAACCGGGCCGACTGGGACGGGTCCCACTCCGAGACGGCGGCCCGGTACTCCGCCTCCCAGCCGGCCTGCCAGCGGTCGAGGGCTCGCACGCCGGCCTCGGACAGGCCGACCTGGCTGAACCGGCCGTCGCTCGGGTCCGCCCGGCGGTGCAGCAGCCCCAGTCCGTCCAGGTGACCGAGATGCCTGCTCGCCCGCGACAGGTCCACCTGCAGCCGCGCGCTCACCCCCGTGACGGTGGTGGGGCCGATTGCGAGCAGCCGCAGCGCGCGCATGTCGGTGAAGGTGACCGGGCACCCCGTCACCTCCTGCAGGCGCTGCAGGGCCGAGCGGTCGTGATGGAGGGTGTCGGCCCGGTTGAGGAACAGCCGGGCCGGCTCGACGTCCACGTGCGGCGGCACGTCGGCCGGACGGCTCGGGGCGGGGCTGCTGCTCACGCCGTCAGGGTAACCAGGACTCCCGGTCAGCGGGCCGGCGGACTAGGCGCGCCCCCGATGGTTGCGTACCCTGAGGCAAGTAATGGGGGCCGACCTGTGGGAGGTCCACGCCGATCGAAGGACGACGATGAACAGACTCTGCGACGAGCTGGGGATCGAGTACCCGATCTTCGCGTTCAGCCACTGCCGGGACGTCGTGGCAGCGGTGTCACGGGCGGGTGGGATGGGGGTGCTCGGGATCCTGGCCTACTCCCCCGAGGAGATCGAGGTCGAGCTCGACTGGCTCGACGCGCACAGCGCGGGCCGCCCCTACGCGGTGGACGTCGTCGTGCCGGTCACGACGGTCGACCGGGAGCGGAACCTCACCGGCCCGACCGACCTCAAGGCCCTCATCCCGGACGAGCACTGGGAGTACGCCGAGGCCCTGATGGAGAAGTACGGCGTGCCGCGGATGACGGCCGAGGAGCGCGAGGCCGCGTACGGCGGCACCGACGCCGCCACCGCGGGCTTCACGGCGGCGGGCGGCGCGGAGCAGATCGAGGTCGTGCTGGCCAGGCGCTCGCCGCTGGTGGTCAGCGCGCTGGGCCCGCCCCCGCCGTACCTGGTGGACCGCGTGCACGAGTACGGCGGCAAGGTCGGCACCCTGATCGGCAAGCCGCACCAGGCCGTGCGCGGCGCCGAGGCCGGCGTCGACGTGATCATCGCCCAGTCCTACGAGGCCGCCGCCCACACCGGCGAGATCGGCTCGATGGTCCTCACCCCGGACGTGGTGGACGCGGTCGCGGACACCGGCAGGGACGTGGCCGTGCTGGCCGCGGGCGGGATCGGCTCCGGGCGGCAGATGGCCGCGGCCATGAGCCTCGGCGCCCAGGGCGTGTGGACCGGCTCGCTGTGGCTGACCACCCAGGAGTCCGGCACCGAGCCGCGCCAGGTCGAGCGGATGCTGCGGATGGGCCCGAGCGACACCGTGCGCTCGCGCGCCCAGACCGGCAAGCCGAACCGGCAGTTCCGCACCGCCTGGACCGAGGCATGGGACAGCCCGGAGGGGCCGGGCTCGCTGCCCGCCCCGCTGCAGTACATCCTCTACGCGCAGTACACCGACCGCGCGCGCCGCGCCGGGGTCGACGAGCTCGTCGGCAGCCCCGTGGGCCAGATCGTCGGTCGGATGACCAAGGTCCGTTCGGTGGCGGAGGTGATGGGATCGATGGTCGAGGAGTACATCGCGACCATCGAGCGCATGTCCGCGATCCTCGACGGCTGAACCGCACCGCGACGAAGGGGGCGACCGGTGACCCGGTCGCCCCCTCCCCCGGTTCCCCTAGAGCTGCTCGGCCGGGATGGTGACGTGCACGTCCCGGCCCTCGACCACGGCGAGCTGGCAGGACAGCCGCGAGTTGTCCTCCCGCTCGGTGGCCGCGCAGTCGAGCATGTCGTCCTCGTCCTCGGACGGCTCCGGGTAGTCCCCGAGCTCGGCCTCGTCGAGGAACACGTGGCAGGTCGCGCAGGACAGCACGCCGCCGCACTGTCCCACGATCCCGGTGACGCCGTGCTTCACGGCGGTCTGCATCACCGAGTCGCCCGCGGCGGCCTCCACGACGCGCTCGGACCCGTCGGGCAGGGTGTAGAAGACCTTCGACATCCGGTTCCCGTCCTCCTCACCAGTCCACGAGCAGACTCGTCATGGGCTGGGAGATGTGCTCGAAGTTGAACGTCGGCTCGCCGGCGAGCCGCAGCGTGGGCAGCCTGCGGAACAGCTCGGCGATCCCGACCTGCAGCTCCATCCGGGCCAGCGGTGCTCCCACGCAGTGGTGCAGACCGTAGCTCAGCGTCAGGTGGGGATTGTCCTTGCGGCCGATGTCGAACGCCGTCGGGTCCTCGATCGCCTCCGGGTCCTGGTTGATGCTGGCCGGATCGACGGCGACGGCCTCGCCCGCCCGCACGAGCTGCCCGTCGATCTCGACGTCCTCGGTGGCGACCCACGGCACGAGGCTGACGCCACCCTTGACCGGCATGCCCATGGCGAAGCGACCGATGCGCAGCACCTCCTCGGCGGTCGTGGCGGTGAGACCGTCGATGTCGGCGAGCAGCCGCGCGCGCTGCTCGTCGGAGCGCAACAGGGCCGCGGTGCCCGTGGAGATGAAGTTCGCCGTGTTGTCGAAGCCGCCGATGATCAACACGAAGGCGATCGGCAGGATCTCGGCGTCGGTGAGGGTGTCGTCCTTGTCGCGGGCGTTGGCCAGGGCGCTGAGCAGGTCGTCCTGCGGGTCCGCCCGGCGCTCGGCGATCAGACCCGCCATGTAGGCGCCCAGCTCGCCGATGTCCGCACCCGCCTCCTCGGGGCTCTTCCCGGAGACGGAGAGGAAGGCCGAGCTCCACCGCTCGAACCTGTCCCGGTCCGACGACGGCACCCCCAGCAGGTCGCTGAGCATCTGGATGGGCAGCGGCAGCGAGTAGCTCTGCACGAGGTCGACCGGCCCGCCACGCGCCACCATGTCGTCGATCAGGGAGTTCGCGAACGTCACGGCCGAGTCGCGCATGGCCTTGACCCGCCTCGGCGAGAGGCCCTTCTGCACCAGCTTGCGCAGCCGGGTGTGCTGGGGCGGGTCCTCGAACTGGATCGTCGAGAGCAGGAACGGCGGGAACGGCACGTAGTAGGGCACGGTCCGCTCGCCGGTGCGGAACGGCTCCCGCACGAAGCGCGGGTCGCTCAGCACGGAACGGGCGGCCGCGTGCCGGTGGATGATCCACACGTCCCCGCCCAGCGGCATGGTCATGCGGCTCATCGGCCGGTCCGCCAGCAGCGCCCGGATGTGCGCGGCGCCCTCCTCGGTGGACAGCGGGCCGAAGGGGAAGGCGGGCTCGAGGGTGGTCTCGCTCATCTGGGTCTCCTCGGGTGGAGGGCGTCAGGAACCGGACGGGACCGGTGCGGGCACGACCTGGGGCACGGCGTCGGGGGTGATCGCCATGACCTCGTCGAAGCGCTCGGCCACGGTCTCCGGGGTGAGGTTCGGGTCGTAGATCCCCGTGGTGTTGACCACCGCGGTGCGCAGGACCTGGCCGCCCGCCACGGTGAAGACCTCCCCGGTGACGGTGCTCGACGGGTGCACCAGGTAGGCGGCGACCGGTGCGACCTGCTCGGGCCGCAGGGTGCGCAGGTAGGCCATGATCTCCGGGGGCAGCGAGTCCGCGGAGTCCTCGGCCATCCGCGTGCCCGCGCCGGGCGCCAGCGCGTTCACGGTGATCCCGTGCTCGGCTCCCTCCAGTGCGAGGTTGCGGGTCAGCCCGAACACCGCGCCCTTGGAGCTGCCGTAGTGGGTCATCAGCGGGTTGCCGAGCATCGCACCCGACACCGTGTTGACGACCCGGCCGGTGCCGGAGGCCTTCAGGAGGGGCCAGGCGGCCTTCGTGACCAGCAGCGAGCCGAAGTAGTGCACGTCGAGGTGGCGCTGGTACTCCGCGCGCGGCACCTCGTCGAAGGGCGCGGTGCGCACGATGCCTGCGTTGTTGATCACGGCGTCGAGCCTGCCGAACGCGTCGACGGCCGCGGCGACCACCGCGTCCGCGCCTTCCTCGGTGGAGACGTCCGACCGCACGGCGACGGCGGTGCCGCCCGCCGCGGTGATCTCCGCGACGACGGCGGCGGCCGGGTCGTCCCCGTCCACGCCCGCGCCGTCGGTGCGGGCGCCGAGGTCGGCCACCACGACCGAGGCGCCGCGCGCGGCCAGCAACAGGGCGTGGGCGCGGCCGATGCCGCGCCCCGCGCCGGTGATCACGACCGCGCGGTCGGTGAAGTCCAGGGTGCTCATGTGTCGGTTCCTGTCCTCGGGGCTGCTCAGGGGCGGGCGGTGCCGCCGCCGACGGCGACGGGTGCGGTCCAGACGGTGCCGGTGGACTCGCGACGGGACTTCTCCCAGTCGAAGACCTCGGTGCCCGCGGTGACGTAGAGCGTGCGGCGGTCCTCGCCGCCCAGCACACAGGAGGTGGGGATGGCCTCGGAGGCGTCGAACGACAGCAGGTCCGTGGCGGTGCCGCCCTCGGTGACCCGCACGACGACGCCGCCTGCGGGCGAGGCGATCCAGGCCGCGCCGTCGGCGTCGAGGCACATGCCGTCGCCGGGCGCGGGCAGGGTGGCGAAGGTGCGGCGGTTGCTCAGGGTGCCGTCCGCGGCGCGGTCGAACGCGAGCACGGTGACCCCGTAGGCCTCGACGGCGACCAGCGTGCCGCCGTCCTCGGTGAGGGCGATGCCGTTGCCGCACATCAGCCCGCCCAGGTCGGTGAGCGCGTGGGCCTTGCCGTCCGGCTCGACCACGAGCAGCGGGGACGGCACCGGGTCGGCGCCCTGGAACAGGTCGAAACCGAGTTGGGTGATGTAGGCCCGACCGTCGGCGTCGACGACCATGTCGTTGATCGCGGCCTCGGCCGCGACATCGCGCAGGTCGGCGTACTCGGTCACCCGCTCGCCGTCCCAGGCGAGGACGAGGCGCTCCTGCATCGAGGTGACGATCAACCTGCCGTCCGGCAACCAGCCGAAGCCGCCGGGGACGACCTCGGGGACCACCGCGTCGGCGACCGGGGTGCGATCGGACAGGTCGACGATCGTCTCGGTGGAGCCGTCGGTGCCCACCGCCAGGATCCGGTGGTGGTACATGTCGCTGAAGTAGAACCGGCCCTGGTGCCATCGCGGGCATTCCGACCAGCTGAAACCGATCGCGAGCCGGGTCGTGGCTACCGGGTTCGCGCCGCTGAACGCCGCAGCGGCGGTCGCCGCTCCTGCGAAGGCGTCCCCCTGCTCTGGGGTGTCGACGTCGGTGTCGCTCATGCGTGCTCCTCGGGGCGGGAGGGTGGAGCCCGGTGGGCCCACTGTGACGAGCGCGACAATACGAGATGCATGCCCTTTGTCAAGCATTGCGTCCCGCTGCGCGGACGCCCAGCGGAACTCAGGCGTACGGGCTGTCCGACAGCTCGGCGTCCGCGGCGAACAGCGCCGGGCTCTCGTCGATCGAGCCGCGCGCGGGTAGCCGCACCACGGCCGTCGCGACGGCGGTCTCGGTGTCCTCGTGGTTCACCACCGCGGCCCGCACCTCGACGAGGAACCCGTCGCCGTCGGGCACCGGGTCGCCGACCACGCTCGCGCGCACGGTGTTGGTGTCCCCCACCAGGTTCGGACGCCGAAGCCGCGAGGACAGCGACACCAGCCCGCCGTGGTCGCCCATCCAGTCCACGACCACCTGGGCGAGCCAGGTGATGCGCTGGGGGCCGTAGTCGAAGGAGGCGGCCTGTGAGCGGCTCCGGCGCGCGTACTCCGCGTCCGCACGCCCGCCGGCGCCCATGTCGATCGTGCCCTCGGACACGGCCCGCGACCGCGAGGTGCTCAGCGTGCCGTGCGAGAACAGGTAGAGCTCGGTCATCGTGAACGTGCCCTTGGGCAGCTCCGGGAGCTCGTCGCCCGCCCGTACGTCCTCGCCGTAGCGGGGCTCGGCGCCGCGGCGGGTGCGCTGCCAGACGAGTGGATCCGGGGCGATCCGCGGACGGTCGTCGTGCACCGCCGCGGACTCGACGCCGCGACCGGGGTTGACGAACCGCAGCATCCGGTTGGTCATGGTGGCCAGCAGCTCGCCGCGGTGGTCGAAGTAGTCCGTGCGGCCGGAGCACAGCACCGTCTCGCCGAGCTGGCGCGAGCTGCCGCGCTCGATGTCCACCGGGGTCTCGATCGCCCGCACCCGGTCACCCAGATACACCGGGCGGTGCCACGTGATGTCCGCGCCCTGGTAGAGGATCGACAGGTCGGACATGGCGACGTCGCCGGGCGGGATGTGGCCCCAGATGGAGGCGTTGGCCCCGAAGGCGATCGAGAACACGAAGGACGGCGAGCCGACCAGCGTGCGGTGCGGGCCCGCGGCGGCGTACTCGGGCACCCGGAACAGCGGGTTGTAGTCACCGGACCCGTCGCCGTGGCGCTGCAGCCAGTCGAGGGTGACCTCGCGCCACGGCCGCGGGGCCAGCGGCTCGCCGAGCCCGTCGCGGTAGAGCTTCTCGAACTCGTCCAGAGTGGTGATGCGACCCATCAGCAGTGCCTTTCGTGACGTCAGTGGGGGGCGGTGCCGACGACCCGCTCGGCGGCCAGCTCGGCCAGCCGCTCCGCGGACACGCCCAGCTCACCGCCGAGCACCTCGTCGTTGTGCTCGCCGAGGGTCGGCGGGCGGCGGCGGGCGACCCAGCCGCCCGCGGCCGGGCGCACCGGCAGCTGGGGCAGCGGGACCCGGCCCGCCCAGGGCAGGTCGAACTCCACGAAGTGGTCCCGCGCGGCGAGCTGCGGGTTCTCCAGCAGGAACCGGGGGTCGCGGGCGGGGGCCGCCGGGACCCCTTCGGCGAGCAGCAGGTCGGCGGACCGGGCGGCAGGGCGGGCGGCCGCCCACGCCCCCAGCTCGGTCTCGAGCCGGTCCGCGGCGGCGCGCCTGCCCGCGGCGTCGACGAGCTCCGGGTCGGCGGCCCAGCCGTCGAAGCCGGTCACCTTGCACAGCCCGGCCCACTGCTCCTCGGTCTCGACGGTGACCGCCAGCCACTGCTCGGTGCCCGCCGCGGCGAACACGCCCTGCAGGTGGGTGTGCGCGCCGCGGTTGCCGGTGCGCCCCAGCAGGGCGCCGTCCGCGGAGAACGCGACGACCTGCTCGGCGGACATCACGATCGCGGCCTCGGCCAGCGCGGACTCCACGAGCTCGCCGATCCCGGTCCGCCGGGCCCGCAGCAGCGCCGCGAGCAGCGCGAACAGCGAGTTCGCCGCGCCCATCGGGTCGGCCGGACCGTTGGGGTTGAGCGGCTCGCCGTCGGCGTAGCCGGTGCGCCAGCACAGGCCGGAGTACTGCTCGACGGTCTGCGCGTACCCGACCATGTCCCGGCGCGGCCCGTCGAGCCCGAAGGCGGGCATCCGGTGCAGCACCAGCCGGGGGTTGAGCTCGTGCGCCGCCGCCCAGCCCAGCCCGACCGACTCCAGCACGCGGGGCGCGTAGTTCTCGATCAGCACGTCCGCGCCGCGCACCAGCTCGACCAGCAGCTCGCGGCCCGCCGGGTGGGCCAGGTCGAGCGTGACGTCCCGGGTGCCGTGGTTGGTGCCGAGGTAGATGTTGCCGCACTCCCACCAGTGGTCCCGCGTCACGCTCACCCCGCCGAGCGTGCGACCGCCGTCGATCCGCCGGGTGCTCTCGACCTTGACCACGTCCGCGCCCAGCGCGGCGAGCGCCGAGCCGACGTAGCTGCCGACCCACCACGTGCCGAGGTCGAGCACCCGGAGACCGGCCAGCGGCAGGTCGTCGGTGGGTGTGCGGGGGAACGGCCGCGCGGCGGGCTCGGGCGCGGTGCCGGTGCGTACCGGCCGCTCCCCACCGAACCGGAACGGCGGGGCGGGCTCGACGAACCCGCCGCCGGGGTGCGGCGCGACGGCCCCCCGCGCGACGACCTGCGGGTCCTCCGTGATCGTCTGTCCGTTGTGGACGGGTGCGCACGGGATCCGGAACAGCCCGGCCAGCTCGACGATCTCGGCGACGGTGTGTCGGGTGGTCCACTCCCGCACCGCCGAGGTGAACTCGTCGTAGCGCTCGTAGCGGCCCAGGAAGGTGGTCATCTGCGGGTCGTCGAGCCATTCGGGGCGCTCGATCAGGACCAGGAAGTCCAGGTGGTTCTGCGCGGAGGCCAGGTTGAACCCGACCCAGCCGTCCGCGGCCCGCTCGACCGACGGGATCAACCGCCGCCGAGCGGGCGGGGTCTCGCGCGGCGTGGCGCACACCGCCGCCGACACCGTCTGGAACATCGTCGAGCTGTAGGCGGTGACCTCGAGCAGCGGCACGTCGAGCAGCAGCCGCCGGGGGCCGCCGTGCAGCGCCGCGACGACCGCTCCGGCGGCCATCGAGCCCGCGATCCAGCGGCACTCGTCGCTGCCGGACATGACCGGCCCGCGGTCCGACAGGCCGCGGGTCAGCAGCGCGCCCGCCTCCGCCTGCAGGGTCAGCTCGCTCCACGGGCGCCCCGTGCCCGCCCAGGGACCGCGCAGGCCCCAGGGCGTCACGGCGGCGACGACGGGGGCTGCGACGGACTCGAGCAGCGCGGGTTCCGGCGCGTCCGGGAACTCCAGGATCGCGACGTCCGCGGGCTCGGCGAGCGCCGCCTCCAGCCCGCCGACACCCACCGCCTTGCCCGAGTGCAGGTACTCCGCCAACCGCTCTCGGCCGTCGAGTGCCCCGGCGGCGCCGTGGCGCACGACGCGGGCACCGGCGTCCGCCAACACCCGGCCCGCGTACGCCCCGGCCACCGAGCGGGACCACTCGACGACCGTCAGCCCCGCGAGGGGTTCCCGGAGCCGCTCCTCCACCACACCCGCACTCCCGTCCGGTCCACGCCGATCCGCCCCAACCATCGGAGCCTAAGGCGATATGTGCTTTCCATCAAGCATCTCGTGGTCGGGGCGGCCGGTCAGGCCGCGGCCTTCCACACGAGCTCCGGGCGGATGAAGTAGGTGAAGTCGAGCTGGAGCCCGCCCACCGAGCCCGGCTGGGCGAAGGCCGTCACCGTCGTGGCCGACCAGGCCCGGAAGGCCAGGCGCTCGGTCAGGACCGCCACCGCGTCCGTGAACGCCTGCTGCTGCTCCGCCGGGTCCGCCGAGGAGTGCGTGAGGTCCAGCAGCCGGTCCACCTCGGGGTCGGAGAACCCGTTGGTGTTGCCGGAGGCGCCCGTGTGGAAGTACTTGTACAGCTGGTCCGGGTTCAGCCCGCTCACCCCGAAGACCTGCATCTGGTAGTCGCCGCGCTGGGTGTCGGCGAACCACACGGCCGCGTCCTGGGCCACGATGCTCAGCGTCACGCCCTTCGCGGCCTGCAGCTGCGCCTGCAGCATCTGCGCCTGGGCGTCGGCCACCGGGTTGCCGGCGAGGGTCTTGATCTCCAGCGGGATCTCGGTCCTGCCACTGCGCTGCAGGTAGCCGTCCACCAGGGCCTGCGCCCCGGCGACGTCCTTGGCCGGGTAGGTGGCAGCGGGGTCGAAGTACGGGCTGGTCTCCGGGGCCATCGTCTGCTGCACCGGCAGCTCGGGCCAGAAGGCCGCCCGCAGCTGCTCGGCGTCGATGAGCTTCGCGACGGCGGTCCGCACGTCCGGGTCGACGAGGTCGCCCTGGCCGAAGTTCATCCGCAGCCCCACCCCCAGCGGGTACGCCAGCTCGGTGGAGGCGAGACCCGACTCGCGGACCTTGGCGCCGGTGCCGGGCTGGATGCCCACCGCGGCGTCGACGTCGCCGGAGCGGACGGCGTTGATCCGCTGGTCCTCCGCGGGCATGGCCTTGAGGATCACGGTGTCCACGTAGGGCCGCGGGGAGTCCCAGTAGCCGGGGTTGCGGTTCAGCGTGAGCTGGGTGCCCCGCTGCCACGACTGCACCGTGAAGGGCCCGGCGCCGACCGGGGCGCTGGCGAAGTCGGGTCCCTTGGCGGCGATGCCCGCGGGCGAGCCGATCATCGCGAGCTCGTTGTACAGCGCCCACGGCAGCTGGTGGTTCGGCGCGGCCAGCTCCACCCGCACCGTGCGCGGGTCGACGACCGACCAGGTCATCGAGGAGGCGACCCCCCGGCCCGCGGACAGGTTGGCCGGGTCCTTGATCCGCTCCCAGTTGTAGACGACCGCGGCGGCGTCGAACGGGGTGCCGTCGGTGAAGGTGAGGCCCGGGCGCAGGGTCAGCGTCCAGACCTTCCCGTCGTCGCTGGTGAACGACTCGGCCATCCCCGGCCCGAAGGTCCGGGCGGCGGCGTCGTAGGTCAGCAGGGTGCCGAAGACGGCGGAGCAGGCTCCCCAGTCGTTCGTGCCGCAGCGGGCGGGGTCGAGCGTGCCCGCGTCGGACAGGTTGGCCAGGGTGAAGGTCCCGCCCGAGACGGGTTCGCCGGTGGCCCAGCCGTCGCTCCGGGCGGGCTCCCCGCCGCCGCCGCAGGCCGTCGCGACGAGCACGACGACCGCCGCGACCGCGGCGAGCACACCGACGCGACGCCGGACGGAGGACGTTCTCACGGGGTGCTCCCTACGTAGCGGCTGCGGAACGGGGCGGGGGCCTTCCGGTCGATCAGCTGCGCACCGCGCGCCCGCATCGCCCCGAGGGTCATCTCGGGCTGGGTGACGACGTAGAACTCGCCGGTGGCGGCCTCGTCGAGGATGGTCACGGCGGCCTCGTCGGCGCTGATCGCGCGCTCCTTCACCGCGTACATCAGCTCGCGCTGGCGGTCCGCGGCCTCGACGTCCCCGGACTCGACCCCGCGGGCGGCCTCGAAGATCCCGGACACGACGGCGCCGGGCAGCACCGCGGTGACCGCCACGTCCGCGCCGACCTCCGCGATCTCCTGGTACAGCGTCTCGGTCATGCCGAGCACCGCGTGCTTGGTGGTGATGTAGGGGGCCTGCAGCGGCACGGTGGTCACCGCGCCGACCGAGGCCACGTTGATCACGTGCGAGCGGCCGGGGTCGGCGATCATCCCGGGCACGAACGCCCGGATGCCGTGGAACACGCCGTTGACGTTGATGTCGACGATGCGCTTCCAGTCCTCGGGCGAGACGTCCCAGAGATACCCGAACTGCTCGATCCCGGCGTTGTTGACCAGGGTCCGGACCGGACCGAACCGCTCGACGACCCGAGCGGCCAGCGCGCTCATCGCCGCCGCGTCCCGCACGTCCACGATCTCGACCGCGGCCGTTCCGCCCGCCCGCTCGATCTCGGCGGCGACCCGGTCCGCGCCCGCGCGCACCACGTCGACGATGACGACCGGGGCACCGAGCACGGCGAGCCGCTTGGCCAGCGCCTCCCCGATCCCCGAGCCCGCCCCGGTCACGACGGCGACGCCGCCCCCGTAGGCCTCCTGCGCTGTGGACATGTCTCTCCTTCTCGACTCGCGTCAGATGCGGGCGGCCGACGATCCCAGGTTGACCTCGAGCACGGTCCCGCTGATCACACCGGGGTCGGTCACCAGGTGCAGGACGGTCCGGCTGACGTCCTCCGGGTCCAGCCACGCCACGCCCATCGGACTCATCCGTTCCAGGGTCGGCAGGATGTCGGCGACCGCGGGGGCCTCCAGGTCGGGGCGGAACGTGCGGAAGGTCGACTCGTTGTCGACCATCCGCGTGTGCACGGTGGTGGGGCACACGACGTTGGCGGTGATCCCGGCCTTCGCAGTCTCCAGCGCCACGCTCTTGACCAGCCCGATCACCCCCCACTTCGAGGCGGCGTAGTGCGCCAGCGTGGCCATGCCCATCCGGCCGGCACCCGACGAGGTCACCACGATCCGCCCGAAGCCCGCCGCGCGCATCGGCGGCACGACCGCCCGCAGGCAGTGGAAGACCCCGGTCAGGTTGGTGCCGATCATGTCGGCCCACTGCTCGTCGGTGAGGGTGTCGACCGGGCCGAAGGCACAGATCCCCGCGTTCGCGACGAGCACGTCGATCCTGCCGTGGCGCTCCAGCACGCCCTCGACCGTGCGGGCCACCGCCTCCGCGGTCCGCACGTCGCACACCACGCCCTCGGCGGTGCCGCCCTCGGCGCGGATCACCTCGACCGTCTCGTCGAGGTCCGCCTTCGACGCCAGCGGGTAGCCCGCCGTGGTCTCGGGCGCCGCCACGTCCGCGACCACCACCGTGGCCCCGGCGCGGGCGAGCGTCCGCGCGTGTGAGCGTCCCTGCCCTCGAGCCCCACCCGTCACCAGCGCGACCCGACCCCGGAGGTCGACCGCCTCCCGCCCGCTCGTCTGCACCGTGTTCGCTCCTTTGCGTCGGCTGCTCGCACGATAGCTCACCAAGCGCTTGGTTGGCGACGCTTCCGCGTGCCACCATGGGCGGCGGTCGCCGACGGCGGCGACCCGGAACGGAGGGCGGCGAGGATGGCGGCGAGAACCGGCACGACACAGGCCGCGACCCCCCTGCCGGGTGCGCCCGGCACCCTACCGACCACGGTGCCCGGGGTACTGCGGCGTTCCGCGGAACGGCACGGTGAGCTCGAGGCGATCGTCGACGGCGAGCAGCGGCTCACCTACGCGGACCTGCTGGTCGAGGTCGAGCGGGTGGCCGCGGCGCTGCTCGCGCGCGGGCTCCGCGCCGGTGACGTGGTGGCGGTGTGGGCCCCGAACTCGGTGCGCTGGGCGCTCGCGGCGTTGGGGGCGCTCCACGTCGGGATCACGCTGGTGCCGGTCAACACCCGCTACCGCGGGGAGGAGGCGCACCACGTGCTCGAGCGCAGCGGCGCCGCCGCGGTGTTCCTCGAGGACGGGTTCCTGGGCCAGGACTACTCCGGCATGCTGGCCGCGGCGGGGTCGCTGCCGAACCTGCGCACCGTGGTCACCCTCGGGACCCCCACGCCCGGCGGGCCGCTCGGCTGGGGCGAGTTCCTCGACGAGGGCCGGTCGGCGTTCGGCGAGGTGGCCCCCGCCCGGGACGCGGTCACCGCGGACACCCGCATGCAGGTCATGTTCACCTCCGGCACCACCGGGCGGCCGAAGGGCGTGCCGCACACGCACGGCCAGGTGGTCCGCCTCTACACCGACTACACCGGCAACCTGGGGCTGCGCGCAGGCGACCGGTACCTGCTGGTCAACCCGTTCTTCCACAGCTTCGGGCTGATGGCCGGGCTGTTGTCGTGCCTGATCCGCGGCGCGGCAGCGCTGCCGGTGCGGACCCTGGACACCCCGGGCGTGCTGGAGCTGATCGAGCGCGAGCGGGTCACCGGTGTCCCCGGCCCACCCACGCTCTACGCCTCGCTGATGAACGACGCCACGCGTCCGGGCCGCGACCTCACCTCACTGCGGCTCGCGGTGACCGGCGCGGCGGTCATCCCGTCGGAGCTGATCCGCCGGATGCGCAGCGACCTGGGCTTCCAGGACATCCTCACCGCCTACGGGCTCACCGAGTCCACCGGCGTGGTCACCATGTGCCGCCTCGGCGACCCGGACTCGCTGGTCGAGGCCACGAGCGGGCGGGCCGTCGCGGACGTCGAGACCGTGATCGCGCCCGTGCCCGGCGGCGACGGCACCGGGGAGATCCTGGTCCGCGGCTACAACGTGATGGCGGGCTACGTCGACGACCCGCAGGCCACCGCGAGCGCCATCGACCCCGAGGGCTGGCTGCACACCGGCGACGTCGGGCGGCTCGACGAGCAGGGCAACCTGTTCATCACCGGCAGGCTCGGCGACATGTTCATCGTCGGCGGGTTCAACGTCTCCCCCGCCGAGGTCGAGCAGCTGCTGTGCCGCCACCCCGCGGTGTCCGAGGCCGCGGTGATCGGCGTGCCCGACGAGCGCTTGGGCGAGGTCGGCCGGGCGTTCGTGGTGCTGCGCCACGGCGCCGAGCTCGCCTCCCCCGACGAGCTCATGGCCTGGTGCCGGGAGAAGCTGGCCAACTTCAAGGTGCCACGCAGCGTGGTCGTGCTCCCGGAGCTGCCCCGCGCCGCCACCGGCAAGGTCGCGAAGGCGGCGCTGCGGGGCTGAGCCCGGCGCGGGGTCGACGACGAGCGAGGAGGTTTCATGTCCGACACGACGTCCGGCACGACAGCGTCCGACAGGACGATGCAGGCCTACCGGCTCACGGGCTGGGGCGGACCGGTGCGGCTGGTCGAGGTCCCGGTCCCGGCGCCGGGACCCGGCCAGGTGCTGGTGCAGGTGGCGGGCTGCGGGCTGTGCCATTCCGACCTGGGCATGATGGAGATGCCCGCGGCCTTCGGCGAACCGCTGGGCTGGTCGATGCCCTTCACACTGGGCCACGAGACCGCGGGCCGGGTCGCCGCGGTCGGGCGCGGCACCGTGCTGGAGGTCGGCGAGGGCGACGCGGTCGCGCTCGCGGCCGCCGCCTCGTGCGGCCGGTGCCGGTACTGCGTCGCGGGCCGCGACAACATCTGCCCAGACGCGCTCGCCGGGCGCGGCTACGGGCGCGACGGCGGGCTGGCCGAGTACGTGCTGGTCGAGGACCCGCGCGACCTGGTGCCCCTCGGCGACCTCGACCCGACGACCGCGGGACCGCTCACCGACGCAGGCGCCACGAGCTACCACGCCGTGCGCCGGGTGCACTCCCGCCTGCTGCCGGGCGCGACGGCCGTGGTGTTCGGGGCGGGCGGGCTCGGCACGTTCGCCGTCCAGTTCCTCGCCCGGCTCGGCGCGGCGCGCGTCGTCGCGGTCGACGTCTCCCCCGAGCGGCGCGAGCGCGCGGCGGCACTCGGCGCCGACGAGGCCGTCGAGGGGGTCGACGCGTCGACCGTCGAGCGCCTGCGCACCGTCGCGGGCGGCGGGGTGGACGTGGTGCTGGACTTCGTGGGCACCGACGACACCATCGCCGCAGCGCTCGGCGCGCTCGCGCCCGGTGGCGCGCTCGGCGTGGTCGGCGCGGCGGGCGGCGGGTTCGGTGGCTCGTGGTTCGGCGGGCTCCCGCGCGACGGCGAGGTGTTCACCTTCCAGGGCTCCGACCTGTCGGACACCCGCGCGGTGGTGGCGCTGGCCCGCGCCGGGATGGTCGTCAACCCCACCGAGACCTTCGCCCTCGCCGACGTCGCGCAGGCCTACCGCCGCCACCGGGAGGGCACCCTCGGCGGGCGGGCCGTCGTCGTCCCGTAGCGCGCCCGCCACCTCCGTCGGACCTGCCGCTCGACCGGATCCGCCCGGTCGGCTGCGGATCGAGTCGGGGTGGGGTGCCCGTGCGGGCACCCCACCCCGGACTCGTCGGCGCCGTCAGCTCTGGTCGAGCCAGACGGTGTCGCTGCGCAGGAAGTAGTTGTAGCTCGGGTCCACCCCGTGCACGGTGTCCGCGCTGACCAGGTGGGTGGTCTGGTACCGCCAGGAACGGTGCCCCACCTCGCCCGCGATCCGCTCCGTCGCGGCCTTGTACAGCGTGAGCTGCTCGTCCCGGTCCTTCGTGAGCCGGGCCCCGTCGAGTGCCTCGTCGGTGGCCGGGTCGGAGTACCCCGCGGTGTTCTGGGAGGCGCCGGTGCGGAACAGCTGCCACAGCAGGTCCGGGTTCACGCCGTTGATCGCGATGAGGGCCAGCTGGTAGTTGCCGGTGGTGGTGTCGGTGACGAACCCGGCGCCGTCCTTGGCGAGGATCTCCAGCCGGAGCCCGTTCACCCGCTGCAGCTGCGCCTGGAGCATCTGCGCCACCTGATCCTGCAGCGGGATGCCTGCCACCATGTTGTAGGTGACCACGACCTCGGGCGCCCCGGTGCGGGCCCGGTAGCCGTCGATCAGCGCCTGTGCCCCGGCCACGTCCTGCGCCGGGTAGACCGCCTTCGGGTCGTAGTACGGGCTGGTCTCCGGCGCGAACGTGGTGGGGCCGGGGACGCCGTCGTAGAAGGCGTCCGTGATCTGCTGGGCGTCGATCAGCTTCGCCACCGCGAGCCGGACGTCCGGGTCCGCCAGCGGTCCCTTCGTCCAGCTGACCCGCACCCCGGTCCCGCCGACGTGCGGCAGCGTCTTCTCGACGAAGCCCTCGTTCACGGCCCGCTCGGCGTACTCGTCGGTGATCGTGGACATCACCGTGATCTGCCCGGAGCGCAGCGCGTTGAGC
>Ga0068860_100002044_pt1 | contig 21256 bp, 17 predicted proteins | sample KBSSwiS32_FD_66597 | JGI IMG/M metagenome (GOLD analysis project Ga0068860, IMG submission 66597) | Switchgrass rhizosphere microbial communities from Kellogg Biological Station, Michigan, USA - KBS Switchgrass S3-2 | ecosystem: Host-associated > Plants > Roots > Rhizosphere > Soil ...
GTAAACCGTCCATGAGTTAACCATGAGCCAGGGCCTCGGCCTCGAAGGGCGCAGGGTGCTGATCACCGGCGGCAGCCGGGGGATCGGCGCCGCCTGCGCCAGGCGGTTCGCCGATGCCGGGGCCGCCGTGCTCGTCCAATACCGGGATCACGCAGAGGCGGCCGAGCGCCTGCTCAGCGAATTGCCCGCGCCGGCCGAATTGGGCCATCTCGCCTGGGGCGTCGATCTCTCGAAACCGGAGGAGATCCCGGGCCTGTTCGATTTCGTCCGCGAGCGCTGGGGCGGGCTCGACGTGCTGGTCAACAACGCCGGCATCTGGGTCGAGGGCTCGCTGGCGACGCTCGATGGCGCCCAACTCGGGGAGCATCTGGCCGCGACGCTCGCGCTCAATCTCGCGGCGCCGTTTCTGCTGGTTCGCGAAGCGCTGCCGCTGTTCGTCGATTCTCCCGACCCGTCGATCGTCAATGTCAGCTCGACCGCCGGCCAGCGCGGCGAGTCGCACTACAGCGCCTATGCCTCGAGCAAAGGCGCGCTGATCGCGGCGACCAAATCGTGGGCGGTCGAGCTGGCGCCCCGCGTTCGGGTGAACGCCGTGGCCCCCGGCTGGGTGACGACCGACATGACCGCCGAAGCGCTCGCCGGGGAAGAAGCCGCAAAGGCCGCGGCGGGCATTCCGCTCGGGCGGATCGCGAAGGCTGACGACATCGCGGGGCCGATCCTGTTTCTCGCCTCGTCGCTCGCCCGCCACGTGACGGGCGAGGTGTTGAACGTGAACGGGGGCAGCGTGCTGTGCGGATGATCGCCCCTTCCCAACCCTCACCCCCGTCCCCTCTCCCATCCGCACTCCCGCCGCCCGGGAGAGGGGCGCCCCCACCCGAGATGTTGTTCTTCCCCCTCTCCCGGGGTTCGGCCGGGGACATAGGTTACAGATTAGACCGGGTACATGGGTGACAGTCGAAGAGGGAGCGTTTAAAGGTATCTCCCGGTCCGGACGGAGGCGGCGGCTCCGCAGGGAGCCCGAAGGGCGACCGAAGGAGCCGCCGCGCGCTCGGATCGGGGGCTATCCGTACAGTTTGCGGTCCGTTTCGCGAAAGCGGGCCAGAAGCGTCGTGCAAAAGTAGACGGCCCAGACTCCATCGTCGACTTCTTCCAATCCCACCCTTTCCCCCATGAGGGCTTCGCTGATCATCACCTCGTGGCCGTGCCAGTAGATGTGGCCGTTCTTCTGGACGCTACGAACCTCGTAGTAGCCCGGATACTCCGGCTCGGGAATGCTCCCCGAGTACAACCGCAGAGAAGGCACGTAGCGAGTCGCAGGAGGCTGCTGGCTCAGAGCTTCGTGCGGGCGCTCTTCGTTGTAAATCTTTCGAAATGCGTCGAACTTCGCTTGCTGAGCCGTGGCATGTGCCGCTGGCGGGCGAGCGGTCTCTGCCTTCAACGTACGGTGCATCCGCTCATGGCTTCCGTTCTGCTCGGGATGCCCGGGCGTGATCCGTTCTAAGCGGATGCCCAGCTTCAGCCACCGCACCGAAAGCCGTGACAGACGCGCCACAGCCGTCGAGGCGAAGGGGCTGCCGTTGTCCGTGCGCATCGCGTCCGGCAAGCCGTACTCGCGGAAGAGGCCGTCGAAGACGGGCCAAGCCCCCGAGTCCTTCACCGAATCGAGGCCGACGACGCCCAACAGGAAACGACTTGAGGCATCGACGACCGTAAGCGGATAGCACAAACGCCGATCGCCCAAGAGAAATTGTCCCTTGAAGTCGCTCGTCCACAAGCTGTTGGCCTCCGTCGCAGGAAGCAAGGGCGAGATGGGGCCTCGTGGGGCACGGCGGGAAGCCGGGCGTGCGGTCACCAAGCCGCGCCGCTTCAGCATGTCGCCAATCGTGCTCGGCGCCGGCCAAGGGACCTCCGGTTGCCGCTTCTGTAACCACGCCAACAGCTTGCGAGGGCCCCAGGACGGGTGCTTGCTCCGAAGCTCCACCAGCGCAGATTCCACCTCACCCGCCGTGCGATGTGGACAGCTCTTGGGGCGCCGCGATCGGTCGCCGAGCTCCGACAGCTCCTCCTCCACATAGCGGCCGGCCCATTTGTAGCCGGTTTTCCGACTGATCCCGTAGCGGGCGCAAAGATCGCTCATGGTGTACAGGCAGCTCGAAAACTCCAGTAAAAACCTCGCTCTTTGCTTCATGCGGGTCGTCTCCTCCCAAGGCATTCAGGGACCTCCTAAGGCCCTCAATGCTCTCCCACCTGGGCTGTCACCCATGTACCCGGTCTGAAGTGTTACCCATGTGCCCGGTCTGAACCTCCCCCGGGGAGGGGGGGCGGGTTGGAGCCGGGGGAAGGCCAGGATGGGGGTCGCCCGCGCCATCCGAGCTCTCGCCGCTCCGCGCCGCATCCTGGAGCGAATCTTCGATATTCTCGCATCCTCTCTTCGAGGAACGAGCATGCAGAGCTTCTGGGTGGAGCACGGCGACGCGGTGATCGTCGGGGTCGTGATCGCGCTCTTCACGGTCTTCCTCGGACCCTTGCTGCGCGACTTCGCTAAATATGCCGGGGAAAAGCTCACGGCCTGGCTCGGCGCCATCTTCCGCGGCCAGGGGCCTCGCTTCCGCGCTCGCTACCTGGATGAGATGGCCGAGCGCCACGGCCGGCTCAAGTTGATTGGCGTCTACAACCGCGGCGATCTTCACCCACCGCGGTTGCGCGAGGTGTTCATCTCGTTGCGCGTGGCGTCCGGGCAGGAGGACGGCCCGAAAATGGGGTGGGGCGAGGCGCTCGGGCCGGACCGCAAGCGGGTGGTGATCCTCGGTGCTCCGGGGGCGGGCAAGACCACTCTCCTCGACTATCTCGTGCTCGTCCTCGCGGGCGAGGTCAAACATCCGTTGCGCGCGGCGCTCGGGGCGCCGATCCCGCTGTTCGTCCGCCTGCGCGAGTTGGGGACGCCCAGCAAGGACGATCTGATGTCTCTCCTTCGTAGCTCTGTACCGTTCGTGCGGGTGCCTTCCTGGTGTCCGGAGCGCTGGTTGGAGAAAGGACGCTGCGCCGTTCTTCTCGACGGTTTGGACGAAGTGCTGGATGAGACGCGCCACGCTCGGGCGGTCGAGGAGATCACGCGGCTGGTCGCCGACTTTCCCGACAACGTATTCATCGTCACCTGTCGTCTCGCCGGATGGCGCAACCAGCTTACTTATCGTGACCTCCATACCTTCGAGGTGCAGGAGCTGGACGGCGACGACGTGCGCAAGTTCCTCGGTACCTGGTATCGCGAGGTTCTCCGGGCGCGCGAGATCAACCTGCTGGGCGCCAAGCCGAAGGCCGACCGACTCGCTGCCGCGGAGGAGCGCGCGCGTGAGCAAGCCGGTCGCCGCGCGGAGGATCTCTGGGCCGCGCTCGGGAAGAACGCGAACCTCCTGCGCCTCGCCCGGACGCCCCTGGTGCTATCGCTCGTCATCCTTGTCCACTTCCATCGGAAGACCGATCTGCCCAAAAGTCGCGCCGCGCTCTACGACGACTGCCTGCGCATCCTGCTCGAACGCTGGGACGCCGAGGAGAAGGATCTCGAGATCCCCGGTCCGACGCTCAAGGAAAAGCTGATGGTCTTGAAGGCGGTCGCCTTCCTTTATCTGGAAGGAGATCGCCTCGAAGCCGATCTGGCCACGTTGGTCCAGATCATCGAACCGCTGCTGCCGAAGATCGAATTCAAGACCTCGGCGGAGGCTCTCGTCCGCCAGATCGAGCTGCGCTCGGGCGTACTGGTCGAGCTGGCGCTCGGCCGCTACGGCTTCGCCCACCGCGCACTCCACGACGCACTTGCTGCGGACTGGATCGTCGAACAAGAACGGGACGGGTTGCTGTTCGCCCATGCAGGGGAGGAGCGGTGGCAGGAGGTGATCCTGATCGCCGCGGGACGCGCCCCAGAGGTCCGGGCGCGGGCGCTGGTCGAGGCGTTACTTCAGAGCGACGCGGCGGGTTACGAAGAAGGAGCGGCGCTCCAGGTGGCGGGTCTGGCGCTCGCCGAGGACATTCAGCTCGGCGAAGACCTGCGCGGGCAGGTGCGGCAGCGCTTGGTCGAACGGCTGTCGCGCGAGGAGACGGCGGGGGCATTCGGGAGGCTCGCGGGAGCGCTGCTCGCGGGCGACCCCGAGTCAGCGCGGGATTGGATGAAAGAAACTCTGGGTGGGGAGAGAGATCCGCAACGGCGGAAGCGGGTGCTCGATTTGCTGCCGATGCTCGGGGAGCCGCACGGACGATCGATCCTGCCGCTTCTGGGCCGAATGATCGGCGATGCGACCGCCGATCCGGGCACCCGTACGGAAGCAACTTTGGCGCTCGCGAGGATGGGGATCGCTCCCGAGGTGGAGGTTTGGGAAGCGCTAGGCGGGGCGAGGACAGCGGGCGACGAGCGGCTGAAGGCGGCGGCGACCTGGGCCTGGTGCGAGCTGGGTCGCTTCAGCCAACTGGGACTGGTCCAGGTGCCGGCGGGGGAGTTTCTGATGGGGAGCCCGGAGGGGGATGTCCAGAGGCCTGACGAGCTTCCCGAGCACACGCTCTACCTGCCGACCTTCTACCTTGGGAAGTACCCCGTGACGGTCGGCAAGTACCGGGAGTTTCAGAAAGCGAGCGGTAGAGAGGTCGAGAATTCCCCATCCTTTGAGAAGGCAAATCGGGAGGCGACCCATCCAGTTGTCGAGGTGACTTGGCGCGATGCATTGGCCTATGCGCGGTGGCAAGGGATGGGCCTGCCGAGCGAGGCGGAGTGGGAAAAGGGGGCGCGCGGGTCGGACGGGCGGATCTTTCCCTGGGGCAACGAGTGGCAGACCTTGCGGGCGAACCACCTAACCCCTTGGCGGTGGAGTATTTCCTTCTGGTTCTTCCGCCGCTTCGGCCGATTTCGGCTGGTGGGCGGCACGACCCCGGTTGGCGCTTTTTCGCCGCTGGGGGACTCCCCCTACAGCTGCGCCGATATGGCTGGGAATGTCTGGGAGTGGACGCGGAGCGCCTGGGGCTCGGAGCGGTGGGAGCCTGACTTCGGGTACCCCTATTCGGCGAACGACGGTCGAGAGAATCTCGAGTCTCCTGCCCTGCGTGTTTTGCGCGGGGGGGCGTTCAACGACAGCCCAAGGGAGGTCCGCTGTGCGGTTCGCGGCAGGAACGGCCCCGTCGGTCGCAGCGACCGCATTGGGTTTCGGGTGGTCGTGTCCCCATTCCCGCTCTGAGTTCTGATCCCTCTGGGCTCTGAGTTCTGGGCCACTGTTGGAGTGGGGAGACCAGAGGGGGGCGCGCCCCCCTCTGGTCTGCTTGGCCGGCGTCAGGGCGGGCAGATCAACGGTATCGCCTCCCGCTTGTTACGGCGATAGATGCGGAAGTCTCCACGATCGACGGTGATCACACTGTGCCGCGGAAAGAGCTCGCTCATTCGAATCAGGCAGAGATCGGCCAGGTCCGGGTGGCGATCGGCATACCGGTTCGCCAGCACCGCAAGCTGACTGAGTTGAGACTGACAGTCGAAGGCCAACTCCACCAAGCCCTCCGAGACCATGGAGAGGACGAGCGGAACGCTCTGGAGGTGGAAGGCCGTCTCGGCAAGCACCGCTTCGCAGGTGAGCAGGGGCTCCGTGAGGCCCGTCGCTATGCTGACCGCCCAGGCGTGGTAACTGTCGTTACGATTGGCGAAAGCGACGAGGAAGCCGGTATCGGCAATCCCCTTCACGAGCGCGAAAAGCCCTTCCGAAGGGACAAGTCCTTCGGCCCGTCAACCGCTCCGGCCAAACGCAGGAAGCCTTGCGCTTCGCCGCTCGCCCGGGCCTTTTCCAACTGGTCGCGGATGAGCTTGCCTTGCGACACGCCGCTCTGTGCCGCGACGGCTTCGAGCCAAGCCGCCAATTCTTCGCTGAGCCGGATGGTGATTGTGTGACTCATTTGCCGGAAGCGTAACACAGCAAAGCATAGCTGGCCGAGAGGCCGCTACGCTAAAGGCGCGATGGCCGAGCGCCATGGGGACATGCCGCTCCTCGTCGAACGGCGAGCCATCTCCACCCCCATGCTACGATTCTCGATCGGTCCGAACTGATTCGATCCCCGCCGGTTTTCGCTCCGGCGGCAAGCCTTCCGAGGAACCCGCATGATGTCGTCGATCGCCGCGCCCGCCCCGCGACTTGCCTCCGAGCTGACCCGCGAAAGCCTGCTCGCCGATTTTCGGCTCGCCGTGCGCAGCCGCCATACCAGCCTGCTGGGCCGGCGCGAAGTGCTGACCGGCAAAGCCAAATTCGGCATCTTCGGCGACGGCAAGGAGATCGCCCAGATCGCGCTCGCCCGCGCGTTCCGGCCGGGGGACGTCCGCTCCGGCTATTACCGCGACCAGACGCTGATGATGGCGCTCGACCTGCTGTCGGTCGAACAGTTCTTCGCCCAGCTCTACGCCGACGCGGATCTGGAGCGCGAGCCCTGCTCCGCCGGGCGTTCGATGACCGCCCACTTCGCGACCTGGATGGTGGACGAGCACGGCGAGTTTCTGCCCCAGACCGATCGTTTCAATTCTTCGGCGGACGTGTCGCCCACCGGCTCGCAGATGCCGCGCCTGGTCGGTCTCGCGCAGGCCTCGAAACTCTATCGCGAGCTGCCGGCTCTCTCCGATCGCGCGGGATTCTCGATCGGCGGCCGGGAGATCGCGTGGGGCACGATCGGCAACGCGAGCTGCGCCGAGGGGATGGTCTGGGAGTCGATCAATGCGGCCTGCGTGTTGCGCGTGCCGATGGTGTTGTCGATCTGGGACGACGGCTACGGCATCTCGGTGCCGAACGAGATTCAGATCGCCAAAGGGGATCTGGGGGCGTTGCTCGAAGGATTTTGCCGCGCGCCTGGAACCCGGGACGGGCTCGATCTTTACAGCGTCAAAGGCTGGGACTATCCGGCCCTGTGCGAGACCTACCTGGCCGCCGCCGAGATCGCGCGGCGCGATCACGTTCCGGCGGTGATTCACGTGACCGAGATGACCCAGCCCCAGGGGCATTCGACTTCGGGCAGCCACGAGCGCTACAAGTCGAAGGAGCGCCTGGAGTGGGAGGTCGAGTTCGACGGCATCAAGCGCATGCGCGAGTGGATGGTGCGCGAAGGGCTGGCCGAGCCGGAGCAGCTGGCCGCGATCGACGAAGAGGAGCGGATCGCCGTGCGCGACGCCCAGCGCCGCGCCTGGGACGCGTTCCGCGCGCCGATCGAAGCCGAGAAGTCGTTCGTGCTCGGCCTGCTCGGCGAGGTCGCGGCGGAAGCCGGCGGCTCCGAAGCGGGCGGCGCCGAGGTCGCAAAGATTGCCGACGATCTCAAACGCCAGCAGGCCCCTTTCCGGCGCGACGTCTCGGCCGCCGCCCACGCCGTTCGGGTGGCGACGGCGGGCCGCGCGCGCGGTCCGGCGGCGGAGCGCCTCGCCGGCTGGCGCCGGGGCTTCGAGGCCGCGAACGCCGATCTCTACGGTGCCCACCTGACCAGCGAGACGCCGCGCTCTCCCCTCGCGCAGCCGATCGTGCCGGCCCGCTACGCGGACGACGCCCCGCTGCTCAACGGATTTGAAGTGCTGACCGCCTGCTTCGACGCCGCGCTCGCCCGTTACCCCGAGCTGGTGGCGATGGGGGAGGATCTCGGCCAGCTCGGCGACGTCAACCAGGGATTCCTCGGCCTGCAGGCTAAGTACGGCGAACTGCGCGTGGCCGACACGGGCATCCGCGAGACGACCATTCTCGGCCAGGCGATCGGCCTCGCGATGCGTGGCATCCGGCCGATCGCCGAGATCCAGTATCTCGACTACATCCTCTACGCGTTGCAGATCCTGTCGGACGACCTCGCGACGCTCCGCTACCGCTCGGCGGGGCGCCAGGCGGCGCCGGTCATCGTTCGCACCCGCGGTCATCGCCTGGAGGGGATCTGGCACTCAGGCTCGCCCATGGCCGGCGTGATCCACCTCGTCCGCGGCATCCACGTCTGCGTGCCGCGCAACATGACCCAGGCCGCGGGGATGTACAACCTGCTGCTCCAGGGCGACGACCCGGGCATCGTGGTCGAGGTGTTGAACGGCTACCGGCTGAAAGAGCGTCTGCCCAGCAACGTCGGCGACTTCACGGTGCCGCTGGGCGTGCCGGAAGTCTTGCGCGAAGGTGGTGACGTCACGGTCGTCACCTACGGCGCCTGCTGCCGCGTCGCGCTCGAAGCGGCCGAAGCGCTGGCCCGAGTGGGCGTCGAGACGGAGGTCATCGACGTCCAGACCCTCCTGCCGTTCGACCGCGACGCGCGGATCGTCGAATCGCTCAAGAAGACCAATCGCCTGCTCTGCCTCGACGAAGACGTCCCCGGCGGCGCCAGCGCCTCGATGCTCCAGCAGATCCTGGAGATGCAGGGCGGATATCAATGGCTCGACGCGGCGCCCCGCACGCTAGCCGCCGAAGCCCACCGCCCCGCCTACGGCTCCGACGGCGACTATTGGTCCAAGCCCAACCGCGAGTCGATCTTCGACGCCGTCTACGCCATCGCCCACGAAAGCAACCCGCGGCGCTGGCCGGAGCTGTAGCTCTACCCGCCCGTCGCCCCTTCCAGTTCCTCTTCGATGAACTCGGAGAGGGCCTTCTCTTGGTCCGGGGGGAGACCTTCGAAAGCGACGCCCACTCGGAAGCGGCGGGTCTTCGGGGCTCGCTGGTCCTCTCCCACGAAGATCACCTTGCCGCCGGGGTGGAAGTCCGAGCCGCGAAAAGAGAGGTCGAGATCGATGCCCTGGCCGAGCCGGGGCTCGAAATCGGTCGCGATCAGCATTCCGCCGCGGGAGAGCTGCAAGACGACGAACTCGCTACGTGCGGTCAAACCACCTTTGAGGCCCGCCACCGAGTAGCGGGGAAACCTTCTTCGATCCGTTTCCACCTGCTTGCCTCCCGAAAAAATGTCCCAAAAGCCAGTTTCAATGTCAGATTCGATGTCATCTTAATCCTGTAGTGCGCGCCGAGGTCCCGAACGATCCGCCCGGGGTAGAATTCGGCGGTCGGCCGTAGATCTACGTGGAAATCCGGCGGCGGTTTATCATCCGAGAATGAAACCAAGGAAGCGGCCATGACCAGCGAGCGGCGATTCGACGTAGTGATCCTGGGCGGCGCGATCAGCGGCGGGGCGGCCGCTCTGCTGCTCCGGCGCGAGCGACCCGGGCTCAAGGTGCTGGTGGTCGAGAAAATGCCGGCGTTCGACGCCAAGGTCGGAGAGGCGACGACCGAGATGTCGGCGATGTTCCTCACCCGTCGGCTCGCGATCTGGCAGCACCTCGAGCTGGAGCACCTGCGTAAAGAGGGACTGCGGTTTTGGTTCACCAACGAGCGGGTCAAGGGCCATGCGCAGGCGAGCGAGGCCGGCCCGCACGAGCAGACCCCCGTGCCGACCTTCCAGCTCCGCCGCGACGCGATCGACGAGCACGTGCTCGCCACGGCGGTGGCCGAAGGGGCCGAGCTGATGCGCCCGGCCCGGGTCTCGGACGTCGAGATTGGCGAGTACGACCACCGGGTGACGATCGACACCAAGGCCGGCCGCGAGACGGTCGCCTGCCGCTGGGTGCTGGACGCCTCGGGGCGCGCGACCGTGCTGGGCAAAAAGCTGGGGCTGACCGAGCGCAACCAGGGGCACCCGACCAGCGCGGTCTGGGCCCGATGGGAAGGCGTCCGCCACATCGACGACGTCGCCGCCCTCGCCAAGGACAACGCGTTCGCCGCGGGCAACGTCTGTTCGCGCCGGCTCGCGACCAACCACTATCTGGGGCGCGGCTATTGGGTCTGGATCATCCCGCTGGGCAACGGCGAAACCTCGATCGGCGTGGTCTTCGATCGCCGCCTCATGTCGCTCGACGTCTCCGGCAGCGGCCGGGGAGCGTCGTATCTGGCCCACCTTCACAGCATTCCCGCGGTCGCCGAGCTGCTCGAAGGGGCGCGGATGCGCACCGAGGACCTCCGCTCGTACTCGCACCTCGCCTATGCCACCCGCCAGTACATGGGGCCGGGCTGGGCGATGATGGGCGACGCCGCGGTGTTCATCGATCCGTTCTACTCGCCGGGGCTCGACCACATGGCGTTCTCGGTCGAGGCGACGGTGAACCTGGTGCTGGCCGAGACCGCGGGCGAGGACGTAACCGAACGGATCGCAGAGCATAACCGGACCTTCGTGCGCTCCTACTGGCGGTTCTTCGAGGGGGTCTACCGCGACAAGTACTTCTACATGGGCGAGCACGACCTGGCCTCGGCCGCTCTACTGATCGACACCGGGGCGTACTTCATCTTCCTGGTCGATCCGGCCTACCGGAAGCACGGGCGCTTCCATTGGATGCCGGTGTTCGGGCCGAAAGAGGCGTTCTTCAGCTATTGGTTGCTCCTCGCCTACAACCGGCGCTTCAAGCGCATCGCCAACACGCGGTTGGAGTACGGCACCGCCGGAGAGCGCAACGACGGGCGCCGGGTGGTGGCGAGCTTCGAGCTTGGCTACCTGGGCCCGAGATCGGGCGCGCGGATGTTGGCGCGCGGCGTGAAGCTCTGGCTGTTCGCCGAGCTCGACCTGCTCCGCTTGCGGTTGTCGCCGTTCAAGCGTCGCCGGCCGAAGGTGGAGGAGGAGATGCCGGCGATGCCGGCGATGGCCCCCGAGTCCGGCGCCGAGCCGCGCTGACCGCCGCGGCGCCGAGCGCCAAGACGGCCAATATCGCCAGAACCACGGTGCCCGCACCAAGCCAGGGCGCTCCCCAGGGCACCACCGGCGGCGGTTCGCCGACCAGCACGAACGCCGACCAGACCTCCGGCCGATCCCAGCCGGGGGTGGCAAGCAAGCGGCGCTTGGTCGCGGCGAGCGCTTCGGCGGGTGACAACCCCCGGGCCAGTTGCGCGTAGAACTGACCCATGAACACGGCGGTCGCCTGGTCGCCGACATCCCACAGGCTCGCGACCACGCCCGAAACGCCCGCGGCGAGAAACGCGCCGGATAGCGACGAGAGCGCGCCCGCGCCGCGCCCTCGGGCATCGCCGCCGAGAGCGGTGCTGCACGCCGAGAGAACCGCAAGGTCGGCGTGCACCGGCCGGGCGGCGATTTCGGCCGGATCGAGCAGGCCGTCGTCTTCTCCTGCGGGGGTGAGCAGGATCGCGGCGCCGCGCCCGGCACGCTCGTCGAGAACGGTATGGGTGGCGAAATGAAGAACCCGGGCGCCGCGACCCGACTGCGAACGGAACGCCGCTTCGGTCGCCCGCGCGCCGAGAAAGCTCGATTCCGCATCGCCCGGTCGGCCGGTCAAGAGCGGCGCGACCTCCTGGATCTCGCGGGCCGCACCCGGCAGCGGTTGAAGAGAAAAGCGGGCAGCGAGCAGGGCCATAGGAGAGGACATGGCAGGCGCCGAGTTGCCTGGAGCGATGGGATCCGGCAACCGCGGCGCGCCGAAACCGAGAAAGGCCCGCTCCGGCCGCGATGCCGGTCGGGCGGCGAGTGCGAGCGCCACCGCCGCGCTCGGCAGATAGGAGACGGCGATCTTCTCGATCAAGGGCGCGTTCGTGCCGGGGATCGGCAGTAGCTCGAACGGCAGATAGCGCAGCTCGCCGTCGGGCGCGATGCGCAGCCGGGACACGCCCTCCAACCCGCCGAGCGGCCCGAGTAGAGCGACGGAGAGAGCGGCCAGGTCGGCCGCCTCCGGTGAACGACCCGCCGCCAGCTCGCGATGGACCCGCCGGACGCGCAGCAGCAAAGGCGCGCTCGGGCCGAGATCGAATAACTGGATCTTCGAACCGGCCGCATCGGCCGTGCCCAGTCGCCAGAGATAGAGATTGCCTTCGGCGATGAAAAGTTCGAGCACCGGTTCGGTGGGGGAGCCGGCGCGCGCGAGCGCTTTGAAGCTGAGGAATTTCGATCCCGCGATCGATCCCGGGCTTGCCGAGCCGCCGAGCGCATCGACCAGCTCGCGCGCCTTCGCGCGTTCGACCAAGACTAGCGCGCGGTCCACGTCGTCGAGGTCGCCAGCCAAAGCGCTCCGGGCCTCGATCGAGACCGCCGTCTCGTAGACCGAACGGTGGTCGCCGAAATAGCTCGCCTGGAGCCTTTTCGCGCCGATCTCGGCGCGCGTCGCCTCGATCTCCGCGAGCGCTTGGTCGAGCAGCCAACGGGCTCTCTGCAGTTCGCCGCGCGCGGCGGCGATCCGGCCGAGCCCCTCATTCGCCGACCAGAGCCCTTCGGCCGAGTCGCTCGCGACGGCGGCATTCAAGCAGCCGTAGAACACCTTTTCAGCTTCGGCCATGCGCCCATCTTCAATCAGCAGGCGGCCGAGGTAGAAGAGATCCTGGATCTCCTCCGCCCGGTCGCCGCTCGCCTGGGCGAGTGCGAGCGCCGAGCGGAAGTCGGCCTCCGCGCCGCGCCGGTCGCCCAGGTTCAAATGGCGGGCGATTCCTAAGTTGAGCGCCACGTTCGAGGCGCCGGCCCGGTCGCCCGCCCGGGCGTAGAGCTTCGCGGCCTCCTCGAACGCCGCGATCGCCCGGCGCGGATCGCCCAGGTTCCTGTAGAGCACTCCGGCGTTGGCGGCGATCGAAGCGCGCAGGCCGGGATCGAGATCGCCACCGCCGACGGTTCCGACACCGAGCAGGTCGCGGTAGAGCGCGAGCGCCTCTTCGTAGGCGCCGAGTTTTTCGAGCACCACCCCCTCGTTGATCCGCGCGATCCGAATCTGATCCGCAGACCAGGGCTCGGCCGCATGCCGTGCAGCGACCGCGGCGGCTTCTCGGTAGGCTTCGAGGGCGCGCCCGTAACGCCCCGACTCGGTCGCGGCGACGCCCAGATTCGCGAGGTTGATCCCTTCTCCCTCGGCGTCGCCCCCCTGCCGGTTGAGCGCGAGCGCTTCGCGAAAGCTCGCTTCGGCCTCCGCGGTCCGCCCGAGCGATTGGAGCGTCCGGCCCCGATTGTTGAGCGCCCGGGCGAGCAGGATCGGATCTTTCCCCAAGCGCCGCAAACGCACGGCCGCGGTGCATTCGGCGAGCGCGCCGCGAAAATCCCCCCGGTCGTTCAAGATCGCGCACGCGTTGTTGCGCGCCGTCCCCGCCGATTCCGGATCGATTCTCTCCAAGGCTGGAGCCGCCTGCCGGTACGCCGCGAGAGCCTCGTCGAGTCGTCCGTCCTGATGAAACGAGAGCGCCCGATCGAACGTGTCGAGCGGAGCCTCCGCCGCCCGCACGCCGAATGTCGAAGCGCAGCAGACCAGCGGCAGAACCATCAGCAGGATGCAGGTGCGCGCCATAAGCGGATCTCGGGCGAATCATAGCCAGTGCGACGCCCCAGGAACCGCGAGGCCGCCGCTCTCGGATAGCATGCAACCGCTGACTCGGATGGAAGCCGGTAAGGCGCAGGGTGGGGCATGACAGAACAACCGTTCACGATTTCAGTGCCGGACGAGGCGATCGACGATCTCCACCGGCGCTTGCGCCACACGCGCTGGCCGGACACGGTGACCGGCTCGGGGTCGACGTACGGGCTCGACCTCGACTGGATGCGGTCCATTGCCGACTACTGGTTGCGCCGGTACGACTGGCGCGCCGAAGAGCGCACGCTGAACGAGTATCCTCACCACGTAGCCACGATCGACGGATTCCGGATCCACTACCTGCACTTTCGCAGCGAGCACCCGAACGCGGTGCCGCTGGTCATCACGCATGGGTGGCCGGGATCGTTCCTGGAGCTGCTGAAGGTCGCGCCCCTGCTCGCGAACAGTGCGTCGGATCCGTTTCACGTCGTCATTCCATCCCTGCCGGGATTCGGCTTCTCGGAGCGGCCGTCCGCGCCGGGCATGAACACGTTCCGCACGGCCGAGCTTTGGGTCGAGCTGATGCACGAGCTTGGATATCCCCGTTTCGTCGCCCAGGGCGGCGACATCGGCGCGAACGTTTCGTCGGTGATGGCGTGGAAACACCCGGAGTCCGTTCTCGCCTTGCATTTGAACTACATTCCCGGCCTCTACCGGCCATGGGTCGACGAGGCGACGCAGCCGCTGCGTCCCGAAGAGCTCGCCTTCCAGGAGAAGAAGCAGACCTGGTACGACGAGAAAGGCGGCTACTGGCACGTGCAGGCGACGCAGCCGCAGACCCTGGGCTTCGCGCTCAACGATTCGCCGGTCGGCCTGGCGGCGTGGCTGATCGACAAGGTTCGCGACTGGGCCGATTGCGACGGCGTGGTCGAGAGGCGCTTCAGCCGCGACGAGCTGCTCACCCACGTGAGCCTCTATTGGTTCACCGAAACGATCGCTTCCTCATGCCGAATGTATCTGGAGATGCTGAGAGCGCCGCTCGCGTTTCGCAGGGACGAACGAATCGCGGTCCCCTGCGGCGTCCTCCACCTGGCGAAGGAGGCGCCGATGGCGCCCCGGGCCTGGGCGGAGCGCGCATACAACGTCGTTCGCTGGACGGAGAAGCCCAAGGGCGGGCACTTTGCCGCCTGGGAAGAGCCGGAGGTGTTTGCCACGGACGTGCGGGAATTCGTCGCCCCGTTTCGCGAGCAGACGCTGCGCGAACGCGCGTGAGCTAGGCCTCAGCGATGGCCGCGATGGAAACCTTGAGTCCGGGAATCCTTGCGGGCAGTTTTGCGCCTTGACGAGCCGGTGGATTGGCAGGAAACCATCGCAACCACTCCTCGTTCATGCCGGCGAAGTCATCCTCGTCCGCCAGGACAATGGTGACGCTGACGATCTTGTCGAGGGAGCTTCCGGCCTCCTCGAGGATTGCGGCGATGTTCGCCAGGCACTGACGAGTCTGCTCCTGAATCGTCGTGCCCGTGATCTGCCCGGTGGCGGGATCGTGTGGAGCGGTTCCGGATAGGAAAACAAGTCCTGCCGCCTTGACCGCTTGACTGTAGGTCGCAGGAGGCTTGGCGGCCTTGGGCGTGTAGACAATTTCGCGAGGCATTTGGTCTCCTTGGGTGGAAACAAGAATCGCGGGCAGCACGGTCACGATTGTACCGCGCGGGGAAGCTCAAGCCGGGCGCGCGTGCCGCCGAGGGGCGAGGTCTCCAGGGTGACGGAACCTCCATGCATCTCGGCGAGATTGCTGACGATCGCGAGGCCGAGCCCTGATCCCCGGACCTGCTGGTCGGCCCGCACGCCTCGCTCCAACACCTGGGCGCGCAGGGATGGATCGAGGCCCGGACCGTCGTCATCCACGAAGATCGAGAGCCGGGCGTCGCTGAGGGACGACGAGATGGCGACCCGGGAGCTTGCCCACTTGCACGCGTTGTCGAGCAGGTTCCCCAGCATCTCGTCGAGGTCTTCCCGGCGGCCCCGGATCTCGTGTTCGGGCGAAACCTCGGTGTCGATCCTCAACTCGCGTTCCGCGTGCAGGCGCCTCATCGTGCGCACGAGACCTTCGACGGACGGCAGGACGGAGCATCGGAATCCCGGCGCTGCACGGGACGATGCGGTCGCACGGGCGCGGGACAGGTGATAGTCGATCTGCCGCTGCATCCGCTCGACCATCTGGCCGAGCGTCGCCGCGAGATCGTGATGGCCCGCGGCGGCGGCCTGTTCCGCCTCCTGTGCGAGCACCGCGAGGGGCGTCTTCAATCCGTGGGCGAGATCTCCCGCCGTGGCGAGGGCCCTGGCGATCGCACGCTCGCGATCTTCGAGCAGCGCATTCAGGTCGTTCACGAGCGGCTGCACTTCCGTCGGATGGTCGCCTTCGATTCGCTGGCTGCGGCCCTCGCGCACCGCAGACAGGCTGGCGCGAAGGTTCCACAACGGCGCCACCGCTCTTCGAACGAGGAACATTCCCCCCACGACGAAGGCAACGACGAAGATTCCCATCACGGCGTGATAGGTCGCACCGTTTAGCCCGAGCTCCGGATGATTCCGCGAGAGCTTGAGCAGCAGAGCGGTGACCGTGACAAACACCGCGGTCATCCAGACGAACGCGCCGACGAAGAGGCGCGCGCGCAGAGACCCCTTCACGATTCCGTCCCGATGCGCCCGATGCGGTAGCCGAGACCGCGCACGGTCTCGATCGTTCCGGCACCGAGCTTGCGCCTGAGGCGGGCGATGAACACTTCGACGGTGTTCGAGTCGCGGTCGAACGTTTGCGCGTAGATGTGCTCGACGAGCTCGGCCTGCGACACGACGCGACCGTGATGGTGCATGAGGTACGAGAGAACGCGAAGCTCATGACTGGTCAACTTCACCGGTTGCCCGTCGAGAGCAACCTGTGACGTTCTCGGGTCGAATACCAGTGCGCCACAGCGCAGCTCGGGGCTCAGCTGGCCGCTCGATCGCCGGATCAGGGCGCGCAACCGCGCCAGCAACTCCTCCATCCGGAAGGGCTTGGTGAGGTAGTCGTCCGCGCCGCCGTCGATGCCGCGTACTTTCTCGCTCCAGCTGCCGCGGGCGGTGAGAACCAGCACCGGCACCGCGATCCCCTCGGCGCGCCAACGTTCGAGCAGGGTCAGCCCGTCGATCTTCGGCAACCCGAGATCGAGAATGACCGCGTCGTAGGGCTCTGTGCTGACGAGAAAGTCGCCGCGCTCTCCGTCCGCAGCGACGTCGACCGCATACCCGCGTTCTCCGAGCGTGGCGGCGAGCCGGTCGGCCAGCAGCGACTCATCTTCGACGATCAGGATTCTCATTGTCGACCGCGCTCGATCGCGCGCGATCGCCCAGGGAACCCGGCTTCCGGGCGAACCGCCACGACGGACGGGCCGATCATACGCGGTTGGCCGGCACCGATCTCAGGGACTCTTGGGCTCCGGCTTCCGGAACCGGCTCCGCTCGAGTTTCCACAGCCCTTGCGCCGAGAGGATGAGGGTGAAGACCGCGCACACGCCGAGCGCGAGGAGCGTCCAGACCCAGAAGAAGGCTCCGCTGTACTGCGCAACCCTGCCGCCGGCAACGCCTGCCGCCGCCCCGAAGTGGAGGTAGGGAACGTAGGCGCCGAGGAGCGATCCGAATACGACGATGACGTAGCCCGATCGCCGTTCTGCGAGCACCAGGGTTGCGTACAGCCAGAGGACCGCGATGGGCACCGCAAGAAGGTTCGAGCGCCCTCCTTTCTCGAACCCCAGTACGATGTCGTCCGCCAGGTGCAACAGCAACAAGAGGAGCGTGAGCAGGGACGCGAGGGTCAACAGGACGCTTTGCTTCATCGAAAACTCCCTCCGATAAGTCGTGTGTGGGTTGGTATGTCCGGCATCCTGGGGCGCGCCGGCTGAACGGCCGCTGAACAGGGCGTTCAGGTTCGGTTCAGCCAGGCTTCGGCAGGATGGCGGCTGGCAAGGAAATCCTCATGCGAAGCGTCCGGAGGTCGCACGATGCACAACATCCTCTTACCCGTCCACATCGCCGCAGGCGGGCTCGCCATCGTTCTCGGCGCCGTGGCTCTCTCCGTTAAGAAGGGCGGGACGATCCACCGCCGCAGCGGGCTGCTCTTCGTCTACGCCATGCTCGTCATGGGCACCACCGCCTCGATCCTGGAGTTTCTCAAAAGTCCCGCCGCCACGAATCTGGCCGCCGCCCTCATGACGATCTACTTCGTCGTCACCGCGCTCACGACCGTCCGCCCCGTGTCGCGGTGGACCCGCGGGTTCAACGTTGCGGCGCTCGCGGTCGCGGTCGGACTCGCGCTCCAGGGGATCGTGGGAGGCGTGAAGATCTTCAATCTCCCTGGGCGTACCTACAACGGCGTCCCCTTCTTCATGCCTTTCTTCCTCGCCACCGTCCTGACCCTGGCGGCGGCCGGCGATGTGCGCATCATGCGATTCGGCATTCCTCGCGGCGGGCCGCGTCTGGCGCGCCATCTGTGGCGGATGTGCTTCGCGCTGTTCATCGCGGCCGGATCGTTCTTCTCGATCCGCGCGCGCGTAGCAAAGATCCTTCCGGAGCCCTTCACGACGGGGTGGATGCGCGCGCTGCCAATCCTGCTGTTGTTCGGCGCGATGTTCTATTGGTTGTGGAGGGTCCGCTCCCGGCGCCCGTTGCCGGTGATCGTCCGACACGATTCGATGCCACTCCCAACTCCCGCGGAGGGAATTGTTCGGAGGCCTAAAGTGCCTGGCCACGCCGTTCGCCCGTACTCGAGACTTCCCTCCTGCGATACCATCTCCCCCCATGAGCCAGGACACCCCCCAACCAGGTGAATTCGACGGCGCAGGCAAGAAATTCGCCATCGTTGCCTCTCGGTTCAACGGACGAATCGTCGATCGGCTGATCGAGGGGGCCGTGGATTGCCTGGTCCGCCATGGGTTGGAGGCGGCCGACGTGCGGGTGGTGAAGGTCCCCGGTGCTTGGGAGATTCCGCTGGCGCTCGAGGAGCTGGCGCGGGCGGGCGGAGTCGATGGCCTGATCGCGCTCGGCGCGGTGATCCGCGGCGAGACTCCTCACTTCGACTACGTCTGCTCCGGCTGTGCGAGCGGGGTCGCCGGGGTGTCCGAGCGGCATCGGCTGCCGGTCGGATTCGGCGTCCTCACCTGCGACAACTCCGCCCAGGCGGAGGAGCGGGCGGGGGGCAAGGCGGGCAACAAAGGGTGGGACGCCGCCCTCGCCGCGCTCGAAATGGCGGATCTGCTGCGCCAACTGCGCGCCTGAGGCACTCCGTTTGATGCCCGCTTTGGGCTATCATTCTCGCCGATCCGAACGGCCGGTACTCCGCGGGTTCTCGTAGATCGGCCTCATTCCTAGGGTTTACGTCCATAGCGATAACGCTCGAAGCGGGTGCTCCCGGGAGCCTCGCTTCTTTTCGTCGAGATCTTTGAGGCGCGCGACATGGCAGTGGGTAAGCGGCGCACGGCGCGGGAGATAGCGGTCCAGATGCTCTACCAGCGGGACCTGGGGGGGAGCACGTTGCCGCAGATCTTCGCGGGGTTCGACCTCGCGGAGTACCTGGCCTCGGAGCGCAGCGATTCCGAGGATTTGAGCGCCGAGAACGGTTCGAGCGCGAGCGGCAAGGTTCTCGAAGGGGAGTTTCAGCCCGTTCGCGAGCCCCGCGCGCCCGGCGCCGTGCCTGCCGCGTCGCCCAAGCGACGGCGCCAGGTCGAGGCGGCGTTCAGCTACGCGCAGACCATCGTCCAGGGGGTCGCCGATCATCTGGAGGAGCTCGACGAGCTGATCCGCTCGCGGGCCGACAACTGGCGGCTCGAACGGATGCCGCCGGTCGATCGGAATATCCTGCGCCTGGCGGTGTTCGAGATGCTCTATGAGAAGGACATTCCGAAGCTCGTGGTGGTCGACGAGGCGATCGAGCTGGCGAAGAAGTACGGTTCGGAGCAGTCGAGCCGGTTCGTCAACGGTCTGTTGGATGGCCTTTTGAAGACCCATTCTTTTCCCGGCAGCTTGAAATAGCGGCACAGAGATCCAAAGGCCATGGCGATGCGGCGATCCGACGAAGCGGCGACCTCGATGACGACGATGAACCCCTACGATCACAAGTCGATCGAGAAGAAATGGCAGGACCGCTGGGACAAGCAGCGCGCGGCCGAGGTCGACCTGCGCCACGCCCAGCGGAAGTACTACATGCTGATGATGTTCCCCTACCCGTCGGGCGATCGGCTGCACGTCGGCCATGGCCGCAACTACATTCTGGGCGACGCGCTCTACCGCTACCTGCGGATGCACGGGAAAAGGGCGCTCAATCCGATGGGCTGGGACGCCTTCGGCCTGCCGGCCGAGAACGCGGCGATCGCGCGCGGGGTCCATCCCACCCCCTGGACGTTCGGCAACATCAAGGTGATGAAGGAGCAGTTCCGCCGCTGGGGCATCCTCTACGACTGGAGCAAGGAGATCGCCTCCTGCACGCCGGAGTACTACCGCTGGAACCAGTGGCTGTTCCTGCGCATGCTGGAAAAGGGGATCGCCTACAAGAAGAAGGCGCCGGTCAACTGGTGCCCGAGCTGCCAGACCGTGCTCGCCAACGAACAGGTGGTCGACGGCGCCTGCGAGCGGTGCGGCACGGCGGTGGTCCAGCGCGATCTCGAACAGTGGTTCTTCCGCATCACCGACTACGCCGACCGGCTGCTCGCCGGGCTCGACGGTCTCCCGGGCTGGCCGGAGAAAGTCAAGGTGATGCAGCGCAATTGGATCGGCCGCTCGGAAGGAGCCGAGATCGATTTCGCGATCGCCAAGGACGCCGGCAGCGAGGTCGATGCCGCGGCGGCGAAGATCACCGTCTTCACCACCCGGCCGGACACGATCCACGGCGCTACCTTCCTGGTGCTCGCGCCGGAGAATTCGCGGGTGGCTGAGTTGATCGCCAATCACCCGGACCGCGCCGCGCTCGAAACCTGGATCGAAAAGGTGCGCAACACGCCGCGCATCGAGCGCGAGGGAGAGGGCACGGCGAAAGAGGGGCGGGCGACCGGCAGTTTCGCGATCAATCCCGCGACGGGGGAGCCGATCCCGATCTGGCTCGCCAACTACGTCCTGCCCGGCTACGGCACCGGGGCGATCATGGCGGTGCCGGCGCACGACACGCGCGACCTGATGTTCGCGCGCCAGGAGGGTCTGCCGATCCGCCTGGTCTACGCGCCCGCCGACTGGCCGGAGGACCGCGATCCGGCCACGCTCGAAGAGCCGATCCTCCACGAAGGAGCGGTGCGCAACGCGCCGCCGTTCGATGGCGCGGAGGCGGGACCGGAGACGATCCGGCGCTTCATCTCCTGGCTCGAAGAACGGGGCGTCGGCCGCGCCAAGGTCTCGTACCGGCTGCGCGACTGGTTGATCTCGCGCCAGCGCTATTGGGGCACGCCGATCCCGATCGTCTACTGCCCGGAGCACGGGGCGGTGCCGGTGCCGGACGACCAGCTGCCGGTCGTCCTGCCGTCGGACGTCGAGTTCACCGGCCGCGAGGGGAACCCGCTCGGCCGGGTGGCGAGCTTCGTCGAAGCGACCTGCCCGAAATGCGGCGGGCCGGCGCGCCGCGAGACCGACACGATGGACACGTTCGTCGACAGCTCCTGGTACTACCTGCGCTTCCTGTCGGCGCACGATTCGGCGAAGATCTTTGATCCGGGCGTAGCGGCGAAATGGGCGCCGGTCGACCAGTACATCGGCGGCATCGAGCACGCGATCCTGCATCTGCTCTACTCCCGTTTCGTCTGCCGCGTGCTCCACGATTTCGGCATGGTGCCGTTCGAAGAGCCGTTCACCCATCTGTTCAACCAGGGCATGATCACCCGCTTCTCCGAAAAGAGCGGGCGGATCGAGAAGATGTCCAAATCGCGCGGCAATACCGTGTCGCCCGACGAGCTGATCGAGGAGATGGGG
>Ga0068860_100002045_pt1 | contig 21256 bp, 18 predicted proteins | sample KBSSwiS32_FD_66597 | JGI IMG/M metagenome (GOLD analysis project Ga0068860, IMG submission 66597) | Switchgrass rhizosphere microbial communities from Kellogg Biological Station, Michigan, USA - KBS Switchgrass S3-2 | ecosystem: Host-associated > Plants > Roots > Rhizosphere > Soil ...
CTGGCCGAAGTCAAAGGCGTGGAAGGCGGCGGCGTGGTTGGTCGAGGTGACGGCGAAGGCCGGAGTGATGGCGCCGATCGCGCCGAGGATGACGGCGAGCTTCAAGATACGCATTGCGTTCATGGTGATGTTCCCCCTGTATTGTTCTTGGTTTCGGGAGGCACGAGGATGCGCCTCCCCTCAACCAGTGCCTCCGGCGGCGCGATTTATTCACCGGCCCGTATAATTCGGCTCACGCCAGGCACTTGGAACATTTCCCGAGGAGGGCGATGTGCGAGCGATGTTCCTGTTGGCTGTGGTGGCCGTCCTGGGCGGCGCGGCGATGGATGCCGGGGTGGACGCGCGGCTGGTCGAAGCGCAGAAGGCCTACCAGGAATCCGGCGAGCTGGCGAAGGCAGGCAGGTACGCCGACGCGATCCCGAAGGCGGAGCGCGCGCTGGCCCTCCGGGAGGAGGTCCTGGGCAAGAGCCATCTCGACGTCGCGCTCTCGCTCAACAGGCTCGGCAACCTCTACCAGATGCAGGGACTGTATCGCCGGGCGGAGCCGCTCTACCTGCGATCGCTCGCCATCCGGGAGGCGGCCCTGGACAAGAACCATCCCAGCATCGCCGCTTCGCTCAACAACCTGGCCGTCATCTATTCCGATCAGGGCTTGTACGGCCAGGCGGAGCCGCTCTACCTGCGAGCGCTCTCCATCCACGAGGCGATCGCGGGTTCGAACCATCCCGACGTCGCCAAGATGCTGTCCAACCTCGCCACCCTCTACTGTCAACAGGGCCTCTACGACCGGGCGGAGCCTCTTCTCCAGCGAGCGCTCGCGATCGACGAGGCGGCCCTCGGCCAGTCGCATCCCGACGTCGGTGGCATGCTCAACAACCTCGGCGGCCTCTACCAGGCGCAGGGACTGTCCGGCCGAGCGGAGCCATTCTTCGCGCGTTCGCTCACCACGTGGGAGGCGGTCCTGGGCAAGGACCATCCCGACGTCGCCAACGCGCTCTTCAACCTCGCCAGCATCTACGTTGACCAGGAGTCGTACGACCGGGCGGAGCCGCTCCTGAAGCGGGCGATCGCCATCCTGGAGGCGGCCCTCGGCCAGTCGCATCCAGACCTTGCCGGCCCGCTCCAGCGCCTGGGCGACGTCTACGTGGCGCGGGGGTCGTACGACCGGGCGGAGCCGCTCCTGGAGCGCGCGCTCGCCATTCGTGAGGAGGCCATGGGAAGGACGCATCCAGCCGTCATCCAATCGCTCGTCGCCCTCGCCCAGCTTCGCCTGGGGCAGCGGCGCCTCGGCGAGGCGGTGCCCCTCTTCGCCCGCGCGCTGGGCATCTCCGAGGGCCGGTTGCGCCAGGAGGCGCTCGGATTCTCCGAGTCGCGCCTGGCCGGCTTCCTTCAGCTCCTGGGCAAGGACGAGCAGCGCCTGGACTCCCTCGCCCGCGCCCACCCGGACGACGCGGACGTGCGGCGGCTGGCGCTCACCTCGGCGCTCCTCTTCAGGGGCCGCTCCGTCGCGCAGGCCGCCGAGACCTCCCGCGCCATCCTCCGCGGCCTGGGCCCCCAGGACCGGGAGGCCTTCCAGCATCTGCGCGCGCTCCGGACCCAGCTGGCCCAGCTCTCGCTGGACGGCCCGGGTCCGCTCGCCCCCGCCCAGTACCGGGAGCGCCTCGCGCGCCTCGAGGAGGAGGGCGACGCCCTGGAGACGGAGATCGCCAAGCGCTCGGCGCCCCTTCGAGCGCTGACCGAGCTTCCCTCGGCCGCCACCATCCCCGAGCGCGTCGCGTCCGCGCTCCCCAGGGACGGCGTCCTGGTGGAGCTGGTCGAGTACCTGGACAAGCCCGGCCAGCAGCGTTACCTGGCGCTGGTCCTCTCTCCCGACGGCCACACCGCGGCCGTCGACCTCGGCCCCGCCGACGCCATCGACCGGGTCGCCACCCAGCTGCGCGACGCGCTGTCCAGGCGAGATGACGGGTTCCAGGCCACCGCCCGGAAGCTCCACCAGCTCGCCTTCAAGCCGTTGCAGCGCGCCCTCGGCAATGCCCGGAAGGTGTTCCTCGCGCCGGATGGACAGCTCTCCGTCGTCCCGTTCGCCGCCCTCCACGACGGCCGCCGCTTCCTGGCCGACACCTTCGACTTCACCTACCTCACCAGCGGCAGGGACCTGCTGCCCGGTCCCGGTGACGCTCCCGTCCCGGCCTCGGTCGTCGTCCTCGCCAACCCGGACTACGGCGTCTCCCCGGTGGCCGCGGCGTCCGAGCGCTCCGCCCCCCTCGAGCGCTTCTTCTCCGGGGAGAGGGCCGGGCTCGCCGGACAGCGCTGGGCGCCGCTGCCGGGCACTCGCCAGGAAGCCGAAGCCATCCGGCGCCTCCTCCCCGAAGCCCAGCTCTTCCTGGGCGCCGACGCCTCCAAGGACCGGCTCCTCCACCTGGCCACCCCCGACATCCTCCACATCGCCTCCCACGGCTTCTTCCTGGAGGACGCCCCGGCGCCTTCAGGCACCCGCTCGCTCGGCACCTCCGCCCCGCTCGAAGGGAAGGCCATCCCCCGCCCGCCGGATCCGCTGCTCCGCTCGGGCCTGGCGCTCGCCGGCGCCAGCTCTCCCTCGGACCTGAGCAACTCGCTGGTGACCGCGCTGGAGCTGTCCGGCCTCAACCTGTGGGGCACGGAGCTGGTGGTGCTCTCCGCCTGCGACACCGGCCGGGGCGACGTGAGGCTCGGCCAGGGTGTGTACGGCCTCCGCCGGGCGTTCGTCGTCGCCGGAGTGGAGACGCTGGTGGTGAGCCTGTGGAAGGTGGACGACCAGACGACCCACGCCATCATGGAGAGCTACTACCGCAACCTCCTCGAAGGACGCGGGCGGGCCGAAGCCCTCCGCCTGGCCATGCTCTCCCTCCGCGCCCAGCACCCGCACCCCTACTACTGGGCTCCTTTCATCGCCGTGGGCAGGGACGCCCCGCTCCGGCGATTCGCGCGTGCTGAATAGATCGCCGGCCCGCGGACACCAGTCGATCGATGCTAACGCGACGACGGCTCGGACTTCTTCGAGGCGCCGAGGAGCTGGCTCAGGGTCAGGTCCAGCCACCGGCTCTGCACGTCGGCGATGAGGCTGTCGAAGTCGCTCTCCGCGAGGTCGAGGCGCTCCCGGAGCAGGCGCTTGGTCTGGGCGAGGATGGTCTCCCGGATGCCCTTGAGCCGGCGGGAGATGGTGGGCTGGCTGGTCCCGTAGATCCTGGCGATCTCCGCCTCCGGCAGCTTGTTGCGATAGTGATACATGAGCAGGTCGCGCTGCTCCGGGGAGAGGGTGGCGCCGGCCGCGTTCAGCGCCGCTTGCAGCTCGGCCAGGAGGTCCTTCTTGAGGACGTCCTTCTCCAGGTCGCCGGAGGCGGGGGCCTGCTCGATCAACCCGGACAGCCCGGACGGCTCGCTCGCGTCGGAGCGGGTCTCCCGGTTCGCCGTGCGCTTGGCGATGACCTTGATCCAGCTCCACAGCTCTCCCTCACCGGTATAGGTGGAGATGTGGGCCTTCAAGACGAGCTTTTCGCGCAATTTCTGGCTGATATCATCTATCGATTCCGGGGTGTGCCGGTGGTGCCTGAGGACGCCGGGGACCCTGGAGAGGTAGTCGCGCTCGAGCGCGTCGGCCGCGCCCGGAGCCCCCTCCGCGCAGGCGCAGGCCAGGTAGAGGTCGGAGAGGTGGAGGGCTTCGAGGACCCGGTCCAGCGGTTGTTCACGGCTGGCGGCCGGCAGGCGCTTGGCGAGGTGGCGTATCAACCGGGCCGCGTCCAGGGCGATGCCCGGCCACGGCGCGCGGGCTGTTTCATACGCCCGGGCCAGCAGGCGCTGGAGCTCGCCGTGGTCCCCGGGGACCGTGGCCCCCGCCGGCGCACCGGCCAGGAAGATCTCGACGAGGGACTGGGAGGCCGCCAAGCAGTCGCTCCGGGCAGAGCTGGTTTGTCGAGCGTACCACGCGGTACCGTGTAGACAAATGGGCCCCGTGTCGTCAGGAGACCAGGATTGCCTGAGCGATGACGTCCTGGTCAAGCTGAGCGAGAACCGCCTCCACGGCGAGGAGCTGGAGCGCGCGGTCCGCCACGCCGAAGGTTGTATCGCGTGTCATGACGACATCGCCAGCGTGGTGCACGAGCCGTGGGAGCCGCCGGCCGTCATCGACGAGCTCCGGATCGAGCGCGAGCTGGGCCGCGGCGGCATGGGCGTGGTCTACCTGGCCCACGACACCGCCCTCGATCGCAAGGTGGCGATCAAGTTCATCGCCGAGGCGCAACCCCGGCCGCGCAGCAAGCACGACTTCGAGAACGAGGCGCGACTCCTGGCGCGCCTGCAGCACCCCAACATCGTCACCGTGTTCCGCGTGGGCCAGGTGGAGGGGCACCCGTACATCGTGTCCGAATACATCATGGGTCACAGCCTGGCCAAGCTGCGCGCGCCCGTGCCCTGGCCTCGCGCGCTGGAGCTGGGCCTGGGCCTGGCGCGGGGGCTGGCGGCCGCGCATCGCCAGGGCGTGCTTCATCGCGACATCAAACCGTCCAATGCGATCGAGACCGTGGACGGTGTCGTCAAGCTGCTCGACTTCGGGCTCGCCGAGCGCATCGGCGACGGCCCACCGGGCGGCGGCTCCCGCCAGCGCGAGCGCACCGTCGCCGGCACTCCGGCCTACATGGCCCCGGAAGCCCTGGAGGGGGCCCCCGCCACACCCAGGAGCGACCTCTATTCGCTGGGGGTCGTCCTCCACGAGCTCTGCACCGGCTGGCCGTCGCCGGACGCGCCCACCCGGATCGGCGTCTCCGCCGGCGCCTCCACCGAGGGCCGCGACGCCTCGGCCGGGCCCGCGGTGGACCAGGACCTCCGGGCGGTCATCCAGCGCTGCATCCGGACGGAGCCGGACGAGCGGTTCGCGTCGGCCGACCTGCTCGTCGAAGCGCTGGAGCGATTGAGGGCGCGGGTGCCGGCGGCGCTCCCGGCCAACCCCTACCGCGGGCTGGCCCCATTCGAGGCGGAGCACCAGGCCCTCTTCTTCGGGCGCGACGCCGACAGCGAGCGCGTGCTGGAGCGCCTCCGCCGGCAGCAGCTGGTGCTGATCGTCGCCGACTCCGGGGTTGGAAAGTCTTCGCTGTGCCGGGCCGGCATCCTCCCCCGGGTGGCCACCGGCGCCGTCGCCGGGGGACAGCCGCTGGCGACGCGCACGCTCACCCCGGGCCGGCGGCCCCTCCAGGCGCTCGGCACCGCGTTCGCTCCCGCCATGTCCTTCCCGGAGGCGGCGATGTTCCTGGGGCCGGAGGCCGACCCGCGGCGGCTGGGGGAGGCCGTGCGAGGAGCCTGCGAGCGCCTGGGAGGGGTCCTCCTCTTCGTCGACCAGCTGGAGGAGCTGGTCACCCTGAGCGACCCGGGCGAGGCCGCCTGCTTCACCCGGACCCTGGGCGAGCTGGTCCGTCCGGGCAGCCGCGCGCGCCTGCTGCTGGCGGTGCGGGGCGACTTCTTCACCCGGGTCGCCGCGCTGCCCGGCCTGGAGGACGAGGCGGAGCGCGCGCTCCACTTCCTCCGCCCGATGACCCTCGGCGGCCTGCGGGAGGCGATCGTGGGGCCCGCTCGCGCCTGCGGCGTGGCGTTCGAATCCGACGCGCTGGTCCGCGAGCTGGTCGAGTCCGCGGCCCACGGGCCCGGCGAATTGCCGCTGCTCAGCTTCGCCCTCACCGAGCTCTGGGAGCGGCGGGACGTGCCGGGGGCCCGCATCCACCGGACCGCGCTGGACGAGGTGGGGGGCGTGGCGGGCCTGCTGTCGCGGCACGCGGACAGCGTGGTGGCGAGGCTGGACAAGCCGCGGCAACAGGCGGCGCGGCGCCTGCTGATCCGCCTGGTCACGGCCGGGAACACGCGCAACGAGCGGACGGAGGACGAGCTGGACCTGACCTCCCAGGAGGCCCGCGCGGCCCTCCGGGCGCTCGTCGACGGGCGGTTGCTGCAGGCCCGCACGGTGGCGGGTCGCGCCTGCTACCAGATCGCGCACGACGCGCTCATCCAGCGCTGGGCGCTGCTCCGCAATTGGCTGGATGACGACATCGGCCACCGCGCCGTCCGCCAGCGGCTGGAGGCCGCCGGCGCGGAGTGGGACCGGCTCGGGCGCCCGCCGGACCTGCTGTGGCGGGGGGACCAGCTCGAGGAGGCGCGGCCGCTGGACCGGTCCACCCTGGGGGCCGTGGAGAAGGCGTTCCTGGAGGCGTCCTCCCGGCGGGTGAAGCGGCGGCGGCTGCTGCGTGGGTTGGCCGCCGCCCTGGCCGTCGTCGCCGTGGCGTTGCCGTACGGGAGCTTTCGGCTCCAGGTCTCCCTGGCGGACGCGCGGTTCGTGGACGCGCACCTCGCCACGGCCCGCCAGGCGCTCGACCGGGGCCACGCCGCCGCCTCGGCCGCGTGCGTGATCCGCCGGGAGGCGCTGGAGCTGTTCGACGGGAGCCCGGCGGAGCCAGGGGCGTCGAAGGTGTGGGGCCGCGCCGAGGGGCGGTGGGCCGAGGCGCTGCGGGCGCGCAACCAGGCCGTCGCGGCGTTCCGCACGGCGGAGCAGTCGCTGCAAAGCGCGCTGGGCCGCGACGCCCGGCGGCCGGCGATGCGCCGGTCGCTCCTGGACGTGACCTGGGAGCAGCTGGCGCTGGAGGAATGCTTCCACCCGCAGGGAGAGGCGGCGGACGAGGTGCTCCGCCTGCTCCAGCGCTTCGACGACGACGACTGGCGGGAGCGCATCACCGCTCCGGCCGAGCTGCGGCTGGTCACCGAGCCCGCAGGGGCGCAGGTGGAGGTCGAACGCTACGGTGGCGCCGACGGGCGCCTGAGCCCTTCGCCAGCTCCCGAGCTCAGCCCGCGGGCCCCGACGCCCGTCGAGCGGCTGGTCCTGCCGCCGGGCTCGTACCGCCTCCGCTTCGTGAAGCCGGGCCGCGCCCCGGTGGTGTTGCCCGTGCTGGTCTCGCGCGGGGCGCGCGACTCCATCCGCGTTCCGCTCCCGGCTTCGGTCCCGGAGGGCTTCGCGTTCATCCCTCCCGGCTGCTACCTGCAGGGAAGCGATTACCCGGAGACGGTCCGGCAGGGTTTCCTGCAGACGACTCCGCTTCACCGGGTCTGCATGAACGATGGGTACCTGATCTCGAAGACGGAGATCACCTTCGGCGACTGGCTGGAATACCTGGAGGCCGAGCCGGAGAGCCCGGGCAGGAACGTCCTTGAGAAGCTCCGCCAGGGGAGCTCGGGCCGGGGGATCGCGCTGCGAAGGCAGCCCGGCGCCGGCTGGGTGCTCTCGCTCTACAACGAGGGCAAGCTGCTCTTCGCGGCGGGGGAGCGGCAGGAGTTCAGGTACCGGGCTCGAGCCCGCGACCGCTCCGGAGACTGGAGGCGATTGCCGCTCTCCGGCGTGTCCGCGGAGGACCTCCAGGGATATTTTTCATGGCTCGCCCGCGCCGGCCGGGTTCCGGGCGCCCGGCTCTGCACCGAGCTGGAGTGGGAGCGCGCCGCCGGCGGCGCCGACGGCCGCGCCTATCCCCACGGCGACCGGCTCTCCGCCGATGACGCCAACTTCGACGTCACGTACGGCCGCGAGCCGGACGCGTACGGGCCGGACATGGCCGGCGCCCACCCCGCGTCCCAGAGCCCCTTCGGGTTGTCGGACATGGCCGGGAACGTGCTGGAGATGACCGTGCTGCCGTCCCCGGATCGCCGCCGCATCGTCCTCAGGGGGGGCGGGTGGTACTACAGCGCGGACGCGGCGCTCATCCCCAATCGCATGGCGGCCGAGCCCACGCTCCGGGACTCCGTGGTGGGAGGTCGGGTGTGCGCCGACTACCCGGCCGGACCTTGAATAAAACGGCGCGCCGCGGACACGTGTGAGGGGACCGTCCTGGGGCGGCCCGATGACATCCACTGGGGGGCAAGTGATTCTGAAAGCAAGCAGGCTGTGGGCAGCGTTGTGTCTGGTGGTGAGCGCGGTTGGGCTCCAGGCAACGGCTGGTCCGGTGCCCGCGGCCGAGCGCTACGCGCGGAAGTGCCGCCGCTCCGGCGGCGAGCGGATCCTGGTTCCGCAGGGGACGATGCTCTGGGGGACGCGGCCGGACTGGACGGGGCAACCGGGGAGCGATGCGCGACAGAGCGTCCTGGTGTCGGCGTCCCTGGAGCGCGTCGCGTGGCCCGGCAAGGGGAGCGCCTCGCTGAAGCTCGAGGGTGGGCACCTGGCGGGTGAGGGGATCGTGGGATCGGTCCTCCGGGGCAAGGCGAGCGACGGACGGCCGGTGGAGGTGGCGATCTGCGAGGCCGAGCCTTCGCTCGAGGACCCGGGCATCGTCCGGTACCGGATCGAGGTGTGGAACGAGGTGGCCCAGGAATGGGACAACCCCTGCGTGGCCACGGGCGCGTTCCCGGATCCACGGGCGATCGCGGTGGGCGGCGTCTGGGATACGACCGGCGCGCGCCACGACGCCGCGCGGGAGCTCACCTTCGCCTGCGAGGCCGGGGTCATCAGCAAGTGCATCAGCTGGGGCTACAGGCCCTGGGACAACCGGAACGGGGTTTCGCTGGTGGATGCGCACCAGGCCTGCACCCGCATGGCGCGCGCCGACTACTGCGGAGACGGCACCAGCCACACCCACGAGAGCACCACCATCGACTACTACGACTCGCTCGGCGTGGCCCGGCGGACCACCGAGCGATCGCCGGCGTGGGATCCGTCTCAGGCCACGTTCGAGGCGGCCTGGGCGCCCGACGGGGCCACCTGCTTCTCCAGGACGCGGGATGGGCGGGCGCCGGAGGAGATCCTCCAGGGGTGCCCCGGGCGATTCCACGCCGGCGCGGCGGAGCTCGGCGATGGAGATCGATGCCGCTTCCAGCGGACCGACGCCGGCGCCCCGGTGCTGCGGAACCGGTAGCGCGAGGCGCTGGCGTTCGGCGGCGAGCGGCAGGAAGCTCCGCGCCGCGATGCGAGCCGTCCTTTATGAGGAGTTCCGCGGTCCCATCAGCGTCCGGGACGTGCCGGACCCCACTCCGCGCGACGACGGCGTGGTGGTCGAGGTGCGGGCCACCGGCCTCTGTCGCAGCGATTGGCACGGGTGGATGGGCCACGACCAGGACATCCGCTTGCCGCACGTCCCCGGGCACGAGATGGCCGGCGACATCGTGGCCGTGGGCAAGGGCGTGCGCCGGCTGGCGGTCGGGGATCGGGTCACCGTGCCGTTCGTGAGCGGCTGCGGCCGTTGCCCGCCCTGCGTTCGCGGCGATCCGCAGGTGTGCGACGCGCAGTTCCAGCCCGGGTTCACCCACTGGGGATCCTTCGCCCAGTACGTGGGCCTGCACTACGCCGAGCGCAACGTCGTGCGCCTGCCCGATTCGCTGTCGTACGTGTCCGCGGCGAGCCTCGGCTGCCGCTTCGTCACTGCCTACCGCGCGCTGGTGCAACTCGCGGCGCTCGGCCAGGGCGAGACGCTGGTGGTGTTCGGGTGTGGCGGCGTGGGCACGAGCAGCATCTCGATCGCCAAGGCCCTGGGCGCGCGGAGCATCGCCGTGGACATCGACGCGTCCAAGCTCGAGCTCGCGCGCAGCCTGGGTGCCGACGTCGCGCTGGACGCGGCGCGGGACCCGGACGTCCCCGCGCACGTCGTGGAGCTCACGCGCGGCGGCGCGGACGTGAGCATCGACGCGCTCGGCAGCGCGCTCACCCTGAAGCAGTCGCTGCGGTCCCTGCGCAAGCGCGGCCGGCACGTCCAGGTGGGGCTGATGGTCGGGCCGGACTCCAAGCCGCCCGTGCCCATGGGCCGGGTCATCGCCAACGAGCTCGTCCTCTACGGCAGCCACGGCATCGCGGCGAGCGCGTACCCGGAGGTCTTCGACTTCATCGCGACGCGCGGCGTCCCGCTCGATCGCCTCGTCGGTCCGCGCCTCGGGCTCGACGAGGCGCCCGCTCACCTCGCCGCCATGGGCGGTTACAGCGGCGTCGGCATGGCGGTCGTCGTGATGCCGGAGCGCCAAAAGTAGTCCGGACGCTCCGTTCCGGAGCGATCCAAAGAGCCCGAGCGCCTGCGATCGCGCGGGGATCCGGGTGGCACGGGGGCTGCTCCTCCTCCGCCGCGATGACCACCTTCGTGTTGCCGGGCCGGCATCAACCGCCGCACAACGATCACCTGGCGTTGATCCGCGCGGCGCTGGACGTGGTCCCGGGGCCGCTGCTCGTCGGGATCGTCTTTCAACGCGCTCCCCGGGGTGAGCCGGCGGATGCATTCGAGGCCGAGGCGCGCGCCCAGCACGCGCCGGAGCGATGCCCGTTCACCGTGGCCCAGCGCATCGAGCTGCTCGAGGCGGCGCTCGACGGGACGTTGCCCGGACGCGCGCGCGACCGCGTCCGGGTGCTCCCGCTCCCGCGCCCCGAGGCGGAGTGGCCGCTGGTGCAGGCGCTCCTCCCCGGCGCTCGCGCCTGGATCGTCCCGGACGTGGGAGAGTCGTTCGACGACGCGAAGGCTTCGTTCTTCCGCGCGCGCGGCGACCAGGTGCTCCGCGTCGCGCTCCGCCCCACGACGGACGGACGCGTGGTGCGCTCGCTCCTCGGCGACCCGGAACGCCTTGCCCGCCACGTGCCCGCCGCCGTGGCGCGGAGGATCGACCTCTGGCGGCGGGGCAAGGAGATGACACCATGAAGGTCGGCGTCCTGGTCGTAGGGCATCGAGGCGCGACGGCGAGCACCACCATCGCCGCCACCCGGCTCTGCGCGCGCGGCGAGCTGGCACCGTTCCTCTTGTCCGAGTCAGGCGCGCCCGCGCGCTTGCCGCTCCCGGACCCGGCCGGGTTTGCGTGGGGAGGGTGGGATCCGTTCGCCGCCCGGGAGAGCTGGGCGGAGACAATTGCCCGGCACGGGGTGCTGGACCTGCGCCGCTGGCCGGACCTGCCCGAACGCCTCGCCAGCGTGAAGGAGCTGGAGCCCATCGCGCTCGCGCGGGACCACGCGGTCACCAGCGGGGAGACGCGGTTGGCGGGCCGGCGGGGGAGGGAGATCCTGGCGGGGCTCCGCCGCGACATCCGCGCCTTCCGGGAGGAGACGGGCTCCGACCAGCTCGTGCTGCTGAACGTCTCCGCCCCGGCGCTGCTCCCTCCGCGCGAGCGCTGGCCGGAGGACGCCGGCGCCTTCCTGGAGCAGCTCGACGCGGGCGCCTTCGAGTCGGCTCCTCCGTACTACGTCGCCGCGGCGATCCTGGAGGGCGCGGCCGTCGCGGACTACACCGCGTCCGCCACGCTGGAGATGCCGGGCGTGGAGGACCTCGCGCGCCGGGAAGGCGTCCCGCTCGCGGGGAGGGATGGGAGCACCGGCCAGACCCTGCTCAAGTCCGTGCTCGCCCAGACGTTCGCCACGCGCCGGCTGCGCGTGCGCGGGTGGTACAGCGCCAACATCCTCGGCAACCACGACGGCCTGATGCTGTCGGACCCGCGCTACTGCGACGTGAAGAAGATCGACAAGACGGAGCTCCTGGAGCGGATCCTCGGCTACCCCGTGCAGGCCCACCTGGTGGACATCCGCCACTACCTGCCCGCGGGCGACGAGAAGGAGGCGTGGGACGCGATCGACTTCGAGGGGCTGCTCGGGGCCCGAGGCCGGCTGCGGCTGGACTGGCAATGCTCGGACTCGCTGCTCGCGGCGCCGGCGCTGATCGACCTCACCCGCTTCCTGAGCTGGGCGGTGGCGGAGGGGCGCGCGGGCGTGCAGCCGTGGTTGGGTGTGTTCTTCAAGTACGCGCTGGGCACACCCGAGCGCCGCTACCTCGCGCTCGCCGCCGAGCTGGAGCGGTTCTGCCGAGAGGCGCTCGGCGCCGGGGTCGGAACCCTCGGCGAACGGAGGGCGTCCTAGCGGCGATGCGATGCATGCATGCTGGTGGGATCGCGTTCGCCTTGCTCCTCGTGGCTCTCTCCGGGCAGGTGAGCTTCGCGGGGACCTCCGACCCGGGGGATGCCGGTCTCCCCGACGGTGGGAACCGCTCCACCCGGAGGCGCCGCCCGGTGGCGGACGCGGGTCCAGCGGTACCCGAGAAGAGGGCGAAACCCGATGCCTGCGCGGAGCTCAACGCGCGGCCCCAGCTGTCCGCCGAGGAGCACCAGCGGCGCTACGGCTGCCCACCGTGCCCGTGCGCATGCGTGCATGGGCAGATCATTTGCGCCCCCTGCGCGGCATGTGAGGGGTTCCGCGGGAAGGACCCCAGTCTGCTCGATCTCGACCTGCCGCCCAAACAGCCGGCGCGCCAGCCGCGCTCGGGTACGCCGGACGGATGACGAGCCGCGTTGAGCAGGTGATCGGCGACGTTCCGTCGTCATGTAAATAAAGCCGGGTCATGGAATCTCCCTTTTGTAAGACCGGAATGGCTCGAGCCGCAGGGGGATCACATGACCAACCACATCGAAGGTAGCGCAATCGATTTCCTGCCCCAGTGGCCCTCGGGCAACCCGGGCTGCAAGGCCCTCCGGTTCTCGCCGGAGACGTGGCAGATCTCGATCACCCTGATGGCCGGCACCGTCCTCCAGGGGCAGCGGGTGCTGCTCAAGGACGCCACCGGGCAGGGGTGGGTGTTCTCCACGCCGGACGCGGCCAAGAACGACCTCAACGCGCTGCGCACCATGTGCTGGTGGCTGGAGCGCCCCGCCGGCTTCCAGCTCCCCGTGCAGGAGGCGTGGGTCGAAAGCACGTTCCGCCGCGGCAACTACCCGGTCCCGGCGTACGAAGCCATCGACTTCGACCTGCCGTAGTGGTCCGGCTCAGTTCCGCCCCCACCGCCTCGGGCGGGAGAAGCGGAAGAAGCCGCTCTGCTCCTCGCCGGCGATGGTCTCCGCCTCGGCGCCGAAGTACCGCGACCTCACCTCTCTGAGTCGCTGCTCCAGCGCGTCTCCCGAGTACTGCTTCGCCAGCGCCTCGCGCTCCTGCATGTATCGCGCGCCGGCGTCCCAGCGCGCGTCGCGCTCGCGGTCGAGGGCGTCCCAGCGCTGCAGCGCCTCCTCGGACAGCCCGAGGCCCTGGCGGATCTCCCGCAGGTCTCGCGAGCGCTCCTCGGGCGAGAGCGAGGAGAGGTCCTTCTGGACCGAGTCGAGGTCGAGGAAGCGATCCATCACCTCCTGCCGGTGCCGCTCCAGGTACGACTCCGTCTGCTCCTGGTAGACGTCCTCCAGGCCCTCCTTGTACCGCTCCAGCCGCTCGGAGACGGTCGCGCCCGGCAGCGCGTCGGCGGCGCGGAGCGCGTCCGTGGCGGCCTGGTTCTTCAGCTCGGAGGCCCAGATGTTCGCGGCCGCCTCCTTGCCGAAGATCCGCTCCCGGGCTTCCTGGATGGTGGCGCGGCGCTCCTGGTCATCCAGCCCCTGCAGGCGGGTCCGCTGCTCGCTCATCCACCGCTCGTAGTCCAACCAGTGCTGCAGGCTGGCGGCCAGCTCCGCGTAGCGATCCGGGAAGGCGGCCCGGAGGAGATCCAGCAGCGACTCCTGCCAGTGATCGGGGTCCTGGGAGCGGAAGTACCGGATCAGCCGCTCCAGCATCTTGAGCTGGATGTACGGATACTGGATGCGCGCTCCGTAGCGGGCGCGGAGCTGCGCGACGAGCGCGTCGCGATCCACGCCTCCGTCCGGCGCGAGCGCGAGCCCGCCTGGTCGAGTGAGCACGCGCCCAGGAACGGCCGGGGCCGGCCCCGCCGCTGCGGCGGTCGCGGACGCGGAGGAGCTGGAGCTCCTGGAGAAGATGAGGACGCCGGCGAGCAGGACCGCCAGCGCGATCGCCGCCAGGATGATCCGGCGCACTTAGTCGAAGTACGCGATGTAATCGATGAGCGCCGCGTAGAACTCCATCTCATCGAACAGGTCCGGCCCGACGCCGACGACGTCCAGGTGGTCCTGGGAGACGACGCTGGCCATCGAGGTCATCTGCGTGGCGGTCGGGGCGTTGAGGTTGCCCACGTAGCCGCGGTCGTAGTCGGTGCTGATGTAATCGAAGGAGAAGGCGTATTCGTCGTAGCGCAGCCGATACCCCATCTGCTGGGAGTTGATGCCCACCAGCCCGTCGTCGTCCTGCTCGTTGCGCACGCCGTCGCCGCGGCCGCCCGCGCCGTCGTTGTCGCAGTCGTCGGTGCAGTAGCCGTCACCGTCGATGTCGTAGAAGGCTTGCTGGAGCAGGAAGAGCGCGGGGTTGACGCTCAGGCCGTCCTGCGCGGTGATGATCGAGCCGTAGCGGGAGGCGTAGCGGGAGTCCACCGGGTAGGCGACGTTGAACGCCTTCATGCCGGTCACCACGCCGTCGGTGGAGCTGTAGTCGTTGTAGACCAGCTGCTTGGCGCCGGCGTACCCGTCGTTGCCCGGCTGGTAGATGGCGTTCCCGAAGTAGGTGGCCAGCGCGTTGACGACGCCGGTGACGCCGGGGCCGAGGTCCAGGATGTACTTGGCCACCGGTGAGCCGCGGTGCGGGGCCGAGATGCTGATGACGACGTCCGCGACGGTGCGGCCCTTGCGCTCGTAGAGCACGCGCGCGGCCTTGCGGATGTCCAGCCCGCCCTGGGAGTGCCCGACGAGGTTCACCCGGGACGAGCCCGCGGTGGTCATGAAGCCCTCGATGTCGTTCGCCAGGTCCAGCCCCCGCACGTCCGAGCTCTGGAAGGCGGGCACCTGGGCGACGTAGGCCTTCTGCCCCGAGTCGATGTCCCCGTTGCAGTACACCTCCAGGAACTGGTCGCACGGGTCCCCGACGAAGGTGCCGTAGTCGTCGCCCCAGTAGTCGACGCCGAGGAGGTTGTCGAACCCTCCCATCCCGTGGGCGAAGACGACGGGGTAGGTGGTCTTGGCCGCCCCGGCCTGGGCGCCGGTCGAGACCGCGAACGCGACCGCCAGCAGCGCGGGAAGAACGGAGTCGAGTCGTCTCATGCGGAGGGGGCCCATAGCACGACCGGCCCACCGCCCGCCAAGGGGTCAGTCGACCTCCTACGCGCCCTGAACAGAGATGGCGATCTTCCCCCGGACCCGGCCGGCCTCCAGCTCGCGCATCGCGTCCGGCACCTGGTGGAGCGGGTAGACCCGGTCGAGCGGCGGGACCACCTTGCCGGCCTCGATGAGCTCCGCGAGCCGCTCCAGGTCCTCGAAGTGCTCCGTGCTCATGAACATGGCGAAGCGCTGGCGCACGAACGGCCTCAGCGCCATCCCCGCCAGCGGCCGGCCGAAGAAGCCGCCGGTGATGTCGCCGCCGTGCTCGCCGCCCACGAACACGATCGTCCCCTCCGGAGCGAGCGCGCGGCGCAGGCGCGAGAGCTTCGAGTTGCCGCCCATGTCGAGGATGACGTCGTGGCGCCGCGACCCGTCCGCGAAGTCCTCGCGCGCGTAGTCGATGACGTGGTCGGCGCCGAGCGACCGGACGTGGTCCGCCTTGGCCGCGCTGCACACGCCGGTGACCTCGGCGCCGAACGCCTTGGCGATCTGCACCGCGTAGCTGCCCACCCCTCCCGAGGCGCCGATGATCAGCACCCGCTGCCCGGCCTGGACCTTCCCGGCGTCCCGCACGCTCTGCAGCGCGGTGAGGGCGGAGATCGCCACCACCGAGGCCTGCTCGAAGCTGAGGTTCGCCGGCTTGCGCACCAGCTTGTCCTCCCGGGCGCGCGCGTACTCGGCGAACGTGCCCTGGCCGATCCCGAACACCTCGTCGCCGACCCGGAAGCGGGTCACCGACTTGCCCACCGCCGCCACCGTGCCCGAGACCTCCTGCCCCATCACCGGGTTCTTCGGCCGCCGGAGGCCAAAGCCCATCAGGCGGATCAGGTAGGGCTTGCCCGTCATGAGGTGCCACACCCCCCGGTCCAGCCCGGCGGCGCGGACCCGGACCAGGACCTCGCCGTCGCCGATCTCGGGCCGCTCGATGGACTGGAGGCGGAGCACGTCCGCGGAGCCGTACGCTCCCGCCACCATCGCGGACATCTGCTCCCGCCGCACCGCCGCGGCGGTCCCCGCGAGGTCCAAAGCGGCGTCGATCGCTGCGCTCATGATTTCGCTCCTCAGGCTTACTATGTAAGGTTGACGGGCTTCATATAACCGTACAATGTAAGGCTGTCAAGCGGGGTCGCGACATGACGAGGAGGACCAGGGCGAAGCGCCGCGCCCCGCTGAGCCGGGAGCGGGCGGTAGAGGTGGCGGTGGGGCTCGCCGACGCCGAGGGCATCGAGGGCCTCACCATGCGCCGGCTGGCGGAGGAGCTGGGGGTGGAGGCGATGTCGCTCTACCACCACGCCGCCAACAAGGACGACATCCTGGACGGCATGGTGGACGCGATCTTCGGCGAGATCGAGCTGACCCCTGTGACCCTCGAGTGGAAGGAGGCGATGCGCCGGCGCGCCCACTCCGCGCGGGCGGTGCTCCTGCGCCACCCCTGGGCGATCCGCCTGATGGAGTCACGCGCCGCGCCCGGCCCGGCGAACCTCCAGCACCACGACGCGGTGATCGGCTGCCTGCGCCACGCCGGGTTCTCGATCGCGCTCACCGCCCACGCGTACTCGGTGCTCGACAGCTACATCTACGGCTTCGTCCACACCGAGCTGAACCTGCCGTTCCAGACGAGCGAGGAGACCCAGCAGGTCGCGGAGGGGATCATGAGCCGCTTCCCCATGGACCGGTACCCGCACCTCGTCGAGCTGGCGACCCAGCACGCCCTCCGGCCCGGCTACTCCTACGGGAACGAGTTCGGGTTCGGGCTGGAGCTGATCCTCGACGGGCTGGAGCGGGCGCTGGCCAAGGGGTAGGCCGCCGAGCCCCAATGCTAGAAGGGTCTTCCATGAACGGGAGCGCGCGCGGCGTGGTGTTCGATCTCGACGGGACCATGGCCGACAACATGCGCTTCCACGTGGACGCGTGGGTCCGCTACGGCGCTTCCCTCGGCCTGGCGATCACCCGCCAGACCGTGGAGCGGGACTTCGCCGGCAAGCGCAACGAGGAGATCTTCAGGCAGCTCCTGGGCTCCTCCCTCTCGTCCGGCGAGCTCCAGCGGATGGCGAACGAGAAGGAGGCGATCTACCGCGAGCTCTACGCCCCTCACGTCGCGCCCATCGATGGGTTGGTGGCGTTCCTGGACCAGCTGCGCCGCCAGGGGATCCGGGCCGCCGTCGCCACCTCGGCGCCGTCCCAGAACCGGACCTGGCTGCTGGAGCGCCTGGGCGTGAAGGACGCGTTCGCGTCCGTCGTCGGTCCGGAGTCGGTGGAGCGCGGCAAGCCGTTCCCCGACATCTTCCTGGCGGCGGCGCGGGCGCTGGAGCTTCCTCCCGCCGACTGCATCGCGTTCGAGGACGCGGTGAACGGAGTGACGAGCGCCGTCCGGGCCGGGATGCAGGTCGCCGCGCTCACCACCACGACGCCCGCGGAGGTCCTCCGCCAGGCGGGCGCGCGCTGGATCCTTCCGGATTATCGGGCGCTCCCGGACGACCTGACCCACGCGATTTCGCGGCCCTAGAGGTGGTGGGAGGATCGCCGCGCGGCGCGCCCGCGCTCAAGCAGCGCCCGGGACGGTGGCCACCGGCCACGGCGTGCTCCGCGGGCCCGCATCCCAGTTGTTGTGCCGGCCGTCCATGTAGAGGACCTGGAGCAGGCTGGGGTCTACGTCGTCCAGCGTGTTGACGTTGACGCCCACGTAGTCCCCGCCCAGCTCCTCCAGGTGGCCGCGCCCGAAGCAGTGCACGCCGCAGTGCTTGCAGAAGTACCGCCTGGAGACCTTGAAGCCCCACTCGTAGACGCTGCAGCTCTGCTCGCCCTGGAGGAGCCGGAAGGCGTCCGGCTTCACGATGCGGGAGGTGGGGGAGATCTTGGTGCAGACGCTGCAGTTGCACCGCCCCGCCGGCTGCGCCGGGTCCATCGTCACCTCGAACCGGACCGCCCCGCAGTGGCAGCCGCCGGTGAGCTTCCGCTCCTTCGCCTCCATGGTCGTCTCCTCTCGCCGTTCCGGCGAATCGACAGTATGCTGTCATTATGCGCAATCGACAGTATGCTGTCAATGCCCGCTCCCCGGCCGGAGACGCGTTCAGCGCGCTGGTGGTCCAGGTGCTGCGGCTGGGCGGGCTGCTCACGGCGGCGGGGGACGCCCTGAGCAAGCCGGCCGGGCAGAGCAGCGCGCGCTGGCAGGTCCTGGCGGCGGCCGACCACGCGCCGATGACGGTGGCGCAGATCGCCCGGGCGCTGGGGTTCGCCCGCCAGAGCGTCCAGCGGGTGGCCGACCTGCTGGAGGCGGAGGGACTGGCCGAGTACCGGGACAACCCGGAGCACCTCCGCGCCAAGCTCCTCCACCTCACCGCGCGCGGGAAGGCGGCGCTGGCGGAGATCCAGCAGGCCCAGCGCGGGTGGGCGAACGAGGTCGGGGCGGAGCTGGGCGAGGCGGACCTCAAGAAGGCCAGCGCCATCCTCGGCCGGGTCCTCGACGCGGTGGCCAGGCGACACCCGGGCCCGTGAGGTCCCTTCCGCTACGGAAGGCCGGCCACCGCGGCGGTCGGGGCCGCCGCCGGTGCGTCCCGGCGGAGCAGGCGCTCGACGACGGCGAGGTTCAACAGCCAGCTCCCCCGGGCGGCGACCCCGTACGCTCGCGCAACAGCCGCAGCAGGGCGCGCTCCGACGCGTGGTAGCCGGCGGCGCGGTGGCGCACCAGCTCCTGCACGTCGTGGAAGTAGCGATCCACCACGCGGCCGCGCTCGAAGGCGCTGAGCACCGAGGGGCTGATGTACGAGGCGCGGCACACGGCGGGCGTGTTGCCCAGCTCCGCCGCCGTCTCCTTCACCGCCTCCACGGCCACCTTCTTCCCCCAGCGCCCCGCGCGCGCCAGGGCGCAGGCGCAGATCAACGTCCCCGCCCAGGTGCGGAAGTCCTTGGCGGAGAAGTGCTGCCCCATCACCTCCTTGATGTACGCGTTGATGCTCCGGCGCCGGACGTCGACGACGGCGCCGTCGTCCGCCACCCACTTGAACAGCTCCTTCCCCGGCACGCGGAGCATGGCGCGGACGGCGCTCGCCACCTGGCGGTCGCGGACCTCGCGGTGCTGCCGCTGCTTCGCCTTGCCCGGGAAGTCGAGGACCACCGTGTCCCCCCGGACCTTCACGTGCTTCGGCCGCAGCGTCGCCAGCCCGACGCTGCCGTTCTCCTCCGCGTACGCCGCGCTCCCCGGCCGCACGAAGGCGGTGGAGAGGATGCGGAGCACGCAGGCCATCACCTTGTCCCGCGGCAGCCCCGGCCGCCGCAGGTCCGCCGCCACGCGCCGGCGCATCGCCGGGAGCGCGCGCGCGAACGCCTCCAGCCGCGCGTACTTCCTCGCCTCCTGCCGCCGGAGGAACGCCGGGTGGTAGCGGTACTGCCACCGCCCCGCCGCGTCCTGCCCGACGGCCTGGAGCCGCGCGGTGGGAGACGGGTCGATGAAGACGTGCGTCCACGCCGGCGGCACGCGGAGCGCGTCGATGCGCTCCCGCTCCTGGGCGGAGACGGCCCGCCCGTCCGCGCGCGCGTACCGGAACCCCGACCGCTTGGTGCCCAGCCGGCGATGCCCGGCGCGCCGGAGGCGATCGAGCTGGGTCTCGGGCATGGTCCACCAGAAGGTACCCATTGACGGCGCCGCGGCAACTGTCATACTGTTCTATGACAGTCGGCAGCCACGGCCGCCCATGCTCATCGAGATCGACTTCAAATCCGGCCTGCCCGTCTACCTGCAGGTGGTCGAGCAGGTCAAAGTCGCGGCCGCCTCCGGCGCGCTCCGCCCCGGCGAGCCGCTCCCCTCCATCCGCCCGCTGGCGGAGCAGCTCCGGATCAACCGCAACACGGTGGCCAAGGCCTACGCCGAGCTGGAGGCGGAGGGCGTGATCGAGAGCATCGCCGGCAAGGGCTGCTTCCTGAAGGAGAGCGGCTCGCCGTTCAGCCGGCAGACGCGGATGCAGAAGCTGTCCCAGGCGATCGACGCGGCCATCGTGCAGGCGCACCACTCGCTGGTGAGCGACCGGGACTTCCTGGGCCTGGTGAAGGAGCGGCTGGTGGTCTTCGCGGAGAAGAAGGCCCTCGAGGCCAGGGCGCAGGAGGAGCGATGAGCGCGGAGTGGGCGATCGAGCTGGAGCACCTGTCCTACCGGTACGGCCGCGCCGAGGCGGTGCACGACCTCAGCCTCCGGGTGAAGCCGGGGCGCTGCTACGGCCTCTTCGGGCGGAACGGGGCGGGGAAGACCACCACCATCAAGTGCCTGCTCAACCTGCTCCGGCCCTCCTCGGGAAAGGTCCGCGTCTTCGGCCTTGACCCGACCCGGGACGAGGTCGCGGTGAAGTCGCGGCTGGCCTACGTGCCGGACCAGGTGGCGTTCTACCCGTGGATGACCGTGCGCGGCGCGCTGGATTACCTGGCCTCGTTCCGGCCGAAGTGGAACCAGGCGCTGGAGCGCGAGCTGGTGGGCCAGCTCCGCCTCGAGGAGGACAAGAAGGTGGGCGCGCTCTCCCGGGGCCAGCGGACGCAGCTGGCGCTGGCGGGCGCGATCGCCGGCATGCCGGAGCTGCTCGTGCTCGACGAGCCGACGTCCGGGCTGGACCCCATCGTCCGGCGGGAATTCATCCAGACGGTGATCGGCGCGTACCAGGACGCCGACCCGGGCCACCGCACCGTCTTCGTGTCCACCCACCTGATCGACGAGTTCGAAGGGCTCATCGACGAGCTGGCGATCGTCGACGGCGGCCGCCTGCTGCTCTCCATCGAGGCGGACGAGGCGCGCGCCCGCTACCGGAAGATCCGCGCCCGCTTCTCCGCCGACCCGCCGGAGCTGGACCTCCCGGGCGTGCTGCACGCCGGCCGGCGCGGCCGCGAGCTGGAGCTCACCGTGAACGGGCAGCACGACCAGGTCCTCCAGCGCCTGCAGGCGCTTGGCCCGGAGGCGCTGACCACCGAGGCGCTCTCGCTGGAGGAGGTGTTCCTGGTCACCGCGGGCCGGGCGTCCGGGGCGGCGCGATGACCGCGCAGTTGAGGAAGGAGGCGCGCGCGCTGGCGCCCGCGTGGGCCGGCACGCTCGCCGCCGTCGCCGTCCTCGGCAGCCGGGGAGAAGGGCTGGCGTGGTTCTCGTACTGCTGCGGCTGCGCGCTCCTGGGCGGCCTCTCCTTCGGCCACGAGCTCCAGCACCGGACCCTCCCGATGCTCCTGACCCAGCCCGTCTCGAGGGCGGCGATCTGGCGGGACAAGGTGCTGGTGCTCGCGGCGGCGCTGCTCACCGCCACGGCCGCGCTGGCGGGCGCCC
>Ga0068860_100002048_pt1 | contig 21246 bp, 16 predicted proteins | sample KBSSwiS32_FD_66597 | JGI IMG/M metagenome (GOLD analysis project Ga0068860, IMG submission 66597) | Switchgrass rhizosphere microbial communities from Kellogg Biological Station, Michigan, USA - KBS Switchgrass S3-2 | ecosystem: Host-associated > Plants > Roots > Rhizosphere > Soil ...
CTGCGGTTGGGGCACACCCTGCGGGCCGCGACGGTGGTCGCGGCGGCCGCGGCGGTCGTCGGCCTCGCGTACGGGCCGCGCCAGGTCGGCAAGCGCACCGAGGCGCTCGACCCCTGGTTCGCGAGCGCGTCCGAGCGGCTTCATCCGGGAAGCGACGGCGATTCTGCGTCCGGCTCGAAAACCGATAACGAGCTGCTTTCCGAGCTCGCCGACATCCGCTCGTTCCGGGTCGAGACCTGGATGCTCCCGGCCTCGTGGGGGAGCGGCCTCGACCGCGACGTGCGCACCGGGCTCACGACCAGCCATGCGGGGATCTTCCTGCCCGACATCAGGAACGCCCTGATCGTCCGGAGGAACGCGCTCGCCGCGGGTAAAGTCCCGCGCCCGGCGCCGAAGCAGAAAGGGGCCGGGGCGGTGGAGTCGACGGGGGAGTTTCTCGACCTCGCGGCGTTCGCCCGCCAGATCGCGACGCAAGAGGCGGAGGTGCGCCGCTACAACGGGTTCACCGGCGGCCGGGCTCTTCCCGGCCGGCGTTCGGCGGACTTTCAGGAGCTTGCGCGCTACGCCCTGGGGGTGACGTTCACCCCGGTCACCTCTTCGGCGAAGACGTCGATTGCGTCTTCGCTCGGCGCGGTGGCGCTGCCGACCGATCAGGCGATTCCGCTGGTCGCGGACCAGGGGCTGATCGGCCGGGGAACCGAGTGGGTGCGCGCGCTGTTCACCAAGATCTTCGAAGCCAGCTGGGTGCGCCTGGGCGCCACGAGCCTGGCGACCGACATCGACAGCTTCGGCCGCACGCAGAGCGCGGGGGAGGCGGCGTTCCGCGAGATGCGCCGCCTGCTCACCGAGATCCAGGGCTTCGAGCAGACCCTGGCGCGCCCCGACCAGCAATGGCTTGCGGGCGCCACCTTCTCTCCCGGCGCGGCGTACGATGCGACGGTCGCGACGCTTTCCCGTTCCGCCTGGCTCGGCCCGACCTTCGGACCCGGCGTCAACGCGCAGGGCAACCGGGATTTCCGCCAGATGCAGAACGATCTGATCGGGATCAAGTCGGTGTTCGTCGGGCCGATCCTCGCCACCGCCGACGGCCGGCCGAAGCTCGCGCTCGCGCCCGAGGCGGCGATGCTCGAACCGGCGATCCAGGGGCTGCTCAACGAGCCGTTCGTGCCGCAGGACCCCTCGCGGATCTGGCGGCCGAACCTGCCGCCGGGCCAACGCCTGACCTGGGACACGCAGCGCCTGTCCGACACCGCCCTCTTGGGCGCCGCTTTCGAATCGTTCCTCGCCAAGGGGCTCCAGGTGTTTCCAAAGTCGCTCCGGCGCACCGCGGCGGAAGCCGCGCGCAACCGGTTGAGCTGGGACGTGTCGGACAACCTCGCCGCTGCGCAGAACTTCACCCCGGCGCCGCCGCCGGCCGGCCAGACGCCGCTCGAGCTGCAGATCCAAGGGGACGTGGCGAACTTCTCGGCGGCGGCCACGTCCCTGGGCCAGATCCTCGGATTCGGCCAGCGGTTGAACCTCAGCTTCGGCGTCCGGCCGCTCGCCGGCCTGATGGGCCAGCAGGGGACGGCGATCCTGCGCGAGATCGAGCGGCTGCTGGTCGCTTCGCGCCTCTACGTGCCGGAACCGGGCAGCTTGGGGCGTGGGTGGGACGGCAAAACGCCACCCTCACCCACCGCGTTCGGAGCCGCCAACAGCTCGGCGCTCACCACCTATCTGGGCAGCCAGCGCAGCCGGGTGAGCCAATTGGCGAACGTCTACGCCCAACCGGTGCTCAACGGACTGCAACCGGCGATCGCGCTCGTGCCGTCGATCGCCCTCGAACCGGTGGTCGGCGAATGGAACGCGATCCTCGCCGCGCTCACCGCGGCGGGCCAACAGACCGCGGGGGGCTCGGTCGCCGATCTCGAAGGCTTCATCTCGGGGCCGATGACGCAAATGGTCGTCGGCAACTGCGCGAGCCTGCTGGCCCCGGATCCTCCCGCGGGGCGCGACTTCTTCCGCCGCCGCCAGCGCGAGCTCATGGCGGCGCTCGGAGACCGCTGCGACGAGTTGGTGGTCCAATCGGCGGAGAGCGGCTACTGCCAGCTGCGCGCCTCGTTCGATCGCGAGCTCGCCCGGCAATACCCGTTTGCCGAGCGCGATCCGCTGGAAAACGGCGCGGAGGCCCAACCCGCGGCGATCGCCCGGTTCTACGCCGTCTACGACGCGCAGCAGCCGCTGATCGTCCAGGCTCCCAAAGGCACGTTCGGTGGTCGGCAAGCGGAGATCGACGCGTTCCTCAAGCAACTGGGCGACGTGCGGACGCTGTTCGCCTCCTATCTCGCGAAGCCCAGCCAGCCGCCGACGTTCGATTGGAATGTCGTGTTTCGCGCCAACCCGACCCGCGAGGTGGAAGGGCGCCAGATTTTCAACTGGGCGATCCGCTCCGGCGATCAGACGATCGCGACCACCAACCCGGGCGAGGGCGCCACCGCGCCGCCCGCGGCGGGCAGCCCGGCAAGCCCGGCGGACACCACGGTCGGCCGTTGGAGCTTCAGCCAACCGGTGTCGGTCGCGTTCACCTGGGCACAGAACTCCCCCTGGCAGCCGGCGGTCCGGGGTCAGGAGCCGCACGCCGCCTCGGACGGCGAGACCGTCACCTACACCTACACGAACGCCTGGGCGCTTCTCTCGCTGCTGCGCGATCAAGCGGGAAGACCCGGCGATTTTCCGGGCCTGACCGATCCCGATCCGCAGACCCTCCGTTTCGAGATGGCGACCGTGCCGGACGAAGCGACCACGCCCCCCTTGTCGAGCAACGTCCGGGTCTTCGTCCGCGTGGCGCTCCAGTCGGCGGACCAGAAGCAGCGTCTGATCCTGCCCGCGGTCTGGCCCGTCGAGGCGCCGAGCTACCTCTGCAAGAAGAGCCCATAGCCGCACGGATTCCGGGAAGTGGCGTAAGGCAAGCCCCGCAGCGACTGGCTGCTGCCGAAGGCGCCCGAAGGAGCGAGGAGGCTTGCCTTACGCCACTTCCCGGAATCCCCGGAGCCCTACGCCGGTTCTGTCGTGCATGACTGAACTTCTTCCCGCCCGTCTTCCTGCTGAAACCGCCGTCGGGCCGGTCGAGCTGACCGTCCGCGACCTCGATCGCTCCCTCGCGTTTTACACCCAACGGATAGGGCTCGAAATGCTGGCCGGAGACGACCCCGGCTCCGTCACCCTTGGCGCCGCCGGATTTCCCCTGCTCTCGCTGGTCGAAAATCCCGCGGCGCGCACCGTCCGCGGCGCCACCGGCCTGTTTCATTTCGCCATCCTGGTACCCACGCGGCGCGATCTGGCGAACGTGCTCGCGCGCTTCGCCGCGACCGGAACGCGGCTCTCGGGGGCGGCCGACCACGGCGTGAGCGAGGCGCTCTACCTCTCCGATCCGGAAAACAACGGGATCGAGATCTACCGCGACCGCCCCAGAGAGGACTGGCCGCGAGAAGGGGGCAAGCTCGCGATGTTCACCGAGGCGCTCGACCTGGACGCGCTGCTCGACGAGGTTGCGGGAGAGCCGCCAAGCCCGGTGCTGCCGGCCGGCACGGTCCTGGGCCACGTCCACCTGCACGTCCGCAACCTCGCCGAGGCGGAACGGTTCTACGTCGAGGTTCTCGGGTTCGAGGAGATGCAGCGCTACGGCCCCTCGGCGCTGTTCGTCTCGACCGGCGGTTATCACCACCGGGTGGGCTTGAACACCTGGCAAGGCGAAGGAGCGCCACCGCCGCCGCCGGACGCCACCGGCCTTGCCCACTTCTTGATCCGCCTGCCCGACCAGCAGTCTCTAGCCCGAGTGGAAGACCGGTTGCGGCAGGCCCGCGTCCCTTTCGAGAGCCTCGACCAGGGGCTCTTCCTGCGCGATCCGTCGAGCAACGGAATCCAGTTCGAGGTTTCCTCCGAGAAAATCTAATACCGGGGTCGCAACCGGTCGTCCTGGGTCCTGAGGCGGTCGAAATCGCCGCCCGAACCCACCGGAACGATCCGGAGAAAGCGAGCCCCCCGTGAAAAAGAAGCTCCAGCTCAACCGCACGACCCTGCGCAACCTGAACCCGACCGAGACCTTGGCAGCGGACGGCGGTCTGACCGTGGGGAGCTGTTTTTGTACGCTCTTCTCCTGCAACGTCAGCTGCGGCGGCACCTGCCAGAACACCTGCTTCGTTCAGGTTTGCGACCCCCAGTACAAGTAAGACGATCCCCCGCCGAAACTCGCCGTGGGTGCCCCGTTGGTTGGCGAATCTAGGGCGCCTGCGGCGTAGCCGTGTTTACATCTCTTTCAAGAGCCATTGCGCGGCTGGCGCGCCTTAGCCATTGGCTCTCAAGCGTCACGCTTTTTCCTCTCTCCGCACCCACGCTTTTAGGGAGACCCGAAAATCCGGCTTTCCGGTGGTGAGGCAGAAAACCTCCTCAGCGGGCTGAGCCAACCGAGAGAGAAGGAGAAAGCGATGTCGAAGAAGAGCCTGTGGATCCTCGCCGGTGTGACCCTTCTGCTTGCGCCCCTGGCCTCGTCGGCGGAAACCGCCTCCGCTCTATTTGTCGATTCGTCCACCTGCAAGGTGAGCTCTCCTGCTTGCGCGCCGGTCGTCGCGAACTCCGACCAAGAGGATTTCCTGGCTCAACTGGGTGTCCCCGAACCGATCCAGCTCCAGGGCGACACCTGGAAAGAGTACCGCTGGTCCTACGATGGCTGTTGCACCGCCCTCGGCAAGACGAAGTACCGCCAGCAGGTACGGACCTGCTCTTGCTGCTATATGACGCCGCCGACCACCCGCTGCACGGCCTGGGCGAGCACCACCACTACGAAGTGCGAGAACACCTGCATGCAGTAAGCGGCCCCGCCGGGCGCTTTCACCCCGCCAGGGGTCGGATCTCCCCGGCAATGCCGGGGAGGTCGAAACCTCCTGGACTATCAAGGCCCACGCGCCGGGCGGTCTTCCGTCCGCCCCGTATTCCTGCTGTGTTCCCACCGAAGTGCCACCCGCCTGTGCCCAAAGAGTCCTTGTGCTCTAAGAGGGCGCCCGGCTCAGGAACTTCTACTTCCTTGGCGCGATCCAAACCGAGAAGCCCATCGTTGTCGCGTTCCCAGGGGTGACCTGAGCGAAGCGACCGAGACGAGTCTCTGGTGGCTAAAGCGCAGGCAAAGGAGGGTGACATGGCTGATCCCTTGAATAGCTTCGAGCCCGACTCTCCGATTGTTCTTCGCTGGAGCATGGCCAAGCGAATTCTCTTCCGCTTCGCGTTTGTCTATCTCGTCCTTTGCACCACCACCTATGCCCTGTACTTCATGCCGCTCCCCGATCTAATCTCCCGGCCCTATTTGGCGTTCTGGGATTCTCTCGTCCCTTGGGTGGGCAGCGCGGTGTTTCATGCGGATGCCAGCGTGCTCCCCAATTCCAGCGGTGACACGACGTACAACTACGTGCAGGTGTTTTGCTTCGTCGTGTTGGCATTGGTGGCGACGGCGATCTGGACGCTCCTTGACCGGAAGCGCCCCCACTACGCACGGCTCCAGGAGGCGCTCCACGTCTACGTTCGCTTCGCGCTGGCCTTCTGGATGTTCGGTTACGGTTCGGTCAAAGTCTTTCCGCTTCAGGGCGGGAGCCTGACGCTCGACCGCCTTCTGCAGCCCATCGGCGACTCCTCCCCGGAGGGTTTTTTCTGGTCCTTCTTGGGGGCTTCCACCGCCTACAAAATCTTTTCCGGCCTGGCCGAAATGCTCGGTGGGTTCCTTCTGGTCTTCCGTCGAACCGCGCTGTTGGGAGCTTTGATCGGCGTCGGTGTGTTCACCCACGTCGTCGTGCTGAATTTTTGCTACGACGTGCCGGTCAAGCTGTTTTCCTCTCACCTCCTCGCGCTGGCCGTCTTCCTCACCCTCCCCGATCTGAGAAGGTTGGCAAACCTGTTCGTTTTCGGTCGCCCGGTAGAGGCCGCTCCGGCTCGGGCGTACGTGGAAAGGAAGTGGCTCCGCTGGGCAAGAGTGGTACTGCCCACGATCTTCGTCCTCGTTTTCGCCGTCGTCCCGTTACTTCAGGCGCGCGAGCGGTGGCAGCGGCTGGGACTAGCACCGAAGCGGCCTCTCCACGGCATCTGGAACGTCGAGGAATTCATTCTCGACGGGCAGGAGAGGCCGCCATCCTTCACGGATGAGACCCGCTGGCAGCGGGTGGTATTCGATCAGCCCCAGACCTTGGCCATCCTCACCAGTCGCTCGCGGGAGCGCTTCCTGCTCGAGCCGAATCCCGGCGGTCTGCGGCTGTCTCTTGCGAAGATCGACGATCCCCGTTGGAGATCCGTGCTCACCTACCGGCGTATCGATCCGAAAACCCTCGCGATCGAAGGGAGTTTCGACGGTCACGCCGTCAAGGCGCAGCTGAGCCGGGTAGATCCTCCTGATTTCCGGCTTGTGGGCAAGGGATTCCACTGGATCCACGAGCACACCAACAGCCGCTGAGCCTTCGCCGAGGATACCTGCCGGCGGCCGGAGGCGTGACGGGAAGGGCGATCAGTCGATCCGCGCAAGCACCCCGGCGACTACGCGGTCGCAGCGCTCGGCGGCGAAGCTGAACGCTCCTTGGGCCACGAGCCCGAGGCGGCGTTCGAGATCATTGCGCAAACGGGCTCGGGCGCGATGGAGGCGGACCTTCACCGCTTCGAGCGAGAGGTCGAGGCTCGCGGCGGTCTCGGCGGTCGAGAGCCCTTCGACCTCGCGCATCAGAAAGACCGCGCGATAGCGCGAGGGCATCGCGCCTACCGCCCGTTCGAGCGCCACGCGCAGCTCGCCGTTCCAGGCGGCCTGCTCGGGATCGGGGTCTGCGGTCTTGGGCTCGTCGACTCCGGACATCTTGGGGTCCTCCGCAGAATGCCGATCCACGCTGGCCAGGCCCACGAAGCGCTGCTCGCGCCGTTTCCGCGCGAACGCCTCGTAGAGCGCGATCTTCGACAGCCAGGTCGTGAGCCGCGCCTCGCCGCGGAACTCCGCGAGATGCTCATAGGCGCGGACCCAGGCGTCTTGGAGGACGTCCTCGGCTTCGAGATCGCTGTCGACGACGCCGCGCGCGACGCGGAACAGGCGCTGGTTGTGCCGCCGCATCAGCAGCTCGAACAGCTCTTTCTCGCCCGCGACGATCCGGCGCGCCAGCGCCTCGTCGGAAAGCTCCGGCGAGATCGAGGCGGCGAGAGCCCTGGGAGCGGCGGGAGCCACGAGAGATAGATCGGGCGCGTTCATCTCCACCTACAGAGTCATGAGCCGGCGAAAGGTTACGAAGAATGTTTCGTCGGCCGGTTTGTAACCGATCGCGGCGCGTCGACTCCGTACGGGGTGGGAGGAATCCACCATGACCACCACCGAAAACGGTCTCGACCTCGCACGCCGGCTGCTCCGCGTCGGCTTCGGCCTGATGGCGTTTCTCGCCGGCCTCGACAAGTTCTTCAACCTGCTCACCCAATGGGACATGTATCTGGCCCCCTGGATGGCCAACCTGCTGCCGGTCTCTTCGGCCACATTCTTCGGCGTGATCGGCGTCATCGAAATGGTCGCGGGCCTGCTCGTGCTCACCAAATGGCCCCAGCTCGGAGCCTACGTCGTTTCCGCTTGGCTGCTCGCGATCGCGCTCCAGCTGGTGACGGGAGGGTTCTACGACATCGCCGTCCGCGACGTCGTCTTGAGCCTCGGCGCGTTCACTCTCGCCAAACTGACTGAATGGCGGGAGGCCGTTCCCGCTGCACGCTGACCTACACCGCGGAGGGCAAATACCTGCTCCGAAAGAGCGCTCACCGCGCTCAAGGCCTCGACCAAGAAAGGCCACCTGTGCGCCGACGCCATGGAAGGAGCCGACCGTCAAATCAGCAATGACGGCCTCAGTAGTGCACCACCAGGGGAAGTCCCGGCCGAAGATCCTTGGTGATCCCCTGCCGTGCCTTATCCAAGGTCACGTCGAGCAGCCACCGGCCGCCGACTTCGAACTTCAACAGGCGATGCCCCCCAAGGTAAGCGGCCGCGGGAGGCAGACTTGTCGCCGCCGGTGCTACGACCCTCATCCCGGTCAGACGCCGGGCGCCGTTCGGGTGCTCGAACATCGCTTTCTTCTCTGGATCCCGCCCAAACGCGGCATACGTTGCCCCCGCGCTTCCGGCATGGGACGAAATGGAGAGCGAAATGGATTTGGGCGTCTCCTTCGGCGTCAGCATCTCCATAAACTTGCCCGACCCCATCCAATCGGCGGAGATCTTCCACGTGGCGAAAGGAAACGTCGCCGGCGTCGCCAGCGTGCGGTCGAACACGATGCCGATCGGGGAGTAGCCCGACTCGCGCCAGATGGATTTCAAGCGAAACTTCTCCGCCCCCGCCTGCGAAGCCGGCGAGATCGGAACCGTCGGGTCCGGATAGATCAGCTCCAAGAAGCCGTTCTGAAACTCGACGGTGATCGAAGACGTCCCCTGACCGTCATGGCGATTGACGTCCGGGGCGATGCGGAAGCCCGCGTCCTCCAGAAGCGCCCGTTCCGTGGCGCCGGTCGGAACGACGATCCAGGCGTGGCTGAGTGCGAGCGGAGGGGGATAGCTCGCGCAGCCGGAAACGGAGGTGACGAGCGCCAGGAGCCACGGTGCAAATCGCAATGATCGCAGGGTGAACATTTTTCGCCTCGGTCGAAGTAGCCCAGGGCACGAATGCTACGGCGTAAACCTTCGAAGTTGGAAGCGAATGGCCGCATCGAGGCCCGGGAAAGGCGCATCCGGCGGGAAGCGGACTGAGCTAGCAATTTCAGGCTCTCCGCTGTAATCTGGCGAAAGAAGATAGCGTATTTCCGTTGCCCCGCTGGAAGGTGCGTGGGTCCCATGGAGAGGTTCCTGGTGATCTCTAACAGCGCTCCCGAGCCCTCGCTCGGGAGCGTCGGACAAACCGAAACCTAGAGGAGATCGAAGATGAAGAAGCTGTTTGGTATCGGCACCGTGATGATGTTCGCGGCCGTGGCGACCAGCAATGCGGTTGGTGGTGGATGGTCGTGCAACACTACGTGCAGAGACTCACATGGATTTGAGTACGTCCAGGTGTCCAGCGGAAGCGGGCCCGATCAGGCCTACCAGAACCTGTCCTGCCAGGAAGGCGACACAGTCTCCGGCGATATCAACTGCTGGCAAGAACTCGCGAACTGATCGATCGCTCGGCGCAACATACGACGGCCGCGCGGAGGGTCACCGCTGCGCGGTCGTCATCGGGCCTACATGGAGCCCCGAACGTTGCCCTACACCGGACGGCGCGCAGACGGTAAGGCCGGATCGAGCCGCACAACCTACAGGTATCACTAGAGGTCGCGGCGACTGATTCTTTGCAACCCAAATCGAAGGCCTTAGACCTATGTCGGTCAGTTTCGGGACCCAAATCTGGATCCTCCAGACCCAGGTCCGGATGTCCCGGACCCCGGTCTGAGCTCTCGGGACCCAGGTCCGGACGACTCGGACACAGTCGGAACTCTCGGCACCCAGGTCCGTGCGAGTCGGACCCAGGTCTGGACCCTCGGGACCCAGGTCCGAACGACCCAGACCTAGGTCTGGACTCTCGGGAGATAGATCCGGAACGCTTGGCCCCAGTCTGAACTCTCGGGACCCAGGTCCGAGCGACTCGGACCCAGGTCTGGACCTTCGGGAACCAGGTCCCAACAACTCGGACCCAGGTCCGGACGACCCGGTCCCAGGTCTGAACCATTGGAACCTAGATCCAGATGACCTAGACCTAGGTCTGGACCGTCGGGACCCAGGTCCGGATGACTCGGACCTGGGTCTGAACCCTTGGGAGCCAGGTCCGAACGACCGAGACCGGGGTCAAGCGCGCCAATTTTGACACGAACCTCGTGTCAGCCTAGAGTCGAAGAATGAAGAACGTGACGGTCACTCTAGCGGAAGAAGTGGCTCACTGGGTGCGGATTCGCGCCGCGAAAGAGAACCAGAGTGTCTCTCGATTCCTTGGAGACATTCTTCGGCAGCAGATGATCGACGAGAAGGGATACGAGGAGGCCATGGATCGATTCTTCTCTCGGAAACCCTTGCAAATCAGCGATTCAGGTGCCTATCCCAGCCGCGAGAGTCTCTATGACAGCCCTGGTCTTCGTTGACACGAACGTCCTTCTCTACCGCCACGACATAGCAAGACCCAACCTCCGGATTCTCTTCGATTAGAGAGAAGGCGCTCCCCGGTTCATCCAGGAAGCGATCTGCCAGCCCTGCCGCCCGCTCGTCGTACCAAGCGCCCGCGTCAGCAAGCTCCAAGCTGGCGGCATTGTGGAGGTCAAGCACGCCGCGCGGCGAGGCGGGCGCGCGCCCGTGAAAGCGCCTCGGCTGCGGTCACCGTACGAGCAGTCCCATCATTCAGCCGCGCAATTCGCCGCGCGATCTCGCCAGCCCAAGCTTCAGGGGCATGAACATTCGGCAGGCCAGAGAGGCTCTCCGACAGGCGAAGAGCGACCCGCGCACATACTTCCTCCGGCAGCTTGAGTGCTTCTTCGAGGAGGGTATCGGACGCTTGCATGGCAGCGATGATACAACGAGACAAACTGAGCTAGTTAGTTAGATACGCTCACTCCGGTGCGGGTATATTGACGGTCTCTTCGCTCTTGAGGAGGGTGACTTTAATATGCGAGCCTTCTCTCTTGCTCAGTGGATCCCGGGACCAGCACTCATAAACACCGATCCAAAGGGTTGCCCTAGCCTGCGCACTCGGTTCGATGACTTTTGGATTGGAAGGACTATAGTGAGGTGTGCACAAGACTTCAAGCCCTTGCACCTGCCTTCCAGAGGCATCTACAGTCCGAAAAACGGCTTCAACCATTAGTCCATCCGAGTTCACCGCCGTTCTCAGCGGACTAGTTCGGAGCTCGGAAGCAGCCTTCTGAAGTGGGACCTCGGAATAGTGACCGATCACGCGAATTGCCCAGTCTCGCAGTCCGGAAGCCTGTGGTGTATCCGGATTGCCAGGATCCACCCTGAGAATGCCGACTGCTAGCTCGACCATCTTGACTCCTACGTCCTTCTCCTTGAGCGCGCTATTCAAAGCTAGACCAATGATACCGAGCACTATAGGAACTAAGACCTTGGATACCACGTCTGCCACAGCGCCGAGCTTCTTCCACCCAGGGTGGAGATCTCCCTTGGTCTCCCGAGACGCTGCGTCCGTCTGTTCTGTGGCAGTCATGACCGGTCGCTCTTTCGACGGATTCATGGGTCGCCTAGCTCCACGCTGCGTAGACTTATTCCGTCAGCTTATCTCGATCACTCCCGGAATCGACTCGCCCTACTAGCTCAGTTGAGCCGCCTGATGTCACATCCCTACTACACCCACGACAAGCAAGAAGTGTCATCAGGGCTCTGGGCATGCCCGAAGAGGCGCGGGACCGGATTTCGGCACGCAGCCCAAACATCAGGGTCCTTCCCAATGCCTACCGGCCGAGCCTCGGTAAGGGGAGAAGTCAAGAACGCCGCGCAGCGAGGCGGGTGCGAGCCCGTGAAAGCGTCTCGGCAGCGGCTACCGTGCGACCGGTCCCATCATTCACTCGGCGACCGCTACAACCCCTTCCCACCCGCCCGCACCACCCCCGCATAAAATCGCCCACTAGCTTTCACCGTCCGCTCCAACGTCGCGAAATCGACATGCACGATCCCGAACCGCTTGGCGTAGCCCAGGCTCCACTCCAGATTGTCGAACAGCGACCAGGCGAAGTACCCCCGCACGTCCACTCCTGCGTCAATCGCTTTCCCCACCGCCCGCAGATGCTCCCGCAGGTACTCGACCCGTAGGGGATCGTCCACCTTTCCACCCTCCGCCGTCGGCGGATCGTAGAACGCCGCGCCGTTTTCGGTGACGTAGAGGGGGATGGGGCCGTAGCGCCCGGCCAGCCAGTGGAGAGTCTCCGTTAACCCTTGCGGGTAGACCTCCCAGTGGGTCTCGGTGTAGGTGGATCTCGGTTGGTGGACTTTGATCGCTCCGGTGGGCCAGGCGGCGGGGCAGGTTTGAACGACCGCTCTTGTGTAGTAGTTGAGGCCGAGCCAGTCGAAGGGGATGGGGATTCGGTCGAGGTCGGCTTCGGGGAAGTGGGGCCAGGCCTGGCCGTAGATCTCGGCGAGCTCTTCCGGGTAGCGGCCGAAGAAGAGGGGGTCCAGGTAGTGGCGGTTCATGGCGGCGTCGGCTCTCGCGGTGGCCGCGAGGTCTTCGGGGGAGTCGGAGGCCGGGTGTTTGGGTTCTATATTGACCACGATGCCGATTTTTCCCGGGCCGTGGGTTCGGAAGGCTTCGACGGCTGTCGCGTGGGCGAGCAGGAGGTGATGGGCAACCCGCGGGGCTTCGAACAGGTTGCTGTGCCCGGGGGCGAGGGTGCCTTGCAGGTAGCCGCCTTCGGCGATCACCCAGGGTTCGTTGAGCGTCGCCCACATTTCGACCTGGTCGCCGAGGGCTTTGAAGCAGACTTCGGCGTAGTCTCCGAACCAGGCGGCGGAGTCGCGGTTGAGCCAGCCTCCCCTGTCGTCGAGCACCGCGGGGAGGTCCCAGTGATAGAGCGTGGCGGAGGGGGCGATGCCGGCTTCGCGGAGCGCTTCGATCAGGCGGCGGTAGAAGTCGAGCCCTTTCTGGTTCACCGAGCCGGTGCCTTCGGGCAGGATGCGCGACCAGGAGATCGAGAAGCGGTAGGCGTTGAGACCCAGGTCGCGCATCAGGGCCACGTCTTCTTTCCAGCGGTGGTAGTGATCGCAGGCGATGTCCCCGGTGTCGCCGTTCGCCATTCGGCCCGGGGTATGGGCGAAACGGTGCCAGATGCTCGGGCCCGCGCCGTCGGCGAGCGGCGAGCCTTCGATTTGGTAGGCGGCGGTCGCCGCACCCCATAAGAAGTCCTGCGGAAACCTGTCGGGCACTATGCCTCCTTGACGCGGCGGATTCAATGGCGTTACATTGCCGTCAACTGTAACCGGTTACACGTCGCGCTGTAAACGCTTACCCCAAGCATTTTGACGCGCAGTTGATTCTCGGGAGGTTCCGTCTTGGACCCGAAGAGCAACCCCAGCATCTCGATTCGAGAAGTGGCGGCGGCGGCGCGTGTGTCCGTCGCGACCATCTCTCGGGTCTTGAACGGCAAGGGACCGATCCACCCCGACACCCGCCAGCGGGTGCTCGAAGTGGTCGCCGACCTGGGGTACGTGCCGCACAGCGGCGCCCGATCTTTGAGCACCCGGCGGACCTCGAGCGTCGGCGTGATTTTGCCGGACGTCTACGGCGAGTTCTTCTCCGAGCTGATCCGCGGCATCGACCAAGAGGCGAAGCGGGCGGGGTACCACCTGCTCGTCTCCGGCTCGCACAGCGATCCCGCCGAGGTCGACGCTCTCGTGCGCGCGCTCCACGGCCGGGTCGACGGACTGATCGTCATGGCTTCGATGAGGAACGCCGGGACGATCCGCATTCCGCCGGGCGTCCCCGCCGTGTTCCTGGGCGATCCGCCCGCGCGGGGAAGCCACCCGTCGATGCGGATCGACAACGAAGGCGGCGCTCGGGCGGTCGCCGAGCATCTGCTCGACCTCGGGCATCGCCGCATCGCGGTCATCTCGGGTCCCGCGGAGAACTCCGATGCCGAGGCGCGGCTGCTGGGATTTCGCGCGGCTCTGTCCGCACGCGGAGTCGAGCTGGAACCGGAGCTGCTCGTGGTGGGGGACTTTCGCGAGGAGTCGGGGCGCTCGGCGGCGCTGGCGCTCGCCGGGCTTCCGGCCCGGCCGACCGCGATCTTCGCGGCGAACGACGCGATGGCGATCGGCTGCCTGTCCGCCTTGCGGGAGCTGGGTCTCTCGGTACCCGAGGACGTGGCGCTCGCCGGGTTCGACGACGTGCCGATCTCGCGCTACCTGTCGCCGCCGCTCACCTCCGTCCGGGTGGCGATCGCCGAGCTGGGCGAGCGGGCGATGACGCGACTGCTTGGCGGTTTGGAGGAACGCGGCGCGGAGCCGCTCGAAGAAACGATCCCGGCCGCGCTCGTCGTGCGCGCTTCGACGGCCGGGCGGCAAGGATAGAAGGCATGTGCAGGAGCTTCAGGGAGAGAAACCGGAAGGAACTGAGGAGGATGAGACGATGAGAGCAACAACCAGAGGGCGGGTCTGGGCCGTGTTCGTGGTCGCGGCGCTGCTCGCGGTGGGCGCGCGCGCCCAGGACACCAACGCTTCGATTCGCGGCACCGTGCTCGATTCGAGCGGGCCGCTTGCCGGAGCCACGGTCGCGGCCGTGGACTCCGAAAGCGGGTTCCACTACGAGACGACGGCGGGGCCGGACGGGAGCTTCGCGCTCCAGGGTTTGAGGCCCGGCAAGTATGAGATCAAAGTGGCGTCGGATGCCTACGCCGAGCAGTCCAAGAGCGTCCAGGTGCTTTTGGGCCAGGACGTGGTGGTCGATTTCGTCCTCTCGCCGAGCGAGGTGATCGCCGACGAGGTCACGGTGGTCGGCGACTCCGTCCAGCTGCTGGTCGAAACGCGAACCTCCGAGCTCGCGACCAGCATCACCCCCGAGCAGATCGAAAAGCTGCCGCAGGGGAGCCGCAACTTCCTCAATTTCGCGGCGCTCGCACCGGGCGTGCGGGTGACCGAAAACCAGGACGACGCGGGACAGAAATTTCGCAGCGGCGGCGCCGATTCGCGCCAGGTCAACGTCTTCATCGACGGCCTGTCGTACAAGAACGACGTGCTTTCGGGCGGCGCGTTCGCCCAGGATTCGAGCCGCGGCAACCCGTTCCCGCAGAACGCGGTGCAGGAGTTCCGCGTCATCACCCAGAACTACAAGGCCGAGTACGAGAAGGCCGCCGCGGCGGTGATCTCGGCGGTCACGAAGTCGGGCGGCAACGACTTCCACGGCGAGCTGTTCTACTTCGATCAGGACAAGGATCTGGTGACGCAGGACGATTTCGCCAAGGCGCGCGGCGAGAAGAAAGCCGACTACAAGCGCGAGCAGGGGGGCCTCTCGATCGGCGGACCGATCATCAAGGACAGGCTCCACTTCTTCGTCTCGGCCGAAACCAACGATCAGGACCGGAACGCGACCGTCTTCCGCGGCCCGGATTTCAACCGCGCTCCGGCCAACGTGCAGACTTTCCTGGGCACGCAGCAGACCGGCGTGCTGACGGCGCCTTTCGAATCGCGGCTCTATTTCGGCAAGCTCTCCTGGCAGCCGACCGCCGGGCAGACGGTCGACTTCTCCGGCAACGTGCGCGACGAAACGGAGACCCGCGGCTTCGGCGGGCAGCGCACGATCGACGGGGCCGAGAGCTTTCAGGTCAACACCGACGCGTTCGTCGTCAAGCACCAGGCGATCCTCGGCAACGCGTTGAACGAGGCGGCGTTCTCCTACCAGAAGCTGCAATGGGAGCCGACCGCGCTCCATCCGAGCACGCCGCACCTGAACTACATCGGCATCCTCGATGTCGGCGGCAAAGATGCGACGCAGAACTTCCTGCAGAAAAAGCTCGCCTTGCGGGACGACTTCTCGCTGCCCACGACCTGGCACGGCGATCACCTGCTGAAGACCGGCGTCTCGTTGAACCACCAGAACTACGAGGTGGACAAGAAGCTGTTCGACAATCCGCTGTTCGAGTTCCGTAGCGACGAGCAGTGGCAGTTCCCGTTCCAGGCGCGGCTCGGGTTCGGCGATCCGGGGCTCAAGTTCGACAACAACCAGTTCGGCCTCTACCTTCAGGACGACTGGCGGGTGCGGCCGAACCTGACGTTGAACCTCGGGGTCCGCTGGGATTACGAGTCGAACATGTTGAACAACGATTACAAGACGCCCGACTCGGTGGTCAACGCGCTGAACAACGCCTGTCGCACCTATGGCCAGCCGGTCGGAGGCAAGACGACCTGGTGCCTCCGCGACTTCCTCGATTTCGATCGCTACACGACCGACGGCAACGACCGGAAGCCCTACTACGGCGCGATCCAGCCGCGGCTCGGTTTCGCTTGGGACGTGCGCGGCGACGCCAAGACCGTGGTGTTCGGCGGCTGGGGCAAGTACATCGACCGCGTGGTATTGAACGACATCTTCGACGAGGAATACCGCCAGCAGTGGAGCATCTATAGCTTCTGCTTCTCGGCCGACGGCCGCCCGACCCCCAATTGCAGCGTGCCGGCGATCAAATGGCGCCCCGAGTTCCAGAGCGCCGCGGGGCTGCGCGCCCTGATCGCGAGCGGCCAGGCGCCCGGTCCGGAGGTCTGGTTGGTGGCGAACGATTTGAAACCGCCCCGCTCCAACCAGTGGAACCTTGGGCTTCGCCAACAGTTGGGCCAGTGGCTCGCTTCGGTGAGCTACGCCGGGGTCCGCGGCTACAACGGGCTGTCCTACTTCTTTGGCGACCTGCCGCCCGGCACGACGTTCAACGACCGCTTCGGCGGCAACGTCAACATCCCCGGTTACGCGCGGGTGTTCATCACCTCGTCCGCCCGGAAAACCTGGTACGACGGCGTGTTCCTGACTCTCGACAAGCCGTATACCGCCGGCTCGAAGTGGGCTCTGAACATCGCCTACACCTACGCCAAGGCGTATCAGAACGGCACCGACAACCCGGGCGAAGGAATCGCGTTCGGCGCGTTCGATTACCTCTCGTCGGCCAACTACTACAAGTTCCCGGGCACCAACGACGAGCGCCACCGCCTGGTGGTCTCGAGCACCATCGCCCTGCCCTGGAGCTTCCGTGCGTCCACCTTGATCACGCTCGGCTCGGGCGTGCCGTTCACCGTGTTCGACGACTCGCACGACCCGTTCACCGTTCGCTGGAACGAGGGACGGCCGGCGAAGGACGACTTCCTGATCCCGAACGCGTTCGCCTATCGCAGCGTCGACCTGCGCCTGGAATGGGACGCGCCGGAGATCGCCCACCGGGTGAAGGTCACCCTGGTCGGCGAGGGCTTCAACGTCTTCAACTTCGACAACAACAAGGACTTCGAGAACTTCAAGCCGCGGCTGCCGAACACCAACGCTCGTTTCGGCCAGCCCAACGGCCAGTTCAACACCCGCCGCTTCCAGATCGGCGCGCGGATTGGGTTCTAGGGTGAGAAGCTAGCCGTATGAAGATCGACGAGAGCACGCCCCGCGCGCGGTTTTTCCTCCCAGCGCGCCAAGGCGCCGGGGCGGCTCTCGTCGCGCTGTACTTCCTTCTCCTTCCTGTCCTCCTCAGCGGTTGCGGGGGGGCGCCCGCGGGCGTCGCCCCGCCGGTTCTTGCCCCTCCCGCGGTCCCAGCCGCCAGCGACGAGGCGTTTCTCGACGACGTCTCCCACCGCACCTTCCTTTACTTTTGGGATCTGGCCGATCCGACGACCGGCTTGATCCCCGACCGTTGGCCGACCCGCTCGTTCGCTTCGGTGGCGGCGACCGGGTTCGGTCTCACCGCCTACCCGATCGGCGCCGAGCGCGGTTGGATTACGCGCGAGGCGGCGCGCGAGCGGACGCTTCACACCCTGCGCTTTCTCGCCGCGGCGCCCGAAGGGGATGCCGCGGTTGGGATGACCGCGTACCACGGTTTCTTCTACCACTTCCTCGATCCCTCGACCGGCCGCCGCTTCGAAAAGGTCGAGCTGTCGACGGTCGATACGGCGCTGCTGCTCGCCGGGGTGATGTTCACGGCTGAGTATTTCGACGGCTCCGACCCCAAAGAGCAGGAGATCCGCCGGCTCGCCGAACGGCTCTACGACCGCGCCGATTGGACCTGGGCTCAGCCGCGACCACCGTCGATCGTCCTCGGCTGGCACCCCGAGAGCGGCTTCATCCACTCCGATTGGCGCGGCTACAACGAGGCGATGATCGTCTACCTGCTGGCGCTCGGCTCGACTACCCACCCGGTGGGCGAGGACGCCTGGGGCGAGTGGACCAGCCGCTACAAGACAGACGAGTTCGAGGGCCAACGCTATCTCCAGTTCGCGCCGCTGTTCGGCCATCACTACAGCCACGTCTGGATCGATTTTCGCGGCATCGGAGATCCGACGATCCAAAAGATCGGCCTCGATTATTTCGAGAACTCGCGTCGCGCCACGCTCGCGCAGCGGGCCTGGGCGATCCGCAACCCGCGCGGCTGGAAAGGCCTTTCGGCCGACGTCTGGGGGGTCTCCGCCTGCGACGGTCCGGCGGACGTGGAGCTTCCCTATGGGAACGAGACCCGCCGCTTCTGGACCTACGCCGGCCGTGGGGTGGGAGCAGACTTCGTGCTCGACGACGGCACGATCGCGCCGACCGCGGCGGGCGGCTCCGTGCCGTTCGCGCCCGAGGTGGCGATCCCCGCGTTGCGGGCGATGGCCGGCCGCTACGGCGAGCCGCTCTACGGCCGCTACGGCTTCGTCGACGCGTTCAACCCTTCGTGGAATTACCCGGCTGAGATCGCGAAGCTCCATCACGGCCGCTTCGTGCGGGGCCTCGGCTGGTTCGACACCGATTGGCTGGGGATCGACCAGGGGCCGATCCTCGCGATGATCGAAAACCACCGCACGGGGCTGGTCTGGAAAACGATGCGCAAAAACCCCCATCTGCGCCGCGGCCTGATGCGCGCGGGCTTTACCGGCGGATGGCTCGACGAGGCGCCGTGAGCCGGTCGTGCCGTGCCAGGTTCGTTCTCGCTCTACTGGCGGCGACGTGTATCTCCGCCTGCAAGAGGAACGACGACGGGCGCACGACGGTACGTTTCTGGGCGTTCGGCCGCGAGGGGGAAGAGGTGCGCGCGCTGGTGCCCGAATTCGAGCGCCGGAATCCCGATCTGCACGTCGAGGTCGAGCAGGTCCCCTGGATCGCCGCCCACGAGAAGATTCTGACCGCTTACGTCGGCGATGCGCTACCCGACGCGGCGCAGATGGGCAACACCTGGATTCCGGAGATGGCGGCGCTTTCGGCCTTGGCACCGCTCAAGGCCCGCATCGCACGCTCGAAAAGTTTCGACCGGGGCGACTCCTTCGCGGGCGTCTGGGATTCGAACGAAGTCGGCGGCGAGCTCTGGGGCGCGCCCTGGTACGTCGACACGCGGGTGATCTATTACCGCACCGATCTGATCGAGGAAGCGCATGCCCCCTGGCCGCCGAAGAGCTGGGACGAGTGGCGCACCGCGATGGAAAGAGTGCGGGCGCTGTCCCCCGATCATTTCGCGATCCTGCTGCCGATCGACGAATGGGCGCAGGTGATGACGCTGGGGCTGCAACGAGGCGCGCCTCTGTTGAAGGATGGCGGCCGGCGCGGCCATTTTGACGAGCCGCAATTCCGCGCGGCGCTCGCGTTCTATACCGGGTTGTTTCGCGACGGGCTTGCCCCGCCGCTCGACCAATCGGGCGTGGCGAACCTCTTCCAACAGTTCGCGGAAGGATATTTCGCGATGTTCATCTCGGGGCCGTGGAACCTGACCGAGATGGAGCGCCGCCTGCCGCCCGAGATGCAGACCCGCTGGGCGACCGCGCCAATGCCGCCGCCGGAGGCCGGGGGGGAGTATCCCGGCACGTCGCTCGCGGGGGGCGCGAGCCTGGTGGTCTTTCGCGGCGCGCAGCAACCCGAGGGCGCCTGGCGGTGGATCGAATACCTTTCCGAGCCGGCCCAACAGGCGGAGTTCTTCCGCCGCGCGGGAGACCTTCCCTCGCGGCGCTCGGCCTGGAAGGTGACCGGCTTGGCGGACGACCCGCGCGCCGCGGCGTTTCTCACCCAGCTGGCCCAAGTCTCACCGGCGCCCAAGGTGCCCGAATGGGAACAGATCGGCGCCCGGCTGGCCGTGGCGACCGAGCAGGTGGTGCGCGGTGCGCGCACTGCGGATTCGGCGCTCGCGGCGCTCGATGCCGACGCCGATCGGATCTTGGAGAAGCGGCGCTTTCTCCTTGACCGCGCGGCGAGGCTGCGGGCGACGGAGAGACATCGATGAGCGCTCCCCGCACGGTTGGCGGTTCAAGCGCCGAGGCCCGGGCCGCCTGGTGGCTGCTCTCGCCCGCGCTCCTCGCGATCGGCCTGTTCTTCGCCGTGCCGCTCGTCGCCGCGCTGTTTCTTTCGCTCACCGATTTCGATCTCTACGGCATCGCCGATCTGGGCACGGTCCGCTTCGTCGGCCTCGGCAACTACACCGACCTGCTCGCCGATCCGCGCTTCTGGCGGGCGGTGAAGAACACTTTGGTCTTCGCGATCCTCGGCGGGCCCTTGACGATCGTCGCGGCGCTGTTCGGCGCGGTGCTGGTCGATTCGAAGCTCGCGCGTTGGAAGGGTTTTTTCCGCACCGTCTACTACGCTCCCGTGGTCACCACGCTGGTGGCCGCGGCGGTCGTCTGGCGCGCGTTTCTCCACCCGACGTTCGGCCCGGTCAACCGGATCTTGAGCGCCGTCGGAATACCCGGCGTCGATTGGCTCGGCAACCCGCGCTGGGCGACGCTCGCGATCGTTTCGCTCTCGGTCTGGCGGACGTTCGGCTATTGCCTGGTGATCTTCGTCGCCGGCCTGCAGAGCATTCCGACCTCGCTCTACGAAGCGGCGCGCCTCGAAGGGGCGGGCACCTGGCGGTTGACGATGGACATCACGCTCCCGCTGCTCAAACCCACGACGTTCTTCGTCGCGGTGATCACCAGCGTCGGCCTGTTCCAGATTTTCGCCGAGCCGTACGTGATCACCCGCGGCGGGCCGCTTGAAGCGACCACCTCGCTCGCGCTGATGATGTATGAACAGGGCTTCCGCTGGTGGAGCCTCGGACGCGCGGCGGCGATCGCGTTCCTGCTCTTCGTTCTGATTCTCGCCGCATCGGCCATCCAGCTCGCGATCCGCCGCCTGCGCCCGGAGGAGGGCTGAGCGCGATGCCCGGTCCGCCTTCGGCTATCGCGGTCGACGCGGCAGGTCCGCCTCGGCGGACCGCCCCGAGACAGCGAGCGCGGCTTGCCGCGCTTGCTGTCAACGGCCTGCTGATCTTCGGCGCCGTCTTCACCCTTCTGCCCCTGCTCTGGATGATCTCGGCGTCCCTCATGCCCGCGGGCGAGGCGCTTGCCTTGCCGCTGCGTTGGCTGCCGAGCCGGCCGACGCTCGAACATTACGCGGCGCTCTTCCAACGCCTTCACCTGGGGCGGGCGTTCTTGAACAGCCTGTTCCTCTCGCTCGCGATCACCGCGGTCTCGCTATTTTGTAACGCCGCCGCCGGGTATGCGTTCGCGAAGCTTCGTTTCAAGGGGCGCGACCGCCTGTTCGCCCTCCTCCTGGCAACGCTTGTCGTGCCGCCCCAAGTGGGCGTG
>Ga0068860_100002051_pt1 | contig 21236 bp, 17 predicted proteins | sample KBSSwiS32_FD_66597 | JGI IMG/M metagenome (GOLD analysis project Ga0068860, IMG submission 66597) | Switchgrass rhizosphere microbial communities from Kellogg Biological Station, Michigan, USA - KBS Switchgrass S3-2 | ecosystem: Host-associated > Plants > Roots > Rhizosphere > Soil ...
AGGGGCAGCTCGCGGCCGTCGTCCATCGTGATCTTCTCGCGCGTCTGGGCGCAGGAACGGGTGACGAACTTCCAGCCGTTGGAGAGGTCGACGAAGCAGACTTCGCGGTACTCGGGGTGAATGCCTTGTTTCATGGGGAGCCTTTGCTTGTGCCGGCAGCCACACCTCGCGGGAACCTTTCCCGCGGTGCACTTTCCGAAGAACCCAGGATTCTAACTCAGCCTCCGCGGCGCATCATGTCGAAGAAATCGAGGTTGTTCTTGGTGGCCTTCATCTTCTCGAGGATGAATTCCATCGCCTCGATCTCGTCCATCGAGTAGAGGAGCTTGCGCAGGATCCAGCTCTTCTGCAGGATTTCCGGCTTGAGCAGCAGCTCCTCGCGCCGGGTGCCGCTCTTGTTGAGCAGGATCGACGGGTAGACGCGCTTCTCGGACATCCGCCGGTCGAGGTGGATCTCGCAGTTGCCGGTGCCCTTGAACTCCTCGTAGATCACCTCGTCCATTCGGCTGCCGGTCTCGACCAGGGCGGTGCCGATGATGGTGAGCGAGCCGCCTTCCTCGATGTTGCGGGCGGCGCCGAAGAAGCGCTTGGGCCGCTGCAGGGCATTGGCGTCGACGCCGCCGGTCAGCACCTTGCCCGATGACGGCAGCACGTTGTTGTAGGCGCGGGCGAGGCGGGTGATGGAGTCGAGCAGGATCACCACGTCCTTCTTCATCTCGACCAGGCGCTTGGCCCGCTCGATCACCATCTCGGCGACCTGCACGTGGCGGGCGGCCGGCTCGTCGAAGGTCGAGCTGATGACCTCGCCCCGCACCGTGCGCTGCATTTCGGTCACTTCCTCGGGCCGCTCGTCGACCAGGAGGACGATGAGGTAGACCTCGGGATAGTTGGCGATCAGGGCGTGCGCCAGGTTCTGCATCATCACCGTCTTGCCGCTCTTCGGCGCCGAGACGAGCAGGGCGCGCTGGCCTTTGCCGATGGGGGCGATCAGGTCGACGATGCGGCTGGTGATGTTCTCGTCCGACTTGACGTCGCGCTCGAGCTTGAACTGCTCCTTGGGGAAGAGCGGCGTCAGGTTCTCGAACATGATCTTGTGTTTGCTCTCCTCGGGCGAGAGGTCGTTGATCTTGTCGACCTTCACCAGCGCGAAGTAGCGCTCGCCGTCCTTGGGCACCCGGACCTCGCCCTCGACCATGTCGCCGGTGTGCAGGTTGAAGCGGCGCACCTGGCTCGGCGAGAGGTAGATGTCGTCGGTCGACGCCATGTAGCTCGCCTCGGGCGAGCGCAGGAAGCCGAAGCCGTCGGGCAGGACCTCGAGGACGCCGTCGCCGAAGACCTGCTCGCCGTTCTTGGCGCGCTTCTTCATGATCGCGAACATCAGCTCCTGCTTGCGCATGCGGGCGACGTTCTCGATCTCCAGCGCCTCGCCCATCTTGATGAGCTCGGAGACGTGGATGGCTTTCAGTTCGGAGAGGTGCATGGGCGGGGCGCCGTCGGCGCAGGAATGCTCAAGGGGGTGGGCCCGGCGGCGTGTGCCCGGGCAGGCTGCGTCGCGCGCAGCGCGGGACGTCAAACAACGGAGATCGGGAGGTGAAGCGGTGTCCGCTTCGCCGGGTACCCGAAAGCTGGCGGTCAGGCGATCGGGTGGATCGCCGGCCAGGCGCCGGGAGGTGTCTCGTGCCGGAGCCCGCTGCCTTCGGCGCGCGGACCCCTTCGTTGGACCGAGATTATAGGTGAGAGTCGATGAATGCGGTCAATTGCGCCTTGGAGAGGGCGCCGACCTTGGTCGCGGCGAGCTGGCCGTCCTTGAACAGCATCAGCGTCGGGATGCCGCGGATGCCGTACTTGGCCGGCACGTCGCGGTTCTCGTCGACGTTCATCTTGGCGACGCGCAGCTTGCCGTCGTAGTCCTTCGAAACCTCGTCGAGGATCGGCGCGATCATCTTGCACGGACCGCACCACTCCGCCCAGTAGTCGACCAGGACCGGCGTTCCGGCCTCGATGACGTCGGCGTTGAACGATGCGTCGGAGGTGTGGGTGATCAACTCACTGCTCATGTCGGGATCCTCGTGCCTGTGGCGGAGAGGTGGGGCCGGGAACGCCGAGGGCAAGAGTGCGTCGGCAGGCACAATCATTCTGACATACCGGCCCTCGCGCCGACGCTGCCCGTCCCCATCTGTTCCCTATGAAGACGATAGCCCGCGTGACGCACGGCGGCGCGCACGACGCGCCCGTCTCGCGAGCCGACCGCCTGGGTCAGGACCGATGGGATGCCATCGCTGCCGACTGCGCCGATTGGGCCCGACAGGCGTCGGTCGCGTGGCGCGACGCCGTGGTGCTGGTGCCGTTCGTCGAGCTGCTCGCGCCGGCCCGGCGCGCCTTCGCGCGACTCGGCACGTGGATGCCGCGAATCGAGACGACGCGCACTCTCGCCGCGACCCTCGGGCCGCCGACCGCGGCCGACGGCGAGAGCGGTTTCGACGCCGCACTCGACACCGTCGTCGCGACCCAGTTGCTGGGGCGCGAGCGCTGGGGCGAGGAATGGATGCGTCGCGATCGGCGTGGCTTCGAGCACGCGGCCGGACGCGTCGCGGCGACGGCGCGCGAGCTGGCCCGCGCCGCGTCGTCGCGGGCCCCCGCCTCGCGAGCGGCGTGGTGGCAAGCCGCGCGGCAGGCTCTCGACGGTGGCGTCGGCGGACCGGCTGGTCTCGAGAAGCAGCTCGCCCGGATCGCCGTCGAATGGGCCGCGAACGCGCCCGAGGCGTCGTCGACGGATCGCCTGTTCGAGCTCCGGCCTTCGGCGTGGATCGCGATCCAGGCGGGCGGCGCCGATCGGCTCGCCCTCGCCCTGCTCGCCAACGACGACGCTCCGGCGCTGGTCGTCGAGACCGACGTGCCGCTCGACCGGCCGTTCGCGGCGATCGCGCGCGAGCTCGCCGCCGAAGCGCCGGCGCATGCGCTCTGCGACGGCTTCGAGGACGAGGCCTGGGCCGCGGCCGCGCAGGTGCTCGACCACCTCGGTCGCGGCGAGCGGCCGGTCGCGCTCGTCGCGCTCGACCGCGTTCTCGTCCGCCGCGTGCGCGCGCTGCTCGAGCGTTCCGGCGTGCGCATCGCCGACGAGACCGGCTGGAAGATGTCGACGACGCGCGCGGGCGCGAGCGTGATGTCGCTGCTGCAGGCGGCGCGTCCCGTCGCCAGCGCCGACGAATACCTCGACTGGCTAAAGTCCTTGCCGCCGGCGGCGACGCCCGAGGCCGGCTCGCTCGCCGCGCTCGAAGCGACCTGCCGGCGCCGTCGCGTCTCGCGCCGTGACGCGGTCGCGTCCGATGCATTGCCGGCAGGCGCGGCGCGCCTCCACGCGGAAGCGACGGCCACGCTCGACGGGGTCGCGGCGACGTCGCGACGCCCTCTGCCGGACTGGCTCGAGGTCGTGCACGGCGCGCTCGAGCGCTGGGGCGTGCTCGTCCAGCTCCGTGACGACGACGCCGGCCGCCAGGCGCTCGCCGCGCTCGGCATCGACCCGCCGCTCGCGGCCGCGCGCCGCGCGTCGCTCAGCGAAGGCGTCGCGCCGCTCACGCTGGCCGAGTTCACGCGCTGGGCAGATGACGTGCTCGAGCGCGTCGCCTACCGCCCGCCGATCGCCGCGGCGGCGGACGAAGACGTGGGCGAAGACGCCGCGACCGTGCCCGACGTCGTCGTCACTCCGCTCGCGCGAACGATCCTTCGCCCGTTCGCCGCCGTCGTCATGCCCGGCGCCGACCATCGCTCGCTCGGCGCGTTGCCGGTCGACGACTCGCTCCTGCCGCGCAGCGCCGTCGAAGCGCTTGCGCTGCCGACGGCGGCCGATCGCCGCGACGGCGAGCTGCTCGCCTTCGCCCAGGTGCTTCGGCTGCCGCGCGTGACGATCTCGCGCCGGCGCGGCGACGCTGGCGATCCGGTCGCGGCGAGCCCGTTCGTCGAGCGCCTTCGCTCCGCGCTCGCCGAGGTGCGCACGCCCGACGGCGCGCCGGGCGATCTGCGCCCCTGGCGCGACCCGCGCGGCAGACGCCGTCTCGCCGCGGAGCCCGTGCGGCCGACCGCGCCGACGGTGTCCGCGGAGGCGTTGCCGGCGCGGCTCTCCGCCAGTGCGTTCGAGGCGTTGCGGGCGTGCCCGTACCGCTTCTTCGCCGAGCGTGTCCTGAAGCTGTCCGAGCCCGACGAGCTCGACGACGAGGTCGAGAAGCGTGACTACGGCACGTGGATCCACGACGTGCTCGCCGTCTTCCATCGCGAGCGCAGTGAGCCCCGTACCGCTGCCGCCGACGAGGCCCGTCTGCGCGAGATCGGCGAGAGCGTCCGCGCTGCGATGGGGATCGACGCCGCCGCGTTCCTCCCATACGACGCCAGCTTCGCCGGGTTCGTGCCGCGCTACGTGAAGTGGCTGCACGACCGCGAGCGCCTGGGCTGGCGCTGGCTCAGCGGCGAAAGCGAGACGAGTCGCGCGCCGGCCGAGCTGGAGGGTCTGGAGCTGCACGGCTACATCGATCGCATCGATCGCCGCGCGGGCAAGGACGGCGCGACGATCGAGCTCATCGACTACAAGACCGGCAGCGCCGAGAAGCTGAAAGAGCAGGTGCGCGAGCCGCTCGAGGACACCCAGCTCGCGTTCTACGCCGCACTCGTCGGTGACGAGATTCCGGTCACGGCGAGCTATCTCGCCGTCGATCGCACCCGGGGCCTGGTCCAGATCGCGCACCACCGCGTTGCCGACGACGCGCGCACCCTCGTCGTCGGCATCGCCGACGAGATGCGGCGCCTGCGCGCCGGCGCCGGCCTGCGTGCGCTCGGCGAGGGCAGCGCCTGCGAGTACTGCCGGGCGCGCGGCCTGTGCCGGCGCGATCACTGGGCCGGCGACGACGATGGCGCGTGACGCGCCGGCGCTGCGGGTCGACGGCCGGCGGGTCGACGCGCCGGCCTTCTACGCTGCCGCCTGCGATCCGGCGCGCTCGTGCGTCGTCGAGGCCTGCGCCGGCTCGGGCAAGACCTGGATGCTGGTGTCTCGCATGCTGCGCGCGCTGCTCGACGGAACGCCACCGCACGAGATCCTGGCGATCACCTTCACGCGGGCCGCGGCGGGCGAGATGCGCGAGCGGCTCGACACCTGGCTTGCCGATTTCTCGACGCCGCGCTCGACGCACGAGCAGCGCGTGCGCGCGCTCCTCGACCGCGGCGTCGACCCGGCGCGCGCGGAAGCGCTCGCGCCGGAGCTCGGCGCGCTGCAGGGTCGGGTCCTCGCCGCCGGCCGAGCGGTCGAGATCCGCACCTTCCACGGCTGGTTCGCGCAGCTGCTGCGATCCGCGCCGCTCGCGCTGCTCGATGGCCTCGGCGTTCAGGCCGACGCCGAGCTGGTCGAGGACTGGAGCGAGCACCGGGCGGCCGTGCATCGCACCTTCCACGCCGCGCTGCTGCGCGACGAGGCCTTGCGGGCCGATCACGCCGCCGTCACGGCGGCGCGGGGCAGGCACCAGCTTCGCGTCTGGCTCGACGCAGTCTGGGACCGGCGCGTCGAGTTCGAGCTCGCCGACGAGGCGGGCGTGCTCGCGACGAGCGTCGAGCAGGCCGAGGACGTCTGGCCCGAGCTGGCCGCCTACGCGCATCCGGCCGAGTCGATCGCGACCGCCGCGTGGACCGACCTCCTGCGCGGCGCGGCAAGCGTGCTGGCCTCGGCGCGCGCCAAGCTCGCGCGCGAAGCGGCCGAGCAAATCGCGACCGCCCTGTCTCTCGCGCCGCGCGAGCGCTTCGCGGGGGTGTGGTCCGCCCTCTTCACGAACGACGACAAGCCGCGCGCGTTCGCCAAAGGCTTGTTGCTCATCGAGCAGGTGCAGGATGAGCTGCAACGGCTGGGTGATCAGGTCCACCAGCACGAATCGCGCGAGGAGCACCTGCGCATGGTCCGCCTCGGCCGCGCGCTGCTGGCCGCGCTCGCCGACTACAAGCGCGCACAAGGCCTCGCCGACATGGCCGACCTCGAGCGCGTCGCGCTCGTCCTGCTCCGCGACGGCGCGTTGTCGGGCTGGGTCCAGGAGCGCCTCGACGCGCGCATCGCCCATCTGCTGGTCGACGAGTTCCAGGACACGAGCCCGCTGCAATGGCATGCGCTGCACGGCTGGCTCGCGGGCTACGCCGGCGCGGGCGGCGGCGCCAGCGGGCAACGCACGCCGGGTGTCTTCATCGTCGGCGACCCGAAGCAGAGCATCTATCGCTTCCGCCGCGCCGAGCCGCGCGTGTTCGAGGCGGCCGCGACGTTCGTGCGCGAGGGCCTCGGCGGCAGCGTCCTGGCCTGCGATCACACGCGCCGCAACGCGTCGCCGGTGATCGAGGCGATCAACGGCGTGTTCGGCGCTGCCGGCGACCTGTTCCCGGGCTTTCGCCGGCACACGACCGAGGTCGGCGCCCTCGCTGCGAGCGAGGTGTCGACGCTGCCGCGCATCGATCGTCCGCCCCGGCCACCGGCGCGGCGCGGCGACGACGCGGCGCCTCTGGTCTGGCGCGACAGCCTCAGCACGCCGCGGCTGGTCGTCGACGAGGTGCTGCGCGAACGCGAAGCCGAGGCCGTGGCCGAGGCCGTGATGGCGGAGATCGCGACCGGCACGCGCCCCGACGCGATCTACGTGCTCTGCCGCAAGCGCCAGTCGCTCCGCCTCGTCGCGCACGCGCTCGAGCGCCGCCACGTCGGCCATTCGGCGGTGGAGGACGCCATGCTCGCCGAGACCCCGGAAGCGCAGGACCTGATCGCGCTTCTCGACGTGCTCGTCTCGCCCGGCCACGACCTCTCGCTCGCGCGCGCCCTGCGCAGCCCGCTGTTCGGCGCGACCGACTCCGACCTGCTCGCGATCCGCGCGCGGGCGGTCGAAGGGGCGAGCTGGTGGCGCGCGCTGCGCGAGCTCGACGCGCCGAGCCTCGCCCTCGAGCGCGCGCGATCGCTGCTCGGGCGCTGGCATGCGCTCGTCGCGGCGCTGCCGCCGCACGACCTGCTCGATCGCGTCATGGTGGAAAGCGATGCCCACGCGCGCTACGCGGCCGCGGTGCCGCCCGAGCAGCGCGCGTTCGCGCTCGACGCGATCGACGCCGTGCTCGCGCAATCTCTCTATCTCGACGGCGGTCGCTACGCGACGCCCTATGCCTTCGTGCGGGCCCTCAAGAAGCGGGCGGTGAAGGCGGCGCTGCCGGTGCGCGCGTCGACCGTGCGCCTGCTCACCGTGCACGGTGCGAAGGGACTCGAAGCCGACACGGTGTTCGTGATGGACACCGAGCCCGAGCCCGTCAACCCGCCGATGACGACGCTGCTCGTCGAGTGGCCGGTCGCGGCCGAGCGGCCGACGCGATGCGCCTTCGTCTACAACGAGAACCGCTGCCCGCCGTCGCTGCGCGCAGCGCTCGACGGCGAGCTGCGCGCGCGCGAGCGCGAGGAGCTGAACGGCCTCTACGTCGCGATGTCGCGGGCGAAGCGGCGCCTCATCTTCAGCGCCACCGAGCCTTACCGCGAGCCGGGCGGTCCGACGTGGTGGAGCCGCGTCGTCGCGGCGTGCCCGGCCTCGCCGCAGCGGCAAGCCGAGCTGCTTTTCGATCTGCCCACCGTCGTTGCCACGGCGACGGCGCCACGCGCGGACATCGTCATTGCGACGTTGCCGCCGTGGCGCACGTCCTCGACCGGTGCCGGCGTCCGGCCCGCAGAGGCGCCGGCGATGAGCGCGCGCATCGGCCGGGCCGTCCACCGCGCGCTCGAATGGATCGTGGCCGACGCGGAGATCGATCGACACGAAGCCGCTGACGCCGCGGCGCGGGAGTTCGGCGCCGCGGCCGGGGCGGTGCGCAACGTCGTCACCGCGATCGTCGACCATCCCGAAGGAGCCCGCTTCTTCCGCGGCGCGCAGATCCGCTGGCGCGGCAACGAGGTGTCGCTGGGCGATGGCGGCGACGTGCTGCGCATCGACCGCCTCGTCCTGGTCGACGAGGGCGACGGGCCGGTCTGGTGGGTGCTCGACTACAAGCTCAGTCACGCGCCCGATGAGCTCGACGCCTACCGGGCTCAATTGCTGCGCTACCGGGCGGCGGTCGCGCGCGCCCAGCCGGGCGAGGCCGTTCGGTGCGCCTTCGTGACCGGCGAGGGCAGGGTCGTCGAGGTCGTCTAGGACTCAGGTTCACGGCACGAGGCGGCTCCTCGCGGGTCCGGTCCACTTCATCGCCGCCGACGAGAGGTTCTGGAGCTCCTGTAACGGTGCAGCGCTTCACGGCAAGAAACCTCACTTTCCCGGCGTTGATCGCGCCATCGGCAGGGGCTCCGGTACGCTCCAATCAGCCCAACTCCGTGTCCGCGATGTCATCCGCTGTCGCTCCGCTCATCCGCTCTTCGTCGCCGCCGCGCGCCTTCGGCAACTTCGTCCTGGGCCGGCTGCTCGCGAAGAGCGAGCTGACGATGGTCTGGCTCGCGACCGACAGCCGGACCGGGACCGAGACGATGCTATCGATGCCGCGGCTCGCGCCGGCCGGCGCGTCGAGCATCGGCAACTGGCTTCTCACCGCGCGCCGCGCGGCGCGGCTGGATCATCCCAACCTCGCCAAGGTCGCGGAATGCGGCGTCCACGATCACTGGCCGTATGTCGCCGTCGACCGCCGCGTCGGCGTGACCCTCGACGAGTGGCTCGCACAGCACCCGCCGCCGGCGGTCGAGGACGCGGCGGAGTGGGTTGCCGGCGTCCTGCGCGGGCTCGCTTTCGGCCACGACGCGGGCATCGCGCACCTCGACCTGCAGCTGGACCACATCCTCGTCAACGAGCGCGGCCAGGCGAGCGTGATGGCGCTCGCCGTCGCCGCCGCCGAGACCCCCGACACCGTCGTCGCCTTGCCGCGCGGCCGCGACGGCACGGCGGCGCCGCTCGAGCCCGCGGCCTTGCGGGCGCAACGCGCCGCCGCCGAGCGCGACGTGCTCGCCTGCGGCATCGTCCTGCATCGCCTCCTTGCCGGCGTGCCGGCGCTCGAGAGCAGCGACGTCGCCGCCGTGATCGAGCGGATGGCGCCGCACGGGCGCGAGTTCGTTCGCCTTCCCTGGACGACTCCGCATCCGATCGCCGAGGCGCTGCGCGCGATCGTCAATCGCAGCACCTCGGCACAGGTGCGCCTGCGCTATCGCAACGCACGTACGTTCCTCGGCGCGCTCACCGGCTGGCTCGAGGCCACCGCCGACGATGAAGGCGGGCCGCTGGCGCTTCTTCTCGATCGCCTGCGCACGGTCGGTCATCTGCCTGCGCTGCCAGGGCTGGCGACGCGAGTGCAGCGCATCACGTCGATCGAGAGCAAGCGCACCGACGAGATCGCGCGTCACCTCCTTCCCGACATGGCGCTGTCCTTCGAGCTGCTGAGGACATACAGCTCGGCGCGCGTCCAGGGAACGCAGATCGCGGGCAACGGCCCGGTGCTGACCCTGCGCCGCGTCGTCGCGCTGATCGGCGTCGACGGTGTTCGCGAGGCGGCCAACAGCCTGCGCGTCTGGCCCGGACCGCTTGACGACGACGGCGCGCGCGCACTGCGCCAGACGATCGATCGAGTCCGGCTTGCCGGCCACGTCGCGCAGTCGTTGCGACCGGCCGGCTACGACAGCGAGGCGGTGTACCTCGTCGCCGTGCTGCAAAGCCTCGGCCGGCTGCTCCTCCGCTACCACTTCGCCGACGAGGCCGAGCAGATCCGCCAGCTCACGCTGCCCTTCGCGGCGCCGCGCGGCGAGGGCGAGGCGCCGGTCGAGCAGCCCGGCCTCGACGAGGACGCCGCGGCGTATGCCGTCCTCGGCGTTGACATCGAGGCCTTCGGCAATGCGGCGACGCGCCAGTGGGGTCTCGGCAACGACGTCCTGCACATGATTCGCCGCCTGCCTGCAGACGTGCCGGTGCGCAAGCCCGACAACGACGACGAGCTGCTGCGCATCGTCGCCAGCGCCGCCAACGAGGCGGTCGACGCGCTCGAGCTGCCGCCTGCGAAGGTGGCGGCCGCGCTCAACGAGGTCGTGGTTCGCTATGCCCGCACCCTGCGCCTCACGACGCGCGTCCTCCACGACGCCTTGCGCGACGCCCAGACGGCGCTGAAGAGCGACGGCGCCGAGACGTCGGCGAGCCGCGCCGACGAGGCGCAGGGCGACGCCGAGAGGGACGAGCTCACGCGCAGCGCTGCGCCGCCGGCCGCAGCGCCGGCCGAGACGTCCTAGAACGCGAGCAGCACCGCGGAGCTGGCGGCCACCGCCATCATCAGCGCGAGCAGCAGCAGCCGGCCGACGAGGAGCGAGTGGCGCCGGGCGGCATCGGACGATGGCTCGGTGAGGAACGAAGCGGAATCGACGAAGGGCGATGGCATGGCGGTCTCGGCGGGTCTGCGCTCGAGACTCTAGGCAGCGTCGCCGCGAGCGTGAATCCATCCGACGAGGGATGCATTCGAGCGATCGCGAGAGCGCCGGCCACGAAAGGTGACGAGCCTGACCCCGGCACTGGTCGCAACGGTTAGGGCTGCTTCGTTCCCGACCTGACCCGTTTGGCCGCGCTCCCATGCGGGGAGGCCCGTCGCCTTCGATTCTAGGCGGCCCGGCGATTCGGCCGGCGAGAACTAAAGGCGAACGCCGAGCTCTTCGCCGCCGAATTCGACGTCGAGCGGCTCGATCACGAGCCGGCGCGGGCCGGCCTCGACGCTGCCCGCGACCCAGGCGTCGACGCCGCCCTTGCGCGCCACCGCGACGGCGCGATCGGCGTCCTCGGCAGGAACGAAGATGGCGAAGCCGGCGCCCATGTTGAAGGTGCCGTAAGCCTCGCGTGCGTCGAGCCCGGCTTCCTTCTGGATGAACGAGAGGACCGCCGGCACGTCGGGCAGCTGGCGGATGCGGTAGGTGAGCTGCGCCGGATGCCGCATCAGCTTGCGCCAGCCGTGGCCGGTGACGTTGACGGCATAGCGGACGCGGATGCCGGCGCGATGGAGCGCCTCGGTGATCGGCGGATAAAGGACGGTCGGCTCGAGCAACGCAGCGCCGAACGAGGTCGGCACCGCGCTTCCGGCGAGCGGCGTGAGGTAGCCGCGCGGCATCCGCTGGGCCAGCTGGCGCGCCAGGCTGACGCCGTTGGCGTGGATGCCGCTCGAGGCGAGCAGCACGATCGCGTCGCCGGGCGCGAGGTGGGCGCCGAGCGACAGCCGCGTCTTCGGACTGACGATGCCGGTGCAGGCGGCGGCGAGATCGATGCGGCCGCCTTCGACGATGCCGGCGAGGGCCGGCGTCTCGCCGCCGCCCCAGGAGACTTCGCACTGGTCGCACGCCTGCTTCCAGCCGCGAACGAGCGCTTCCGCGCGCTCGCCGTCGTTGAACCAGTCGGAGCCGCCGGCCGCCCAGTACGCCTGCACGACGAGCGGCGTGGCGCCGACGGTGACGAGGTCGTTGACGGCCATCGCGATCGTGTCCTGGGCGATTCCGGCATAGAAGCTGCGGCCGGTGAGCGCGGCCATCTCGTCGGCGACGAGCGCCTTCGAGCCGAGGCACTCGACGATGCTCGCGAGGTAGAACGGGCCGACATCGAGCACGTACGCCGATTCGCCGCGCGATGACTCGACCTCGCTGAAGCCGTGCCGGTCGAGGTAGGCGCCGGTGGCGAGCGCCGCGCGCTGGGCATCGAGCTTGAGCGGGTCGATGCGCGCGTAGTCGACGCCGGAAGCGCCGTAGCTGAGCGGGCCGGCCGGCGATGAAGCGGGTGAATTCTGGGCGGCCACTGCGAGGTGGATTATCCCGCAGCGGCCGGGCCGGGAAGGGGCGGCCCGTAGAATCGTTCGCATGTCGTCCACCGTGCTGGCGCGCAAGTACAGACCGCGCAATTTCGAGACGCTGGTGGGGCAGGCGCACGTCGTCCAGGCGCTCGCCAACGCGCTGACCCAGAAGCGCCTCCATCACGCCTACCTCTTCACCGGCACGCGCGGCGTCGGCAAGACGACGATCGCGCGGATCCTCGCCAAGTCGCTCAACTGCACCGGCCCCGACGGCAGCGGCGGCATCACGGCGCAGCCGTGCGGCGCGTGCGCTGCCTGTCGCGACATCGACGCCGGCCGTTTCATCGACTACGTCGAGCTCGACGCCGCCTCGAACCGCGGCGTCGACGAGATCACGAGGCTGCTCGACCAGGCGGTCTACAAGCCCGTCGTCGGTCGCTTCAAGGTCTACCTGATCGACGAAGTGCACATGCTCTCGACGACCGCGTTCAACGCGATGCTGAAGACGCTCGAGGAGCCGCCCGACTACCTCAAGTTCATCCTCGCCACGACCGATCCGCAGAAGGTGCCGGCGACGGTGCTGTCGCGCTGCCTCCAGTTCAACCTGCGGCCGATGGCGCCGGAGACGATCGTTCGCCATCTCGCCGAGATCCTCGCGGTCGAGGACGTCGCCGCCGAGCGGGGCGCGCTGAAGCTGATCGCGCGCGCTGCGCACGGTTCGATGCGCGACGCCCAGTCGCTCGCCGACCAGGCGATCGCCTACGGCAGCGGCCGGATCGAGGAGGCGGCGGTGCGCCAGATGCTCGGCGCCGTCGATCGCAGCCACGCGGCGCGCTGCATCGCGGCGGCGGCGGCGCGCGACGGCGCAGCGCTCATCGCCGCAGTCGACGGCCTGCGCGAGCTCGGCCTCTCGGCCGCCGGCGCGCTCGAGGAAATGGCGACGTTGCTGCAGGAGATGGCGGTCGTGCAGGCGGTGCCCGGCGCGCTCCCCGACGACGACCCGGACAGCGAGGTCGCGCGCCGCCTGGCGGCACTGCTTCCCGCCGACGAGACCCAGCTCCTCTACAGCATCGTCCTCGCGGGCCGGGCCGAGATCGCGCTCGCGCCCGACGAGTACAGCGGCCTCGTGATGGTGCTGCTGCGCATGCTTGCGTTCGCGCCTGCCGACGCCCGCGCGACGCCGACCGCGCCGCCGACACCGGTGCCAGCGCCTGCCGCCGCGCCGCGAGCGACGACGTCGGCAGCGGCCTCGGCGTCGGTGCCCGCGTCGGTCGCACCGCCAGCCAAGACGACTGCCACGCCGCCTGCCCGGCCCACCGCCGCGGCGCCTGCTCGGCCGACGGCCGCAGCGCCCACTGTGCCCGCGACGGCTGCGGCAGCGCCAGTGCCGACCAACGATCCGACGGCGACATCGATCGGCGCAACCGGTGCCGCCGATCTCTGGACGGCGCTCGTGCAACGCCTCGCCGCTTCCGGCGCCATCACGGCGATGGTTCGAGAGCTCGCGATGCAGGCGGAATGCATCCGCGTCGTCGATGGCGCGAGCGGCCGCTCCTGGCAGCTTCGCGTCGAGCGCGAGAACCTGCGCGCGCCGGCGCTTCGCGAGCGGCTCCAGGCGGCGCTGGCGCAGGTCGAAGGACGCAGCGAGCGCATCGAGATCGAAGCCGGCGCGGTCGCCGACACGCCCGCGGCGCGCGACGCTGCCGAGCGCGATCGCCGCCAGGCCGAGGCCGAGCGCGTGATCCAGGACGATCCGCTCGTCAAGGCGCTGATGGCGCAGTACAAGACGGCGCGAATCGTTCCGGGCTCGGTCAGGCCGCCCCCAGCCCCGACACCCTGACGCTTGCCACTCGGCAAGGCGGCGAGATCAAAGGAGCAGACGACATGATGAAGGGTCAACTGGCCGGCCTGATGAAGCAGGCGCAGGCGATGCAGGACAACCTCAAGAAGGCGCAGGACGAGCTCGCGACGATCGAGGTCGAAGGCCAGTCGGGCGCCGGCCTCGTCAAGGTGACGATGACCTGCAAGCACGACGTCAAGCGCGTCGTCATCGATCCGAGCCTGCTCGGTGAGGACAAGGACATGCTCGAGGACCTCGTCGCCGCCGCCTTCAACGATGGCATCCGGCGCGCCGAGGAAGTCAGCCAGGAAAAGATGGGCAAGCTCACCGCCGGCATGCCCTTGCCCCCCGGCATGAAGCTGCCGTTCTGATTGGCGACTGAACCCTCGCTCGAAGGCCTCGTCGAGGCCCTGCGCCGTCTTCCCGGCGTCGGGGTGAAGTCGGCGCAGCGCATGGCGTGGCACCTGTTGCAGCACGACCGGGACGGCGCGCGCCGGATCGCCGAGGCGTTGCAGAGCGCCGTGCTGCGCGTTCGCCATTGCGGGCGCTGCCATACCTTCACCGAAGCCGAGGTGTGCAGCATCTGCCGCGACCCGTCGCGCGACGTGCGCCAGCTCGCCGTCGTCGAGACCCCGGCGGACCAGGCCGCGCTCGAGCGCACCGGCAGCTACCGCGGCCTCTATTTCGTCCTCATGGGTCGGCTCAGCCCGCTCGACGGCATCGGGCCGACGGAGATCGGCGCGCGCCAGCTGCTCGATCGCGCCGCCGATGGCCAGGTCGAGGAAGTGATCATCGCCACCAACTTCACCGCCGAGGGCGAGGCGACGGCGCACGTTCTCGCCGAAGCGCTCGGCTCGCGCGGGATCCGGGTCACGCGGCTCGCGCGCGGGGTGCCGATCGGCAGCGAGCTCGAGTACGTCGATTTGGGAACGATCGCCCACGCTTTCGTCGATCGGCGTTGACCTTCGTCGATCGCCGACCTTCATCGCTAGGCGTTAGGTTCGTCGTTCGGCGCAGACAGCAGCCGATAGCGGCGCGATGGCCGCCCGTCAGTTCTTGGCGACGACGTGCTTGTGGGTCACCGTGGTCTTGGTGGGCTTGCTTCCCTTCGCCGTCGCGCCCGTCGCCACGCGCGTCGGCTGCGGACTGCGCGGGCCGCCGCTCCGAGTCGACGCCTGGGTCGTCGGGGGCCGAGCCTTGTTCGGGACATAGACGACGATCGTCTTGCCTGCCGGAAACTTGGCGCCGGAGCCGACGCTGTTCCACTCTGCGACTTGCGCCGGACTGACGCGATAGCGCTTGGCGACGGAGTCGACGCTGTCGTTCTTGCCGGCGCGCAGAGACACCTTGCGCAGCGGCGGCGCGTCGGGGGCGAGCATGATCGTCGCGTTGTCGGCGACGGTGCTCGAGACGTCGGCGATCATTGCGTTGCGGCGTGGCACGACCAGCGTCGATCCCGACTTGATCACCATGCGCGCCGGGATGCGATTGACTTCGCGGAATTCCTCTTCCGGCATGCCGACCGCGTGCGCCGCTTCCGCCGACTTCATCGTCCTCGGCGCGATCCAGGTCGTCCAGGTCGTCAGCGGGCCGCGGTGCTGAGGCAGCTCGCGGACGAAGCGGTTGGCGTTGTCGTAGGGGAGCAGGATCTGCGGCGTCCCCGCGGCGAGGATCACCGGCCGGTTCATCTGCGGATTGAGGTTCTGGAATTCGTCGCTGCTCATGCCGGCGAGACGGATCGCGAGGACGACGTCGATGTCGTGCTCGATCGGCACGCTCAGGAAGTACGGGTGGTTGTAGAGCTCGGGCAGCTGCAGGTTGAAGCTTGCCGGCCGGCTGACAATGTTTTTCACCGCCTGAAGCTTGGGCACGTAGCCTTGCGTCTCGGCGGGCATGCGCAGGCTCATGTAGTCGGTCGGCCTGCCGGCGCGCTGATTCTTGGCGATCGCCCGCTGGACGCTGCCCTCGCCCCAGTTGTAGGCGGCCAGGGCGAGATGCCAGTCGCCGAACATGCCGTACAGCTTCTGCAGGTAGTCGAGCGCGGCGCGGGTCGAGGCGAGGACGTCGCGGCGATCGTCGCGAAAGACGTTCTGCTTGAGCTCGAAGTCGCGCCCGGTCGACGGGATGAACTGCCACATCCCGGAGGCGCGCGCGACCGACATCGCCTGCGGGTTGTAGGCGCTCTCGATGAACGGCAGGAGCGCGAGTTCGGTCGGCATGCCGCGCTTGTCGAGCTCCTCGACGATATGGAAGAGATAGCGACCGCCGCGCTCGGTCATTCGCGCGACGTAGTCGGGCCGGGTCGCGTACCAGCGCTCGCGGTCGCGAACGAGGTCGCTGTCGAGGTCCGGCATCGAGAAGCCGCGGCGGACGCGCTCCCAGAGGTCGACGCGCGCGGCACGCGCATCGAGGTCGAGACGAACTTCCGGGCGCAGCGGATCGACAGGCACCGGCGCGGCGACCTGTTCCTCGGCCGGCGCAGCCGCAGCGACCTCGGCGGCAGGGGCGGAGGCACCGGCGGCAGCGGCCACCGGCGCCGCGACGACGACCGGCGGAGCTTCGGGTGCCAGGACCGCCGTCGTCGGCGGCACCGACACGCACCCCGCGAGAAGAAGGATCGGCAAAGCGAGCCACTGCAAGGTCCGCGCCGCCCGGGGCTGCGTATCGGGTCGTGTCGTCATCGGAATTCGTTCTTCCAGATTCGAGGAGCGGCCAGCGTATCGCCGCCCAGGATCATCGGCTCTCCCGCGCGCAACGGCGCGAGGTAAACGATGTGACCGGTGGTTCGTACCGCGATATCGGTCACGAAGCGGGAACCGGAAGCGGCGTCGACGCGGCCGGGAACGACCGCGCGAGGGTGCGTCATTAGAATCGCCGCCATTCGAGGCGCCGGGCACCGAGCGCCCCGGCCAGTGGTCCCGGCTCGACCGGATCGACGATCGCACGAACGCCGTCGTCGCTCATCGAGATGCAGTTGTCGGCGAATGCGGGCAGGGCGATCAAGTTCATGACGGACGGCGCGATCATACAGTTGCCCCAGTGGCTGAAGTCCCCTGCGGGACAGTACCTGCTCGCGTGGGAACAGCGCCATCTCGACCACGCCGTGGCCGACCTGTTCGGCTTTCACGCGCTGCAGCTCGGCTTGCCGCAGCTCGATGCGCTGCGCGCCAACCGGATGCCGCATCGCTGGCTCGCGGTCGAGTCCGCGCGCGACGATGAAGTTCCTGCGGGATTGCACGATGAAGGCGCCGGACCGGCCAAGGAGGCCGGCGCCGACGGCGAGGATGCGCGCGTTCTCGTCGTGCCGCCGCCGTCGTTGCGCTGCCACTTCGATGCCTTGCCGTTCGATGCCGCCAGCCTCGACCTCGTCATCCTGCCGCATGCGCTCGAGCTCGCGCGCGATCCTCACTTGGCGCTGCGCGAGGTCGAGCGCGTCCTCGTTCCCGAAGGCCGCGTGATCATCGTCGGCTTCAATCCGGCGAGCCTGTGGGGAACGCGCCAGAAGCTCGGTCGCCTGCGCCGGCGCGTCTCGCGCACGTCGGGCGAGCTGTTCCTGCCGCACGCCGGCGAATTCGTCGGCTACCGGCGCCTGCGCGACTGGCTGCGCCTGCTCAGCTTCGAAGTCGAGGCCGGCCGCTTCGGCTGCTACATCCCGCCGCTCACGTCGGCGCGCTGGCTCGCGCGATTCGCCTGGATGGAGCGGGCCGGCGAGCACTGGTGGCCGGTGTTCGGCGCGCTCTACTACATCGTTGCGGTGAAGCGCGTGCGCGGAATGCGGCTGGTCGGGCTGATCCGCAAGGACGCGCGGCTGAAGGCCGTCACCGCGCCGGCACCCGCCGGTATCACGCCGAACGCGAGCCAGGTGTCGGTCGAAAGCGACGAGACCGCAGGCATCATCGGGTGATGAAATGGATCGCCTACACCGACGGCGCGTGCGCGCCGACCAATCCCGGCCCCTCCGGATGGGGCGCCGTGCTTATCGCGCCTGACGGCGCGGAGGCGGATCACTTCGGCTACATCGGCCTCGGCACCAACCAGATCGCCGAGCTGACCGCGGCCATCGAAGGCCTCGCCCTGGTTCCTGCCGGTGCCGAGGTCGAGCTCGTGTCCGACAGCCAGTACGTCCTCAAGGGCCTGACCGAGTGGCGCGCGTCGTGGGAACGCAAGGGATTTCGCAACTCGAAGGGCGACCCGGTCGCCAACCTCGCGCTCTGGAAGCGCCTCTTCGAAGCGGCCGACCGGAGGCGCGTGAGCGTGCGCTGGGTGCGCGGCCACAACGGCGACCGTTGCAACGAGAAGGCCGACGCGCTCGCCAACAAGGCGCTGGCGCTGAAGACGCGAAGCGACGCCTGAGGGCGCGCGCCCGGGCTTCTAGGGCAGGCTGCGCTCCACCTCGAGCAGCTGGAAGCGCGCCAGCGCGAGGTTCGTTCGGTTCTTCTCGAGCAGCGCGACGAGCACGAGGTCGGCATGGCGCTGCAAGGCGCGGATCAGCACGTGGCGCGATCCCGCCGTCGTGATCACTTCGTCGATCGGATCGGCGAGCCCCATGGTGACGGCCGCGCTCCGATGCGCTGCGAGCACCTGGGCGCAGGAGGCGGCGGCGACCTCCATGTCGAGCGATTCCGGATCGCGCGTCTCGTGGGCGAGGACGAGACCGCTCGCCGCCTCGACGAGGGCGCAGCCGAGCAGGCCGTCGAGCTTGAGCAGGCTGGCGAGCGCCTGGCGCCCGCGCGCCGCGTCGAGCACCGGGCGAGCGGCCATCGCGTTCGCGCCGACCGGGCTGTCGACGCTGCCGAGCGCTTTCGCGCCGGCCCCGTTGCCGTTGCCGGCGTCGAGCTCGCCGACCTTGATCGGGAAGTCGCTCGTTCCGAGCATCGGCGAGACCGCCGACGGATCCCAGCCCGGCTGCAGCTTGGCTTCGTTCCAGACGTTGAGCATCGCGTTCCAGACCGACGACGCGCCGGTCATCGGCTCGCTGACGATGTGGACATGCAGCCGGTCCGGCCAGTCGATCGCCTCGACCTTGGCGTTGATCCAGTTGGCGTTCGGTGGCAACTGGAAGAGCAGATGCGCGCAACGCCACGTCGCCAGGCTGGTCGCGTGCTTGAGCGAGCCGAGCAGCGCGTCGATGGCGTGCGGCTGCATCGGCCCGATGATGACGGCCGTCATCTGGCTGCGCTCCATCAGCGCGACCGGAATCTCGGCGTTCTCGGGGCCGGGAGCGCGCACGTCGGCGTGGAAGATGCGCAGGGTGTCTTCGTGGCGGCGCACGAGCATCGTGCGCTCGATCATGGCGATCGTCCTGAGCGTCGATTGCTCGCGCAGGTGGAGCTTCTCGATCGGCCGGCCGCCCGCGTCGGAGAGCGCCTTGACGACCGACGATGCCCACACGCCGACCGGATCGAGCAACGTGATCATCGACGTCGCGGTTTCGAGGTCGGCGCGGGTCGCCGCGAAGTGCTCGCGAATCGCCTGCGCCGGTGAGCCGGTGACGACGAGATCGCTGACGTGGCGATCGATGATCTGGCCGCGGTCGTTGACCTCGGTCGCGGTGCTTTCCATGATCGCGGTGGCCGCGAAGTCCTGACTGCCACCGACGACCTGGGTGTCCTCGAACTCGGAAGATTTGGCCTTCGCGTCGCGAGCAGACCTCAAGTCCCCGAACAGCGATGTCAGCATGGCGGCTCCTGGTGCCGGGCAAGACCGTTCCGGCCCCGTCACACGAGCAGTCTAGGCGCCGCCGCTCGGTACGTTTTGTTACAGCGACACGCGGCAGCAGCCAACCGATGGCCGGAAGCGATCGCTGCGGCGCTAGATCCGCCTGACCCGTCCGTTGCCGACGATCGCGACCTGCGGCACCGCCGCGCCGCTGTGGTGCACGTCGCCGCTGCCGGCAATCGATGCGCGCAGGTTCGTCTCCGCGCGAACGCGCGCGTCGCCGCTGCCGGCGACGCTCACGTCGACATCGCTCGCGACCAACCGCTCGGCGTCGCAGCGACCGCTGCCGGCGACGGTCACCGACAGCGCGCGCGCCTTTCCGTCGGCGCGCAACGTGCCGCTGCCGCTGATGGCGACCGTCAGCTTTCCGGCGTCGAGGTCGACGAGGTCGATCTTTCCCGAGCCGCCGATCGCGGCGTCGAGCTTGGGCGCCTTCATCGAGCTGGCGGCGATGCTGCCCGAGCCGCCGACGGCGAGGTTCTCGAGACGGACGTAGTCGATCGTCACGACGACCGGCGTGCGCGCCTCGATGCGGGTGCCGCGCGGCAGGTCGATCTGCAACGTGCGCTCGCTGCCGATGCCCTCGACCCTCGTCTGGACGAGCGCGAGGATGTTGTCGTCGGCGACGATCTCGATCGCCTCGCGTGCGCCCGGTCGCAGGACGACGGCGAACGGCGCGCCGAGGCCGATTCCGATAAATGCGCCGACGTCGCGGCGCTGCGACCCGGCGACACCGGAACCCTTGACGAGCGTCTCGGCGGCGGCGCTGCGCGCGAACGGCAGCAAGGCGATCGCGGTCAAGGCGAGGAACGGTCTGCGTGCGAGGCTCATCGTCAGGCTCCGGAGATTCGAGACGAGCATCGTGGCGACGAGCAGCCGCTTCCGCCAGTGCCGGGCGACGAGTTGCCAGTTCCACGGAATGCGCTGTCGGCACGGGCGACGGAGCGTCACCAGGCCTGGCGCCGGCGCCTGCCCGCGCGCTATCGGCCGTCGCTCGGGCGCAGGAAGCGGCTGGGCGGCGCGCCGACCGAACGGCGGACCATGGCGGCGAAGGCGCTCGGGCTGGCGTAGCCGAGCTCGGCGGCGATGCTCGCCATCGGCAGCTTGCGCGCCGCCAGCGGCACGGCGCGCGCCAGAAGCACCTGCTGGCGCCATTGCACGAACGACGTTCCGAGCTCGCTGCGGAAGAGGCGCGTGAGGGTGCGCGCGCTCGCGCCGGTGTCGGCGGCCCAGGCGGACAGCGTGGCGTGGCGAGAGGGCGCCTCGATCACCGCTTCGCAGAGGCGGCGCAGGCGCTTCTCCTGCGGCAGGTCGACGCCGAGGCGAACCGGCGCGGCGCGGCGCAGCTCGTCGAGCACGAGCGCGGCGAGGCGGCGCTCGCGCGCGAGCGTCTCGCGCGACGGCGCCTGGCGGCGCGCGTCGGGAGTCGCATCGAGCTGCAGCGCCAGGGCGAGCAGCAGACTCGAGACCTCGAGGACGCGACACTGTCGCCAGCCCGCCGACTCGGCCGCCGAGCGCGCCGGCCCGCAGCGAGAGCGCGGCTGGTGCAGGTACAGCGTGAGCAGCTCGGCATCCTCGATCACCGTGACCGCATGCTCGACGCCGGGCGGGATCCAGACCGCCCGTGACGGCGGCACGATGTAGCTGCCGTGCGGCGCGGTGACCCGGATCACGCCGGTCGACGACAACGCGACCTGCCCCCAAGGGTGGGCGTGCGGAACCACGCGCGTGTCGGCGCGCAGCCGCAGCAGCTTGGCGCGCAACGGCCGCGCCGCCGTCGGCGTGTAGAGATGCGGGGTCAGGGGGCCGATGGCGGTGGCGCGAGCGCGGTCCGGCTTCATTGGCGCGATCTCGATAGAAGTTGACGCTCTGTCGCTAATGCGACGGACGCGCCGAGTCTACGATAGGGCAT
>Ga0068860_100002053_pt1 | contig 21203 bp, 18 predicted proteins | sample KBSSwiS32_FD_66597 | JGI IMG/M metagenome (GOLD analysis project Ga0068860, IMG submission 66597) | Switchgrass rhizosphere microbial communities from Kellogg Biological Station, Michigan, USA - KBS Switchgrass S3-2 | ecosystem: Host-associated > Plants > Roots > Rhizosphere > Soil ...
AGTTTGTGAGTTTTAGCTCAAATTTTAAAAATATTCAATTCTCAATATCAACACTCAAGGAGTATTGGTGCATTAAGGTCTAACTCTAACCCGTGCATTAAAAAAATTCTACAGTAATAGCTGAAAGCTGACATCTCATAGCTGAAAGCTGAAAGCTGATAACTGACAGCTGATACCTGATACCTGATGCCTCATCTCAATCTGTTGCTGTCTTTAATAAGCTTTGAATCGTTATAAATTCCTTTTGCTGCAAAAACCAGGAAAAGAATTATCAGAAGGTGAAGGGCCGACCAAAGCCCAAAAGTGCCCGAAGAAAATTTATTGGTTTCTTTTATGTAGAGAAAAATAATAAGGCATTCACCCAACAATGCAAAAATGATTATGCGAAACTGAATACTTCGTTGTTTAAATAAAAATATATTTATAAGAATACAGGTTCCCAATGCGCTGGTGAGTATTAACAGAAAAAAATTATCAGCTGCCATTACTGTATGATAACTGTTATCTGCGACCAGTGTACCACTGTAAAATGAAAATTTTAATGTAAGAAAAACAGCAATTGCCGCAATTATCATCCATATGGTTTGTACTCTTTGTATCATGAGCTCAATTTTTAAGTACAAAATTAAACGGTACTATTTAATAACATACTTTTTTTTAAGAAAGGATAAGCTCCTTACTTTTAGAAAGAATGAAATTTGACTATGGTAAAAATAAATCGCGGTAAAATTCCTTTACCCGAGTTCAGGGTACAAAGGAAATTTGTTCATTAGATCACTCACTTCATTTTTTACTGAAGCAATAATCTTTCCATCATCAATATTCATAAGGATCTTATCGACAAGGTTGACTACCTCCTGCATATCATTTTCCTTCATTCCTCTTGTCGTAATTGCGGGAACACCCACCCGTATGCCTGACGTTACAAATGGACTTTTATCATCGAAAGGAACGGCATTCTTATTGAGAGTAATCCCGGCTTTATCAAGTGTTTCCTGCGCTTTTTTACCCGTAAGGTTTTTGTTGCGAAGGTCAATGAGCATTAAATGGTTGTCTGTGCCGTTACTTATTAAATCATAGCCTTTTTCATTAAAGGCTTTTGCCATTGTCTGCGCATTTAGTTGAATTTGTTTTGCATATTCGGTAAATTCATCGGTTAATATTTCGCCGAAGGCAATTGCCTTTGCAGCAATTACATGCTCGAGTGGTCCGCCTTGTGTGCCGGGAAAAACGCCCATATCAAGCAGGTTGCTCATCATTTTTATATTTCCTTTATTATCTTTCAGGCCAAATGGATTTTCAAAATCTTTCTTCATTAATATGATGCCACCCCGCGGTCCGCGCAATGTTTTATGAGTGGTTGAAGTTACAAAATGGCAATGGTCAAAGGGTGATTTCAGCAATCCCTTTGCAATCAGGCCGGCCGGATGCGCCATATCACAGTACACGAATGCATTTATTTCATCGGCAACCTTCCTGATGCGTTCATAATCCCAGTCGCGACTATAAGCAGAAGCGCCGCAAATAATAAGTTTTGGTTTCTCCTTTCTTGCTTTTTGCTCCAGCATGTCATAGTCTATTAACCCGGTCTCCCTCACCACTCCATAAAAATGTGCTTCATATAATTTGCCGGAAAAATTTACCGGGGAGCCATGTGTAAGATGACCACCCATACTAAGATCAAGCCCTAAAACTTTATCTCCGTGTTGTAATATCGCCAGCATAAGAGCGGCATTGGCCTGTGCCCCGCTATGGGGTTGTACATTGGCGAATTCACAATCAAATATTTCTTTAAGGCGGTCAATAGCAAGTTGTTCAACCTCATCTACAAACTCACATCCGCCATAATATCTCTTGCCCGGATAGCCCTCTGCATATTTATTGGTAAGAACCGTTCCCATGGCCTGGATTACCTGGAGAGAAGTAAAATTTTCAGAGGCTATCAACTCAATACCTTCGCGTTGCCTGTTCAATTCTTTAGTAATAATATCAAATACCACGGTATCTTTTTGCATGAAAATGAAATTTTTTTGCGGCAAACGTACAAAAAAGATGCGATGTTGGATAATTGATGTACGATGTACGATGTTTGATGTACGATGTATGTAATAATGGTGTACGATTTCCAAAACGGATGTACGTCGCACTTCGCACATTGCACATCGTACGTTTGTACCGTGACCCATAATTTTCTTATATTCACGTTCATGAAGGCGATAATTCCGGTAGCAGGTGCAGGCACAAAACTGCGGCCACATACTTACACACAACCAAAAGCATTAATTCCTTTAGCGGGTAAAACTATTTTAAGCATCAACGTTGATCAGCTTCATGAAGCCGGAATAAATGAATTTGTATTTATAGTTGGATATCTCGGGGAAAAAATACAGGATTATATAAAAGCCAAATACCCTGATCTTACCTGCCATTTTATTTACCAGACGGAACGCAAGGGAACAGCTCATGCGGTGGATCTTGCAAGGAAAATAATAGGAGATGATGAAGTGTTTATAGCTTTGGGCGATACTATTTGTGAATATGATATTAATTCGGTGCTATCTTCTTCTTCTTCAATGCTGGGAGTAAAGAAAGTAGATGATCCAAGGAATTTTGGAGTAGCGGAAATTGATGATAAAGGGTTTATAAACAAGGTGGTTGAAAAACCTTCAATTCCCAAATCCAACATGGCTCTTGTGGGTCTTTATAAAATTAAAGATTCAAAAATTTTGTTTAAATGCCTTGACAAAATAATCACCAATAATATAAAAAGTTATAATGAGTTTAATCTTACAGATGCTTTGGAATGCATGATTGAAGGCGGGGAGCATTTCCGCTCTTTTAAAGTTGAAAACTGGTTTGATTGTGGAAAAAAAGAGACGTTGCTGCAGTCAAATGCGATCCTTCTTCAAAAATTCGGAGGAACTATTGCGGAATCCAATCAATTTGAGAATACTATTTTTATTCCTCCTGTAAGCATTGCAGAAGGCTGTGATATTAAAAATTCTATTATAGGTCCGCACGTGGCTGTGGGCGAAAATACAATCGTTCATTATTCTATTGTCAAAGATTCTATCATCGGATCTTTTTCAAAATTATATGACGTGGTTCTTGACGACTCTCTTATTGGCAGTGATACCGAGATAAGAGGCGAAACACGGTCACTTAATATTGGTGATAATACCGAAATTGATTTAGGCTCATAATTAGCTAACAGGCTAATTGGCTGGTGTTATGTTAAGGATGAAAAACGCTAGTTGATGACACGAATTTCATGCACGAATTACACGAGTAAACGGGAAGTTCTGCATTTATTCGTGTAATTCGAATTTAAAATTCGTTTTACAAGTATGTTTTCTAACCGCATTACCCAACTGTTTAATATTGAATATCCCATTTTCCAGGCCGGTATGGTATGGGCCGCCGGATGGCGTTTGGCCAGCGCCGTTAGTAATGCGGGGGGACTTGGAATTCTCGGCGCGGGCAGCATGAGTCCCGGGGTATTAGAAGAACATATTCAAAAATGTAGCGTCGCGACTATCAAGCCTTTTGGCGTAAATCTTCCTTTGTTATATTCCGGTGTTGAAGAGCAAATTGAGATAATCCTCAGGAATAACGTAAAGATCGTTGTCACCTCCGCGGGCAATCCTGCTACTTTTACTAAACTCTTAAAACAACACGGAATTAAGGTGATGCATGTGGTAAGTAGCAGCCGTTTTGCTGTAAAAGCAGAACTGGAGGGTTGCGATGCCGTCATAGCAGAAGGTTTTGAAGCGGGTGGCCATAATGGGCGGGAAGAAACAACAACCATGGTATTGATACCACTCGTTTGCAAATCAGTGCAAATTCCGGTAGTTGCAGCAGGGGGCATTGCCACTGGACGGCAAATGCTTGCCTGCATGATACTCGGCGCCGAGGGCGTACAAATGGGAAGCCGTTTTGTTGCATCAGATGAAGCCTCTTCCCACCCGGGTTTTAAAAATGCCGTAGTGCAGGCAAAAGAAGGTGATACCGTTGTAACTTTAAAAGAACTTACACCTGTGCGTATGATAAAAAATAATTTTTATAATGAAATTAAGAAGGCATACCTGGAACACGCAGGAATAGAGCAATTGCAGGAACTCCTGGGGAAGGGAAGAGCCAGAGAAGGAATGTTTGAGGGGAATTTGAATAATGGCGAACTTGAAATAGGTGAGGTGAGCGCCATGATAAATGATATAAAACCTGCAAAAGAGATTATTAGGGATATCTGGCTGGAATTCAATAAGGTCTTGAACAAGCCACTGAAATAAAATCTTATATTTGCCCGGTTTAAAAAAATATTATCCATTAATCCATTTCAAATGCGTTTTCCCACAGGAAAGGTTGCTTGTAGAAAGTCTTTTATTCTGATATTATTTTCCGTTTTTTTTATCCTCTTTCTCAATAACAATCTATGTGCACAGATACCTTCCGAGATACCTGACTTACCCATAGATCCCAATTCTTTGAAAAATGCATCGCCTTCCGATCTTCAAAATTACCTGAGAGACAATAACCAGCAGCAGAAAAAAGCCGGGGAAGACATTCATAAAAATTTGTCGGCGCTGAAAAATAAAAATGTAATTGCAAAAGACAGTACCCAAAAAGAGGAAGTCAAAGAAAAACTTAACAAGCCTGAAGATGTATATGGAGCCGATCTTTTTCAAAATAATCAAATATTGGAGCTATCCCAGCTTTCAACTCCGCCCCTTGACTATCCGATAGGTGTAGGCGACAATATAGTCGTGTCTCTTTGGGGAGGGGCAGATTTTGAAGAAAGCTATGAAGTCGCCCGGGATGGTTCAATTTTCCCGCAGGGATTGGGTAAAATCACAGTACAGGGTTTAACTTTCGACAATGCCCGTAGTATTATCTACGATCGCTTTAAAAGAGTCATTCCCCCCTCCACCAATATTTCGGTTACCCTAGGCCAGCCCCGAAGTATTCTTGTGCAGGCGTCGGGTGAAGTCAAAGACCCGGGACCAAAGGTCGTATCTGCATTTACCAATGCGCTGAATGTGGTGGCACTCGCAGGGGGGCTGACAGAGTTCGGAAACATGCGAAATATTCTTATTTCCCGCAATGGGAGAATTATCGATTCAATAGATGTGTACAAATATTTAACAGCGGGCGATTTTGGCAAACATCTATATCTTGAAAATAATGATTTTGTAATTGTGCCATTTTATGATAAAAAAATACTTGCCTCAGGTGAGTTCAGAAGGCCCATGTATTACCAGTTAAAAAAGGAAGAGGGCATGCTGGCGCTCGTTAGATACACCGGGGGATTCACCCCGGACGCTTATGGATCGGGCGGTGAAATTATCAGGAATGTAAATGAAAAGCAAACCATAAAAAATGTCAACCTCAATGCTATCGGCTTAAGAGCAAGCGGGATAACTACCGATGAACAATTATTTGATGGAGATGTTGTAGTAATAAGCCCCATTAATGCCGGCCTTAACAATAAAGTTGTAGTCAAAGGCGAAGTTGCCTATCCCAATGTTTATGAAATAAGAAAAGGAGATCGTTTATTTGATGTAATAAACAGGGCGGGTGGTATTACTCCTAACTCATACGTCGAGAGGGCTTATGTCTATAAAGGGGCTGGAGATTCGACAAATGTTAAATCAGATAAAATTGATGTTAGTCTTGCGGAGCTGAACAAAGATGTAAATAGCAGCTATAATATTCCTATTGAACCCAATGATATTATTGAAGTGTTTAACAGGAACCAGTTCTCTGATAAACAGTTTGTAAGTATAGAAGGGGAGGTGCGTAAACCCGGCAAATTTCAAAGGTTTGGCGGGATGTCGCTTAAAGACCTTTTATATTTTGCAAATGGCTTGAAACCTTCGGCAGAATTTGGGCAAATCGTAGTGTCGAGTATTGTGGATGTTGATTCATCGCAAAGAGGAATTAAACCTACTAAAACCGTCATACAGAGCTATTCCATTAGAACAAATCTTGAGCTGGATTCTGTTACTGAAAATGTAAAGCTGAAGCCGTATGACCAGGTTTTTGTAAGGAAAAATCCGACATTTCATCTTCAGGAAAACGTAAGAATAGAGGGTGAAGTAAAATATCCGGGAACTTATGCAAAGCTTATTAATAATGAGCGTCTTTCATCTTTTATAGAAAGAGCCGGAGGTACTAAGGAAAATTCAAATGCGGGCGGCGCAATTTTATACAGGCTACGCGACACATTAGTAAGAGAGAATCCTTTGCTTAAAAGAAACCGGACAAGATATATAAGGGATACAGCCGGTAAAATTATTGATAGTGTTCTTTTTGATCCTTCCGAACCTGTGAGTATTGATCTTGCTAAAGCATTGCAATACAAAAACTCAAAATATGATATGGTTCTCCAGGAAGGTGATGTCATTTATGTTCCGGAGATTAACCCAATAGTAACTATTAAGGGAGCTGTTCAATCTCAGTTGAAAATTTATTTTGATAAGGCACATACAAATCTTGGATATTATATAGATAAAGCGGGTGGCTTTGGTGTAAGACCATGGCGAAAACGAATTTATGTAACTTATGCAAATGGCAAGAGTCAGCGAACGCATAATTTCGGATTTTTTCATTTTTATCCCAGGGTAGAACAGGGAAGTATTATAGTTGTACCCGAAAAACCTGAAGGCAAAAATTTTGCTGATATCGTTTCACAGATCCTTGTAACATCATTGCCGCTTTTTTTGGCATTTTTGCTTACGAGGCTATAAACAATTTTTATGACTAGCCAGGAACTGACAACGGCGATTTATGAGCGGTTAAAGAAAATAAGGTTTGTTATAATTGTCGTGTCAATTATTGCAGCTGCAGCTTTGGTTTTATACGCCAAGCAAAAACCTGTAACCTATACTTCGAGGTCTTCCGTATTTCCATTAACGAGTGGTAATGATAACAATGCAACCTCATCTACTTTAAGTGCATTATTAGGTAGTGAAGGAACTAAAAGCTTCAGTGAGGACGCATCTATAAATATTATTGAGCTTGCCCAAAGCCGTACCACCCGTGAGGAAGTCGCTTCCATTCATGATTCATCTATGGGTAACAGAACCATTGGCGAACTGCTGGTGGAGGACATTAATAATCATCGGGGGTGGTTTGAATCAAAAGTAAAAAAGCCCACGAATGAATATGCATTGGTAACCTGGGCAGGGGAGGCGTTGAAAGACGGCCTGAATGCAACTATTAATAAGAATAATATGCTGATACTTTCCTATACGGGACGCAGCCCTGATCTTGTGAAAATTATCAGTTATGGATTTATTAATAAAATTTCACTTTTTTATATTCAGCTCAAACAGGAGAAAGCGCGGCTGGATTTTGAATTTGCCACAAGTAAAGTTGACTCGCTGAGAACGGTGATGAATACAAAAGACGATCAGCTGATAGCAATTGATAAAAGAACTTTGTTTACTAATACAGCAAAGCTCGAGTTCAGAGTACCGACAGAAAATTTACTTGCCGATAAACAAATGATACGCCAGCAGTATGCCCAGGCAGTTGCCAACCAGCAGAATGCCGCTTATAAACTTCAAAAGGCAACCCCTCTTATTAAAGTACTTGACAGGCCGGAACCTCCTTATGACGTAGAAAATAAATCGGCAGTTTTTTTTGGACTGGTCGGGCTGTTTGCCGGGCTCATTCTTACTTCACTGCTATTTGTAAGTGGAATAATTTTAAAATTTATCAGGTATGAGGTTAATAAAGCGCTCTTTGGGGCAGGAACTCCCAAAAGTACCACTACCACTACGACAACGGCATCGGCTTTATGATTTTCTAAATAACCATTTCCCCATCTCTTTAAATGTTACTTTTTTGCCGTAAAGAAGAATTCCTGTACGGTAAATTTTCGCTGCAAGCATAGTGGTTAATACAAAACCCGCAACTAAAGAAATCATAGAAACGGCAATTTGCCAGCCCGGCACACTGCCTGAAGGTATGCGTGCCATCATAACAATGGGAGAGGAGAATGGAATCATGCTTCCCCAAACAGAAATAGCTGCATCAGGTTTGCCCGCTGCGGTGGTCATTATCACAAAAGATAAAATAATAGGCATGGTTATCGGCAACATTAATGATTGTGCTTCCTGGGGATCTTCATTTACAACACTGCCCACGGCGGCAAATAAAGAAGCATAAAATAAATAGCCGGCAATAAAATAAAAAAGAAAGCACGGAAGTATAAGGCTCCATGGAGCCTGTAGGATTTCATTTTTTGTATTCAAAAAATTAAGCGCTGCGGTATTGTTTGCCCCGGCCGGGGCCATGGAAGTATTCACAGACTGGGCATGTTGCAGCACGTCATGTGATAGAAATGAAGTAGTAATTGAAGACAACCCAACAATAAGCACAATCCATATAAGTAACTGGGTAATCCCAACGGCGGCTATGCCAATAATTTTCCCCATCATTAATTGAAAAGGCTTTACGGAGCTGATTATTACTTCTGCAATACGATTCATTTTCTCTTCCATGACGCCACGCATAACTGCCGCTCCGTAAATGAATAAGGTTATATATATTAATATACCACTGCCAAAGCCAATACCATAAGATAACCCTGAATTCGATATCGCCGTTTTATTGCCCTGTTTAATTACCGCGCTGAATCTATACAGTTTTTCTTCATCTATTGCATTAATTGAATCCAGGATTTTTTTATTAATATTATTTTTCAGAAAAGCTTTATCGCGAATGGCTGTATTTATCTGGCCTTTTATCTTATCTTCTGCACTCATTCCCATTTGTTTATCAGAAACCAGGGAGATAGAGTCCAGGGGGGAATCATATTTATCAGGGATTTTTAAAAATGCAGAATAGCCTTTCTCCTTGAAGTTATTTGCATTTACATCCTTCGGAAATTCATAGGTGATTACTTTATCGCTTTGAAAACTGTTTTTGAAAATACCATTGTTATCCTCCACAGCAATCTTTTCTTTTTCCTCACTTTTTATTGAAAAATAGGCTGATGCAGCAATGAAACCAATAAAAAACAAGGGGAGCAGAATTGTAGAGAGTATAAAAGTCTTGTTCCTGACTCTCGTCAGGTATTCTCTTTTAATAACAAGCCATATTTTATTCATACCGGGTAAGTTATTGTAATTCCGTTTATCTGGGTAATTGCGGAATAATGTTATTAATTCGCGTTTTCAAATTGCCTTGAAACTTTGGTGTCTTCGACTTTCTTTATAAAAATATCATTGAGGGAGGGTAATATCTCGTTGAATGAAATAATACTTGCTCCCTGTGCCAGGAACTGCTGTAAGACCGCGGCAGGATTATTGCCATCGTTAATTTTTACGATTAAATAATTTTCTTTTGAGCTTACGATTTCAAATATATCATTCGGGAAAGGTTCAGGAATTTTATCAAAGCCCACTTTGAAAATATTTTCCTTGCAATCATGCTTGATTTGTTTTACACTTCCGTCTAAAATTTTTTTCCCCTTATTTACTAAAACTATATTGTTACAGATTTCTTCTACCTGCTCCATCCTGTGTGTACTGAATATGATAGTTGTACCTTTTTGTGCAAGCCTGAAAATCTCGTCTTTTATCAGATTACTGTTCACCGGGTCCAGTCCGCTGAAAGGTTCATCAAGAATAAGAAGCCGGGGCTCATGCAATACAGTTATAACAAATTGTAGCTTTTGGCTCATGCCTTTACTCAGGTCATCCACTTTTTTATTCCACCAGCTTTGCATTTCAAATTTCACAAACCACTCCTTTACGTTTTTAAGAGCATCCCCTCGGCTCATCCCTTTCAACATAGCAAGATATAATGCCTGTTCCCCAATTTTCATTTTTTTATATAGACCTCTTTCCTCGGGCATATACCCGATTTTTGGAATGTCTTTCGTCGGATCAAATTTCTTTCCTTCAAATAAAATATTTCCGCTATCAGGATAAAATATTCCTGTAATCATACGTAATAAGGTTGTCTTGCCTGCACCATTTGGGCCCAGCAAGCCAAAAATGGTTTCCCGGGGAATAGAAAAACTTATATCATCCACAGCCCTTTGGGCGGAATAATATTTTTTAAGATTTTGTAATTCAAGTATAATCATTAGCTGGTTTTAAATGGAGCCGGTTTTTACAAAGAATAGAAAGGTGCGAAGATATTGAACACCGGTAAGGGGAAGCTCTTTACCTGTAAAATTTTTTTTAGGCGTGTAATAAGGCAGAAACCGTTTTTGCTACCCTCTCGCCATCCATGGCGGCACTTACGATCCCACCTGCATAGCCGGCCCCTTCTCCACATGGAAACAGGTTTTTTATTTGCGGATGATGAAGAAATTCATTGTCACGCGGTATGCGAACGGGCGACGAGGTGCGGCTTTCTGTTGCAACCACCACGGCTTCATTCGTGTAATAGCCATAATTTCCATTTTTGGCAGGCATTTTTTTTGAAAAGGATTTTAATGCCTTTTTTAAGCGGTAACTGATGAATGGTGGTAATACATCCGTAAGTTGGGATGACCGGATGCCGGGAATGTAAGAGCATTTAGGTAAGGTTGATGAAAGACGGCCTTCTGCAAAATCAACCATTCTCTGGGCGGGAGCAACAAAATGTCCCCCGCCGGCGTCGAAAGCCTTTTCCTCAATTTCCCGTTGAAAATACATCATGCGCAATGGGGGATCAGCATTTTTAAAAGTTTGTTTTCTTTTTGAATCGGGGATATACTTTATAATGTCTTCAATTTCAACCTGCACCACCAAGCCACTGTTCGCATAAGGATTATTCCTTTTTGAAGGGCTCCATCCGTTTACTACAAGCTCTCCCATACTTGTTGCGGCAGGGGCGATAATACCCCCCGGACACATACAAAAAGAAAATACGCCACGGTTATCAACCTGGTCAACGAGGCTATAGGAGGCCGGGGGCAGATGTATATTTTGAAAGGCTTTCCTTTCGGTAGCTGATTCCTGTGTCGTGGCCTGGCCCGCAGGCAGGGTTTGTAAAGATCCGTACTGGATATCGTTTATTAAAGCCTGCGGATGTTCAATTCTTACACCCAGGGCGAAGGGTTTTGCATTAATTGCAATGTTCCTTTTACCCAATAGTATAAAAATGTCCCTGGCCGAGTGGCCGGTGGCAAGGATAAAAGCATCTCCCTTAAATAAATCACCATCTTCAGTTCTCACACCTTCCAGGCTGCTATTTTCAATTTCAAAATCTGCCACCTTTTTGCCGAAATGAAATTCGCCTCCGCATCCTGTAATTCGTTTACGCATCTCCGTTATGATGCCGGGAAGTTTATTCGTTCCAATATGCGGGTGTGCTTCATATAATATGTTTTCATCCGCGCCAAAATGAACAAATAAATTTAATACGCGGTCAATGTTTCCCCGTTTGGTACTCCGGGTGTATAACTTCCCATCGCTATACGTGCCTGCACCGCCTTCTCCAAAACAATAATTACTTTCCGGATTGATAATTCCGTTTTTATTTAGTAAGGCAAGGTCTCTTCGCCTTTCTTTTACATCTTTTCCTCTTTCAACAATTATGGGTTTTATTCCTAGTTCAATAAGCTGTATGGCTGCAAAGAGCCCTGCCGGGCCACCCCCAATAATCACCACTTTTTTTTGAGATAAGGTTACATCTTTAAAGCTAAATCCAGGGATCGTTCTCAGGAAGAACGGTTCATTGATAAAAGCATTTACTGTGAGTTGTACCCATATTGTTTTACTTCGGGCATCAATCGACTTTTTAAGAATATGGTACCCAGTAACATCACCGGGCTTTTTTCCTGAAGTTTCGGCTATCATGCGATAGATGGCCTGTGTATCTTCTGTTTCCCCTGGCAGCAGTTTGAAAGAAACTTTTTGTTGCATATAATAGTTCCAGGTCTTTATCCTGGAAAACCGGTTACATTTAAAAGCTGGTTAAAACATCACAACGCTGGCTGATCTATTATTCCTGCCTGCGCGGGAACCACGGCCAGTAAGCATTCGGGGAGTTTAAAAGGGAAGATCGTCTATGGCATCCTGCGACGAGGAAGTGAATGTGTCAAGGGGTTCAAGATGATCATCATCGGATGATGCTTCTTTTCCTGCCTGTAAAATCTGTTCTATGCGCCAGGCATCAAGATTACTGAAGTAAGAGATACGGCCATCCTTTTCCCATTTACTTCCCTTAATATTAAAATACACTTTTATTTCATCTCCGGCATTTACGCGGTCAACAATATTCGTACGATCCTGCACGCATTGAAATTTAATATAGTTCGTAATTATTTTCCCGTTAATATCTTCCGATTTTTCAACAACGAATTCCCGAACTTTAAAAGTTTCTGTTCGTTGTATGGGATCAAATTTTTCCAACAGTTTTCCTGTTAATTCATAGCTCATGATTTACAATTTAGTTTTTAAAGATAGAGTCATTTATGTTAAAATCTTGCTCAATTAACCAAAACCCCAAAAAATGTTTTGCACATTTTTTTTATTTTGAATTCTTTGTTGCAACCCTAATAAAATAGAAAAAAAAGTTGGGAATGTATCAAAAAAAAACAAGTTTTTACCTGTAAGTCAATATGGACGTACTTATTAAAAATTGGATAATTAAATTAAAATAAACTCCTTTCTTTTTGTCAAACTCCATACTGTTTTCCTAATGATAAAAGCAAAGAATAAAAAATTTTTTTTTCAACAAATTATTTTGATATTCGCTGTCTTACTCAGAAAATATTTATAAAAAATTTTTTTATAAAATTTCTCAGTGAATCCCCAGGAACGAGATACATCTAATCAAAAAAAACGGCTTACGGAAAAATGGATAAAGCTTGCGAAACAGTTTGGCATAATTGTCTCAATATTATAAAGGATATAGTAGAGTGGCAACATTACAAAACCTGGTTCGAGCCCATTACTCCGGTTTTGTTAAAAGATAAAATATTGACGATACAGGTTCCCAGCCAGTTTTTTTATGAGTATATTGAAGAGCATTATGTAAATCTGCTGGCAAAAACTTTAAAAAGAGAATTGGGAAAGGATGCAAGGCTGGAATACCGGATTATGGTGGATAGCGGCAACAGTAACAACAAGCCCCTGATGATGGATATACCGGGGCAGGGATACAAGTCATATTCAAACAATGAAATGGATTTTCCTTTAGTCATAAATAACCCTGTTAAGAACCCCTTTGTAATTCCGGGGCTTAAAAAAATGCAGATTGATCCGCAATTAAACCACGTCTATGTATTTGACGCATTTATTGAAGGCGATTGCAACCGGGTGGCGAGGCGGGCTGGTAAAACGGTTGCAGAAAAGCCGGGTTCTACCTCATTCAATCCTTTGGTAATTTACGGGAGTGTGGGGCTTGGTAAAACTCATCTTGCACAGGCCATAGGCAACGAAGTGAAAAGGCTGCATAATAATAAGGTAGTCCTATATGTCAGCTCGGAGAAATTCATTAACCAGTTTGTCGACCATAGTCGTAATAATGCGATAAATGACTTTATACATTTTTACCAGTTGATAGATGTATTGATAATTGATGATGTTCAATTTTTTAACCGGGCTGAGAAATCGCAGGATGCTTTTTTTGCTATTTTCAATCACCTCCATCAAAGTGGTAAGCAATTAATCCTCACATCAGATAAGCCCCCGAAAGACCTTGAAGGCGTACAGGAGAGATTGCTCAGCCGTTTCAGGTGGGGCCTTAGCGCCGATCTTCAAATTCCTGATTATGACACCAAGATTGAAATTCTCGAGAGAAAAATGAAGAATGACGGCCTTGAAATGCCTAAAGAAGTAGTGAAATACATCGCTTATAATATACAGAACAATATTCGTGAGCTGGAGGGCGCTTTAATTTCCCTGTTGGCACAATCTTCGCTCAATAAACGTGAAATTGATCTTGAACTGGCTAAAAAAGTGTTGAGAAATTTTATCAAATCATCTTCAAAAGAAATAACAATAGACACCATTCAGAAAATGGTATGTGATTATTTTGATGTGCCTTATGAAAAGCTTTTACAAAAAACACGCAAGCGGGAAATTGTACAGGCCAGGCAGATCTCAATGTTTCTTGCAAAGGCGTTTACCAAAAATTCATTAAAGACGATCGGCGAGCACTTTGGAGGCCGTGACCACACCACTGTAATTCATAGTTGCCAAACGGTTAAGGATCTCATGGATACCGATACTTTGTTTAAGGAAAGTGTAATTGAACTTCAGCAAAAAGTACAGCTTGCTGCTATGTAATTTTTCATAATTCTATCGGGGCCAATCCCAATTATTTATTTTAAATTCTGAATTGCAAATGTTACTTTTGCAACCCTTAATATATAACAGGAGAGGTGCCTGTCCAAAGGAGACTCTCCGAAGGAGTTCTATGAACCTGTGGAGAGAGGCCGAAAGGAATAAATTTACTGTCGTGTTTTACACATATATTTTGAAAAGCGTAAAAGATGGCAGATACTATTATGGAAGTTGTGAGGATTTGGACATAAGGCTTGCCAAACATAATTCGGGGCAGGTAAAAGCAACAAAGCATAGGGCTCCATTTATATTGCATTATAAAGAGGAATGGTCAACTCGTTCTGAGGCATTTTAAACGGGAACAATTCTTTAAAACTGTTGATGGATATAAATGGTTAAAGGCAAATAAAATTACTTAGGAGAGGTGCCTGTCCAAAGGACTCCTGTGGAGAGAGGCCGAAAGGAATAAATTTACTGTCGTGTTTTTCACATATATTTTGAAAAACGTAAAAGATGGCAGATACTATTATGGAAGTTGTGAGGATTTGGACATAAGGCTTGCCAAACATAATTCGGGGCAGGTAAAGCAACAAAGCATAGGGCTCCATTAATATTGCATTATAAAGAGGAATGGTCAACTCGTTCTGAGGCATTTAAACGGGAACAATTCTTTAAAACTGTTGATGGATATAAATGGTTAAAGGCAAATAAAATTACTTAGGAGAGGTGCCTGAGAGGCCGAAAGGAACGGTTTGCTAAATCGTCGTACGGGTTAAACTGTACCGTGGGTTCGAATCCCACCCTCTCCGCAAAGTTTGCGAGTGAGAAAAAAGATTATCAAGCCGTTCGACTGGAACGGATCGAAACCCTTCTCCCGGCAAGGTTTGGCCTGAATATATGAGATAACCATTCGGGGCGTAGCGTAGCCCGGTCATCGCGCCACATTTGGGATGTGGAGGTCGCAAGTTCGAATCTTGCCGCCCCGACCTGGGGTCGTCCCGTTACATATGGGAACGGCCCCGCAAAATTGATTCTTTCAAAATTAAAAAGTCCGTAAAACTCATTGTTTATGGGCTTTTTGATTTTAGCTCGCTAATATCAAAAAGCCCAGGTGATTTGCTATCAACCCGCGTACCTGAGCCGCTAAGCGAAAGTCCTGGAAAAGGATTTTTCGACCACTCTTCCAGCTAAGAAAGGCACTAAGAAGTTTATAACTATTATTGAAAGCAGAATGCCGGTAATGACAATAGTAATTAGTAAAAATACTATTCATAGTGCCCGCCTTAATACTATAAACTATTGATTAAGTATTAGTAATAATTTTTTGTAAAAAAACCTGAAAAAAAATTTTAATTTCTAATTTCTATCTTTTACATTTATATATTAAAAGAGAATTTAGTATTTACCTACTCATTCCCTGTTTTTAAGCTTAGTACCTGATTAAGACACTTTCAGCCGTTCCTCATTCTAAGTAACGATGTGCTTTGATATTTTGGAAAACAAAATCATCCGGTATCTTATTTACCTCTAATTTAAGAATAAGATGCTAAGCGATAACTCATACAACGAAAAGCAAATTCTTCAGCAATTATCTCAGGGAAGTGAAACAGCTTTTGAAAAGATTTATAATTATTATAGTCAAAGACTTTATTGCAAGGTGCTAAGGCTTTTAAAGTCAGAAGCGATGGCGCAGGAGATCGTACAGGATGTATTCCTGGTTATCTGGGATAACCGGGGTCAGCTTAACCCTGAGAAGTCATTTTGCTCTTACCTTTTTTGTATTGCTACGAATAAATGTTATGATTATTACCGTAGAGTAACAAGGAATAAAAGATTACTCAGGAAGTTAAGCCAGGCGTCCCCTTCCCCCGACACCGCAGAGCAAGCAGTCATTAATAAAGAATCCTCGGGAATATTATACCATGCTATAGAATTATTGCCACCCAAAAGAAAACTTATCTTCAGGCTCTGCAAGGTTGAGGGTAAAACCTATGAAGAAGTTAGCGTGCAATTAGGCATCTCACCTTCTACCATCAGTGATCATATTGTAAAAGCTAATCTTTTTATAAAGACGCACATCGTTCAACGCGGTCATTATGTAATCAATGATTTTTTTGCGGAAAAATGATCTTGAGACCAGGCAGATCTGTTGCCGGTTTCCTACTGTCCCAAAAACTACAATTTGCAACAGAGGATATTTTCTTTTTGATCGTATTATGTATATTGTTTTTGTGACCTGCTAAGAAGTATTTTGAAACATGACTTATAATTTTGAATTAATAACCTTAAGTTGTGGTAGAATTATTATTAGTAGCTGAATTTCCTTTTATAATAATACAGTAACCTCCCGGGACTATAAAAATTTGAAGTTTTCATTCATTTATATGCGAGTGTAAAACTTGTGTATATGAAGCTATCTCAAGCCACGTGCGTGTATCGGCAATTAAGTAATAGCAGCTGGAATTGCGTTTTTATTTATTAATGCGTATATATTCTTAATTTATAAGGGAACCACTCGCTTGATTTTTGAGAATAGGCTGATATTGACCAAAAATTAACTTCGTTCCCCTGTAAAAAATCTATAGTGGACTCTCAAAAACTAGAACGATTATTCAAACGTTACCTGCAAAATCAATGTTCGCCGGAGGAGATAAAATTGCTGTTTCAGTATTTCCAATCAGGGGAAAGTGAAGAAATATTAAAGAATCTTATAAGGACAGAGCTTGAATCCACGCAGGATATGGACATTCAAACCAATCCAAAAACAAGAGAGAGCCTGGAACAAATTTTTCGGAATATTAAAAAGGCCATTCGTAAATCAAATTAATTAACCACGCTGATCACAATTCCCCTAGGAAACGGCCCGGATCATGTTCCCTTTCCACCACTCTAATTTCCAATCGTTACAGCCATACCAAATAAAGGCTCCCGTTCAATTCACTATGTTTCTGTATCCCCGGTTGGGAGAAATAATTTGAATTCAGAGCAGAGGTAATTTTTTTTTCGCACGTATTATAAAAAATTAAACAGGTGGACGCGTAGTAATAAATACAGCAATAATTAAAATTGGGGTGTATTAAACGGTAATTTGATTCGTAGGGTGAACTGCTATTTCTTCGAATATTTATGATGCTCGCAGGAGGTAAAGTTTTCTTGTTGTTACATTGATAACAAAGTATCAATCTTTATACACTGGCTGATATTATAACATTCAATACAATATATAATAGATGATACGAACTGCGCTGGAGTTTATCAAAAAAGAACTTGATGCCTACATGGTAGAGAGGGAAAATGATGTTGCCAATTATTCCCCGGGCAATGTGGTTGATCTTAAGTCAATAGTATCCGTTACCGGCAACGTCGACTTTGATAATAATAAACATATCATGATGATGCTTGCCGGCATTGAAGAAGAAAGAAGATTTGGTAAGCAGCCATATTTGATTCCGGCCGATGACAACCGATTTGCCCGGCTTAATCCCCCTGTAGAACTGGATTTGTTTGTTCTTTTTATTGCTTCCAACAGTAATTATGAAACAGCGCTGCGGGATGTGTCAGACGTAATTGCCTTTTTCCAGGCAAACAGTGTTTTTGATGAACAAAAGTATCCCGGGCTTAATTCGGGCGTCATAGAGCCTGCTAATAAGCCCTGGCAGCTGATTGAGCGCCTCAGTTTCCGCCTGCTTAATTTTTCTTTTGAATTGCAGAATAACCTTTGGGGTATGCTGGGTGGAAAATACATACCTAGTGTGATTTATAAAATGAACATGCTTACATTTTTTGATACGAAGAGCAAAGAGAGCGGGGCCGCAATTACCAATCTCAATTTTGCCGAAAAATAATTGCAATGAGCGGTATCCAGATAAAATATGCGGAATTGTTCAGACTCTCTATAAAGCAATTGTTTTATGAGAACAGTATCTGCAAAAAATATAGTACCACACCGGAACCGGATATTCTATTGGTGCCAACAGATAGTTGCCTGTCAATAATGAAGGGCCTGGACCTGGTTTACAGGAATACCGGTACAAATGGCGGGTGCATTGTACTAGCGAGGGTATCGCAAAAAAATGCATTGGGAAATGATGTCTTAAGGTTTACGCCCAATGCATCTGAAAGCATGAGCTTTCTGATGATGACCCGCAATGCTGACGTCATTAATTTTAATGATCTTCCTGTTCAGCCCGCAAATAACCAGCTCTATTATTTTAATAACAGTGTTGCCGACGGGGCGGCTTTAAGAAATAATCTGCACCTGAGCCTCAGCCCTGCCGGTGTCGATGGGTTAACTGATATTATCAAAACGTCCAATGCCAATTACCGGTTCCATCATGGCGTTGCTGTTACTCCAGGTACTGCCAAACTCGTACGTGTTGCATCGGGCGATGCGTTGTTGCCCGTGTCTGTTGTAAACCAGGGCGGGCAAAGTGATCTCACTTTTAACCTTTCAGCCTTACCTGCGGGAAGATGCCGGTTATTAATAAATAACATTGTTGTTGATGAATTCTTTTACCCGGGCGGTGCCGCTGCCGGGTTTTTATTCGGTGTGGTTGAGATTTCATTGTCCCCGGCACTTGCTGTAAATTATCGTGTTGTTGAACCAGACAACTCGCTTACTCCCGACCGGCCGTTGTATATAGTTGAAATAATAAACAGGGAAACATTCTGGCGGTACCGTATTCATTTGCAAAGCAACAGCCCCCTATACCTGGAGATGGCCTCGCTGAATCCTGCCGATAAGACAGACTTTCTCAACCGGCTGAACATTGTCAGCAACGATACCGGCATTACGTTCACCAAAACCAGTTTTTCAGATACAGTTTTTGAATTTATTTCTGATAGTGCAGTTGGATTACATGAGAAATATGCTTCTGCCAGCGACCCGGCGCATGCAACGTTAAGCCTTACATTAAAAAAATACATCGGCAATGCCCCAAAGGAAGCTGTGGTTAAACCCAATTTACCCTATCCATCACCCGGAAATATAGATGCATCTGTTCCACCTAAAATATATTCTGATATTTTTCTAACAATTTAAACAATTAATAAAATGGCAGTCTTAAAACTTTCCACGCCTGGTGTCTATGTGCAGGAGATCCCTTCTCTACCACCTTCAGTTGCCGAAGTAGAAACGGCAATACCGGCTTTTATCGGGTACACGCAAAAAGCTGATAAAGCCAGTCCCGGCGACCTGGTATTGATACCTACTAAAATAAGCAGCATGCAGGAATTCACAACGTTATATGGAGGCCCGGTAAATGAAACTGCTGATAGTATTAAACTTGGCGTCACTGACAACGGCGGCGGTCAATATGATATTAAGTTCACCTACGATAATACCAAACGTTCCAATTATAATCTTTTTTATTCGTTGCAAAGTTTCTATGATAATGGCGGAGGCACCTGCTATATTGTTTCTGTAGAAACCTACCGTACTGATGGTACGGTGGTGGCTGGTGGAGTAGCCCCTGATATAGGATTGCTGGATGGTTTGGCCAAAGTGAAAGACGTTGATGAAGTTACTCTTCTCGTTATTCCTGAAGCATGTAATGTTGATAAAACCGCTACCGCGGCATATACATCAATCGTGCAGGCAATGATTAAGCAGGCGGCTGATCCGGATTGCAGGGATCGTTTTGCCATCATTGATCCCTACCAGGTGACGCTAAAAAGTAAAACGTACACCGATGGCGATCTTGACAAGGATGTAAAAATTATTCGCGATTCAACAGTTGGAGTAGATTCGGACCGCTATTCCGCTGCATATTTCCCCTCCCTGGTTACAAATTATGCGCATGCTTATGACTTTCCCAACCTTACGGTGACCACATATACCCTGGCTCCGGGCGCTACTGCTTCACCGGTAATTGCGGTCAACGATAAAATGAGCAAATTTGTAGGATCTGCATTTTATAACGCGGTAAAGGCCGCATTGGCAAAGGAGTACGTTGTTATTCCTCCCTCCGGTTCAATTGTTGGGTTGTACACCAGGATCGATGATACAAAAGGTGTGTGGAAAGCGCCCGCAAATGAATCGCTTTCTTCGGTAGTTGCACCTACCGTAGATATTTCAAACCGCGAGCAGCAATCGCTGAATGTTGATCCTAATTCCGGTAAATCCATTAATGTAATCAGGTCTTTCCCCGGATACGGTGTATTGGTGTGGGGTGCAAGGACGTTGAACGGTAATGACAATGAATGGCGCTATATAAGTGTACGCCGCTTCTTTAATATGGTCGAAGAATCTATCAAAAAATCAATTCAGTGGGCTGTATTTGAACCCAATACAATCACTACCTGGGTTAAAGCGCAGGCAATGATTGAAAACTATCTTTTTTTAAAATGGAGAGACGGAGCGCTGGCGGGAACCAAACCCGAGCAGGCCTTCTATGTAAAAGTTGGTTTGGGCACCACCATGACAGCCGTTGATATCCTGGAAGGCAGGATGAATATTGAAATAGGAATGGCTGTTGCCAGACCTGCAGAATTCATTGTCCTGAAATTTATCCAGCTGATGCAGCAATCATAAATCAATTCATTTTTTATCACTTCAAAATAAAAATTCACATGGCAAGTTATCCCATTCCGGTTTTTCACTATAAAGTTTCGTGGAATAACCAGGACATAGGCTTTTCAGATGTTTCAGGACTATCACAGGAGATTACACCTATTGAATACCGCGATGGCCTGATGTCAGCAACCACGGTTTCACTGAAAAGGCCGGGCATGAAAAAAGTAACCAATATCAGTTTGAAAAGAGGAATTGTGGAAAAAAACAATGATCTGTTTATCTGGTTCAATAATAATGGTGCACCAAATGTTGAACGCCGGGATATCACCATCTCACTGCTGAACGACGAAGGTAACCCGGTAATGGTATGGACTGTCGTGCAGGCTTTCCCTATTAAATGTGATGGACCAGGATTAAAAGCAACCGGTAACGATATTGCAATTGAATCGATTGAT
>Ga0068860_100002062_pt1 | contig 21163 bp, 14 predicted proteins | sample KBSSwiS32_FD_66597 | JGI IMG/M metagenome (GOLD analysis project Ga0068860, IMG submission 66597) | Switchgrass rhizosphere microbial communities from Kellogg Biological Station, Michigan, USA - KBS Switchgrass S3-2 | ecosystem: Host-associated > Plants > Roots > Rhizosphere > Soil ...
GACATGACCGACGAGGAGCATAAGCGCCAGGTGCTGCGCATGCTCGAAAAATCCCTCGCTCACGATCATGCCAAGACGACCGCGTACGAGATGACGCAACTCGGCCTCGTGCAGATGACGCGCAAGCGCACGGTCGAGAGCCTGGAGCGCCAGCTGTGCGAACCGTGCCCGACCTGCGAAGGCCGTGGCAGCGTGAAAACCGCCGAGACAGTCACTTACGAGATATTTCGCGAGATCACGCGCGCCGTGCGCCAGTTCGAGGCCAAGAAGCTGCTCGTCCTCGCCGCGCCGAAAGTCGTCGCGCGCATCCTCGACGAGGAATCCGCGGCGGTGGCGGAGTTGGAGGAATTCATTGGCAAGACGATCCGCTTCCAGCCCGAGGAGCACTATGCGCAGGAGCAGTACGATGTCGTGCTGCTGTAGTTTTCGGATCGTTCGCTCGTGATTTGGCGTCGCCGCGTCCATCGCGCGCGCTTGTGGCTGCAAGCACTGTTCGCCTGCATCGTCATCGTGCTGGCAGTGGCTATCGGTGTCACGCAAATCGCGTTGCCGTGGATCGCCAGCCATCCGGAAAAGATCAGCGCGTTCCTGAGCGCGCGCCTGAAGCGTCCGGTGACGCTCGATGGCGTGGAAGGGCACTGGGAAGGCGGCGGACCGCTGCTGATCCTGCACGGCGTGCATATCGCCGGCGCCACGCCCGATCAGCCGCCGGCGAGCGCGATTCCGCAAGCGGAACTGAAGGTCAATTTCTTCTCGCTGCTGCATCGCAACCAGGCCTGGAACGAATTCCGTCTGGTCGGGCTGGACTTGCACCTGCAGCGCGATGAGGCAGGCAACTGGGCGCTGCAGGGTTTCGGCAATTCCGACGCGAACAAGAACGCCGACAATTCGCTGTTGTTCGACCTGGGTGCGCTGGTGCTGCGCGATCTGCGGTTGACGATCGATGACCCCGCGGCGAAGCGGCACCTCGCGTTCAGTGCGGATGAGGTACGCCTGCTCAATTCCGGCACCGAGCACCGCGCTGTGGCGCGGCTGCGCAGCATGGCGGCGCCCGCATCGCCGGTCGAGGCCGTGATTCGCTACAACAGCGACGATCGCAGCGGAGAGGTGTACTTCGGAGGGCAGCAGCTGGATCTGGCCGCGCTGCTGCACGGCTATGCACCGGCGGGGCTGCAATTCACTCACGGCGGCGGCCGCCTGCAGGTTTGGAGCGAGTGGCGCCAGAACCGTCTGCAGCAGGCGCGCATTGAAGTCGACCTGCGCGACCTGGTGCTGACGACGCCCACGCCGATCGAGCTGGACGACAAGCGCGGAATCGTGCCGCGCTCGGGCTTCGATCGCCTCGGATTCGGGCTGCGCTGGCAGCGCACTGCCAGCGGCTGGCAGCTGGATATCGCGGACCTGGATGTTGCACGTCAGGGCACCAGTGCGCCGCTGTCGACTATACATGTGGAAAAATCCCGTCCGGACAAGGATGCGCCCACGGTCTGGACCGCGCGCGCGGACGATCTGGACATCTCTGCGCCGGCCACAATCGCAATGTTCAGTGACAAGCTGCCGCCGGAACTGCGGCGCTGGCTGTACCTGGCCGACCCGGTCGGCACGCTGCACGCCGCGACGTTGCGCCATGGCGGTGCGCAGGATTTCGACGTGGCCGTGCAGTTCAAGGATGCCGCTTGGCATGCGGTCGACAAGCTGCCCGGCGTCAGCGGCCTTGGCGGCAGCTTGCTTGGCGATCAGGACGCCTTCAGCTTCAGTCTGCCCGCACGCACGGCGTTCGGCATGGACTCGCCCCACGTGTTCCGCCAGCCGCTGGAATTTTCCAGCTTCGCCGGCGAGGTCGCCGCGTATCGTGGCGACACGGGTTGGCGCATCGAAACCGACGCCATTGATTTCGAAGGTGCGAAATTCGGCGGGCAGCTGCGCGGCGCCGTGGACTTGCACGACGATGGCAGCAAACCGTCGCTCGATCTCTACGCGACGGTGACGCACGGCGATGTGACTGCCTCGCACCTGTTCTGGCCGATCAACATCATGCCGCCGCCGGCTGTGCGTTGGCTCGATCGCGGGTTGGACGGCGGCACGATCGGGTCCGGACACGCGGCGTTCCATGGTGACCTGGCGGACTGGCCGTTCCGCAATTTCGCCGGCCGTTTCGAAGCGCGCGCCGAAATCGATGACCTGCGCCTGAAATACCTGGACGACTGGCCGGCGGTCGAACACGCGCATACGCTGGCGACGTTCGTCAATGTCGGCTTACATGCCGAGGCCGATGCCGGCACGGTGCTCGGCAACAAGATCACCCTGGCCAAGGCGGACATTCCGGATTTGGGCGAGGCGATGCTCGATCTGGACATGAGCGGCGCCGGCTCCGGCCGCGATCTGCTCGGCCTCGTCAAGGCGTCTCCATTGGGTCAGCGCTTCGCCGCGCAACTGCTCGGCGTCGACACCACCGGGCAAAGCAAAGTCGACCTGCACCTGAGCGTCCCGATCAAGCACGCCGAGGAATTCAAGCTGATCGGTGTGGCGGCGATGAGCAACGCGGACTTGAGCGATGCGAAATACGGCCTGCGCTTCGACAAGGCCAACGGCAAGGTGCGCTTCGGCAAGGACGGGTTTTCCGCCGACGATCTGGCCGTGCTATTCCAGGACCAGCCGGCCAGCTTCAGTTTGATGGTCGGCGGCTACACGGCCGATCCGCGCCACGCGGCCGAGGCCAACCTCGGCGTGAACCTGCCGGCGCGCAGCGTGCTTGCTTACGCGCCACCGCTCGTGGCGTACGCCGAGCGCGTGTCCGGCAACACCGACTGGAGTGCGGCCTTCAGTGCCGATCGCGAAAACGGCGCGCAGCGCATCGTCCTCACGTCGACTCTGCGCGGCGTGGCGCTGACGCTGCCGGAACCGCTGGCCAAGGCTGCCGACACGGAATGGCCGCTCAAGCTTGTGCTGGGCATACCGCTGGTCGGTGGCAGCGTGGACGTTGCCCTCGGCGATCTGCTGCGCGCCCACGGCCGCTTGCCGACGTTGCAAGACTCGTTCGTTGCGGAAGTGGATTTTGGCGGCAAGGTCAGCGGCGCACCGCTGCCCGAGCGCGGCTTCGTCGTCGGCGGCAGCGTGCCGATCCTGGACCTTTCCGGCTGGCTCGACTTCGCCACCGGCAGCGGCGGCGGCAACGGCATGCTCACCGGCGTGGATCTGCACACGACTTCCCTGCGCGCGTACGAGCGCGACTTCGGCGCCGGCCGGTTCACCCTGGCTCCCACCAAGGACGGGTTGGACTTGGGTTTCCGCGGCGCGAATATCGAGGGCGGCCTGCAGGTGCCCGCCACTGAACTGCGCAAACGCGGCATCGCCGCACGTTTTGCCAAGCTGTACTGGCCGGAATCCAAGGATACCGATTGGAGCGAAGCGTCTGGTCAGAACCCTGCGGCGCTGCCGCCGCTGCACATCCAGATCGACGATTTCCGCCTGGGTCAGGCGAATTTCGGAACGACCACGCTGGAGAGTTATCCGATCGCCGGCGGCACGCACTTCGAACAGGTCAGCACGCATTCGGACAATGTCGAGATGCGCGCGCACGGCGACTGGACCGGCAACGCGGTCCGCGACACCTCCGCGTTCGTGATCGACTTCAGTGCGCAGAACCTCGGCCACATGATGGATGCGTTTGGCTACGCCGGCGCGGTCGATGGCGGGGCGACGGTGGCGCACGTCGACGGCAGTTGGGCCGGCGCGCCGTCGATGTTTGCGCTAGCGCGGCTGAACGGCACGCTCAAGGTATCGGTGCGCGAAGGCCGCATACCGGATGTCGACCCGGGCGCGGGACGCATTTTCGGACTGTTCAATCTTGGCGCATTGCCACGCCGCCTGTCGCTGGACTTCGGCGATTTTTTCAAGTCGGGATTCAGCTTCGATTCGATCGAAGGACTGTTCACGCTGAAGGACGGCAATGCGTTCACCAAGGATCTGCAGGTGAAAGGCCCTGCCGCCGACATCAAGGTCAACGGCCGCACCGGCCTCAAGGTGAAGGACTACGATCAGACGATGGATGTCACACCCCACGTCGGCAGCACATTTGTAATCGGCGGCGCACTGGTCGGCGGGCCGGTCGGCGCCGCCGCGGGCGCGTTGCTGCAGGGTCTGCTCAAGGGCGCCATCAACGACGTGGCGCGCGTGCGCTACAGCGTGACCGGCAGCTGGGAGAAGCCGACGATTACCCAAGTTTCCAGGGAAACGAAATCCGGCAAGCCCAAGGACGGCGCAAAGTCTGGTCCGGCGGCGCAGCAGAGACTCTGATTCCGTCGCGTGCGTTGGCGTGCGTTCGAAACGAAGGTGCCGTGATTGGCAACGCTATTTGAATCCGTCGGCGAAGATCTCTTCGTCGTAATACGCCAGGCATTTCGAAAATTCCGAGGTGTTGCCGTTGGCACCGTGGCTGTCGCCCGTGATCCAGTCGCCGGTTGCGAGGGAACGCGGCGGGTGCAACGTGAAGGTAGGGCCGAAACCGCCGACGCCCATGTCGCCGCCGCCAACGGGCGCAGGTACGGTCACATTCACGGTGAGCAACGCATGCCGGCCTTCGCCGTGCTGCGAGGAATCGCACTCGCCGCCGTAGAACACGTCGATCATGTAGTTGCCCGGCAGTGCCTGCCGATGCTGCCTGGCTGCACAGCAGCAGGGCGAGCGATTCGGCCGAAGGATAACGTCAAGCCCGCGCCGGACCTGAAGCACTGATGCACGTCAGGGCGTCAGCGGCGGGCAACCTTCGAAATTCGCGGTGAAGATGATTTCCGGCTGGATTTCATAGGCGCCGATGTCGGGGCCGTTCACGTCTCGCGCGAAAGGCGTCAGACGCTGGTCGTAGGTAAAGTTGCCGGTGGCGTTGCTGCCAACGTTGATTCCCGGGCTGTTGCTCATCAGCGCCAGAGTTCTGGTGTTGCCGCCGTTGTCGCGCAGCGCGCCAAGCAATGGACAGCTACCTTGCAGGTTGCCCGCAGGTGCCTGTCCGTAGTCCTCGCGGATCAGATTGGCAGCGGTTGTCACCGTGGCAGGCTTTGCCAGTACCGATATGACGCTGAAGTCGCTGTCGCCGTACGGGTTGTCGGCAACGTTATTGGCCAACAGCGTGCTCTCCAAATAGATCGGTGCCTCGTAGGCCACCAGTCCCGCTGCGAATACCTTGAGGTTGCCAGATACGAGAGTCTTGCTATAGCTGGCCGTATTGAAAGCGATCGTACTGTTGATCACTTTGCTGGCATCGCCGATCAAAACGCCGCCGACCAGGTACGCGGAATTTCCGGTGATGGTGCTGTTGTAGACACGTGCTTGTGCCGTACACGAATGGCAAAGGCCGGGGCCTGCCGCAATGCCGCCGCCGTTGCCGTCGGAGTGATTACCGGATACCAGCGATGCGGTAAGCGTGAAGTCGCCACCATTGCTCAATACCCCGCCGCCAAAAGCGGTCGTCGCTGTGCCTTTGACCGAATTGCCGACGATGGCGCTGCCGGTAGCAGTGAATGTAGTGGCCTGCGCGCCGCCGCCTCGGGCGGTATCCAGGATGCTAGCGCCGACCACATGAGCTGTATTGTTGAGCAGGGAGCTGTAGCTCATGGTCAAGGCGGTTTTGGCAAAAATGCCGCCACCCTGGGCTGTGCTCTTGGCCGTCACTGCGCAATCACTGACGCGCGCGCGCGTCAGCTTCACCGCACCCGCCGAGTAGATGCAGCCGCCGTTGGCAGTCGTGGTGGCGCTGCCACCGTAGTAACCGTCGCTGACCGTAAGGCCCGAAATGGTCAGTGTGCCGGTACCCGTGTGCTTGAAAATCCGCGCATTGGATATCGCGCTGTCACGTTTGACGGTGAGCGCATCGCGCCCCGGGCCTTTCAGGATCAGACTGTTCTTGGTGATGGTGATGGCTCCAGTCGTCAGCGAGATCGTGGCGCATGACAGTCCCGACATGTCCACCGTGTCGCCCGAGTTCGTCGTGGCTGCGCCGATCACTGCGCGCAAGCTGCCGGTTCCGCCGTTCAGGCAGTTCATCACGACGTGGGTTGCAGCCGTTGCAGCGGAGGTAGCCAGCGAAAGCACGAAGGCGATGCCGAGAGCCAGCGGCTTCTGGCGTGGCAGATCAAGGGGGTGGTTGCGCATAGAGGCGGTCCTTGACGGGGATTCTATTCCGGAGAAACGCAAGAGAACAAAAAAACCGTCATCGATCGTTGTTTGCTGAGGGATTTCCACATCGCGTTCAGACCGACCTCATTTACCGCGCCCTGGTTGTGTCTTAGCATCGCGCCCCCACACTGATGTAACTTCCATCGAAAACCGCGCATGACCCTACTCAACCTAGCCGAGCAACAGCTGCTCAAGCCCGGCGGCGTCTCCAGCACCGATCTCGATCGCGTCTTCGCCCAGCTGATGGGCCCGTCGATCGACGCTGCCGACCTGTATTTCCAGCACTCGCGCTGCGAGTCGTGGATGCTCGAGGACGGCATCGTCAAGGACGGCAGCCATTCGATCGAGCAGGGCGTCGGCGTGCGCGCGCTCAGCGGCGAGAAAACCGGATTCGCCTATTCCGATGAGATCGTGCTGCCAGAACTGCTGACTGCCGCGCAGAGCGCGCGGGCGATCGCGCAGTCGGGCAATCCCGGCAACGGCCATGCGCTCGCTGCGCGCGACGCCAAGGCGCTGTATGCGCCGATCGATCCGGTCGAATCGCTGGCGAACGAGGAAAAAATTGCACTTTTGCGCGAAGTGGACAAGTTTGCGCGTGCGCTCGATCCGTGCGTCACGCAGGTGATCGTGAGTCTTTCCGCCGCGCTGGATACCGTGCTGATCGCCGCGTCGGACGGCACGCTCGCCGCGGATGTGCGCCCGCTCGTGCGCCTGAACGTGCAGGTGATCGCCGAACGCAACGGCCGTCGCGAACAGGGCACAGCCGGCGGCGGCGGGCGCTACGGTTATCGCGAACTGCTCGCGAACGGCCGCGCGCACGCGCTCGCGCGCGAGGCGGTGCGGCAAGCCATCGTCAATCTCGATTCGATTCCTGCACCGGCCGGCACGATGACGGTCGTGCTCGGTCCGGGCTGGCCCGGCGTCCTGCTGCACGAGGCGATCGGCCATGGCTTCGAAGGCGATTTCAACCGCAAGGGCACCTCGGCTTTCGCCGGACGCATGGGCGACAAGGTCGCATCGCCGCTGTGCACGGTCGTGGACGACGGCACGCTGCCAGACCGGCGCGGGTCGCTGTCGATCGACGATGAAGGCGTGCCGAGCGAATGCACCGTGCTGATCGAGAACGGCGTACTCAAAGGTTACATGCAGGACAAGCTCAACGCGCGCCTGATGGGCATGCGCTCGACCGGCAACGGCCGCCGCGAGTCATTCGCGCACCTGCCGATGCCGCGCATGACCAACACCTACATGCTGCCGGGCCAAAGCGACCCGGGCGAGATCATCGCCTCGGTGCCGCGCGGCCTGTATGCCGTGAATTTCGGTGGCGGCCAGGTCGACATCACGAACGGCAAGTTCGTGTTCTCGGCGAGCGAGGCGTACCTGATCGAAAACGGCAAGATCACGCGGCCCGTGAAGGGCGCGACGCTGATTGGCTCCGGACCGGAAGTGCTGACGCGCGTGTCGATGGTCGGCAACGATTTGAAACTCGACGAAGGTGTCGGCGTGTGCGGCAAGGAAGGCCAGAGCGTGCCGGTGGGGGTGGGCCAGCCGACATTGAAAATTGACGCGATGACAGTGGGTGGAACGGCGGCCTAGCCGAGCTAGTCAGGAAACCCAGCATGGAGAAGCTGAACACCGTCGAGGAAATTCTATTCGAGATCGCGCGCACGCTGGAATTCTGCCGCAACGATCCGACATTCCCCGGCTCCATTGCGTACAAGACCGCTGCGACCGGATACATCAAGGCGCGATGCATGAGGCGCGGAATTGAGATGGAGTTGATCGAGTGGAAAGGCGGTGAAAAGGAAGTCGTCGGTGGTGATTGGTACGAGATTCCGTCTTTGCTCCTGGACTTGTCCAAGCGGATCGAGGCAAAGCACGGCCGCGTGAAATCGTTCGCAGGTCAGTTCAGCCCGCACAACGTGTTGACCCTGCAGGCGAAGGGTCCCGACGGAGTGCTCGGCGAATGGTCGCTGGTGTTCTCAGCGGAGGAGGCTGCCAAGGCGCGACAAGAGCCGCTCGAACTTGTCGCGCAGGCCGACGACGTATCGGGTATTCCCGTAGGCATCGTCGGCGGATTGCAGGACTTGAATGGCTGGCTGCGGAATCGCCTGTTTCCACTCAAGCCCAAGGCCGCGATTCCGGTCAAGTTCTGGAAAATATCCGATCCCGTCGTGCTCTGGAGCGCGCTGCAGTACCTGTATGGTTATTTGCTCAAGCCCTACGACTACGACGATTCGGCGCTGCCGCCGTTGCCCGCGGGCTATACGACGGTCTGCACGATTTTCCATGCCTTCGAGGAGATCGACAACGAGGGAGTCGAGACGGCGATCGAGAACCTGGGGTCGGAGTATTGCGATGCGCTCGTCGCGGAGCTCCGGCGAGTCGGGCTTGCGCAACTCGGCGATTCGTTCAACATGGCCTGGAAAGCGCATCCTGAAGGCACAAAACCCGATTCCACCGCATTCGACGCCATCGTCACGAAGCTCCACGAGGAAATCGACGACGAAGTTACTTTGGACGCCATCCACCGCTATGTCGGCGGTCATGCTCAGTTGTTTGAGCGGGAATGACGAGCTTGGTCAATCCGGGTTCGAGGTATTCATCAGTTCGCGCAGCGTGCGGAACAGTTCGTGAAACGCATGCAGCGGCTTGTTCTGCTCGCGCTCGACACGCGCGTTGCGCGCGAGCTGACGCAGGTGCTGGCGGTCGGCTGATGGAAATTGTTGCAGCAGCTCCGTCAAGGCTTCGTCGCCTTCGGCGATCAGGCGTTCGCGCCATTGCTCGATGCGATGTTGGGCTGCGGTTTCGCGACGCGCGTGATCGCGATCGTGGTCGAGCGCCGCGCGAATCGGCTCGATCTGCGTATCATCGAGTTTGCGCAGTTGCTTGGCGAGGAACTGGGTCTGACGTTTACGTGCGATCTGCTGAGTGACGGCACGCGTGCGCGCGACTTCGGCGCGCAGATCGTCGTCGAGCGGCAGAAGCGCGAGCTGGGCGTCGGACAGCGATGCCAGCGTCTGCGCGAGCTTGAGCACGTCCAGCGCCTCGCGGCGCAGCTGGCTGCGACTGGGCTCGCGGGTGTCGGGTTCGTTGTCGAAGTCCTGGTCGTGCATGATCGAAAAAACCGTTCACCCTGAGGTATCGAAGGGCGAACATTGGAATAAGGCCGCCGCTCGTGCTGCGATACCTCAGCACGAACGACCCCAGAGGAAAACGCACAAGTGAACGCCATCATCGCACAATCGGACGACTCACTCGTCCAACTCGACACTTTAGCCAATCTTGCCGAAGACGTGATCCGCCACTGCCGTGCGGCGGGCGCGAGCGAGGCCGAGGTCGGCGCGAGCGTCGATACCGGCCTGAGCGTCAACGTACGCCTCGGCGAAGTCGAGACGATCGAACACACGCGCGACCGCTCGTTCGGCGTGACGGTTTACTTCGGCAAGCGCAAGGGTTCGGCGAGTACCGCAGACCTCAAAGCCGATTCGATCACGAAAACGATCGAGCAGGCTTGCGCGATAGCGCGGTATACGGAAGAGGATCCGTGTACGGGCCTGGCCGATCCGGCACGGTTGGCGACCCGATTCCCGGACCTGGACCTGTGGCACCCATGGGCGCTCGCGCCACAAGCCGCGATTGCGTTGGGGCAGCAGATCGAAGACGCCGGACGCAGCGCCGCGGGGATTTCCAACTCCGAAGGCGCGACGGTGCAGACTGGAGCGTCGCTGTCGGTGTATGCGACGTCGGCCGGCTTCGTCGGCAAGGAGCGCGGCACGCGGCACTCGCTATCGTGCGCTCTGATCACCGACGATGCGGCCGGCATGCAGCGCGACTATTGGTACGAGTCGGAGCGTGCCGCCGAGGATTTTCCGGACGCTGCTTCCGTCGGCGCGAAGGCCGCGCAGCGCACGCTGGCGCGGCGCGATGCGCGCAAGCTCGACACGCGCGCGTGCCCGGTGCTGTTCGCGCCGGAAGTCGCGCGCGGACTGATCGGGCATCTGGTTTCCGCGGTCAGCGGCGGTGCGCTGTATCGCAAGGCAAGTTTCCTGCTCGACCACGTCGGCAAAAGTATATTTCCGCGCTTTGTGGAAATAGTCGAGCGCCCGCAACTGCGGCGCGGGCAGGGTTCGAGCGCGTTCGATGCCGAAGGCGTCGCCACGATGGACCGTGACCTGATCCGCGACGGTATGCTGCAACGTTACGTGTTGGGCAGCTATTCGGCGCGCAAATTGGGGCTGGAAAGCACCGGCAACGCAGGCGGCATCCACAATCTCGTCGTAACGCCGGGTGCGGACGATTTCGCCGGCATGCTGCGCAAACTCGGCACCGGCCTGCTCGTCACCGAGGTCATGGGGCAGGGCGTATCGATCGTGACTGGCGATTACTCGCGCGGTGCAGCGGGCTTCTGGGTCGAGAACGGACGCATAGCGTATCCGGTCGAGGAAATCACCATCGCATCGAATCTGCGTGACATGTTTGGCGGCGTTGCCGCGATCGGCAACGACGTGGATCGGCGCTCGCATATTCTGTGCGGATCGATCTTGCTGGAGAAGATGACGGTAGCCGGAAGCTGATATGCTCGCAGCGGACTGATCCAGCAGGAGCTCGCATGAGTGTTCCGTCCAGCGATGTGACTACGCCGCCGCCCGCCGGCTCGCCGAGCAACGAGGAAAAGCAATGGGCGCTGTTCGCGCATTTGTCCGCGCTGGTCGGATACATCATTCCGTTCGGCTCGATCATCGGCCCGCTGATCATCTGGCAGATCAAGAAGAACGAGATGCCGTTCGTCGACGATCAGGGCAAGGAAGCGCTGAATTTCCAGATCACGATGGCGATCGCCGTCATCGTCTGCATCGTGCTGATGCTGATATTGATCGGGTTTCTGCTGATCTGGATCGTCGGCATCGTGGATCTCATTTTCATCGTCATTGCCGCGATTTCCGCGAACAACGGCCAGGCGTATCGCTACCCCTTGAATTTGCGCCTGATCAAATAGCTGCCCGCAAGCCCGTGTCAAATTGACTTCCGCTAGTGCCGGGCGTAGCGTCGCCTGGCGCAGCGCGCGCGGTCTACAGGGGGCGCCGATGGCTTCGGTACGTTTTCCTTCCCGGGTGTTCCGAATCGTGGGCGGGCTGGTTGCGGTGTTTTGCGTGGATGCTGTGGCTGCGATTCCGCAGAGCGAGCACGACGCCCTGGTCGCTTTCTTCAACAGCACTGGCGGAAATAACTGGACGGACCACACCGGCTGGAACGGCCAGACCGGCACTGAATGCACCTGGTTCGGTGTCGAATGCGATGACAGCGGCTCGACCGTCGTGTCGCTGCTGTTGGCAAACAACGGTCTTTCCGGCACTTTGCCAACCTTGGGTGGCCTGTCGAACTTGCAACAGTTCTACGTGCAGGACAACGCCTTGCACGGGACGATACCGTCCCTCACGGCGCTCGAGGGACTGCGTGGGTTCTACGTCAACGGCAATCAATTGACCGGGCCGCTGCCCTCGCTCGTCGGCTTGAGCCAGTTGTCGGAATTCGACGTGAGCGGCAATGACCTGAGCGGGACGATTCCGCCATTGACCGGATTGGCCAGCCTGTACGTCTTCAACGTCGAAAGCAATCAACTCACTGGTTCGATTCCGTCGCCCGCCGGGCTCACGACCCTTAACACCTTCGCGGTCGACGCGAATCAGCTCACCGGTTCGATCCCCGCGCTGACGGACCTGCCGGCTTTGCAGTGGTTCTCTGCCGGGTACAACCAGCTCAGCGGATCGATCCCGCCGCTTACCGGCCTGGCACAGCTTTCGTATTTCTACGTTGCCGGGAATCGCCTTACCGGTTCGATTCCGTCCTTGGTCGGGCTGACTAGCCTTGGCGATTTCGACGTTTCGAACAATCAGCTCAGCGGGCCAATCCCGGCCTTGAACGGATTACCGCAATTGCAGCAGGTGTGGCTCAGCGGCAATCAGCTCACGGGTACGATTCCGAGCCTCGCCGGCCTGAACTTGAGCGCGCTCGGCGTCGACGGCAATCGCCTGACCGGTACACTGCCGCCGTTGGGCGGCATGACGAACCTGCAGTACTTCTATGCCGGCAGCAATCAACTGACTGGTCCGGTTCCGTCACTGAGCGGGCTCGTTAAACTGCAGAACTTCGACATCGACGGCAACCAGTTGGCGGGATCGGCTCCGGTGCTTTCCGGGTTGACGGAGCTGGTGTATTTCAGCATCGCGCGCAACCAGCTGACCGGTGGCGTGCCCGCGCTGAGCGGCTTGAGCAAGCTGGAGTTCTTCGACGTCTCGTTCAATCAGTTGACCGGTTCGATTCCCACGCTCAGCGGGCTGGCGAATCTGCAATTCGTCTATCTCGATTTCAACCAGCTCAGCGGCTCGATTCCCGCGCTTGCGGGTCTGGGCAAGCTGCAGGAATTCGTCGTGTTGGATAATCAATTGACAGGCTCGATTCCGGCGTTGAGCGGACTCGCCAGCTTGACTGCGTTCAATGCCGAGTCGAACCGGCTCAGCGGTGCGTTGCCTGCGCTGAATGGATTGACGCAACTGTCCTATTTCAGCGTTACCGGCAACCAGATTGGCGGGCCGCTGCCGCAGTTGAGCGGGCTGAGCAACCTCAACACGTTCGATGTCTCGTTCAACGCGATCACTGGATCCATACCGGCGCTGAACCAGCTGCCGAGCCTGCAATACCTTTATCTGGACGTGAACCAGCTGAGCGGCTCGATCCCGAGCCTTGGCAGCCTTGCGAATCTGCTCGTGTTCGACGCCGACGAAAACCAGTTGAGCGGGTCGATTCCCGCGTTGACCAGCCTGACCAATCTGCAGGAGTTCAACGTCTATTCGAACCGCTTGAGCGGGAATCTGCCCGCGTTGACGGGCCTGGCCAACCTGCAGGCGTTCGAGGTTGGTGACAATCGCCTGAGCGGCGCGATTCCCGCCGTGCCGGCGTCCAACAGCCTGGTCGCGGGCCTGTCCTCGTTGTGTCCGAATTTGCTCACGCACACGCCGAACAGCGCCTGGGACGATGCCACCGGGTTGTCGCCTTGGTTTTCCACCTGCGCGGACACCGAATCGACGAACGGCGCGCCGACGACGAAAGACTCAACGCAGATCGTGCTGTCGCACGACGGCAAGTTGAAAGTGTTCCAGTCGCAGCAGACTGACCTGACCTCGGACAACGCCAACGCCGGCGGGCAGGATATCTACTCGGTCAGCGCGAACGGCGCGCCGGTGCTGGAGAGCGTCGATGCCGCCGGACACAAGCTGATCGGTGCCACGAGCGCGCCGGCGATCTCGCCTGATGGCAAAGTCGTCGCGTTCCTGTATGCGCCCGGCGCCGGCGCGGCGCTGACCGCAGACACGAGCACGCTCCAGCTCTACGCCGGCGCCCAAGGTGCGCCCAAGCATCGCGTCGACAACGGCAGCGGCGGCGCGGCGCCGAACGCACCGGTCAGCAGCGCGCCGAGTGTCGCGTCGGCGAACGGCACGTATCAGATCGCATTCTGTTCCGCCGCATCGAACATCGTGGCTGGCGACAGCAACGGGCAGCGCGACATCTTCCTCGCCGATGCAATGAGCGCAGCGGCGCCGATCCAGCGCCTGAGCGTCGACGCTGGCGGGCAGCAGATCAGCGGCGACAGCTGCGAACCCAAGCTGTCGAAAGACGGCACGAAACTGGCGTTCAGCCTGTCAGCGTCTGGTTTGTACGGAACGCCTGCGCGCCAGATCGTGGTGAAGGATCTGGGCAGCGCCGGCGCTCCGACCGGCGTGCTGAAGCTGGTCACGCCGGCCACCGGCACCACGCATGGCGCCAACGGCGACAGCTCCGAACCCGTGATCAGCGATGATGGCAGCGTAGTCGCATTCACGTCGGCAGCCTCCAATCTGGATGGCATGGGTGCGCCGATCGGCGGCCACGAAGTGTTCGTCGCGCTGTCCCCGGCGGGTACGCCGCGCATCCAGCGTGCGCGCAGCGGCGACGGCAGCGTGCCGAATGGCGCCTCACAACATCCGCAACTGAGCGGCGACGGTACGGTCGTCGTCATGCAAACGGACGCGACGAATTTTCTGACCGCCCAATCGTCGCCGGATTCAAAAATAGCGGCAAAAACCGATGCGACGACAGCGCCGCCGCAATGCGGTGCTGTGGCGATCACGACGAACTACTCCTCGGTCACCGGCATGGGCGCGCCGTTGTGCAATGGCACGACGCAAAACCAGGCCCCATCGATTTCCGGCGACGGCAGCACCGGTGGGTTCGACAGCAATGCGCCGGAGGGCGACGGCAGCGACAACCGCAACGCCTACGCCCAGGGTCTCGGCACGTACACGGGACTGAGCGGACTGACCATCCCGAACCTCAGCGGCGACTACAGCGGCCAGTGGCTCGACCCGAGCCAGAGCGGACATGGCCTTGTGCTCGACGTGACCGAACCGGACGCAAACAATCAGCGCCTGCTGGTGATGACCTGGTTCGTGTACCTCAATGGGCAATCGACATGGGTCCAGGGCGTCGGCATGCCGCGCGCGGGCAGCGGCACCGCCGCAAACACGGTAATTGTGCAGATGGATGAGGTGGACATCTTCCGCGGAGCGGGTTTCCCGCTCGGTGCGACGCAAGCAAGCCCGAGCCGTTGGGGCAGCGCCACGCTGACGTTCACCGATGCGAACACCGGAACCTTGAGCTGGCGCAGCACGCAACCGGGCTTCGGTTTCGGCTCGATGCCGATCAAGCACTTTCTCGCCGTGGGCTTGCCGATGCAGGATGCGCAAGGTGCCAAAGTGAAGGCCTGCTACTCCGGCAACTGGTTCAATCCCGCGCAAAACGGCCACGGTTTCGAGCTGGAAGTGCTGCCCGGCGCCAACCCGCTGCTCGTGGTGGACTGGTTCGCCTATGCACCAGGCGGCGCGCCGGTGTGGCTGCAGGGGGTCGGCTCGATCAGTGGCAATACTGCGCAAGTGCCGCTGCAGATCTACGATGGTCCCGGCGCACAGTTCCCGCCGAATTTCGATCCGAGTGCGGTGACCCCGCATGACTGGGGTACGGCGACGTTCACTTTCACCGACAGCACGCACGCACAAGTGAACTGGAACTCCACGATTGCCGGTTATGGCGCCGGCACGCAGCCGTTGCAACCGATCCTGCGTATCGACCGTCGCGACTGCAATTAGCCTCAGCTTTCGCGTTCGGCCACGTAGCGCGCGAGCGCGGCCAGTTCCGCGCCACGCGCGCCGAACGCCGCCAGCGCCGCAATGGCCTCGTCGGTCAGTCGCTTGAGCTGCGCTCGTGAAGCTTGCATGCCGAGGATAGCGGGATACGTCGGCTTCGCATCGGCGATATCCTTGCCTGCGGTTTTGCCGAGCGTGGCGCTGTCGCCTTCGATGTCGAGGATGTCGTCGCGGATCTGGAACGCAAGTCCGATGCAGTGCCCGTAACGGTCGAGCGCGGCGAGCGCGGTTGCATCGTCGCAACCGGCGGCGAGTGCGCCCAGACGCACCGAGGCGCGGATCAGCGCGCCGGTCTTGTACACGTGCATGCGTTCGAGCTCGTCCGGCGTGAGCCGTTTCCCGACCGCGGCGAGGTCGAACGCCTGGCCGCCGGCCATGCCGTGCGCGCCGCACGCGGCCGCAAGACTGCGCAGCATGTCCACATGTATACTCGGATTGCCTTGCAACGTGGTATCGCCGGCCAGGATTTCGAAGGCCAGCGCCTGCAATGCATCGCCGGCAAGGATCGCCATCGCCTCACCGAACGCGACATGGCAGGTCGGACGGCCGCGGCGCAGATCGTCATCGTCCATCGCCGGCAGGTCGTCATGCACGAGCGAATAGGCATGGATGATTTCGACCGCGGCGGCGGAGGCATCCAGCGATTGCAACGTGGCCCCGAGCGCCTGCCCCGTGGCGTAGACGAGTACTGGGCGCAGCCGCTTGCCGCCGCCGAGCACGGCATAGCGCATGGCGCGGTGCAGATCGACGGGCGGCTGCTCCTCGCGCGGCAGCACGCGCGCGAGCACGTCATCCGCACGCGCGCTGAACTCGGTCAGCGCGCGCGGCGTCTCAGGGCGTTTCGGATTCAAAATCTTGCGCGTCGTCGGGGTTCTGCGGGTCGGACAGCAGCTTCACGCGCAGTTCGGCCTGTTCCAGCGCGGTCTGGCAGTTGCGGTACAGCGCAATGCCGCGTTCGAAGGATTTGAGCGAGTCGTCCAGGCTCTGATCGCCTTCCTCCATCTTGGCGACGAGTTTCTCCAGTTCGTCGAGCGACTTCTCGAAATCGGCGATCTGGTTGGCTTCGTCGGGTTTGGCTGGCGGCATGGGATGAAAAAGTAGCGCAGTAGGCGCAAGGAATCAATCGGCGAGTGCGAATCGTGCGCCGTGCTCGTCGCACCAAGTCCGTCCCGCGTCACTGAGGATCAGATCGCCGATGGCCAGCAATTCGTCGCCGTTGCAGATCAGCGGGATGCGCTCACGCATCCAGGGCGGAATTCCCGACTCCTGCAGCAGCGTCCGCAGGTCGCGCATATGCGCGGAACCCGCAGGTTTGACGCGCTCGCCTCCGCGACGGTAGCGCACACGCAGTACAACGTCGGGAGCATCCGCCCGGTCCAGCCGCAAGCTGCCGCCGCCGGGCAAGTCCAAGGGTGCGCCGTTCCACGCCGCTTCCCAGTCTTCAGGAACAGCGGGCAGTGAACGCATTGCGTACAGCAGGTCGCGATAGCGCCGCAGCTGCGTGCTCTCGAAACTCAGGCATGGTGTGCGATCCTGTGCGGCCTGCAACTGGCGTTCGAGTTCGGCGACATGAAAATGCGCCGGCTCATCCAGTTGCAGATCGCGCAGCCACAAGCGCAACACTGGATCGCGCAGGGCGTCGGGCAGGGCGAGCCAATCGTTCCAGCGTAGTGTCGCCGGATCGAGACCTTGCATGCCGGCCAGTGTCGTTCGTGCTTGGTCGGCAATGAAATCCGCCGCCGCGCGCGCCCAGGTTGCGCTGTGTGCGAGCGCGGCGGGTGCGTCCGGCCAGCGCTGGACCAGGCGCGGCACAATCTCACTGCGCAAGAAGTTGCGGCGCAGGCGGGTGTCCGTATTGCTTGGATCCTCGAGCCAGCGCAGTGCCTGCTGCCGCGCATATTCGACCAGAACACTGCGCGGCACGTCCAACAGCGGCCTCCACAAATAACCTGCTGCAAATTGCCGCAGCGTGCGCATGCCGCCGAGGCCTTCCGGACCGGCGCCGCGCAACAGCTTGAGCAGGATCGTCTCGGCCTGGTCGTCACGATGCTGGGCGAGCGCGAGAATTTCGCCGGGCGCCAGGTTTCGTTCGACTGCCGCGTAGCGCGCCGCACGCGCCGCGTCTTCGAGTCCGGTGCCGGAGTCGCGTTCGACGTTCACGGCAAGCACGGTGATTGGAACGTCGATTTCACGCGCGACGCTGCAGCATTGTTCGCTCCAGCGCCGACTGTCCGGGTGCAAATCGTGGTCGACATGGATCGCGCGAAGACCACGCGTGCGTACCGCCGGCATCTGCGCGAGCGCATGCAGCAGCACGCTCGAGTCCATGCCGCCGCTGAACGCAACGACGATTGCGCCGTCAGGCGCTTGTGCGAGTTGATGCTGGAGTCTTGTGATCAGCGGCATGCGCGCATGGTGCCAGAAGCGCTTGCGCGGGACATCCTGCCGGCGCTATGGTCGCCGGGAGCGCCGATTGCGGCGTGTCCAACGCATCCTCGGGAGGGAGTTGCCATGGTGATCAAACGTATTGCGGTATTGAAACTCGCTATTTTTCAGTCGGCGTTGATGGCGGCGTTCGGCTTGATCGCAGCACTCATCTTCATGATGTTCGGCGCGATGTTCAGTGGCCTGGCCGGCCATGAGGCAGCCGGCGTCATGGGTGTGGCCGGTGTTTTCATGGTGATCATCTTGCCGATCTTCTACGGCGTGATCGGTTTCATCGCCGGCGCAATCGGCGGCGCCATGTACAACCTCATTGCCGGAGTCGTCGGCGGGATAGAAATCGAGGTCGAGTAGCCTTATGCAGCCTTGAATGCGCCGTAACGGCGCAAGCGTTTATAGCGCTGCTCGAGCAGGTTGGCGACATCGCCGCGTTCGACCTCGGCGAGCTGGTTGAGCAGCACGGCCTTGAGACGGATCGCGATCGAGTGTGGATGGCGATGCGCGCCGCCGAGCGGCTCGCGCACGACTTTGTCGATCAGGCCGAGTTCAAGCAGGCGCGGTGCCGTGAGGCTCAGCGCCTCCGCGGCGTCCTTCGCCTTTTCCGAACTCTTCCACAGAATCGATGCACAACCCTCCGGCGAGATCACCGAATACGTCGAGTATTGCAGCATCACCGTGCGATCACCGACGCCGATCGCGAGCGCGCCGCCGGAGCCGCCTTCGCCGATTACGGTGCAGATGATCGGCACGCGCAACTCCGACATTTCGAGCAGATTGCGCGCGATCGCCTCGGACTGCCCACGTTCCTCGGCGCCGACGCCGGGATACGCGCCGGGCGTGTCGATGAACGTGAGGATCGGCAGCTTGAAGCGTTCGGCGAGTTTCATTAGGCGCAGCGCTTTGCGATAGCCTTCCGGGCGCGGCATGCCGAAATTGCGCCTGATCTTGGATTTGGTATCGCGGCCTTTCTGATGGCCGATCACGACACACGAACGCCCGTCGATGCGCGCTAGGCCACCGACGATCGCCGCGTCGTCCGCATATGCGCGATCGCCGGCGAGTTCATGGAACTCCTCGCAGATGGCCTGCAGATAATCCAGGGTGTACGGCCGCGCCGGGTGGCGCGCGAGCTGTGCGACCTGCCACGGCGTGAGTGACTTGAAGATGTCGGCGGTCTTGCGCTTGAGCTTGTCCTTGAGCTTGCCGACTTCCTCCTCGATGTTGAACGCCTGACCGTGGCTGGCATGGCGCAGCTCCTGGATCTTGCCTTCCAGTTCGGCGATCGGCTGTTCGAAATCGAGGAAGTTCGGGTTCATTTCACGCGGCAAGCGGGCAGATGCCCGCACAAAGGGCGCAAGTATAGCGGCAGGGAGGACGCGAGACGAGCTAACCCGTGCTGGTGGACTTGCCCAGCACCAGTTCAGCCCCGCGCACCCCCGGCAGCGCCTCCAGCGCGCGCTTCAGATCGGCCGTGGCACGCACGCGCCATTCCGGACCGAGTTCGAGATCGGCGCCGCCGGTCGCGTTGGCGTAGGTCAGGCGCAATGGCGTCTGGCCGCCGCGGAAGCCGCTGAGTGCGCCGCGCAGCGTCGCCGGGAAATTCGCATCGACGCCGTTGAGTTTCACGCGCAGCAGGCGCGCGCTGCGCTCGCAGGCGTCGTTGAGTGTGAGTACGCGACGCGCACGCACGCGCAGGCCGCCCGCGAATTCGTCGAACGCGAGTCCGCCTTCGACGACAAGGATCGCGTCGCGCGTGAGCAGCTCGCGGAATTCGAAGAACGTCTCGCGGAACAGGCTCACTTCGATGCGCCCGCTCCAGTCCTCGATTTGCACAAAGGCCTGGTTGTCGCCGCGTTTGCGCAAGTCGACGAGTTGACCGGCGACGATCCAGTTCGTTTCGACCGGACGGCGGAAACGGTTGCCGTCGTCGTCGCCGCGCGGTTTCGCGGGCGGCTGGTAACGCTGCGGAATTTCGCCGATCGGACACGACGCGAGCTGCGCGAGTACCTCGCGCCATGATTCGGTCGGATGCCCGGACAGGTAATAACCGAGCGTGTCGCGCTCGCCGGCCAGGCGTTGCTCGACCGGCCATTCCGCCACCGAAACCAGCTTCATCGACGGCGCCGGCGTCGAGCTCGCTGCACCGAACATGTCGTTCTGGCCCGCCGCGGCATCGCGCGCGTGCTGCTCGGCCGCGCGCAGGCATTCGGGCAGTTGTGCCATCAGGCTTGCGCGATTTTGCGCCAGCGCATCCATAGCGCCGCACAGGATCAACGCTTCAAGCACACGCTTGTTAAGCTTGCCGATATCCACGCGCGTGCAGAAATCGGCGAGGTCGCGGAACACTGCACCGCGCGAACGCGCCTCGACGATGCTTTCTACCGCTCCGTGGCCTACGCCTTTCACGGCGCCAAGACCATAGCGGATCGTCTTGGCGTCCATCGCGGTGAACATGTAGCCCGAAGCATTCACGTCGGGCGGCGAGACGGTCAGGCCGAGCGCGCGCGCTTCGCCGAGGAACGTGACGACTTTGTCGGTATTGTCCATGTCGGAGGACAGCACGGCGGCCATGAACTGCGCGGGGTAATGCGTCTTCAGCCACGCGGTTTGATACGAGACGAGCGCATACGCGGCGGCGTGCGACTTGTTGAATCCGTATCCGGCGAACTTCTCCATCAAATCGAAAATGGCGTCGGCGCGTGCGGCGGAAAGGCCGTTCGTTGCGGCGCCATCGCGAAACACGGCGCGTTGCTTGGCCATTTCCGCGACGTTTTTCTTGCCCATCGCGCGGCGCAACAGGTCTGCGCCGCCGAGCGTGTAGCCGCCGACGATCTGCGCCATCTGCATGACCTGCTCCTGGTAGACCATGATGCCGTAGGTCTCTTTCAGGACAGGTTCGACGCGCGCATCCGGATACTCGATGGTCTCGCGACCCTGCTTGCGCGCGCAGAAACTCGGAATCAGCTCCATCGGACCCGGCCGGTACAGCGACACGAGCGCGATGATGTCCTCGAAGCAGTCGGGTCGGGCATCTTTGAGCATGCCCTGCATGCCGCGGCCTTCGAGCTGGAACACCGCGACGGTCTGTGCTTTCTTCAACAAGGTATATACGGCCGCGTCGTCGAGCGGCAGCGTGGCGATATCGAGCGGCGCTTCTCCGGCAGCCGTTCGTTGCGTGTTGATCGCCTTCACGGTCCAGTCGATGATCGTCAGCGTGCGCAGGCCGAGGAAGTCGAACTTGACCAGCCCCACGGCTTCGACGTCGTCCTTGTCGAATTGTGTGACGACACCGTCGCCGCTGCCTTCGCAGT
>Ga0068860_100002064_pt1 | contig 21156 bp, 18 predicted proteins | sample KBSSwiS32_FD_66597 | JGI IMG/M metagenome (GOLD analysis project Ga0068860, IMG submission 66597) | Switchgrass rhizosphere microbial communities from Kellogg Biological Station, Michigan, USA - KBS Switchgrass S3-2 | ecosystem: Host-associated > Plants > Roots > Rhizosphere > Soil ...
CTCGAACGAGAAACCCATGCGGGCGGCTGCGGTCCTGCTGGGGTGGTTGAGCGAATCGCATTTCCACTCGGCGCGCCGGTATTTTAACTCGTCGAAGAGGTATTTCAGCAGCAGGTATTGCGATTCCGTGTTGATCTTCGTGCGATGCGCCGCCGGTGTGAACCAGACATGCCCGATCTCCGCCCTGCCATGCGCGGGGACGACTGCCAGAAATGAAGTGGTGCCGACCTGTTCGCCGCTTTCGTTGGAAAAAACGGTCCACACGAGCGGATCGACGCCGTTGATCATATTTTCCGAATAGTATGCACGCATTTCCTCCTGCGAAACAAACGGGCCGTAGGGGAGGTAATTCCAGACGGACTCTTTCTCCGGTATGCCATGCGAAAGGAAATAGAGGGTGCTGATGTCGCGCGAAGGCACAAGCGGGCGCAGCGTTACGTATTGCCCACCCAATTCTTTCAGCGATGGAGGTGTCCATGTGGTGTTCATCAGGGATCATTTGTATTTCTTTGCCCGGGAGTTTGAAATTACAAAAATGCAACTGCTGCCTGCTTGCAATGCACGCAGCACAAGGTTATTGAGTTTCCGCATGTCCGATCCATTCATGCAGGCGGCGATTGAGGAGGCCCGGAAGGGCCTGGAGGCGGGGGGGATTCCCATCGGTTCGGTGCTAGTGCACGACGGGAAAATCATAGGGCGAGGGCACAACCAGCGGGTGCAGCACGGCAGCGTGATCCATCACGCGGAGATGAACTGCCTGGAAAATGCGGGCCGGCTACCGGGGCGCGTGTATCGGGAGTGCGTGCTTTACTCGACGCTTTCGCCATGCCCGATGTGCAGCGGGGCAGCGCTGCTTTACGGCATCCCCCATATCATTGTCGGGGAGAACAAGACATTCCAGGGGCCGGAGGAATATGTCCGCAGCCAGGGCGTAAACGTCGAGATCGTCAACAATGCCGAGTGCATCGAACTCATGGAAAACTTCATCCGCGACAACCCGACGCTTTGGAACGAGGACATTGGCGTATAGCCGATGGCATTTACAACATCGTGCCGTGCAGGATGACGAGCGCAACATTGAAATAAATCAGCAGCCCGGTCACATCGACCAGCGTTGCCACGAAGGGCGCTGATGAAGTAGCCGGGTCGAGCCCGCAACGGCGCAGCAGGAAGGGCAGCATGCCCCCGATCAGCGTCCCCCACATCACCACGCCTACCAAGGCCGAGCCGACGGCAGTGGCGACGAGCCAGTGATATTTTCCGTAGTCGAAGATGTGTAGTTCCTGCCAGAGCGAGATGCGGATGAAACCGACTATGCCCAGCACCAGGCCGAGGAAAAAGCCCGCGGTCAGTTCCTTTCTCATTACGCGCAGCCAGTCGCGCAGTTTCACCTCGCCAACTGCCATCGCGCGGATGACCAGCGTGGTGGCCTGCGAGCCGGAGTTGCCGCCGCTGGAGATGATCAGGGGCAGGAACATGGCAAGCACGGCGGCTTTCTCAATTTCGCCGTTGTAACCCTGCATCGCGGTGGCCGTGAGCATTTCGCCCAGGAAGAGGATAATCAGCCATGTCGCGCGTTTTTTGATCATCCGGTGCATGGAGATCGTGTTGTAAGGCTCATCGAGGGCTTCCAAACCACCGATTTTCTGGATTTCCGCCGTAGTCGCTTCTTCGACAACGTCCAGCACGTCATCAATGGTGACGATACCCACCAGCAGCCCTTCCGAATCAACCACTGGCATTGCCGTGCGGTCATATTTTTTAAAAGCCTCGACGGCTTCCTGTTCCAAATCTGTGACCTTCAATGAAATGAAAGAGCGGTCGCGAATCTCGGAAACCTTGGCCTCGAAAGGCCGCAGCAAAAACTCACGGATACGGATGTCGTCGATGAGCTTGCCCTTTTCGTCCACCACATAGACCACGTTCAGCGTCTCACGATCCTGCCCGTGCTCGCGGATGAAATCGAATACCTGCTTCACGCTCCAATCCTCGCGGATCGCGATGAAATCCGGCGTCATCAGTCGCCCGATGCTGTGCTCCGGGTAGCCGAGCAGCGACTGGGCGACGGCGCGCTCCTCGGGATTCAGCAGTCGCAGCATTTGCGTGACCGCGGAACTCGGCAGTTCCTCCAGCAGGGCGGTGCGGTCGTCCGGCGACATCTGGTTGATGAGCTTGACCTTTTCCTCCTGGCCCATTGCCCTGAGCAGGTTTTCCTGCGCTTCGAAAGCGAGATATTCGAACGTTTCTGTAGCCACCTGGTGCGGTAGCACCCTGAAAAGCACCACCTGCTCCTCCTCCGGCAGATCCGCGATCAGTTCCCCTAGGTCGGCGGGCGTCCATTCCTTGAAAACCTCCTTCAAACTTGCGAAGTCCCGGGCTTCGATGAGTTCCTTGATTTCCGGCTCTAAAAGTTTGCCAAACATATTTAAAGTTTCTGTTGGTGACGTGGATTTTCGCGGCCTGCGATGCGCTTTCTGGAAGATTGAGAAGAAAATCGAATCCGGCTAGGAAAATGTTTCTCTTTTTATTGGCCCCGTTTAGATTGGGGCATCGTGAGTTACCAAGTTTTCGCCAGAAAATACCGCCCGCAGGATTTTGACTCGGTGGTCGGCCAGGAGCATATCACCCGCACGCTCCGGAATGCCGTCGAGCAAAACCGCCTCGCGCACGCCTATTTGTTCGTCGGTCCCCGCGGCGTCGGCAAGACGTCCACGGCCCGTATCCTGGCGAAGGCGCTAAACTGCGAGAAGGGCCAGAGTGCCAATCCCTGCGGCAAGTGCCAGATGTGCAGGGACATCGCCGCCGGCACGAGCCTGAACGTGATGGAATTCGACGCCGCATCAAACACGCAGGTGGATAAGATCCGCGAAATCATCATCGAAAACGTGAAGTACGCCCCCACGAGCGGCAAATACAAGCTGTACATCGTGGACGAAGTGCACATGCTCTCGAACTCCTCGTTCAATGCCCTGCTCAAGACGCTGGAGGAACCGCCCGCGCACGTCATTTTCATCTTCGCCACCACCGATGTACAGAAGGTGCCTACCACCATCATATCGCGCTGCCAGCGCTTCGACTTGCGCCGGATTCCGACAAAACTCATCGACGACCACCTGCAATTTATCGCGAAGGAGGAAAAAATCGCGCTGGAGGAGGGGGCTTCGCAGGCGATTGCGAAGGGCGCGGAGGGCGGCCTGCGCGACGCGGAGTCGATGCTCGACCAGCTCGTGGCATTTTGCGGAAACAAGATCGTGGAGAGCGATGTGCTCTCGATCTTCGGATTCACGGCGCAGCAAACCGTGTCCGGATTATGCGACCATATTATAGGCGGTGATTCGCCCGCGGCGCTTTCGCTCGTGTACCAGCAGGCGCAGGATGGCAAGGACTTGAGCAAGCTGCTCTCCGATCTCATCGGGCATCTGCGCGACCTGCTCGTGACCAAGGCGAGCCCGGACACGACAAACCCCGATCTCGACGCCGCAGCCCTGGCCGCCTTGAAAGAGCAGTCCGAAAAAATCCCAATGGACCGTCTGCTGGAATTGATCGACCTGTTTGCCGCCACCGAAAGCCGCATGAAATGGGCGCCGAACAAAAAGCTGCATTTTGAGGTGGCTGTCATCAAGGCGGTCCACACACTGCAACAAACCACGCTTTCCGAGGTCATCGACACATTATCGATTCTCCGCGGAGGCGGCGAGCCTGCGACGCCTTCATTACCCGCCGCGCCTGTAAAACGCGAGTCTGCGCCAGCCCCGGCACCAAGGATACAGGTAGTGAGCAGCGCTCCGCCCAAGCCAGCGGCTCCAGTCGCTGCGCCTCCCCCTGTGGAGGCAAAACCAGCACCACCGGCCCCCGTTGTCGCCGAAAAACCAGAGCCTGTCGCTGACGAGAATGTCTGGATCGAGTTGCTCAAGCTGATCCGTGGCAATCGGCCCTTGATCAGTCCTTGGGTGGAGGCCGGCACATTGCTCAAGATCGAAAATGACACATTTATCGTCGGCTTTCCAAAGGAACAGTCGCTTTCGATGGAATCTCTCCAGCGACCGAACAACCGCAAATTTCTTGAAGAGCTGATTGCAACAGTCACGGGGCGTCCGCTTACCCTCAAGTGCGAATTGCGCGAAGGGCTCGTGGTGGCCCCGCCGGTATTGCCCGAAAGCAAACCTGCGGCCAAGGCCGACGAGGACTTCAAGAACGACCCCAAGATCAAGAAAGCGATGGAGATTTTTGAAGCAGAAATTCTCACTAAATAATCCAGAAAACACATCCCATGAATATCCAGAAAATGATGAAGCAGGCGCAGAAGATGCAGGAGCAGCTCGCGCAAACCCAGGCTGAACTCGCATCGAAGACCGTCGAGGTCGAAGCAGGCGGCGGCAAGGTCAAGGTCGTGGCGAACGGTGGCGGCGATGTCCTGTCCATCAAGATCAGCAAGGATGTCGTGGACCCCGAGGATGTGGAATTTCTCGAAGACCTGATCCTGAAGGGCGTGCAGGATGCCATTACCAAAGGCAAGGACCTCGCGCAGGCAGAGATGGGCAAAATCACCGCAGGCATGGGATTGCCGCCCGGGATGGGGTTTTAGAAATTTCCGCCTTTAATCGCGGTTCAGCGCCCGGTTGCGAGTTCCGCTTCGTGTTTCCGACCTACACCGAATACCGCCGGGAATTTTCCAGCCTCGCCGTTTTTGAGCGTGGTTGCGTCCATGTAACAAACGCTGAAAGCGCGGCGTGATTGCGCGCTCCGGTTCACGTCGCTGGCGTGCAGGAGATAGTTGTGAAGTAACACAACCTCACCCGGCTCAAGCTCGATTAATACGATTCTGTCGGGCGTGCAAATCGCCGCCGCTTGCGCCTTGCTCAAAAAACCGGAGGTGTGTGTGGGATTGATAAGGCCGTGCCAGTGGCTGCCGGGAATCACCTGCACGCATCCGTTTTCCTTTGTGGCGGGATCAAGCGCGGTCCACACCGTGATTTTCGGATCCCGGTCCAGCGAGGTCCAACGGTCCTGGTGCCAGGGGAGGAATGTACCGCGATTGGCCGGCTTGTTCATAAACATGGCGCGAAAGAGCGCCACCGGTGTCTCTGCGCCGTAGGTGCGTTCGCAAATGTTCTCGAATACCGGCTGCAGCAGATAATCGCGGAAGAGACGGTCGTGCTCCAATTCCTGGATCTTGCGGTAATCCAGCGTCGGTCCCTTGAATCCCATGCTTTGTTCTCCCGCATCCTCGTAGGCCCCTGTGGCACTGTCGAGTTGCATCAGGAGCCGACTATAATCGATGTCTGCTTTTCCAAGCATGATTGAGTCGATGCGATCCTGTAATTTCCGTAGCTGCTCTTCCTCAAGGTGTCCGATTTTCAGATAGCCTTTCTCTTCGTATTCCTGCCATTGCAGATCAGTGATGGGCGATAACATATGCGTATTGTGCTTTTAAATATTAATTTTTAGATACCTGGAGGCAGGCGGGTTATGGAAAGATGGTAGGGCAGGGCGGGAATATTTTCTATTCGAACTATCAACATCTTGGTATAAAAAACGAAACTCATGCCGCAAAAGCCCGATTCTTTGAAAGGACGCCTCAGCGGGCATTACCACGAGGCATTGCGTGAGTTTCTCGCTCATTACGAAATAAGGATTACGTCCTGTGTGTACTGGCGCAACCGGGCGCCATGGGAGCTCGAAACCCGCAAATGTATCGACTGCTTTCTGCTTTTCCCCGTGAGGGGAACCCTGCGACTCACCACGGGAGGTATCCGGACAGTCGTTAAGCCGGGCGAGTATCTCGCTCTTCCGGAAGGGCGGGAGCATGCGTTGCTTTTGGAAAAAGGCCACGTCCACCTCGAGCAGATCGCCCTGCACTGCAGCATCCACGATCGCTGGCGTCGCCCTTTGCTCGCCCGGTTCAGCAGCCCGGTTGCCTGCCTTGACGACCCTGCCCGCTGGCATCGCGTACTGGCGGATCTTGCCAGCATGATGGGTTCCGACCCGGAGCTGGGACGGAATTGGGGAAAAACACTCGTGCTTGAACTGGTTGCGGACCGGTTGCGGGAGGAAAAACGGCTCGCTCCACTCCATCGCAGCGGAGACCCGCGCATCGGGCAAATTTTGCAGCGGATGAAGGACGAACTGTCCTCACCGGTTTTGTCCATCGAGTCGCTGGCAGGCGGGGTGGGTCTCACCGCGACCCAGGTTCGCAAACTCTTCCGACGTGAAACACAACAGAGCCCTGCGAAATATCTGCATCGTTTGCGGCTCGAAAAGGCTGTTCGCCTTCTCCGTCACTCGACGCTGACCATCAAGGAGATTGCGTTCGAATGCGGTTTTGCGACCGACAACTATTTTCACCTGGCGTTCCGGAAGGCGTTCGGCGGGACTCCTGGTGATTTCCGCGACCAGGAGACACTTTAGCGCGAGGTAAAATTTTCCATCGCGGCTTGCCTTTCGCGGGCGGGCTCATTTTACTTTGCGGACTTATGTTGCGTATCAAAGCTTTTCAAGGTTTGCGGCCCGTGGCGTCACTTGTTTCAGAGGTGGCTTGCGTGCCTTACGATGTAGTGGACCGCAGTGAATCAGCCGCCCTGGCGAAAGGGAATCCGCTCAGTCTCCTTCATGTGGACCGCGCCGAAATTGACCTGCCGGAGAGCGTTGATCCCTACTCGGCGGAGGTATATGCGAAGGCTCTTGAAAATTTCCAGTTGCTCCAGGTAAATGGCACGCTCATGTGCGAGGATGTGCCCTGTGTTTACCTCTACCAGCAGCGCATGGGAAACCATGTGCAGACCGGTGTGGCTGCGGTATGCCATATCGAGGACTACGAAAACGACATCATCAAGAAGCACGAAAAGACGCGCAAGGACAAGGAGGACGATCGCACGCGGTTGATCAATACCATCAGCGCCGATACAGGCCCGGTGTTCCTTACCTATCGCGACAGCGCGGAGATCGATGCGATAGTGACAAGCGCGCAAAAAGAAAAGCCGCTGTATGATTTCACCGCGCCGGATGGCATCCAGCACACGGTCTGGCGGCTGGCTGGAGGCGATGATATTGTGAAGGCATTCGGAAAAATCCCGGTGTCTTATGTCGCGGACGGGCATCATCGCACGGCGAGCGCCGTGAGGGTGGGGAAGGAACGCCGTGCGGCGAATCCGAATCACAACGGCACGGAAAATTACAACTGGTTCCTCGCGGTGCTTTTTCCCGCCAGCCAGTTGCAAATCCTGCCCTACAACCGCAGCGTGCATGATCTCAACGGGCGCACACCGGAAGCTTTTCTCACGGAGATCTCCAAAAAATTCACCGTCACGGAAAATACCTCACCGGCACCGGCGCAACCGGGTGGCGTGAGCATGTATCTCGGTGGAAAATGGTATGCATTGAAGTGGACGATCCCGGCCGGCGCCGATCCGATTTCACGGCTCGATGTGACCGTGTTGCAGGACCAATTACTTGCGCCGGTCCTCGGTATTGATGATCCGCGCACGAGCAAGCGCATCGATTTCGTCGGCGGAATCCGCGGCCCGGGCGAGCTTGTGCGCCTTGTCGATTCCGGCAAAGGCGCGGTGGCATTTTCCATGTATCCGACGACAGTCGCGCAGCTCATGGATATCGCCGATGCAAACCAGATCATGCCGCCGAAGAGCACATGGTTTGAGCCAAAGCTGCGGTCGGGTTTGTTTATACATACGCTGGATTGAGGGCAATCGCAGACAATTTGCAGTGATTCTTAAATAGGAACGTCCAGTTACTTACGGCCGTTCGATTTTACTATAGGCACTGTTTATGCTAGATTAGGTATAGGAAAGATAGATCCGGAGACGGCTGTATGGTTTCGGAGCGAGGGAATGGGGGAGGGCTGAATCAGCGGCCCGCCACGGGTCAGATGGATATGAAAATCAACCCCCAAATCATCCGATCTCATCCGCTGCTTTCTCTGATACCGTTTTTTTCGGCTCGAAAACTCGTCTCAGAATCGAATTTCTCCGAGTATCCAAAAGGCACAGTGGTTTACCGCCAGGGTGATCCGTGCGACGCGATCTATCTCATCATCAGCGGACGATGCGAGGCGCGGCGCAGCAACAAGAACGGCGGGGAGGACGTGGATGCGGTCTTCGGCCCGAACGACACTCTCGGTGACAGCGAATTTCTGAACCAGGAGCCATATCGCTCCACGGTAAAGGTGGTGACCGACTGCGTCATGCTGCGGCTTTCGGGCGTGGATTTGCAGGCGCTCTTCAAAAAGAAACCAAGTTTTGCAGGACGTTTTTCGCAAACAATCACGGAGCGGCTGAAACTTCGCCGCCAGGTACCCGACAGATTTCCTTCCAAGGTCAGGCGCGTGGTTTCGTTGATCAATCTTGCCTCCCGCAGTAACGATGAAATCGTGGCACAAAAACTGGCGACAGCGCTGGCTGGGGTATCCGGCGACAATGTGCTCCTGGTGCATCTTTTGCCGACCATCGAGAAAGTTTCATTGAAAGATTGGATGGCCGTGGAATCCGATTTGAACGGCCATTTTTGCTATTCCGAACATCTCCAGCACAACGATAACGGGTTCAGCGAACTGAGGATGTCCGCGGGCGGGGACGCTCTGGAACCAGCTTATGTGGCGCCGCTGTTGAGCCATTTCGGGCAGCATTTCGAGTATGTGATCCTGCACGTGAGTTCGGATATCCCGACACCTTCCGTGCTGGAATGCATGATCCAATCGGACCGCGCATACGTGATGCTCGAGCCGGTGTCGAAAAATCTCTACGAGTTCCAACTGCTGCTCCGCCAGCTCGCCGACCGGAACAATGGTGATTGCTCGCAGGTGAAACCGATTCTCTATCTCAACCAGGACCTTCCTGCCACGGAGTTCAGCGATGCCCTTAAGCATATCGGTCATCCCGTGCATTCATTCGTACGCGGTTTTCCGTTGCCCGGTACGACTGGGAATATCGGTCGCGGCGGGAATTTTTCCATGCACATGAGAAGTCTTGCCCGCGAAATCGGGCGTTGCAGGATCGGCCTCGCGCTTTCATCCGGCGGTGCAAAAGGGCTGGCGCACATCGGTGCGATCCAGGTGCTGGAGGAAAACGGTATCGAGGTCGATATGGTGGCGGGATCAAGCATGGGGGCTTATGTGGGTGCCGTCTGGTGTTCCGGCTACGATGGCCAGGGGTGTGAAAAGATCGCGCGCGAACTGGAGCATCGCTGGGGTTTGTTGAAACTCATCGACCCCGCGTTGCCACCGAGGCAGGGCTTCTTGAAGTCGGGCCGTGTGATCCGGCGGTTGAAACGCTCCATTGGTGACATTCATTTTTCCGAGCTTATGCGGCCATTCCGTGTGATCGCCACGCATCTCGATACGCTGGAGCGCGTGGTATTTTCCACGGGCGAAGTAGCGGCTGCGGTGGAGGCCAGCATTGCGATCCCCGGCATCTGCGTGCCGGTAACCATAGACGGGGAAACTTTGATCGACGGCGGTATCGCCGATCCTCTGCCGGTGGATGTTTTGCGGGAGATGGGCATCGAGCGCGTCATTGCCGTGAATACAATCCCCACGCCGGAGCGTTTGCGCTATTGCAGCAATCTGGAGAAAGAAGCAAACGGAGACGGACCGAGGCCGATCAGGCTGCCTGACATTATTAACAGGCACATGAACTATTTTGCGAACGGCAACATTCTCGACATCATGCTCCGCAGCATCCATGGCTCCCAGACCCGTGTTGCGGAGGCTTCCAGTCGTGAGGCCGACGTGGTGCTGCGCCCGCTCGCATGCGATGTGGAGTGGCACGATTTCACGCATCCACGAAAATACATCGCGCTGGGGCGGGAAGCAGCAGAAGATGGTTTGACTCAACTCAAAACTCTTGCGAAAACCAATAACAATGACCCCGCGCGAACACCGGTGGCAGTCGCTGGATAGGAAAGAGCTTCAGCAGTTGCAGGTCGATACGCTCCGGTACTACCTGCGGGACATCGTCCTCCCGTTTTCCTGGCACTACCGGAAACTCTTCAAGGCCCACGGTATTGATCCGCTGTCGATCCGTACCATGGACGATTTGCGGCGGATTCCTTTCACGTCAAAAAGCGATCTGCTTCCGACGCCGGAGGAGCCGGACAAGATGCGCGACTTCCTGCTCGTGCCCGAGCGAAAGATCCTGATGAAGCGCCTCTCGGTGCTTGCCCGCGCCCTGCTTCTTGGCCGCGATGCCGCCACCAGCAGCCTTGAGCGCGAATTCCGTCCGATCATGCTTACGAGCACTACCGGCCGCTCGACCGAGCCTGTGCCATTTCTTTATACGCAACACGATATCGATAATCTCTGCATCGCCGGCTATCGCGTCATGCGCGTCTGCCGGGCAGAGCGCTCGATGCGGATGTTGAACGTGTTTCCTTTTGCACCGCACCTGGCATTCTGGATTACGCACTATGCAGGCACGGAATTCCGTGTGTTCATGCTCGATTCGGGTGGTGGAAAATCCATGGGGACGGAGGGCAACATCCGGATGATCAAGAAGATCAAACCCGATGTCATCATCGGCATGCCCACATTCATTTACCATGTCCTGCAAGGGGCGGTGCAGGAAGGGGTGAAATGCCCCAATCTCAATAAAATCGTTCTCGGGGGCGAAAAAGCCCCGCTGGGAATTCGCCGGAAGCTCAGGGCCCTCCTTTTGCAGCTTGGCGCGGAGCGGGCGGACATCCTTTGCACGTATGGCTTTACCGAGGCAAAAATGGCGTGGGCGGAATGTCCTTACCCGCAGGACGGAAAATCGGGCGGTTACCACACCAGCGCCGACATGGGCATCTTTGAAGTGGTCGATCCCCATACCGGGGAGCCTGTGGGCGAAGGCCAGCCGGGCGAGCTTGTTTACACACCGATCAATGCCCGCGGCAGCGTGGTGCTGCGTTATCGCACCGGGGACATCGTGGAGGGTGGCCTGGTTCACGAAAAATGTCCCCACTGCGGCAGAACTGTGCCGCGCCTGGTGGGAAATATCTCCCGGACTTCCGAGGTGCGCGAAATGCGTCTCGACAAACTCAAGGGCACGCTGGTTGACTTCAACCAGCTTGAGCACGTGCTCGACAACTCGGAAAACATCGCGACATGGCAACTGGAAATCAGAAAGGCGCACGATGATCCCATGGAAGTGGACGAATTGATCCTGCACGTCCAGAAGCAGAACGGCTGCGACGAGGAACAATTGCGCAGCGAACTGCACGACCGCTTTGTTGCGGCAACGGAGATCCACCCGAACAAAATCCTTTTTCACACTGCGCAGGAATTGCGCCGCATGCAGGGCGTGGGCACACAGCTCAAGGAGCAGCGGGTGGTGGATAACCGCCCGAAAGTCACGGAGGAGACTTTAAAATGAGCGAACGCCTGGTCATCGTGGACGGCATCCGCACCCCGTTTTGCAAAATGGGTACCAGTCTTGCAACGCTTGGGGCGGATGAACTCGGTCGCGTCGCGGTGAATGCCCTGCTGCTTCGCACCGGTCTCGATCCCGCCCTTGTCGATGAAGTCATCTTTGGCTGTGTCGCGCAACCGGTGGATGCGGCAAACGTTTCCCGTGTGATCGCATTGCGGGCGGGCATCCCGCAATCCGTGCCAGCCATGACTGTGCACCGCAATTGCGCCTCCGGCTTCGAGGCGTTCACCACGGCTTACGAGCGGATGAATGCGGGACGTGGTTCCATATTCATCGTGGGTGGCGCCGAGAGCATGTCGCAGGTGCCGCTGCTTTTTAAACAGTCCGCGGCAAATAAATTTGCCGGTCTCCAGCGGGCGAAATCCATTTTGCAAAAGCTCGGCGCATTCGGTGCGTTCCGTCCCGGGGATTTTGCGCCGCGCATCGGCTTGAAACTCGGGCTTACCGATCCCGTCAGCGGACTGAACATGGGGCAAACGGCGGAAGTGCTTGCACGTGAATTTGCGATCAGCCGGGGGGAGCAGGATGCTTTTGCGTTGCGTTCGCACCAGCGTGCTGTTGCCGCCCGCGAGAAACTGGCGGAGGAAATCACCCCGGTCTATGTGCGGGGAAAAGCCATCACGGAGGACAATGGCCCGCGTGCCAATCAATCGATCGAGGCGCTCGCAGACTTGCGCCCGTTTTTTGACCGCAAGTTTGGTACAGTCACCGCTGGCAATTCTTCGCAGATCACCGATGGAGCCGTGGCACTTCTCGTAATGACGGAGAAGCGTGCCGCCGAACTGGGATTTACTCCACTGGGACGGCTCGCGGGCTATGCCTATTCCGGCTGCGATCCGAAGCGCATGGGGCTCGGCCCGGCCTTTGCCGTCGCGAAGACCGAACGACTTCCCGGCCTTTCGATTCAGCAGGCAGACATCATTGAAATCAACGAGGCCTTCGCCGCCCAGGTGATTGCGGTTGAGTCGCTGATGAAGTCGGATAATTTTGCGCAATCGATGGGGCTTGCCCACCCAATCGGCGAAATCCCGCAGGAGAAATTGAATGTCAACGGCGGCTCGATTGCGCTCGGGCATCCCGTGGGAGCCACGGGCGCGCGCTTGATTTTGACGGGCCTCAAGGAATTACAGCGCCGGAATGGCAAGCTCGCGATGCTGTCGCTCTGCGTGGGCGGCGGACAGGGCGCGGTCGTCTGGCTGGAAAGGGGAGGCTGAGTCATGCCGAATATCCGACGCGCCACCAACAAGGATAACATTTGCGTGCTCACGTTCGACCGCGAAGGTTCCTCCGCGAATATTTTCGACAAGCGCACCCTCCTCGAACTGGAAGGGCATATTGATGCGATCCGGAATGAAAAACCGCGTGGCCTGGTGATCACGAGCGCAAAGGATTCCATATTCATCGCGGGCGCGGACTTGAACACGCTCGCCGGGTTGCGCGATGAGGAGCTGAAGAGCTACATCGAACTTGGTCAGTCTATTTTCAACAGCATTGCGGAGTTGAAAATGCCCACGGTGGCGGCGATCCATGGCGCCTGCTTGGGCGGCGGTTACGAAATTTGCCTTGCGTGCGACTACCGCATCGCCACCGACGATCGTTCCACGAAGATCGGCCTGCCCGAGGTCAATCTGGGCATTCTTCCGGCGTGGGGAGGATCAAGCCGGTTGCCGCGATTGATCGGCATTCCGGGTGCATTGGATGTGATTCTTGCCGGCAGGATATTGCCAGCAATACCGGCCTTGAAACGAGGGATGATCGACCTGATCGCGCCGCGCGAATATTTGATGCAGGCTGCGCTCAAGCACGCCGGTGGACACAAGCCCCGCCGTTTTGCATCACGCATTCTTTACTCGGCTCCCGTGAACAAGGTCGTCGCCCTCGCACTCCGCAAATACGTGACTATTAAAACACTGGAGCGCACACATGGGCATTATCCCGCTGTGGAGGAAGCCATGGATGTGATCCTGCGCGGCTCGGGGGAATTGAGCATCGCCCGGTCGCTTCTGCTTGAGGCGGAGGCAGTCACGAGGCTCGCGAAGACACCGGTTTCAAAAAACCTGATCCGCCTGTTCTTCTTCCAGGAAGGGGCCAGGAAGCTTTCCTACCCCGGTGTGCAAAAACTGCCCCCGCGCAAGATAGTACGGGCAGCGGTGATCGGTGCCGGTGTCATGGGGGCATCCATAGCGCAATGGCTCAGCGCGCGCGGGATACGGGTGATATTGAAGGACATTGACGCGGCGCGTGTCGCGGCCGGCATGGACCGCATCATGCAGCTCTTTGCCAGTGCGTACAAGCGGCACACATTCACATTTGTGGAGGCGCGCGATGGTGTGGACCGGATTTCACCCACACCTGTCGATGTCCCGATGAAAAATGTCGAAATCATCGTCGAGGCTGCGGTGGAAAAAATGGATTTGAAAAAGAAAGTCTTCGCCAGGCTCGATGAGCAGGCTCCGGCGGACGCGATTCTCGCGACGAATACCTCCGCCCTTTCCATCACGGAAATCGCGGCTGCCACCAAGAACCCGGAGCGGGTGGTGGGGATTCATTTTTTCAATCCCGTGCACAAGATGCAACTGGTCGAGGTAGTGGTTGGCAAACAGACGAAACCCGATGTCGCCCAGCGCGCCATCCGGTTCGTGCAACAGATCGGGAAATTGCCCGTGGTGGTGCAGGACAGCCCCGGCTTCCTGGTAAACCGCATCCTCCTGCCGTATCTCGTGGAGGCAGCAGCTCTTTTTGAGGCCGGGGCGCCGACCGAGGTGCTCGATGACGCGATGCTCGATTTTGGCATGCCGATGGGGCCCATGCGGCTCATCGATGAGGTGGGCGTGGATATTGCCGCCGACGTGGCGATGACACTAGCGGGCACGTTCAAGGACCGTTTGAAAATGTCTGAAGTGCTGCCTAAAATGATCGAGGCGGGTCTGCTTGGCCGCAAATCCGGCGCGGGCTTTTACACTTACAAGTCAAAGGAGCCACGGGTGAATCCGCAAGCCGCGAAGTTTTGCAACGAAACTTCCGCCGCGGGGTTCAACCCCGGGGAATTGCAGAGGCGCATGGTGCTGCTCATGGTCAACGAAGCCGCGCGGTGCCTCGAGGAAAAAATCGTGATGAAAGCAGGGGATGTCGATTTTGGAATGGTAATGGGGACGGGCTTCGCGCCTTTCCGAGGCGGGCCGCTTGCCTACGCGGACGCTGAGACGCCGGCAAAAATCGTGGAGGACATGAAAACCCTTGTCCTGGCTGCCGGTCCGCAATACGAACCCTGCACCCTGCTCGCCGAAATGGCCGTGACAGGCAGAAAATTTTATGAAGAGGATGAACCGGGTAAAACAGATCCCGATGCCTCTTCCACAAAAACCACCCTGCCATGAAGACCGAAACGCCGCCCCCAGAGACGAAGAAACCTGAAGTTGCGGAGGATCAGGCGCCGATCATCGACACTTCGAAAATGTCGGCGGAGCAGCGGGACGCCCTGGAACTCACCGAGGCCGCGCGCGATGCGGCACAGGCTGAGCAGGGTTTTGTAGGTGGCTTGTTCATGGGGCGATTCAATCTTCCATCGCTTTACCCTTACCCGCAGCAGAGCGCGGAGGATCGGAAGACAGGCGATGCATTTGTGGAAAAACTTGAAACGTTCCTACGGGACAAAGTCGATCCCGATGAAATCGACCGTACCGGCGAGGTCCCGCAGGAGGTCATCGACGGTCTCGCAAACATGGGGGCATTCGGGATCAAGATTTCCAAGGATTACGGCGGACTCGGTCTTTCCCAGACAAACTATTGCCGCGCCGGGATGCTGCTCGGGAGCTGGTGCGGCAACCTCACCGCGCTGATTTCCGCACACCAGTCCATCGGTGTGCCGCAGCCACTCATCATGTTCGGCAACGAGGAGCAGAAACGGCGTTTTCTGCCTCGCGTGGCCAAGGGGGAGATCTCCGCGTTTGCGCTCACCGAGCCGAAGGTCGGCTCCGATCCGGCGAAGATGGAGACACACGCGGAGCCCACGGCGGATGGCCAGCATTACATCATCAATGGCGAAAAACTCTGGTGCACCAACGGCGTGAAAGCCGGCCTGATCGTGGTGATGGCGAAGACGCCTTCAAAGGTAGTGCGCGGCAAGTCGAGGAACCAGATCACCGCATTCATCGTCGATATGCACGAGCCAGGCGTGGAGGTCGTCACCCGCTGCCGCTTCATGGGGTTGAAGGCGCTCTACAATGCCGTGATCCGCTTCACCAACGTCAAGGTGCCGAAGGAAAATATCGTGCTCGCAGAGGGTAAGGGCCTGCGCGTAGCGCTCACCACGCTCAACACCGGCCGTCTCACGCTTCCCGCCGCATGCGCAGGCCTTTCAAAGCGTTGCCTGGAGGTCGTGACAAAATGGGCTTCCGAGCGCGTGCAATGGGGGCAACCGATAGGAAAACACGCGGCGATTGCAGACAAGATCGCACGCATTGCCGCGAACACCTTTGCAATGGAGGCGATGACATTTTTTGCATCGAGCATCGTGGACCGCGACAAAACTGCGGACATCCGCCTTGAGGCCGCCATGTGCAAACTCTGGGCAACCGAGCGGGCATGGGAGATCGTCGATGACACCATGCAAATTCGAGGCGGGCGCGGCTATGAAACCGCGGATTCGCTCCGGGGCCGGGGCGAGGAACCCATTGCCGTCGAGCGCATGATGCGGGACAGCCGTATCAACCTCATTTTCGAGGGATCGAGCGAGATCATGCGCCTCTTCATCGCCCGCGAAGCTCTTGACCCGCACCTCAAGATTGGCGCCCCGATGATGAACTCGCAGCTTCCGATCACACACCGCTTAAAGGCCGCAATGAGTGCGACTGCCTTCTATGCGACATGGTATCCGAAGCTCTGGTTTCACTGGAACGGGAAGGGCAAAAAGGACGCGGAAAGCAATCCGGAGAAATCCGCGGCGGATGGCCAGCCAAAACCCGGCGAACCAGCCATCCCGGAAATGGATCCCACGCTTGAGCAGCACGTCCGGTTTGCAGGACGTACATCAAGGAAGCTCGCTCGCACGCTTTTTCACGCCATGGCTTGGAATGGCCCGAAACTCGAAGCCAAACAAATTCTGCTGGGACGCTTTGTGGACATTGGCGCGGAGTTGTTTGCCATCACCGCGAGTTGCAGCCGCGCCCAGATGCTGCTTGCCATGCATCCGGACAAGGCAGGCCTCATCAAGCTGGTCGATTATTTCTGCCACGAATCGCGCCTGCGTATTAAATCGCTGTTCCACGCGATCCGGCACAATACGGACAGCCAGGGTTACAAGATCGCCCGCGCAACCATCGAGGGAAATTACGGTTGGCTCACGGAGGGCATTGTCCGGACGAAATACATCCCACACGTATAACAGGACTCAAGAATCTCGCCTTCGCATGCGATGCGGTGCATAATCGCGCCATCCATGAATTTCGCAGAATTCCCGCAGGGTTATAAAATCGCCGTCATCGGCTCGGGCGCGATCGGCTGCTACTACGGCGGGAAGCTGGCGCGACATGGCATGAATGTGCATTTCCTCATGCGCAGCGATCTTGATGTCGTGAAAAAGAACGGCCTGCAAATCCGTTCACCCGATGGGGATTTTCATCTGCAAAATGTTAACGCGCATGGATCGACGGAGGAGATAGGCCCGTGCGACCTGGTTTTGATTTCACTGAAAACGACTTCCAACAAGGCCCTGGAAAAGCTGGTCCCGCCGTTGCTGAAGGAAAACACCGCGCTGCTCACGCTGCAAAATGGTTTTGGTAACGAGGATTTTCTCGCGGAGCGTTTCGGCGCGGAGCGGGTGATGGGCGGACTCTGTTTCGTGTGTTTAAACAGGGTTGCGCCGGGCATTGTTGAGCATTACGGGCATGGGACTCTTTCCATCGGCGAATTTGACAGGGGGCCGCAGCCCCGTACGCGCCAGATCGTGGAGGAGTTCCGGCAGAGCGGGATCATCGCGCGGCTCGTGGAGAATCTTGTGACGGAACGCTGGCGCAAGCTCGTCTGGAATGTGCCCTTCAACGGCCTTTCCATCGCCGGCGGAAAAATCACGACGGACAAAATCCTGGCGGACGAGGGCCTCCGCACGTTAACGGGACAATTGATGGCCGAGGTGATCGCCGCCGCCGCGGGGGAGGGGCATGCGATACCGGTGGAATTCATCGAGGAGCAGATTTCACGCACTTACCCCATGGGAGCATACAAGCCTTCGAGCCTCATTGATTACGTGGAGGGGCGCGAGGTCGAGGTGGAATCCATCTGGGGCGAGCCATACCGGCGCGGGCAGCGCGCAGGCGTGGCAGTTGGCCGGCTGGAGACACTTTATTTCCTGCTCAAAAAACTGACTGCTCTTGATACCACCAGGTAAAATGGAAAATGAATTTCAATCGAGTGCGCTGGTTTCGGAGTTGAAAGCGCAATATCAGCCGGAGTGGGGGATCGTGCTGGGATCAGGACTCGGTGAGTTTGTGAACCAATGTGCGGGGCTGGGGGCGGTTGCATACACGGAAGTTCCCGGCCTGCCGGTCCCGAAGGTAACAGGGCATGCGGGGCGGTTTCTGTTTACGAAGATCGCGGGACAGAGCCTTGTGATCGCGCAGGGACGTTCGCATCTTTATGAGGGACACACTGCGCGGGAGGTCTCGGCAGGTGTGCGATTCATGGCGGCGCTGGGGGTTTCCAAATTGATACTCACGAATGCCGCAGGCGCGATCCACACCGGGTTCGAACCGGGTGAATGGATGCTGATCGAGGATCATCTCAACCTCACAGGCGCATCCCCATTGACCGGAGGCCCGAACTTTATCGACATGAGCAACGTGTACTCGGAGCGGCTCGGCAATCATTTTTTCAAGAGCGCCACATGGGAGAAAATCCCGCTTCATCGCGGTGTGTATGCGGGCGTGGCCGGCCCGCAATACGAAACGCCCGCCGAGATCCGGATGCTGAAGAAACTTGGTGCGGACGCCGTGGGCATGTCCACGGTCATCGAGGCGATCCAGGCGCGGGCGCTGGGCATGGAGGCTGCCGGATTTTCGCTGCTTACAAACCGGGCAGCAGGCCTCGACGGGAAGACGTTGAACCACAGAGAGGTGCTGGAAATGGCGAAAACCGGTGCTGCCAGTTTTGGACTGATGATTACGAGGGCGTTCGATACGCTTTAATTGAGAATCACGTGGCTTGTGTCCACCACCACACGGGTGTTACACTTTTGAAATGAAAGCATTATTCTTCGCTGTATTGCTGCTGGCAATGGGCTTTTATATTTACAAACTGAGCGATGACAACACGACCCTGCAGACGGCGTTGGACATGGAGAAGACAAAAACTGCGCAGTTGCAAACGGATCTGAACACCGCCAAGGCCGCCCTCGCCGCAGCCACGAAAGCAACTGCAACGGTAACTGCGCCATACGCAGGTTCACTGGGAAAGCAGGCACCCGCGCCAGCGCCATCCACGGCCGGAAACTGGATGTGGCAGAACAAAGGGTCGTCGCTCGACGCAAAACCTAAAAGGTAAGGTAACGATCATGAGCCAGTCATCCAACATTGTAAGCATCCACCCCTATTTCAAAGTCCATCCCGGCAAGCTTGAAGAGTTCAAGGCGGCGTTGCCTGCATTCGTGAAGAAGACACAAACCGAGCAGAAAAATCTCCAGTACGATTTCACCATCAATGGCGACGAGGTTTTCTGCAGGGAATATTATGCAGGTGCGGAGGGCGCTCTCGCGCATCTCGAAAGCGTGGGTGCGATGCTTACGGAAGCGCTGAAGATCGCGGACCTTATCAGGCTGGAGATCCACGGCCCCGCGGACGAACTCGAAAAGATGAAAGGCCCGCTAACAGCCTTGAATCCGGCGTGGTTCGTGTATGAGTGCGGTGTGATCCGCTGAACGGCGGACGCGTTTCCGCGCCTATCCGCCCGATCCTGATTCCGGCGGCCACGGGCTGGGCGGCATGTCGCTGCCGCGTTCCTCAATAAGCTCGCGTTCCGCCCTCAGCCAGTGGTCCAGATCGCGGTTCTCGGGAAAATTTTCCTGCTGGTAATATCCGTAGGCGCGCAGGGCGATTTCATCCGCGGTGGGTTCCGGTCGTTTTTGTTTCTCGGTTGAGGAGTTTGCGTCGTTCATAGAATTGAAAGTGCGGTAAAATCCGGTGCGGTAACCTCGTCTATTATTCGCATGAAGGCAAATCCCTTGGATGATTTTCGCTGCGGCTGCAAATCGATTGCTGCTGGATATTACATGGTGACTATCGTTCGCAAAAAAGATAACCAGTGCAACGTCCATGGATTCCAGCCTTGAACCGAAGACGGTGATCACGCGCTCCGCAGCCGACGCGAACTGGCGGCGTTTTGTCGCTTTCCGGGTGCTGTTCAATGCGCGGTTTTACTACCCTGTGTTTGCAGTGATGTTTCTCGATTACGGGCTGGGCGTGGAGCAATTCACGCTGCTGAATTTTGCGTGGGCCATCGCTATTGTCTGTCTCGACCTGCCCGCCGGGGCGCTTGCCGACCACATTGGCCGGCGTCCGCTGGTGATCGCTGCATCCGTGATGATGGTGCTCGAAATGGCGCTCCTTGCATTCGTACCGCTCGGGCATCCGGTGCTGGTGTTCTGGGTATTTCTCGCAAACCGTATTTTCAGCGGGGCTGCGGAGGCTTTCGCCAGTGGTGCGGATGAGGCGCTCGTCTTTGATTCGCTGGCGGAACAAAACCGTTCCGGCGAATGGCCTCGCGTGCTTGACCTGGTGATGCGATGGCAATCAGTAGGATTCATCATCGCCATGCTGGCGGGCAGCGCGGTTTACGATCCGGTATTGATGCAACGGGTGGCGGATGCGATCGGGTTCCACGTGCATCTTACCCAGCAGATCACGATGCGGTTTCCTGTGTATCTCACGCTCGTCACGGCTTGTTTTACATTAATCATGGCGCTCGGGTTGCGCGAGCCGGTGCGGCACACTGCCCATTCCGGGGCAGTGACAAACCCCCTCAGTCTCATTGGCATTGCAGGTCGCTGGCTTTTGCGCACACCATTCGCGCTGCTGGTGATCACCGCGGGATTTTTGCACGACAGCGTGATCCGGCTGTTCATGACCTTCGGCAGCAATTACTACCGGCTCATTGCGCTGCCCGCGTGGACATTCGGGTTCATAGGCGCGGCCATGGGCGCGCTGGGATTTCTGGTTTCTCCCGTGGCGCGCAAGCTGGTGGACCGCAGATCATCCACGTTTAATTTTAGCGTCCTGTTTTTGCTGACCTTTGCCGGTCTGGCCGGAGTGGCCATGCACTTGCGTTATGCGGGTGTGGCCTTTGTCGTATTCCTTGGAGTCGCCATGTATCTGCTGAACTTTTTTGTTTCCTATTACCTGAACTCGATCGTGGAGTCCGGCAACCGGGCGACCATCCTCAGCTTCAAGGGACTGGCATTCAATCTCGGTTACGGGGGCGTTTCGTTGCTTTATGCCGGGCTTTTCAAATTGATCAAATCCGGCGGAACGCTTTCCGGCGACGAGTCGGTTTTTGCGCGCTCCCTTTTCTGGCTGCCGGTCTATTTTGTGGCGACGATTTTTCTGCTGACATGCGCGGGCATGTGGCTTCGGAAGCCTGCAAAGGCGGGGCGACCCGGGTGATCCGGGCCTATTCCCGGGAGCGCGGTTCGCGGTCCTTGGTGGTCGCGGTGCTCGGCAGGGTCACGAACGGGCCGCCGGCGAGAGGG
>Ga0068860_100002068_pt1 | contig 21144 bp, 27 predicted proteins | sample KBSSwiS32_FD_66597 | JGI IMG/M metagenome (GOLD analysis project Ga0068860, IMG submission 66597) | Switchgrass rhizosphere microbial communities from Kellogg Biological Station, Michigan, USA - KBS Switchgrass S3-2 | ecosystem: Host-associated > Plants > Roots > Rhizosphere > Soil ...
GTACTTCTGGCTTTTCGTAGCGCATTGATTTTGTCCTCCCTTCTCTCAGGATCATCTGCACAGACAGAGCCTAGGTCTCTAGCCATCACAGAAGCTTGTTCGCTTTGAGACTGAGCGCATTCACGCCATGCTCTCGATAGCCTCTTAGCCAAATCTCCAGATTGATCAGGCGGAGCAACAACGGCCACTCTGTTGCCGTATTGCTCACAAACACCCTCTCAAGTGCGGCGGTTACTTGAGAAACATCGACAAAGCCCATCTGGGATATTTGTGGCGCCTGAAACAGGGCTCGAAGCCTCTGCTGATTCCGGCGCAATGCAACCATCGGGCTTCGCTCAACCAAAGCCTTCCTCGGGCGTTCGAGTACCGCATCCGGCACGATCCCCTTCATTGCATTGCGCATAAGGAAGCGCCGTCGTCCAGGCCGTATTAGCTGGCTTCGGGGAATGGCAAAGAGGAAATCAACCAGGTCACGATCCAGGTACGGGTAGCGGAATTCGTATCGGCAAAGATGGCCTGGGCGCAGATGGGGTAGCGAATCGAGAATCGAATGCCAAGCTTCGCAGGCGAAGATCTGACTCGGTAGAAGTTGTGACCGCTCAGCAATGCCTGGCCTAGCTGGCTTGCGCGCCTGAAGGATTTCTCTGAGCTGACCTGAAATCCAATCAGGGGCGGGTACAGAATTCCGCCCGAGTCCGAAGTATGCTGTCCACGTGGCCTTGCCTGCGCCGATCAACTCCTCGAGCAGCGGTCTGCGTGTCGGCAGGCACCACCGGAATGCCAGTGTGCAAAGGGTACCGAATCGCCCTCGTACCAACAGATCAGCCAGTTCTGGGGTTCCTGTTGGAACGCCTCCCAGCAATTCATCTCCTCCCAGCCCCGAGAGGACAACGCGAGTTCCTTTGCTGGCGAGCAGGCGAGAAAGAGCATCTTCCTGTCGAAGAGAACTGCTGTCTGCATCGGGCCAGGCATAGAACCCGGCTGATGCTGGAAGGGGCTCAAACGTCCGATCCCGAAAGGATGCTTCAAAATGCATCCCCTCCTTTCCGCGCGCTCTCTCAACTGCAGAGAAATAGGGCCGTTCATCCCATCCGGGTTCAGAGTCATCGAAAAACGAGATCGTATCGATAAGATATTCAGGGCCGGCTCCTGAGTCCCTTCGCAGGAGATCCGATACGCACACAATGGAGCTCGAGTCCATCCCTCCGCTCAGTTGTGCCACAACGGGTTCAGCGGAATTGCTTCGCCTCCTGACCGACTCTTTGAAGAGCGAGAGGAAGTGTTCCCCGTACTCGTCGTCCGACCGATAGCAAATCTCATCTGTGGACTTCCACGGGGTCCAATGATTCTTGCGCGAGATTTTCCGGCCGTCGATGCGAATCAGGTGGGCCGGAGGAACAGCACGAATGCCCTCGAACGGCGTGAGGTCGCCGGCCGGTTGTCCGGCGAGATAACAGGCTGCATAGGCATCGTCGATCGCACACTGAGTAGACTCGACCAAGAATGTATCGACGTATGTGCTCCACCGCACTCGCCCCTGAGCGATCTCGTAGTAGAGAGTCCGTGTTCCCGCGTGGTCACGCGCCAAATAGAGAACCCGGTCAACATCGGACCAAAGAGCCAAGGCCCAATCTCCGACAAATCGGGAAAAGCAGTCCTCTCCCCACCGATCGAAAGCGGCAAGAACGATTTCGGAATCCGGTGTGACCCTCGTCTGTATTTCAAGATCTCGACAGAGATCATCGTGATTGTCGAGCCTTCCATCGAAACTAACCATATTCCCTTGCACTGCTTTCACAGGCTCGACCTCCAGCCTCGACCGTTCGTGCGTGTGATAAGGCTGGAATCCCATCCCAACGTTCGCCCGTGTCGCGAACGAGGTTCCGTCAGTGGCGTAGCGGCTCGTTGCTCGTGCCAGCATTCTTAGCTGGTCTTCCGCGACAGGTTCTCCGTCTGCCGCCCGAACTCCAAACAGGATGCTCATCGAAACTCCCAAGACGTCAGCAACGCTCAAGGACGGTGTAGATGTCATAGAGATATGGCTTGTCGTTTACGATCGCCCCTCGAACCTCGCACCAAGCGTGAGATTTGAACGGGAGCAATTGCGCTCCGATCACCATCTCGGCGCTCCAGCCGTGGCGGCGCAATAGAATCGTGGTTGCTGAGGAGCGCTGCAGACAGAGAACGCGTTTGAAGTAAAGAACACAGGCGCAGTCCATGGCACGTGACAGGTTCTCATGCGGTACCAAACGGGTTGGAATTCCAGGCTTCACCGGCGTTTCCCGCACGATCCGGTGCAGCGCCCTGAAACGGCGCCAGCGCATGATCCGGTCGACATAGAGCAAGAGCAACCAGCTCTCAAAGACGATTCGTTTCATCCAGACCTCCACTCGCTAGGGGAATATGCAGCTCTCGACACAGAAAGGCGATTCGGCGCGCCAGAGCTTCGACCCGAACCGAAAGGGGCAGAACCGGCGAGTGTCCACGCTCCTCGCTGTAATCGACAATCACCGGCGAAATCTGTGCAGGCCGCTCCTGGAGGCGAGCAGCCATCTTGCGCACGTGGGCGGGGTTGCAACGGTCATCCTTATCCCCGGTAACAAACAGGGTGGCAGGATAGTTCGTACCATTGGCAACATTGTGATAGGGAGAATAGGCATGGAGAGCCCGGAACTCCTCTGGATCGGCCACTGAACCATACTCGTCGCGCCACTTCTCAGCCTGGTCGAATGACTCGTATCGGACCATATCGAGCAAGGGAGCGATACACACGACGGCTCCGAACAGATCTGGCCGTTGCGTCATTGCGGCAGCCACCAGTAGGCCGGAGTTTGACCCACCGAAAATCCCGATCTGACTCGCTGAAGTCAAATCCTGCCGGCACAGCCACTCCGCAGCAGCGATGAAGTCGTCGATAGTCGCCTGACGATTCTTGCCGCACCCACTGGCATGCCATTGCTTGCCATGCTCACCCCCTCCGCGAATGTGAGCAATCACAAAGATGGCGCCGAGTTCCATCATGATGGCGACAAGGACAGAGAACTGTGGCGTCAAAGCGACTCCAAATCCCCCGTAGCTGGTCATCACGGCTGGACGGGGAGTAGCGCTAACGATCCGCGCGGAGGAAGCAACTGTAAGTGAAACGGCAGCGCCGTCCTTCGACGTGACGCGCGCCTTTTGCACGTTGCAACGGCTTGTTTGATCAACTGCTTTAGTTTGATGCCAGATTCTGGAGGTATTGTCCTCCACATTGTGCTCATAAATAGTTGGAGGTGTGTCAAAGGACTCAACGGTGTAGAAGACAGAACCCGCGTTCTCGTCATAGACAGGTTGGATCCGGATCGTACCGGCTGGCACAGAAATCGCCCCAACGCGCTCGCCCGTAGTGCGCCAGATTTCCATCGTGGTCACGCCGCTCTCGAGCAGGTAGCTTAGGAAGATGCGGTTTTGTGCGACGACAATTTGCCGGAGAACACTGTCACTCTCAGGAATGAGCGTGCGCATCTCGCGCCCATCGAGGGACAGCTCGATTAGCTTGGAACCCTTTGATGCGTTCTCAGCCACGGCGAAAATGCGGTCTCGGTACAGAATTGTTCCGCAGGGAACACGCCTTTCGGAAAACACCTCGTGCCACTTCGAAGACTCTTCGATGGAGGTGATCCACAAATCGACGATGATTTCCGTCCCCTGCGGACGCATCCAAACCGCGCCCAACCCGTGCGCATTCCCTGTCAAAATGAGTCTGCTTCGATCGAATCGAGGTACACGAAAGACAACACGATCGGGTAGAGCTGAACCAAATGAGTGATAGCGGATCGTATGCTCGAGCGAATTGCTCTCGGTCTCCTGCGCGTAGAAGAAGCCGTTCCTCGCGAAGGCAAAGCCGCGGGCGTATCCCGACGGGATGTTGTCGGGAAGGTGAACGCCCCTGTCCACATCAAAGATGTGAATCTCTTTGCGATCCTCCCCACCGCGCTTGATTTCATAAGCAAGGAGACTCGCGTCTTGTGAGATCCGATAGATACCGACGGAAACAAATCTTCCTTCTTCCGCCGGATCAATAAGCACATGTTCTATGCCGCTCGATACCTCACGTACGCAGAGGGTGCCTTGCTCCTGGCCCTTCGAACGCTTTCGATAGAAATATCGGTCCCGAACGCGGGCTGGTTGATCGATGGCCTTAACATCAAGATATTCCCGGACCCGACTCTCAATAAAATCGAATCCCGTGCAGGAGTCGAAATATTTCTCGCAGAGCTGCTGCTGGCTGCGGATCCAGTCATCGGTCTCAGGAAGAGTGCGGTCTTCGAGCCACCGATAAGGGTCCCTGACCAAGGTGCCGTGAATGGTCTCTTCAACAAAGTCTGTCAACGGCATAGAGTCTCCAAAAGAGATAAATCCTGTGCAGCTCGGTCCATGTGCCGAGCGAGGCTCCTTGCGTAACCTTCAAACTCCGGCCGAACTCTCGCTCGTTGGTCAAGCCAATCGCCACGGCTATAGAGGTACGCATAAATTGTGAGAAGGGGCGTCAAGGCAATAGCATCGTCGATGCTCCGCGCACCCAACGAATGCGACCAGTACTCTCGGTACACACTCCGGACGATTCCTGCATGGGCGCGATTGAGCTGGCACAGGCGCTCGCAGCTGAGAAAGGGGTTCCCAACCGCTGCTTCGCTCCAGTCGATGAAAAAGTAATTCGTGCCGTCCGAGAGAATGTTGCCCGCATTCAGGTCGCTGTGGATCAACGCGTCCGGAATCTCGTGAGCCTCCAGGCGAAAACACCCATCGCGCAGAATTTCGCCGAGATCGAGCAGGCGATCACGACTGAGCGCAGCAACTTTCATCGAGGTCTGCCGGGCCATCATTTCGATCAGAAAAGCGATGACCGCGTCGATTTGGCTCCTCAGCACGGGCAAGCGCTGATCACAAGCACCTAAAGAAAGTAGTTCGTCAGTCTTGCCGACGGTGAGATATTGAAGCTGCGCCATGCGCTTACTCACTTGGGCAAGCTCGGAAAGGCTGGGCGTATCGGACAACGGATGACCTGCATCCTCAGTCAGCCAGCCATTCCATTCCCTCCTGACCGCAACTAAGTTTGGAAAGTAGCCCGGGCACAGGTCACTCAGGAGACTCGTGATCGCGAACTCATGCTCATTGGGCTCGCAAGTCGCTTTGAACCAATAATTCCTGCCATCATCGGAGGATGCACGGAAGAGCGCAAAACCTCCGCCCGTATTCCACTGCTCGATGCTTCCGCGAGTACGGAACGGGCGGCCGGTCGCCGACTCCATCCAGGCGATTGCATCATCGATCCATCCGAGGCGAGCGAACAGACCTCCGGATCCGCCTTCGACGATAGACTGAAGACGCCGACCCTCTTGCTCGGAAAGCCCCGAGCCTAACAGTTGCCCGATCGAAATCTCTGTCAAGGGCATTGCACTCTCCGGTGTAAGCAACTCTGCGAGAGCGGCGGCTCCAGGGTCTTCCGGCGATCCCCAAATGTCCAAAACAAAGATGTTCAATCCCCACTTTGCCTTGATTGCCTTCTGCAATTGCTGTGCCGGCCGGGCCGCCCGTAGAATGTGAACTCGCGGAAGTTGATATCTGCATCCGTCTGTAAGGGCAAGCAAAGCATTCGAGCCGCGCTGAACCAGCATGCATCGATACTCGATGGTTTCCATGCACGCCTCCTTCAGCCGGGTAACAGATCCTGTTTCTTCAAGGCTGCGATGAAATCAGCGACGTCTCTTTTCACCGTCTCAATCGGCTCACCGGTATCTCGTGAGAGATCTTGTGCGATGCACTCGGGATCTAGACCGGCTTCGAGCGCCTGCCAAATAAACCCGCCCGAGGTATTGAGCGTAGTAATCCTGCCTGCGTTGATGTCGAGAATGGCGGCCCCATCCTGATTCGCGATGGTGCGGAGATGTGTATGACTATTGGCCACGAAACTGTCCTTTTGCTTACTAGCAAGATCGAGCGTGAAGAGAGATTAACCCCGAATGCGAGAGAAGCTGAACAGAAACGTAATTGCTGGCCAAACTTACTCGTACGTCTAGTCGGCTTCATGGACAGGTGGTCAATTGTCAGATATGGAGTGCGAAACAGTTTATGTTTCCGAAGTTCTCTGACCGCAAGGCGGCCAGGTTTGTTCCTGATCTCCAGCTACACAGGGACTGCGATGCCTGATACTCGTCTCAGCTGAGCGAGGTCTTCTGTGCGGAAAGAACCTTTAATTTTGCCGTTGACACCCGCAAGCAATGCGTATTGGTCGCCGTCCCTATCGAGATATCCGCATATGAATTCGAGACCTCTCCGAAGAACGTAGATTGGTCGCGACCATCCGGATTTTGCCCTGTCGCTCCGCAGATCGGGAATGGACGGACTTTCATTGAGAAACAGCAAGGAACCTGGTCCGATAATGGGATCGAGGCCCGTGATCTGGCTCCCTTTAGCCAACCGCACAATTTTGTCTTCCCACTGTCGCAACTTGGGAAATTTCACCGACAACAATGGAGGCCATCCGCCAAACTCCTTGAGTCGTGCCTCCCAGACCTCAGTCGGCGTTGGCGAATATATGCTCCTCTTAAAGGCGAAGACCTCATCAAGTGACGGAGTGCGGAGTAGCGTCTCGAGCGAGAAACGCCCTCGATCGGAACGCCACGAATCGCCTGTTCGTAAGACGTCCGTATAACGAGCCATGTGGGCGAGCGCGAGATGAATGAGAGCATGGACGTGGGGTTCCGATGACGTTGGACGTCGATAGCGGCGCTCGCTTCTCCCGCTGAGTCTAGCGTGCAACTGATCTTTAAGGACCTCATGGATAATGAGCTCCTCTTCCTTGGACCTCTTAAACCTCCGGTACTTGGTCAGAAGCAATCTATCCCGCGAGCGATGTTCCCAAGGCAAAATCAGGTCGCCGCCTCGCAGACCCCGTGGAACCGAAACCGGATCGGGATATTCGAACAACGGAAGTCGCAAGGCAAACATCCGGATTCGTCCGGCGATGCGCACCGAACCTGGATAGGTGAACTCCTCGCGTCCAAGATATGCTCTTCCGGTACTGAACGGCCGGAGCTTACCCTTCGTCACGACGCAATGGCTGCATCGATACCCATTGGCAAACTGAAGCAAATAAATGCTGCGCGGATTCGGAAGGGTTCTCTCCATTTCGCCAATCGGTTCCACCAGAGCCATTGCACCAGGCGGAATACTGGACCCAAGGCTGTCCTCTGTTCCGACATGTACGTAATAAGTGCCGGGTTGCTCCCAGCCCTGTTCCTCGAGCGCGCGCAGCGGAATACCGGTCTGCCACTCGACAACAAGATCGCGTAAGAACGCGTCGGCCGCGAAAGATCCTACTGGGGCCAGGCGCGCCGGCAAATCGATCAACAGATCACGTTCAAATGGATAAGACTCGAAAATGTGGGTGCGACCGCGGTTCAGACTGCGGTCAAATTCGCAAATGTCCTGCAGACGATAACCGAACAGCCTGTGTGCACCCTCCAAGGTTAGCGAATAGATTTCCCCGATTTCGAGGAGAGTTCTCAGGGTCGGATGCTCGTTTGAACGCAGCAGATTCGACAACAGATCTTTCGTCGCTGCTTCTCGTCGTTCAAATGCTCGTTGTTCACTCTCGCTGCCTGGCTTCACCCGACGAAACAGATCACGAAGATGAATTAACGCCTCGATAATTTCGCTGCTCGGGACAGGGCTGTGCACCAGCAGGTCTTCTCCTCAAGGGATCTCAACGCGAGAACTGATTCAGGGGTAGTCCATCAGAAATCAAAGTCGGACTTGGTTATCGATCACGCCGAAGCGTTGCGGTCCGACTCTCATTTGTAATCATTCGGCCGGAGCAAGGCCCTTCAATCAAAACATACCCTAAGTCTGAATCAGGGACCAACTCCCTGGTCTCCGCGATCGCGCGCTCTCTGCTGTTAGACATCTCTGAGATCTGGCCCTCCTCTTCTTAGAGGTATTCCTTCGCATGGCGGCTACGTTCAATGCGCGATGGGATCTCGCGCTTCCTGCGGAGCTTTGGAAACAGGAGAGATAGATAGTGCCGAGGATATAGATACCGCAATCTGTTCTTTCGTGCTTTCCCGATCCTGCCGATCTTTTGCCTGATCCTGCTTGAGGCTCAATCAGGAAGAAGAACTCAGCTTTTAATCATGTATCGGTCCGAATGAGCCACCCAATCACAAATCGAAGCAGTTTATCCACTCTGCTAAGGGTTACGTTTTGCGGGGGCAAGCTCATCCACGAGTTCCCCCACAACGACATACACCATGACAATTCCGAGCGGCACAAACCTGAGCACAGTGAATGTGATTGGGCAGTGCTCAGTGACCGCAGGCGCTCCACCGGGAGGTGGCGGAGGTGCTCTGGCGATCTACGAAATCTATATCAGCTAGAGAAGGATGTGTCCGCGCTATTTGCCGGATTGTTTAATCGAGGGCAATAAGACCGCCTCGACCTCTTGTAAATCTGTGGTTCGTCTGTCAGCATTGTCGGTGCACCCAAGGCCACCCATCACAGGGAGCCGACATGATCCCCGAACTCGCCATCCGCTACGACTATGACCTTCGCCCCAATTCTGCACAGTGCTCATCCTGTGGCCAACAGATGCCGACGCCCCCACCCGACCTCGACGATCCCGCCAACATTGTCCAGTGGTTTTCAAGCCACTTCATCGAACACAGGAAACAGAAGCACCCCGCTCCCCCCTACGGAGCCGTTGTCGACTCGGATACCATATAGCGCAGTTGTAGACACATGCAACTAACTTCATCGCCTCGACCTGCTGTGAGTAGTCTCACATCTCGCCCCTTGAACCCATGGCACCATCGTTGAATCATGAGGGCAAAATCTGGCTTTCTGTTCATTGCCCACGTGGTGTCTCTAGGCGAAACACCAGAAACCGACTCGGCCATCCGCTTTGATACTCTGACCTCCGTCGGCTTCTCCTCCACCGCCTAGAAGTGCTGGAGGCGGCATTGCATTAGCTCGCACGATTGCAGTGCAGCCAAGGCACAGGCAGGTTGTAATGCAGTCCTTTAACACGATCCTGTTGATACACACGCTCCGTGCCATTGCCGAGGAAATCGAGAAGGTTAACCCCAACAGTCCGGCGTTGGCACCACTCCGGTACACCATCAACCAGAAGGCAGCAGAGCTATCAGGGACTACAGAATCCGGCCATCCGATCATGCCAGGAGCCGCGAGAGTAAATCCCCCTCTCGCGTGCTCACCGTTTTCTCCAGGGCATGCCCACGGCTGAGCAGCCACTTCGCAGCGACATGCTGAGTCAAAGACCGGGAAGAAACGCCAAGAATCGTCTTGTCTTTTCCAATCGCGGTGACCTACATCACATTTTCTACTCAGGACAAAAGTAAATATCTATATATCTCCTATTGAAAAGGCTGCTTCACATGAAGAAGGCTGACCAGTCGCTCAACATTGCGTGTCCTATTTGCGCTGCACTTCCTGGGAATCCTTGTGTAACGATTCTCGGCACATCTCGCAATCAATCCCACCTTCGCCGTCGGGACATCGCTAAGGACTACGGGGCGGCTGTTCGAAGCTTTCAATCCCTGCCCTCCCAGCCCGGCGGGTCAATCAGACCGCGCTTCGACCAAGATCAGCTGTGACCAAGCTGGACAGATAGTGTGCGGCAAATCACAGCCAACAGAAAATCCCTCAAAAGCCGACTGCATCGGACGGGAATGCGGCCCTCCCTTCACGTCCGCAATCTGCTCGAGACAGCCGTCTTGCACCTTCAGCATTCGCCGGACCTGGACGAGGAAGAGGTTCGGTGGATTCAGCAGTTCGCTATGCATCTCATAGCGGAATTCGGCGTGCTGAAGGAGACCGGAATCCCGCGTATCCCAATTGAAGACGAAACGCCTGTCTGAATAAAGAAGGGACCTCAAAGTGCAGAGGTCCCTGCGTTCAATTGGTCTTGCATTGATTGGAATGACAGTAACAGATTCTCTCTCCAAGCGATGTGACGTATCTCACCTTACCGGGAGAACACGGGCAGAAGAACGGGAGTGTCTGCTTGCGAGTTTCGTCATTATGCGGGTCAAGGCGATTCGCCCAGCGCGGACTTCAGCGGCGAGGACAGCCAAGACCAGTGGAAACAGGGACGGATCAGACCGCATCAACTCCTCGAAATCGTTCAGCTCTACGAAGTCCACCTTCGACCGAGCAGAGGCTCTTGCACCCAAGGTGTACGGTTCCTTGGTTACAACAGCCGGAACTCCCAGAATCGAACCCGGTCCGACGGTGAGGCGTAAGATCTCGGTGTTGTCTTCCGCCTTCATCATCAGTGACGCATTTCCGCGTTTCAAAATGTAAAGACCCTTCGGTGGCTCTCCTTGCTTGAAAAGCACTCCTCCGTTTACATAGGACACCGAAGTAGATCGTCTCTGAAGGGCTTGCGTAAGTTTGCAGTCGGCTACAAACGAATTCTGCATTGTTCCACTTCTCTCTGTCTCATCAAACTCGTCGCTGGATGCGCAAAAACGAAAAGACGATGAATCTTCTCATTCCTTTGCAAGAGAGGGCGTGATCCAGCTCACTAGCGGATGTTCAAAAGCCTTGACATGAGGAAATTGGAGCGTTACGGTCTAAATGCGCGCTGCCCCTCCACTAATTGATAGGCCTCTCGTTTCCGAGAGGCCTTCGTGCATTTAGCCCGTGCGCGCCATCACGCGAATCCCTGCAACGAATGTGCCATTGTCTTTAGACTGACTCAGACTTATTGTTCAGTTAGTCCATTTGACCCATGGATCTGACCTAGAAGGCCCGCAGAGCTGAACTTGCTGACGCGGGCCTTTTGCCTGCCCTCTCGCGCTTCGCCCAGTCTCTTAGGCAGGATTACCCTGGGCGTGATCTTGGCTGTGCCAATCGAATTGGGCTTCGAGGGGTCGAGAAGACTGCTTTCGCTTTACCAGCATGTAAAAAGTACGCAGCCCCGGCTTCAGATCATCGACCGTTCGGCTTCGCAAACCTCTCCAAAACATGCGGTTCACAAACATGCTCCCGTTCGATTGGAAGAAGTTTGGCTTCATCTCGAACGGTTGCAATGGTTTGAAAGCAGCAGGGGCAGATAGAATCCCAGGTCCCATCCGGATTATGTCGGTGAGCGAACTTAAGGACTTTCAGGGGTTCCCCCGATCTTGCTCCTGTCATCGCGGCAACAGCTCCACGAACCAAAGAGCAATTCGCTCTCCAAAGCAAGCACTCTTCATCTCACCCTAGGAACTCCCCTAGGTATCCATCGGAAACAAAGGGGGCTAATATCCCGGCATACTCAGAGATTCACAGAAGAGTAGCTGCCTCGGACAGGGACGTTGTCCTGTTCGATGCTGCCGCGTTCGGAGGAGATGATGGCCTTTGCGGACCGAGATGTCCAATGTGTCGATTGCGGTGTGATGTTTGTGTTCTCCGCCGGAGAGCAACAATTCTTCGAGGAGAAGGGATTCAAGAACGTCCCGAAACATTGTCGGCAATGCAAGGAGAAGAGACAGGGCGCGGCTGGGCGGCGACGAATTGAAACCCAAGTAAAGTGCACTCAATGTGACAGTCTGACGACTGTTCCGTTTAAGCCAACGCAAGGCAGACCGGTGTTGTGTAGAACGTGCTTCGTCAACAAAGCCAAAGATGTCGGTCCTGCGGCCGCGTGAGGGACAATGTCGAACATATCTATCCGCGAAGCTGTCCTGGTTTCGGGAATGGTAACAAGCAATGGCGGCTCAGCGACTTGCACCGTCAAGGCAATTAAGGTCTCGATCCCAAAGCTCGATGTATGGGAATACGTGAGCGCGGAAGTCTTTCGAGCGCCTTCCGAACTGCCTGATGGTGCCTATGATGTGGTCTTCGATGGAAGGAAGATGAAGGTCCAAAAAGTCGCGGGTACCTGGCAAGCGAGGCCGCTCTACTCCTAGCTGTACGTCCGATTCCGTACACCTCGTTACGTTATAGTCGCATCAAACCACGTGACTTCATGGAACCCCGCCCCGCTTCCGAACTCATCCAATCTCTTCGGCTCACGTTACAGAAGATTGAGGAGAACTTCGCATCTGTGGAAGATGAACCCAACATCGCGGAGCTAAAGCGGATTCTACTGCTGCGCATCGCCGACATTGAGGCAACGGAGGCGTTACGCGAAGCAGAAGCCAGCGCCATCCCGAATGATACCGTGCCTAAAGCCGAAGCAGTCGCGATGCAACAATCCGTGATCGAACAAGTGGCCCAAGGGAACTCAACCGTGCTTGATCAGTCAAAGCCGCTAATCATCGAGTCTTGAAGCTGAGACTCTGAGGCGGTCTCGATGTTCTGCCGAAAGTAAGTAAAAGAATAGCGGCTGGGGTTCTTCCTAGTTGCGAAAACTGTTGCGCGGTGCTAATCTGCCTGGCAATTTCCCCCTGCCGAGGCAAAAAATGCAGTTCCCACATCGTCACAATACTGATGGGTCTTTTGATTCCATTTGCCCGCGTTGTGTCATCACGATAGCAACCGCAATGGATGAGTCGGACCTGTCTCATAGTGAGGCCGTACACGAGTGCGATCCTGTCCTCGTCGCTTATTACGGGCGGATGTGCAGACAACCAGAGCGTCGCGAGGAGCGCAAGGGCGTACGCTCAAAGGTCGAACCGGTCCAAGATCTAGCCCAGGTCTTGACGCGGATTTGGAACCAGGTACGGGAGTTCTCGGACCCGGCAGGCCACGGCAATAGCGGCAACTCCGGAAAGTCTAGCCGCTAGCCGATATTCTGCGCAGACAGGTCCGTTTTTGGTCAGTGTCAGACTAGCGAAAACGTTTGCAGGTTAGGGAAAGTCACTGGATGCTGGAGGTCTTTAATTTCTCGCGGATCGAATCAACGGCATCAGGAGTGATCAGCCGTTTACTGCACGCGAGACATTCTGACATGTGCTCGACATAAGCATGGCGTGCCCTAATTAGCTCCGATTGCGCGTGCTTTGCTTCCATGTGGAACGTGTGGACCTGAGGTGGACCGACCGGCATGAGTCCGAGAGCACGTTCGTATGCGTCAAACCAGCCCCATTCCTTCAGTGCGTGCTCGAAGTGCAAACGGAGTTGAAGACCCTTTTCACAGTCACGGTTCATTTGGACCCTCTCAGCGTCAGCAGAATTGTCGGTGCTTGGACGGGTACAAAGATTCTAACCGAAATTGCGATCCGCTATTTCTGCACGACCTCTTCATCGACCTGATACCAAGGCTCCGTCCGCTGCGGAAGATGCTCCCGTACTTGCATCTATCCGGTCAAGGGTAGGAAGCTATACGGAGATGGAACGATTTGAACAGCAATTGCTGAAAGCTTTACCAACACCGGAAGTATGCCTAATCTTCGCCTCGCAGCCCTGACGCTGCGACCGAACTGATCCAGCAAGATCCTGGTTGGGGCAGGCTAGTAAATCGATTGCAGTTTGCCTGCCACTGTTATCCTTTGTCTTAGCGAATCTATGCTGGAAGGCCGCACTCTAATCATCGAGTCTCACCGGAAGGAGGGTCCTTATGAGAAAGAAGTTCCTAGGATTTGCGATCGTTGCCGTACTTTGCATACCTGCCTTTGCCGCCCTGAAAATGGGTGAGCGCGCGCCTGATTTTTCTGCCCGCGCCTCATTGGCTGGCAAGGAATTTGATTTCTCTCTGCGAGTGGCGCTGAAGAAGGGTCCGGTAGTCGTTTACTTCTACCCGTCTGCATACACGGGCGGCTGCGATATTGAGGCCCATGCATTTGCCGAACACAAGGAGCGGTTCAGCGCAGCCGGTGCCACCATTATTGGCGTTTCCGAAGATAGCATTAAGCGCCTCGACCAGTTCTCCGCCGATCCCAATTACTGCGCGGGCCGTTTCCCTGTTGCTTCTGATCCAGGTGGCAAGATCGCTGGCGCCTACGGCCTGACTGTCTCCAGCGGGAAGCCTGACATGAAAGATGTGCGCGGTGTAGACATCGGCCACGACTTTATTGAACGGGAAACCTTTGTCATTGGGAAAGATCACAAGATCATCGCGGCATTTTCTTCCCAAGCAGATCATTTATCGCCGGATGCTCACGTGACGAAGTCACTGGAGATCGTACAGCAGCTTGCTGCAAAGTAAATCTCCGAAAACCTGGTTTCCGTATGGACGGTGATTGGAAGGAACGTTGGGCCAAGGATGAGGCCGAAATCCATCAGCTCATCTTCTTGTTCGTTCACTTCCATTGCACTCACCTGCCCTCGATTGCTGAGGTCACTGACGCAAGCAGGTGGGACTTCTTTTCAGCCTTCAGGCCGATGATGTGGAGAGACGAAAAGCGATTCGCCTTTGCGGGCTTTCAGAAGGCATGCGGCACGGTGATATTCGATTCGGACAGAAAGCCTCAATTTTCGAGTCTGATTCCTGAGTTCCGGCCCTGTCGTGGCCTATCCGGAAGTGGTTTCGGAATCGTTGACCCTGGCCCGGTTAGCGCCATCGCCCTACTCGACTATGCCAAATCGTCGCTCTAATCGGGGATTGTTTCCGTATTAACGGTGATAGGCTCGGAACCCTAGTTTTTGGTCGACGAGGGCCTCGGTGATTTGCCAATGATCGACGACCGTCGACTCTGTTGACACTTGCCGCTCGAATAAATATGTTTCTTCGCACAGGGGCATGCCACATGAGACAAATATTCGCGATAGCGGTCGTGGCTTTCTCAGCGGCAGCCATCGCCTCAGGGCAAGAGCAGAGCGCGATCAGAGATCCAAAAAGCATCGCCGAGCAGGTCATCAGGAAACTGGACAACGAACGCATACAAGCACAGATCCACGCGGATGTGGCGGCGCTAGAACGGATCTACGCTGACGATTTCATCGGCGACATTAGGGAATATGTGGACGCTGAACTTGCGTTAGCTCCGCCCCAATTGCCAGACGGGCAATACGAGCTTCATTTCGACGGTCGGATGTTGAGGGTCAAGAACGCCGCTGGCAAATGGTGCTTTGCGGAGCTGGAAGGCTACCATCCCCATTGCGAGAGGCTCCAAATAGAGCCCAGCAGGCTCGTCGCGGATATTCCGCTTGACGGGTCTCCTGCCTAAAGGCTCACTTCCACGGAGTACAATTCACCATTCCAGATGGAGTATTCACGCCCCGGCTCCTGCGACCTCATCTTCTCCCTGGAGCCGGGGCACTTTTCATCCATGCCATCGGGGCGGACCAGCTTTCGAGTTCAGTAACGCGGTTCCCAACCTGAGTCAACCGACTCGGCTGTCCGTTATTCCTGATTGCGGGTACGTCGTGGCTTCGAGCGTAGATAGCCGCTCCGCCTGTTCCCTAATCTTCCGACGGAACGCCCGGAATTCGTTCAGAATCTCTGCTAATAGTTGTGCGTCTTTTCGGGATTGCCTTCGAGAATCTTCAAAGCTGTTGGTTTTGGTCTGCGTCCTGCCATTTATCCTTTTCTAAGGAGGTGTTGGTGAGCGATGGCCGTAAGCGAAGACATAGTACTGAAAGTTCTCGAACTGCTTCCGACCCATCCCTCGGTTGAGGCGCTCATGGAGGCCGACGGTCTGAAGGATGTCCGTTCCGCCGAAATTCGCGCGGCTCTTCGTGTGTTGATGGAGCGCGGACATCTCGTTGCAGGAGAGATGTTCGGGCGAGATTAGCGCTGCTTCTCAAATACAATTACAGTTTCTGCCGCTACTTCGTCCGACATGCCTTTACCGACTCTTCGGCTCCTTGGGAACTCATGCGTCCGGATGTACTTAGAGCCGACCTGTTGGCCGCATTCGCGAGTCCGGGTCGGCGAGTGGATATGTCGTGTTGCCAATCTTCACGTCAGCGATGTTCACGATTGCTGTGCAACCAGACTTCAGGGCCGTAAACGTAAGATACAGGATCGGAATCAGGAATCCATCACGCAATTCCCCACTCTTGTGGCGGTTGCATGATTGCGCGTCATCCCTGCTGTAGAGTCCTTCGCAAGAATACGGCGGAGACGTGAACGAAAAGTCACATCGTCCGGCAACAAGCTCGTGAGCGACACCTTCCGCCTCCCTTTGCGGATGCGTGCAACCTGGTGCGGGTGATACGAGTCCGCAACGTTAATAGCCGAGGCCTGTCCCGATTAAATCTCTTTCTTCAGTAGCACGGAGGTTGTTTAGCTCCTGCATCTGGAGATACGTCGGAAAATAACCCGATACGGAAATCCGGTCGCTCTGTAATGCTGAAAGGGTTCGCCAACAATCTGTTCATCACTGAACAGCTTCGGAGCGTCAGCGGTCGTTACATCATCGCTGAGTCCCGTAATTTCCGACAGTTCGTCTTCGGCAAAAAACGGTTGCAAATTCCAGTTCGCTCGAAGGCTCAGCCAGAACGTCGGGATTCCATTCGGCAAGCTCAGCCGTTCTGTTGTCGGCGATTGCAAACTTTCGGGCCTTGTCATCAGAATCGAGGTCGAGGTCAAATCCGCTGTACGGCGATGATTTTCGTTCCGTCCGACTGTTTGACTTCAACGTCAGTGATGCCAGCCTTTGATGCGCTCTCAACAACGCCATTCCCGGCGACGATTTCGCCATTTCTGTCGATGACAACAGAGCGGCCAGCGCCAAGTTCGCGGAGGCTGTGTTCAATCGTTTCTGATGCACGCCTATTGCGTTTCCGGACGTTGCGCTTGTCGAATCGGAGGTCGGAACTCTTCAACTGTATAATTGCGTGGTATGAAGGTACGGGTTGAAATATCTATCGGTGAACGGGTGATTGACTCTGTCGAATATGCGTCAGGGGCAGGTGTGCCAATTCCAAACGTTGGCGACTCAGTTGTAGACCCAAAGTCGGATCACTTGGCTTCGTATGAAGTGAAGCTGAAGATTTATCGGTACCGGAAATCTGACGTCCTAGTAATGCTTAAGTGTTGATACCTCCGACCCCGAGTTCCCAGTGGGAGTGCTTACTCATCTCTGGGGCACTCTCTTCTCGCTTGCGTGCCTTTTTCTTATCGAACTGGAGGTCGGAAATTTTCACGGGTATCGCTCTGGACCAAGCATCAAAGCATTCAACGGAGACGGGCGGTAATGTCGCAGGTACTCAGGAGCGCATCTGGATATAAGTTCGTTGGGCTAAGCGCAGTCGGAAAGCAACTGGTCAACGAATTCCAGCGACATCATTCGCACCTATGTCACCCAAGCCCCGACCCGTCATACAGATTTATTCGGCACGGCTCTCCGGAAGAGATTGCGATGCTGGAGAGACTCGCGGCAGAGGTCAGAGTACGAGACCCGGAGCCAACAGAGGCGGTACTCAAAGTTCCCCGACGACGAGTAGGCCCCTAAGCTACATTCGCGGACAGAGAATTTGACTAGCACGCGGTCTACGCGGCCTCGGGTCTAAAGGGTTTTCGACCCTCCTACCTCGCGTGGTAAATTTCGGTATTCCCCTCGTAAGCTATCCATGACATTTATCTGCGCCGTTTGGGTCCAGCGTCGAGCTATGCAACTTCGCATCCAGCGCGATGAGGTCGGTGATGTGTGGCGCTGGTCTGTCGTTATTCTGGACGGTGCCACCTTGAATCAAGGAGTGACAACTACCCGAGTAGCCGCACAAGTTGCTTCCCAACGCGCGTTCGAAACTCGCCTACACTGGTCTGGGCTGAACCGCTGGATTGTGGATAAATACCAGTGGAAGCAGCTTCTCAGCTAGGCAGACTCGGAGCGCCATGAACGGTATTCTGATACAGTCAATCGCATGTCAATCAAGCTGAAAAAGGATAGGCATGGAAATGTGATTGTCCGGCCAATGACTGACTACGAAGTGCGGACTGTCGGAGATATGTCCCTGATGGTCGCAATCGAGTATGTCGAGAGCCCTGAACAGTTTGAAAACGGTGAACGCAAGACTTTACAGACACTCATGTACGACCACCAAGCATTGGAGTTTGCTGATGCAATTAAGCGGTCAGCGCTTATACTGAAAACGTCTAAGTCCGGGAAGGCGCAATAGCTGTCACTCGCCCGGTGCTGTCCTGATGTCATGGTGTCGTTTGCAAAGCGACATCAACTTCGAGCGGTCAATTCTGCGTTCCGGGGCATCTGCAATCTTCGCGAGATGGCGCACGTCTGTCGCCGCGGTCACACTGCCTGCTGCTGGTGATGAAGCGCGGATTGTGGCAGATCGGTGCGGGGCTTGTGCGCCGGGACTTGGCGCGGCACTGCCGTTCGCACATCTGATGGCGTCGCTGCCCTTCGGCATGGCGCGATCGGATGCATCGATTTTTCTGATTGTCGCCCTTGGCTTGGCGGCGGTAGGCGTGTTTGCCTGCTGGCTGCCGGCGCGGCGCGCGGCCGGGCTCGATCCGGTGAAAGCGATTCGCCACGAATAACCGATGCCGAAAATGTGCGCCTGATCGCCGTGAACATCCCTTCGCATAACGCGGCGGTCGGGTCCAATCTGCCAATTGAACTCGAGTGGCGACAGTCAGTATGGAGTGACCGGCACCGATGCGCTGATCGTGGGTTAGGCTGTGAGTTCAGAAGGACGCACAGTTCAGAGCCACAAGCGGAAGGGAGCCGGTCATGAAGGAAAAGTTACGATTTTTGGGTCTGGATGTCCATGCGGAGACGATCGCCGTAGCAGTTGCTGAGACGGATGGCGAGGTACGGAGCCTGGGTACGATTCCGAACCGCGCCGAGTCGATCCGCAAGATGATCAAGAAGCTTGGTCCAGCAGAGAAGCTGAGAGCCTGTTATGAAGCAGGTCCGACGGGCTATGTCGTGTACTGGCAGCTGGCGGAGTTGGGCATTCAGTGCGAGGTTGTGGCACCCACTCTGGTCCCGGTTAAGGCAGGTGATCGGGTAAAGACAGATCGGCAGGACGCGGAGAAGTTGGCACGTTGCTATCGCTCCGGAGATCTGACGATGGAAGCGCTCGAAAAGGAACTAGCGAAAACAGGAATTCGTGGCAATTGTACCGACGAAGACATCGCAAAGATCGTATCTCGCCTCTCAAAACGCCAAGCAACTCTGATCATTTGAGCATTCGCTTGCAGGGTTTCTGCAGTTACGGTCGAGTTGTGGGCGATACGGAAGGTTGTCAAGAAGTTGACCAGAGGACAATTGTGATGAGAGCGCCTCTCGCTGGTCGGAAACAGCATCGACCACGCCGTCCTCACTCTGAAACACCCACTACTGCGCACAATTGCTGAGTTGGAAATTCAAAAGACAGAGCGGAAGCTGTTGCCGTTTCCCTGTAGGCCTAAAGCGTGAATTGGAAAGAACCGCAACGCCCCTCAAAACCAGTGAGCCTACCGTACGTTTTGTGGTGCGGTCCGTCTAAGGGGGTGCAAATGCCGGCAAAGGGGGCCTTCCGGTGCCTGTGTCCGCTGAGATGGAATCCAAATTGCAACTCAATGAACAGGGAGCCCAATCGTGCCGGAGATGCTTTTGGCCTTGGTTGATGTCTGGAGAAAGGAGAAAGACCATGGCTCAATCCCATACATTACAGTTCGCACATCGAATAAACGAAGACGGCACAGTCGATTCCATCTGCCGTGAGTGCTATATGACCATCGGGACAGCAGCATCAGCCTCAGGACTTGAATCACTAGAGCGGAATCACCATTGCAACCCTTGGCTGATAGAGCGGTATAAAAAACTCCAAGGTATGAAAGATTTGCACGGTGCCTTACGTGACTAGTTCTCCACAAGAAAATTCTTGCCATGCTGGACAGGTAAAGCGATTCAGCTACGATGAACGCATGGAGCTGCATACGTTTTCAATCGTCGAAAGTGGCGAAGAGATTCTGACCGTACCTGGACTTGCCCTTGCGGCTTTGGCTTGGATAGAGAATCCCCAGACGCGGCGGGTGTACCAGATCGTGCCCAACGGCCTCGCTCTTTGGGAGCAAGTTGGCGAAGTGCCCGAAGCCGACTTGAGAGCCTCCCTTCCTGCTCGCTTTTAGAGCGCATATGGCAACCATATATATGGGGCGGCCTGCTGGGCACATGCCCGGCGCAAGTTCCACGACATCCATCTGACGCACGCTTCGCCGACCACCACCGAAGCGCTAGCCAGGATCGGTGCTCTCTATGCAATCGAAGACGAGATCCGCGGAAAGCTCGCCAGGCGCGGGCCAGGCCGCTACTCGATGATCTGCGCAAATGGATGGAGAAGGCGCTTCGCTCACTGTCCTCGAAGAGCGAGACCGCGGCTGCGATTCGATATGCGATCTCACGCTGGCGTGCTCTGACGCGTTACACCGAAGATGGACTGCTCGAGATCGGTCGAGTCGAGATGTGGCGCGGTAGTTTAGGTCTGGCCTAGCCGTTTCCGACCCTTTCGATTGCCGGTGCCTCAGTATCCTGACCGTGCCCCGTTTCCACATCCCGCTCATCAAACCGGACATGCAGATTTCCCGCATCCGGCTTACCCCCGTTTCATCAAGCCTTCGCATTCGACAAGTCACGGCGCGTGACCCGGACGTCGTATAGACCAAGGGTCTCGTGGAGATACTTGGCCGGGAACCGCTTTAGGCCGGTGCCCGTAAATCCAGATCGGCGCATTAACCAGCGACGGAGTCGCACCTCGGTGTATCGACGGATCCGCTCACGAGTAGCCATGATCGGCCCCTGATTAAAGTAGCCGCACCAACCGCGTAGAAGCGTGCTGATACGTTCCACCGTGCTCAGAGGTGTATCCGCGTACCACTGAGGCGTAGTCCGTTCATGGATGCGCTTGAGCAGGCTTCGCACGGCTTTCTGGGAAGGCCGAGTGCCGATGTAGATGCGCCCGTCCTTTCCATGAAAACCTCCGACCGTGTAACCCAGAAAATCGAACGATTGTTCCGGCAGTCGGGCGATGCGAGTCTTGGCCTTGTTCACTTCCAACCCAAGCCGTGTCATGAGTGCTTCCATTTTCGCGAGTGCGACCGCAGCGTTACCCGGGCGGCAGCAGATCACGAAGTCGTCGGCATAATTCACAACATAGGCATCGAGTTGTTCCTGATGGCCGTGAAGTTGCCATGCCAGCAGGAAACGGCGGAAATAGAGGTTGGCCAACAGTGGCGATATCACACCGCCCTGTGGTGTTCCCCGCTTTTTCCTTCGTGCTTCGGCGGTCTGGATGCGCCGACCGGTGATGTTCTCGACGACAGGC
>Ga0068860_100002073_pt1 | contig 21136 bp, 19 predicted proteins | sample KBSSwiS32_FD_66597 | JGI IMG/M metagenome (GOLD analysis project Ga0068860, IMG submission 66597) | Switchgrass rhizosphere microbial communities from Kellogg Biological Station, Michigan, USA - KBS Switchgrass S3-2 | ecosystem: Host-associated > Plants > Roots > Rhizosphere > Soil ...
CCTCCCGCGCCCCGCCTTCCCGATCCGTGTGGGGTACGGTGCCGCAAGAGCACATGGCCGAAGTGGTCGAGGAACACGACCTCACAGCACCCTCGCAGGATGGCTGGGCGGTCGACTACCGGATCCGACGTGGTGACGGGGAGGAGCTCCACGCCGAGGTTCGCTGCTGGGAGAGGGCTCGCGTTGCCGCCGAACGGGGAGCAAACGCGGCGGCTCTCGCTGCGATCGCAGACCGGGGTAACGCTGCTGCGCTCGAGTACGCGGAGCTGGTGGAGTCCCCGGCGGCGCGTGGGGCAGTCGTGATCTCGATCTGGTTCGACCCGGCCGACAGGGGCAATTTGCGTCGTCGGGTCAGCTACGAGCGTGCGCTCGAGTAGTTCCCGGCGGGCAGGCAGCGGCACTCGCACGCTGCCGGCTACGCGGTCTCGGAGGGGGCGTCGGCCGAGAGGGCGAATGGCCGTGCCTCGCATCGCGGGTTTTGAGTTCCTCGCTCGTCCCCATCGAAACCGCCGAACCACTTTCTCGCCGCGGGGCGCAGCGCGCGTACGCGCGATAAGGGGTTACGTACGGGCCAGCCCGCTCACCCGCGAGCGGGCGGGAGGTGTGAGTACGTGTGGATCTCGTCGCGCTCGTCGAGTTGGCGTGCGACAAGGGCTCGGTTCTCGGGTCCGCTCCACGTTTCCAGCGCTGGATGTGTTCCGGCGCTCCGTCTCGGGACTCGACGACCATCGCTACCCCAACTGCACACTTCGCGCCCGCCGCGAGGGACCAGTTCTGACCGTCTCTGCGCTACCTGTCTTCGCTATCGACGCGAGTAGGGTCTGTCGTGATGGCGGGGTTTGGCGAGCACGCGGCGTGGTTCGTGTTCACCTCTGAACGGTTCGACGTCTCGTCGGTACTGCCGCCCGATACGAACGCCGGCAATCGGTTCTACGGGCGCGATGTCGCAGAGTTCGTCAGCGACGGGCTCGCGGAGCGCGGACTCGACGCCTCGTTCTTTGACGAGGACTGGGGTTGGCAGGCGCACGGGCGAAGGCCGGACGGGTCCGTGCTCGAGGTTTCCGTCTATAACAACCCGGACGACGACCCGGCGCGCGAGAACGAATGGGCGTTGATGCTTCGCGTGCTCGCCAAGCAGCGAACGTTCGGCGTTCTTACGCGTTTCCGCGGGATCGAGGCCGATCCGGCCGCGATCGCGACGCTCGAGGACGTCTTCCGAGCCTGCGGCGTGGAACTCAGGCGAGCGCCGCCGCGCTAGCGCGGGCTTCTCGACACGCTCCCGCGACCATGTCCCACCGTCACCACGATCGTGAAGGGTGGGATACCAGCCACCGCGTGGGCGGACCGAGTCGCCGAGGCGGCGCCGCGGCGAATCGTGGAGACGCGTCGAGGGCCAACCGACAGCGCTATCGCGCGGGAGCTCGGGCGCGGAGCTTGCGAACTACCAGTACGCGAGTGGCCGCAGGTCGTCCGGGAGCTCCGAGGAGTCGATCATCGCCGCACGCGAGTCGTGTGGGTGAGGGACGACGTGGCCATGCTCAATCGCCCGCGTCATAGCGGCTGCGAGCTCGGCCAGCGAGGCGAACTGCTCCTGTGGCCCCTCCCGCAGCGATTCCGGATCGAGCACGTAGAGGGGTGCGGCACCGGCCACTGTCGTGTCCAGGCACAACTCGCCGGCCCCCTCGGACGTGGCGATCGGCAGCCAACCCTCCGGAGCAAGAGAGGCATCAACAGCCTCCTCGTACGGTTCCGTGCCTCCGCTGATGTTCTCGAGGTGCATGCGGCGATAGTCCAGGGACTGCGCGAGCGTGAGCATCCACCACGGTCCCACCAGAACCGTCTCGCCGCCGTACCGGATTACACCGCCGTCGTCGGCATGCACGGGAGGTGCGGTCCCGGCCGCGTCGTGCCAGCCGAACCAGGTGAGAGCGTCCGGGTGTGGAGAGAGGCCCTCACGACGGAGTACATCGCTGACATACGACGCGTCCAACCCTGGACGGAACGCATCCACGATCGGCGCGCCATACCCTCGCAGAGCCTCTTCCAGACGGGCAAGCGCAGCTTCCAATCCCAGCCTCGCCACACGAAGAACCTATAGCCCCTCGGGAAGGCGAGGAACCGACACGATGATCCACAGCGCTGGGACGGTCGGCGCAACATCTACCGCCCCCGCTCGCGTGCGCTGGCGGCGACGGAGCTCGAGGCAACCGGGCGTAGACGCTTCCAGGGCCCGGCGACCAGGCCCGCCCCCATCGCCATCGTCACATCGCGGGACAGGGTGGGCTCTTGATCGGCGATCGGGGCCGCGGCCGGGCTGCGCCGGATACAAGCCGGTCGCGGTTTGGCGAGAATGTGAGCGTGCCCGCCTATACGGTGAACCGGAATGCGGTCAGGCACGCGAAGCGGCTGATCGACGGCCGCCAGTACGTGCTTCGTTCGCGGTGGCAGGACGTGCAGCCACGCGCCCGTGAGCAGAACGCGTTCCTGAAGGCGCACTCCTGGGAGGAGTACGCGGGCTGGCATCTCGGCCTCACCGAGGGCGCGGCCGAGGAGACGAAAGCGCGCCACGCGTTCGTCTACGGCGACTTTCGTCGTCTCCATCGGATGGGGCTGATCGCGTGCCACTACCGCGCAGCGGAGTGGCGGCACAAGGAGATCGAGCTCGCCGCGCACGAACTCCTGCAGTACCTCGACCGGAGGATCGGCTGACGACCGGATTTGCCAGAGCCGGGCGGCGTCGGCCCCCGTGAACCGACTCGCTCAAGTCGGGTCGCCGGACAGCGGCGATGAGTAGATCAGCGCAGGGGCTGCCGTCTCGGAGCTTCGCGCTGCAGAGCGCGGCTGAGACGCTCATGCTCGAATTGTGCATGGCCTCACGGGTGGGTGCGCGTGCGCGGAGACTGCCCGCGTCCCCGGGCGGCGGCTCAGCTGTTGAGTTCGAAGGCGGTTTGCCCGCCGCTCGCGACAAGCTCCTGCAGCGCCGCGCGACCATCTCCGATGAGGGGATCGCCATGCGCGAGGAGCAGGTGTTCGAAGTCGAGTTGGTCGAGGAGGCGCGCGTAGGCAGCGAGCAGGGCGCGCTTGGTAGCGGGAGGGTCGTCCATCAGACTGTCGGGAACGAAGCCGGGCTGGCTTCCCTGTCGACCGCGGACGACGCCGTCGGCGAGGGCGACGGCACGCTGTTCGGGGAGGTAGAGCGCTGTCTCATCGGGGCAGATGCCACCTACCTCACAAGCCAGCACGCCACCGGGCAGCGTGTCCCCTGGTTCGAACCCTTGGACGGCCTCGCCGTGGCTGAACTCGTGGAGGCCGGCGCGGTTGCAGTGCACGGAGCAGCCGAACGCCTCGACGAAGCGGGCGCTGTCGCGGTAGTGGTGGCGGTTCGAGAGAAGCACTGCCTTCGGGCTGCTCGTGCGCTCGGCAAACCACTCGAGCCCACGCTCCGACGGCACCAGCGGGTCGATCGCTACGCCGGCACGATCGAGCCAGTAGGACGACACGTCGATGTGGATGCGCCGGTGTCGCGTCGTCCAGTGAAAGACGCCTGGAAGGACCTCGCGCATCGACGCACGATAGCCCCGCCGCGCTTGGCACCCGGCTCCGCACGACCACCATTCGGAGGGGGTAGCCGCTCAACGCCTCGTGCGTGCGTGCGCACAAAGGAGATGGTACGACTCCCCCCAGCGCGACCACCACGCGACCAGGGCCCCCCATCGCCGTGACCGTCGCGACGGGGGTGGGTACCTCGGGCCGGTCACTCGCGTGCGCGCGCGTGCGCCCCATAGGCAGCGTTAGCGACGGGGCCGATATGCCGGTCCTCGGCCATGAGCGTGGGCACGAGCGACTAGCCCTTGCGCAGCCGCGCGACCGCGGCGGTGCGGGTGTGGACGCCGAGCTTCGCGAAAACGTTCTGGAGGTGGCGGCGGACGGTTCCGGGCGAGATCCAGAGCCGTTCGGCGATCTGCGTGTTCGTCAGGCCTTCTGCGACGAGCATCACGACCTCGTGCTCCCGTCGGGTCAACGGGTGGGTCGCGATCGGCGCTGGCGCATCTTCGACCGGGGCGTGACGAAGTTGCGCAACCGATGCCGCAATCCGTCGCCGGAGCGGGGCGCGGCTGGAGGAGGCGGCCGCGGTGCGCTGGAGGGACTGCCTCCGGTCGGCAGCAAGCTGGTTCAAGAAGTCGGGGCTCACGTCGTACATGAGATCTCCTCGGGGTGTCGCGAACGAGCAGCTTCTGCAGCGTGGACGCGCCCGGTAGAGCGACGGTCGAGCGGCGCTGTAGGACGTGCGCACTGTCGGTGTTAGCGTCCGCTCCGGGTGACGATTGAGTTCCGTGTCCTCGGTCCGCTCGAGGTGATCGACGACGATCGCGTCGTCGTGTTGAGCGCCGCGAAGCCGCGCGCGCTGCTCGCGATCCTGCTGATCGGCGATCAACCGATCTCGACCGATCGGCTGATCGCGGATCTGTGGGGGGCTCGGCCGCCGGCGACGGCGCTCAAGACCCTGCAGACGTATGTCTCGCAGCTTCGGAAGGTGCTCGGCGAACAAGCTATCGTGACGCGTCCGGCGGGCTACCAGGTTCGCCTCGAGCGCGACAGCCTGGACGTGCACCGGTTCGAGCGGCTCCTCATCGAGGCCAGAGAGGCGGAGCCGGCGGTCGCGGGCGACAGGTTGCGAAAGGCGCTCGCGCTGTGGCGAGGGCCGGCGCTCGTCGATTTCGCGTTCGCGCCATGGGCGCAGAACGAGATGCTCCGGCTCGAGGAGCTCCGCCTCGGCGCGTTGCAGGATCGGGTCGAGGCCGATCTTCAGATCGGTCGCGGTGCCGAGCTCATTGCCGAGCTCGAAGCGCTTGTGGCCGAATACCCGCTGCGTGAGGGCTTGCGCGGCCAGCTGATGCTCGCGCTGTATCGCTCGGGCAGGCAGGCCGACGCACTGGCGGCGTATCGGGCCGCGCGGGTGGCACTCGTCGAGCAGCTCGGGATCGAGCCTGGGCCTGAGCTCCGCCGCCTCGAACGGGCGATCCTCGACCAGGACCCGCAGCTCGACACTCGCCCACTCGATCCGCCCGTCGCTGCGACCGGCCGACCGTCGCCGAGGCCGGCGGTGCGCTCGACCTCTTTCGTGGGCCGTGAGAAGCAGCTGCGGGAGATCCGCGAGCTGCTCGGGCAGGCTGACGTTCGACTCCTCACGCTGACCGGCCCAGCGGGAACCGGCAAGACGCGACTCGCGTTCGAGGCGACGAACGGCAACGGGAGGTCGCATGACACGGTGCTCGTCGAGCTCGCGCCGATCGTCGACCCCGGGCTCGTGGCGCCGACGATCGCCTCCACGCTCGGCCTGAACGAGACCTCGCGGAGCCTCGCGACGGAGGCGCTCGTCCTTCACCTGCGAGACCGACGGGCGCTGCTCGTCCTCGACAACTTCGAGCAGGTTCTCTCGGCGGCGCCGATGCTCGGCTGCCTGCTGGTCGACGCGCCGGGCACGCAAATCCTCGTCACGAGCCGGGCGCCGCTTGACCTGCCCGAGGAGCGCATCTATCCGGTGCCGCCGCTGCAACTCGCGGATGCCTCTCAGCCGCTCGAGCTCGCTCGCCTGCGGGAAACGGAGGCGATTCGTCTGTTCGTCGACCGTGCACGCGAGGCGCGAGAAGACTTCGAGCTTTCTGCCGAGAACGTCGAGGCGGTCGTCGAGCTCTGTCGGCGTCTCGACGGTTTGCCGCTCGCGCTCGAGCTTGCGGCGGCGCGGATCAAGCTGCTCTCACCGCGCTCGATCGTTGAGCGGCTCGGCGGCCGACTCGAGCTGCTGAAGGCGGTGGCGGGCGCAGGTCTACCCGCGCGGCACCGGACGCTTCGCGCTGCGGTCGACTGGAGCTACGACCTCCTCACGGCCGACGAGCAGTCGCTCTTCCCAAGCCTTGGCGTGTTCGTCGGCGGCTTCTCGCTCGACGGTGCCGCGGCCGTGGTCGGCGACGTCGACCTGGACGTGGTCGACGGGGTCGACTCTCTCCTCAACAACAGCCTGCTTCGCACCGAGCCGCTGTCTGAAGGCGAGCCCCGCTTCGGAATGCTCGAGACGATGCGAGAGTACGCGCTCGAGCGGCTGGCCGAGCGCGGTGACGGCGAGGCGGTGCGGCGCCGCCATGCCGGTTTCTACCTCCGGCTTGCCGAGGAGGCGGAGCCCGCGCTGCTCGGCCCTGAACAGCTGCGCTGGGCGCGGAGGCTCGACAGCGAGCGCGGCAACCTCCGCGCCGCGCTGAGCTGGGCCGCCGAGAGCGGCGAGGTCGAGGCCGGCCTGCGAACCGCAGGCGCGCTCTGGCGCTTCTGGCAGATGCGGGCCGCCGACGTCGAGGGCCGCGAGCATCTCGACCGCCTGCTCGCCGCCGGCTCCGGCTCGCCGTCGGTCCGGGCCCTCGCACAGGGACGGGCTGCGTCCCTCGCCGTCTACCAGGGTGATTTCGAGGCCGTGCGTCGCTACCTCGAGGCAAGCCTGCCAGTCTTCCGCGAGCTGGGCGACCACGCCAACCTGTCGGGCCACCTCGGGGTTCTCGCTTTTGCCGCTATTGCCGACGGTGACGACCGTGAAGCTCGTGCACTGGCCGAGGAGGCGCTGGCAGTGGCGCAGCAGGCGCGCGATTCGATGAAGGAGGCTTACGCCCTGTCGACGCTTGGGTGGGTGCTCGCGGAACAGGGCGAGTTGGACGAGAGCCAGCGTGTGGTCGAGGAGAGCATCCGGAGGGCGCGCGAGCTCGGAAACGTCCGCAGTGTCGGCAGCTGGACGAAAGCTCTGGGCGGGATCACGTTCCTCCAAGGCAACTACCCCCGGGCTCGTGAGCTGTTCGAGCAGAGCCTCGCCATCCTCCGCAGCCTCGACGACGCGTGGGGAACCCAGGGCTCGCTCACGGGCCTTGCGCTGGTGGCCCTGGAAGAACACGACACGGACTCGGTGCGGGGCCTGCTCGACGAGAACTTCGCGATCTTGCGCAAGAGCCGCCACCACTACCGATCGGCGAACGTCCTCGAGATCGCCGCCAGGCTCGCCGCTGCCGAGGATCGCGATCGCCGTGCCGCTTGTCTGTTCGGGGCGGCGAGCGTGTTTCGCGGACCGACTCGCACCAGGATGACCGATTGCGAGCCTCGGCCCGACCCCACCCCGCACATCGCCCGCCTCCGCGCCACGCTCGGCCAGCGGGCTTTCGCCGAGACATGGGCGGAGGGCACGGCAATGACGCTCGACCAGGCCCTCGCCTACGCACAGGACGAGGCCGACATCGAGCGCGCGTAGGCCGGTCAACTCGGGGAACGTTCCAGCGCACTGGGGCACGACACGTTGCTATCGCCCGTGGAGCGAAGAAATGCTCGGCCCGCGGTGGCAGGCAAGCGGCCAGCCCGCACCAGGCCCCACCGACACGGACCATCGCGAGGCGATAGGGCTACCCTCCGATCCGATCCAGGCCTCGCGCGTGCGCGCGTGCGCGCGAGAGGAAGTGGTGGGCGTTCGGGACGGCCGGGAGCGGGTCCCGACCGTCATGACCGTCACGAGGGGGTGGGGACCCCGCGACCGGGCACCAGCGCCATCACTGCTTCGTCCACGACCCAGGCCCGCCTGCCACACTCGCCCAGGTCGCAGCGCTTACCGGGATATGGGGCTATCCGGCTGCGGCGCCCAGTTCATGGGTGCGGGAGCGCTTGCGGTTCGAGGGATGAGCCGAAGGCGGCGCCGCCGGGGCGGAGGCAACACGGCTTCGGCATCACGCAGCTGCCGCCACAGTTCCTGGTTTTGCAGCGCCACCGAGACACGCTCGGCGTGATCGATCGCTCAGCTCTGATAGGTGGGGATAGAGAGCCTCGGCATAGCCGCAAGCGTACGCATTCCCGCCGAAGCTGCGCAGGAGGGGGGCCCAGGCCCCAGCCGTTATGTCCGCCGCGAGGGGGTGGGTTCCATGCCCAGCTATGGTCGAACAAGCAGCGGGCAATGCGATGAGTTTGCCGTTGGTTTCTGGTCTGAGTTTTTCGACACGCGATGAACGGCACGCGAGGAGGGCATCGTGACCGCGACGTACACCTTTGACGTCTTTTCCAGCCTCGACGGCTTCGGTGCCGCTGGTGGCGACTGGACGGGCTACTGGGGCAAGCAAGGCCCAGAACTCCTCGACCACCGCCTTGCTCAGTACGGCGAGGAGCAGCGGATGGTCTTCGGAGCGAACACTTTTAGGGCATTCGTGCGGATGCTGGCCTCGAGTTCCGACGAGTCCGAGGTGCGCGACCCGTGGGTCACACGGATGACGAGTCTGCCAGCAACGGTGGTGTCGACCACCCTCGAAGGACCCCTCGACTGGCCGGACGCGAACTGCGTGAGCGGCGACGCGGTCGACGTCGTCGCTCGGCTGAAAGCAGAGTCCGAGGTGCCGCTGCGTTCGCACGGCAGCCTGTCGATGAACCGGGCACTGATGGCCGCCGGACTCGTCGACCGAGTCCAGGTGACGCTCTTCCCCGTCATCACCGGTCAGACCGGGCTCGACCCGATCTTCCAGGACGCTGCCGACTTCGACCTCGAGCTGCTCGAGCGCCGGACGCTCGACGACCACATCCAAGAGCTCATCTACCGGCCCGCACTACACGCCTGAGTCCACTCCCGGCAAGGAGGCCCCGGCCCTCATGAGCATCGCGAGCGGAGCCCGGGCCGCGCCCCAGTCGTAAAGCAGAGCCGAGGGGGTGGGGCCGGAGACTGGCGACGTGCCCCGACGGTCTTGTCGAGGTCGCGGCCAAGTACCGATGGACAGACAGCTCGCGTCGCTGTGTCAAATGGCTGTCAGATCGGATCGAGGGCGATTTGCGCATCTGACCCATCCGTGTGTCTGCGCTCGCGTGCGCGCGAGGGAGTGGTATGTGTGGTGCCCGTAGTGTGAAGCTGTGGCGGCGAAGCGTTCGTGGCAGGAGTTTGGGCAGGTGTTCGACGGCGTCGCCGAGGCCTACGATCGGGTGCGGTCCGGGTACCCGATCGAGCTGGTAGAGCGGGCGATCGCTCGGGGTCGTCTGTCGGCCGGGTCGCGTGTGCTCGAGATCGGGTGCGGCACCGGCAAGTTGACCGAGCTGCTCGCGGCGCTCGGTCTCGAGGTCGACGCGGTCGATCCGGGCGCGCGCATGGTCGAGCTCGCCGAGCGGCGTGTTGGCCCGGGTGCCGCGGTTCGCTTCCACCTCGGTCGCTTCGAGGACCTCGATCTTCCCGAGGGAGCGTTCGAGGCGGTCTTCTCCGCTACGGCGTTTCACTGGATTGATCCGAGCGTCGGCTGGGTCAAGGCCGCCTCGCATCTTCGAGCCGGCGGGCTGCTCGCGCTGATGCAGTATCTCGGCGTGCGCGACGAGCAATCCGCCTCCGTCGACGACGCGTTCCTGGAGGTGCTGCGCGAGCAGGTTCCCGAGATCGCCGCCGACTTCCAACCGTCGCGCGACCTCGAGACGCTCCTGCGAGGCGCCGACGAGCGACGCGACAACATCTCGGAGGTTTGGGACTGGCTCGGCGAGCATCGCCACGGGCTCAAGAGGCCGGAGGCTGCGACGCTGTTCTCGGACGTCATCGTCGACCACGCTGTGACGACCCTTGAGCAGACTGCCGACGAGGTGATCGACGTATTCCGTACAACGTCCCTCTACCACCGCATCGACCCCGCCTCGCGGGTGGCGGTCGAGCGGGCGGACAGAGTGATCATCGACGCCGCGGGCGGCACCGTCAGCTTCCCGCTCGCCACGCTTCTGGTCACCGCTCGCCGTTCCTGCTCGGGCGACGTGACTGCGACCGCAGCCCGGCTCGATCCTCAACGCGAGGGGTAGCGTGGGCGGTCGCTCCTCGCGTGCGCGCGCGTGCGCCCGATAGGGAGGTAGACGTTCGCGAGAGGAGCGGGCCGCGACCAGGCCCCAGGCTCGATCATCGTCGCGAGGGGGAGGCGTATCCTCCGACCGTTCCGATGCTTCGCGTGCGCGCGCGGGAGAGAGTGGTGGGCGTTCGCGAGCGGGGGGCCCTCGCCTAGGCCCCGCTCACCCTGACGTTCGCGAGGGGGTGGGAAGGGCGTCGGCGGTGGCGTGAGCCTTGGCCGCGTCGTAATGTGTGTTTGGGAGCCCGAGGCCCGTGGAGGTATGGGCGGTCAGCCGAGGCGCCGTGACGTACGACGACATCATCGTGGGAGCCGGTTCCGCGGGCGCGGTACTTGGCGCTCGGCTGTCGGAGGAACCGTCGCGTCGCGTCCTGCTGCTCGAGGCTGGCCCTGACTATGCGACGCTTGAGTCGACCCCGGAGGACCTTCAGGACAGTTGGCGCATGTCGCTGGAGGCACACGACTGGAGAATGGGCGCGGAGCCCGTGCCGGGCCGGACGATGCTCTATCCGCGCGGTCGCGTGATTGGTGGCTCTTCTGCGGTCAACGCCGCGATCGCCCTGCGGGGCGTGCCGGCCGACTACGACGAGTGGGCCGCGCAGGGAAATGACGCCTGGAGCTGGGCGGACGTGCTGCCGTACTTCCGCCGTTTGGAAGACGATCACGAAGGGAGCGAAGAGCTTCACGGGCGGGGCGGCCCGGTAACGATCTGCCGCTGGCGCCGCGATGAGCTAATTCCGACTCAGCTCGCGTTCTTCAACGTGTGCCTCGGCCTCGGCTTTGATGAAGTTGCCGACCACAACCACCCGCGGGCAACCGGTGTCGGCTCCTTCCCGCAGAACCGCCGCGGGCGCTTGCGGCTCTCGACCGCGATTGCCTACCTGCTCGGGGCGCGCCCGCGGCACAACCTCACAATCCGGCCGCACTGTCTAGTCAACCGAGTGGTCGTCGAGCACGACCGGGCGGTCGGGGTGGAGTACGAAGCGAGCGGAGAACACAAGACAGCCTACGGGCGACGGATCACCCTTGCGGCGGGCGCGATCGGCACGCCGGCGATCCTCACGCGCTCGGGCATCGGCCCCAAGGAAGCCGTGCTCGCGCTTGGCATCGAGCCGATCGTCGATCTACCCGGCGTCGGAGCGAACCTGATCGACCATCCTGTAGCGCGCGTGCTGCTCGTGCCAAAGCCGGGGAGTTGCGCCCTTGAGACTCCGCTTGCCCAGGTCGTCCTGCGCTACACGGCACCGGGGTCGAACGAGTTCAACGACATGCAGCAGGTCATCTTCAGCCACGTCGACCTAGCCGGCATAGGCGGTGAGCAAGCGGTCAGGGCGGTCGGCGCGCCGCTCGCTATAGGACTCCCGGTCGCGCTCGAACGTCCACTTTCGCGCGGCTGGCTGTCGCTTACGAGCAGCGACCCGCACGTACACCCGGTGATCAACCTCAACTACGCAACCGACCCCGAAGACCTCCGCCGGCTTGTCGAAGGCGTCCGCCTCGCCTGGCAGCTTGCACACGAGCCCGAGCTCGCGCGTCACGTCGAGCGAGTGGCCCTCCTGACCGCTGAGACCATGAGTTCGGAGGAGGCACTTCGCAGCTACGTCCGTGCGACCGTCGCGACCCAATTTCATCCCTGCGGCACGGCGCGCATGGGGCCACGCGACGATCCGATGGCAGTGATCGACCAATACTGTCGGGTGCGCGCAATCCCGAACCTTCGCGTCGCCGACGCCTCGATCATGCCGACCATCCCTCGGGCAAACATCAATCTCACCTGCATCATGATCGGCGAGCACGTGGCCAACTGGATGCAAGACGAGGCCTGACTCGGCTGCGGCACCAGGCCCGACCCTCGTGACCGTCGCGAGGGGGTGGGTACCCTCTCGATCGTTCACTATCTCGCGTGCGCGCGGTAGCGAGAGGTAGGCGTTCGCGGGCGTGGGGTGCGTCGTCGCAAAAGCGCCGCGACCGCGTGTACCGGCCCGGCCACCGCGGATGGACGAAGATCAAGAACCCGAGCTACTGGCGGAGAGGATCGGAAGTCCGGCAGATCCGCGAGCGTCGACCGATCAACGCGAGCCTGTCGAGATCCATTTAGTTTTCGCCCGTGCCTGACAGTTTTCCGGCCACGACCCCACGAGCCAGGGAGGCGAAGTCATGAGGGAAGGCAGGGGCCTACGGATCGGCGGCTACATCTCGGGAGGGGTGCTGATCGTTCTCGGCATCATCGTCATCGTCCTTGGGGTCTGGGGTTTCAGCTTCACCCGTGACCACATCCAGCGGGAAAACATCACCTTTGGCCCTGCGACTGATCCGGCCGTCCAAGAACATGCCGAGCAGTGGGCTGGCGAACCGGTTGATACGGGAAGAAAGGCGCTCGCGATGGCGGAGATTATGCGCGAGCACACATTGTCAAGTACCGGTGGACTGGCCTACGCGGATATGGGGCGGTTCCAGTCCGCAGAGAACCCGGACGACCCGAAGGGGACAAACGACGAGGCGGAGGCGGCGAAGGACGAGAGCGGCCAACCGATCTCCAACGGCGCGCGCAACATCTGGGTTACCGAGACCGCCCTGGCGACATCACTCGACATGGGTTTCATGTCCGAGATGCTGTCGATCTTCAGCGTCATCGTCGGCATCGCGCTGCTCCTCACCGGAATCGGCCTCGTGATCCTCGCGAGATCCGTCTTCAAGACCGCGACAGCAGTCGCGTAGCGTCGCCACGCACGGCGTCGACCAGCCGGGCGCGACGCGCTCGACGTGCCGCTCCCGTGGGTGAAGCTCGCGGTTGCCGAGACCGTGTGCCGCGGCTGCTGACGGTCGCAAGGGCTATCGTCGCGGCGTGGACCGCGAGGAGCTTCGCGAGAAGGAGGACCAGGAGCTCATCGAGCTCCTCAACGAGATCCGTGTCGGCCTCTCGGGCGCGAGCGTCCTCTTCGGCTTCCTCCTGATCGTCCCGTTCAGCGCCGCCTGGGACGACACGACCCGCGCGATGCGGACGGCCTACGTCGTCTCCTTCCTGACGACGATGCTGGCGGTCGTGTCGCTCATGGCGCCCACCGTGTACCACCGCCTCCGCTGGCGGGAGCGCAACAAGGAGCGGATGCTGCGGGCGGCGAACCTCTCGACGATCCTCGGCATGTCGATGCTCGCGGTCGCGATGACCTCGGGCGTCTTCCTCGTCGTCGACGCGGTCGTGAACCAAACCTGGGCGATCGTGATGACCGTCGCGACCGCCGCGACGTTCCTGATCCTGTGGCTGGTCGTGCCGCTGAGCGGGCCGTACCGCCGCTGGGACGAGCACGTGCCGACCGGCGACACGACGGAGCGGAGCTCGACGAGGCGCTGATGTCGGAGGACTCTCCGAACCCAGACACCACCCAGACACGACCCGAGCCAGGTCCCATGACGTCGATCATCGTGAGAGGGGTGGGGAGCGCTCTTACGACCGACTCGCATAGTCGGGGGTCGCGGCGAATCGCCGATGGATAGACGGTTGGCGGACCGGTGTCAGACGGATGTCAGATGCCGGAGCGCTCTTCGGCTGCCTCGGTTCCAGGTCGGTAGGGTTCATTTCGGCATCAAGAGAGCGAGCTTGGCTCGCCGCCAACCGGGTTCGCCCACGGTGGCGCAAGAGTGATGCGGCCCTGATGGGGCAAGGCGAAATGAAGGAAGGTTCGTGACCGAACAGGACTCGCCTGGCGGCGAAAAAGACAGATTCGAGATTTTCTTCGAAGCACCGCCCACTCCGCATGGGGCATACCGGTACCAAAGGGAGGACAGCGAGACCGTCCATGGCGATGCAAGCGGCGAGTGGATGCTCGACGCGGACGGTGAGATCGACGACATCGTGTTCTTTGTTTCTCCGGGCTGGATGCGACGAATTGCACGCGACGCAGAAAGCACGGATGACAGATAGGGGCGCAGAATCTTTGCGGGCGAAGCTGATCACGGCTCTGATAACGAAGGAGCGATCAGCCTTCTCCCGCCGACCACTCCCAACCGTCATGACCAGCGAGGGGGGCTGGCGGTACTGTCGGCCACGCTGTCTCGCGTGCGCGCGCGTGCGCGCGCGAGAGGAGAGGTAGGCGGTTGTCCCCCGCAACCAGCCCCACGGTCAGGACCATCGCGAGGGGGAGGGTACCCTCGAGGGCGAGCGCGCGACCCGGGTTTGCGAGAGACGCGGCCCGACTCTGCCGGTTGGGGTCGTCATTGTCGTAAGCTCGCGCGGTGGTCGTCTGCTCGAGCTGCGGAGCCACGAACCGGGACGGCGCCCGCTTCTGTGACTCCTGCGCGGCTCCGCTCACCGACGTCGTCCCTCGGCGCGAGGTCAGGAAGACGGTCACCGTCTTCTTCTGCGACGTCTCGGGCTCGACCGCGCTCGGCGAGCGCATCGACCCCGAGAGCCTGCGCGCCGTCATGGCGCGGTACTTCGACCTGGCGAAGACGACCCTCGAACGGCACGGCGGCACGGTCGAGAAGTTCATCGGCGACGCGGTCATGGCCGTCTTCGGCGTGCCTGCGGTGCACGAGGACGACGCGCTGCGGGCGCTGCGAGCGGCGGAGGAGCTCCGCGAGGGTCTCGGCCCGCTGAACGACGAGCTCGAGCGCAGCTACGGCGCCCGCCTCGAGCTGCGCATCGGCGTCAACACGGGCGAGGTCGTCACCGGCACCGAGGAGCGGATCGCAACCGGCGACGCGGTGAACGTCGCCGCCCGGCTGGAGCAGGCTGCCCCGCCCGGGGAGGTGCTCGTCGGCGAGGAGACACTCCGGCTCGTCCGCGGCGCCGTCGAGGTCGAGCCCGCAGAGCCGGTGGCTGCCAAGGGCAAGGCTGACCCGCTCACGGCGTACCGGCTCGTCGCCGTCAGAGCGGCGACGAGGCCGAGGCGGGCCGGAACCCCGATGGTCGGGCGGGAGCGCCAGCGGAAGCTGCTCGAGGACGCGTTCGCGAACGTCGTCGGCGGGCGCTCCTGCCAGCTCTTCACCGTGCTGGGCACCGCGGGCGTCGGCAAGTCGCGCCTCGTCGCCGAGTTCCTCGAGGCCCTCGAGGATGCCTCCGTCGTACGCGGCCGCTGCCTGTCCTACGGCGAGGGGGTCGGCTACTGGCCGGTCACGGAGGTGGTGAAGCAGCTTCTCCGCGGCGGCGACGGCGCGACCGTGTCGCTCGGGGCAATCCTCGGCGACGAGTCCGCTGCCGGCTCTCCGGACGAGATCGCCTGGGGTGTTCGTAAGCTCCTGGAGGCACACGCGGCCGAGCAGCCGCTGGTGGTCGTGTTCGACGACATCCACTGGGGCGAGCCCGCGTTCCTCGACCTGATCGAGCACGTCGCGGACCTGAGCCGCGACGCGCCGATCCTGCTGCTCTGTCTGGCGCGGCCCGAGCTGCTCGAGCGTCGAGCTGCCTGGGGCGGCGGCAAGTTGAACGCGACGAACGTCCTGCTCGAGCCGCTCGCGCCCGACGAGTCGCGCGAGCTGATCGAGGCGCTCGTCGAGGCCGAGGAGATCGACGCCGGGCTTCGCGACCGGATCCTCGAGTCCGCCGCCGGGAACCCGCTCTTCGTCGAGGAGATGGTCGCGATGATCGCGGAGCACGATCGGCCGGACGTCACGGTGCCGCCGACGATCCATGCTCTGCTGGCCGCCAGGCTCGACCAGCTCGACACGGCCGAGCGCAGCGTCTTGGAACGTGGGTCGGTAGAGGGCCAGGTCTTCCATCGGGGCGCTGTGGTTGCACTAGCGCCGGAGGAGACACCCGTCGACGGGCGGCTCGTCTCTCTCATCCGCAAGGACCTCGTCCGTCCCGAGCGGCCCGTCGTCGCCTACGACGAGGCGTTCCGCTTTCGCCATCTCCTGATCAGGGACACCGCCTACGACGGGTTGCCGAAGGCGGTCCGCGCCGAGCTGCACGAGCGCTTCGCAGCCTGGCTCGTCGCACACGCGGACGAGCTCGTCGAGTCGGACGAGCTCGTCGGCTACCACCTCGATCAGGCCTACCGCTACCGGGTCGCGCTCGGCCCGCCCGACGCCGACGCGCAGCGGCTCGCCGTGCGCGCGGCCGGGCATCTGCTCGTCAGCAGCGAGCGCGCCGGCGCCCGCGGCGACAACGAAGCGGTCATCGCCCTGCTCGGCAAGGCCGTCGAGCTGCTTCCGGCCGACAGCCCCGAGCGGCGCGCGGCGCAGGTCGAGCTGGCGGTCCTCCTGACGTGGCGCGGTGACTTCGCGGGCGCGACGGCTGCACGCGAGGAAGCGGAGGCCGCTGCCCGGGCGGCCGGGGACGACCGCGTGCTGGCTCGTCTGGTGCTCGCCGATGTCGAAGGGGAGGTCATGCGGGCGCAGGACCAGACGTTGCGTGGCGCGCTCGCGACCGCGGAACAGGCGCTTGCCGAGCTCGAGCGCGTCGGCGACGAGGAGGGAGCCCTCTGGGCGCTGAGGCTCGTGGGCAACTTCGAGATCTGGCTCGGGAACAGCGCCGAGGGAGAGCGCCTGTGGCTGCGAGCACTCGAGCGTGCGGAGAGGGTCAGCCCGCGCCGCGCGAACGAGATCCGCATGTGGTTGGTCTGGGCGATCTGGTGGGGCCCGACCCACGTCGACGAGGGAATTCGCCGGTGTGAGGAGATCAAGCGGCACGCGACGTCGAAGGAAGTCGAAGCGCACGCGATGGTGATGGGAGGGAATCTGAAGGCAGCGTCGGGCGCGGTGGACGAAGGACGCCTCGAGGCAGCCGCCGGCCGCCAGATCCTCGGAGAGCTCGGCGACGTGCTCCGATGGGCAGGGACGGCCATGGTCCTCGGCGACCTCGAGCTCAATGCGGGCGCGCCCGAGCGCGCATATGAGCTCTTCTCCGAAGGGCACGCCGGGCTCGCCCAGTACAGCGAGACCGGCTATCTCTCGACCATGGTCGGCTATCGGGCGCAGGCGGCGCTCGAGCTCGGCCGGCTCGACGAGGCCCTCGAGCTGGCGGACGAGGCGAGGCGGCTGGCGCAGCGCGACGACTTCGAGCCGCACGCGCGCGCGGGCATGGTCCGAGCACGCGCGCTGGCCCGGCGTGGAGACCTCGCCGCAGCCGACGACCTGATCCGCGAGGCGGCGGCGACCGTCGAGGCGACGGACTACTTGATCCTGCACCTCGACCTCGCATTCGCCCGAGCGGACATCGAGCGGTCCGCCGGCCGCACGGACGGTGAGCGCCAGGCGCTCGAGCGGGCGGCCGAGGTCGCGGAAGCGAAGGGCAACCGGGTCGCGGCGGAGCGAGCTCGCCGCCGGTCGGCGGAGCTCTAGCAGGGGCTCCTGTCGACCGGACTTCCCGTCCATCTGGGCGTCCACGTCCGGCAAGCGCTGCGACCAGCTTCCATCCCGGTCGCCACGAGTCCAGGCCCCGACCCGAACAGCAGGTCGGCGGGGGTGGGGTACACGGTCAGTCCTCGCGTGCGTGCGCGTGCGCGCGAGGAACAGAGGTAGGCGTGCAGGAAGGGCCGCCCCGCGACCCCTGGCCCCGCACGACGCGACGTTCGCCGACCAGGAGGCCGTGAACCCCCGACACTCCTAATCGCGGCCCGCAAACCGCATGTTCAAGCCGTTTGCGGGGATGGAGCGTGCCGGGCTCGAACCGGCGACCCCCAGCTTGCAAAGCTGGTGCTCTCCCAACTGAGCTAACGCCCCGGAGAGCGCATTCTAGCCGCGGCGGCGGGTGATCCACCTCGGGCGGGAGCGCCGGGCTGAAGCGCGCCCGGCGGCGGACTCGTCAGAACGCCGCGGGAGCGATGCCGACGCCCCACGACAGGAACACGGCGGCGGCCAGCAGGGCCGTGAGGGCGAACGAGATGGCGACCGACTTCACCCGAACGACGGTACGCCGACCGCTCGCGCCGCGGCCCATCCTCCGGGCCAAACCTGCCTAGCCTCGGGGCTAGCACGAGCGCTCCCGGCGGAACGGCAAACGGCCGTGCATCGGCTCGACTCGCCTCCCGTTCACCATGTCGGATGCCTCGACCGAACCAAGCCAAACGACGCCCACGAAGGAGGAGCGAGATGTCCGCATTCATCATCACCCGCATCCAGGTCGGCGACTACGACACCTGGCGGCCGCTGTACGACCGGGACGTGCCGCGGGCGCGGGAGAACGCGACCGCGCAGCGCGTCTTCCGGCGCGTCGACGACCCGAACCACGTCTTCGTCTTCCTCGAGTTCGCGTCGGTCGAGGACGCGGAGGAGGGCAGGCGGCGTCTCGAGTCGTCGGGAGTCCTCGATCGGTTCGATGACCGGCACGGGCCGAACGTCGTCGAGGAAGTGAGTGCCTCGGGCTGATGGGGCCGCGGCGTGCGGCGTCAGCGGTCGCTCGGGCTCACGGCGTCGCCCACCCGCACCCTGCCCGGGGAGACGACGGCGCCGAAGACGCCGAGCGGCAGCGGCTCGACGCGTCCCTCGGGGCGGTAGCGCGCGAGGGTGCCGAGGGTGTCGAGGTCGGTGACCCCTGTGTCGGGGTCGTGCGACGTGACGACGCACCGGCCGACGTCGCCGTTCACCACGATCTCGGCGGAGCCGACGCGGACGCGGCGGCCGATCCAGTCGTCCTCTGCGTGGGCCGGCACGCCGTCGAGCTCGAGGAGCATCCGGAAACGCCGGCCGTCGACCGGCCGGTCGGCGCCGGCTTCGTCGCGCAGCCGCTCCAGCGACCCGCGCGAGACGAGAGACACGACACCGCCGGTCGCGCCCCGGTCGGTGGCGTGCGCCTCCGACCAGAGGAGCTGCAGGCGCCTGTCGGCGTACGCGGAGATCGCGTCTTGCCACGGGCCGACGACCGCCCGGGACGGATGGGGACGCCCGTAGAGCTCGATCTCCACCGGCCGGCCGAGCTCGACGGCGCCGGCGACGACCGCCCCGTCGGGAAACGTGAGCGCGAGCTCGCCGGTCTCCTCGTCCCACGCGGGCCGGACCAGCACGAGCGGGCCGTCGCGCTTATTGTTGTACAGCCGCCCGTCCTCGTCGACGAGCCAGAACCGCCGGTCGCCGCGGACGCCACCGGGCGTGAGCTCGACCGACTCCGGGTGCGTGAGCCCGAGCGCCTTGATCGGCGCGATGGAGATCCGGGCAACGACGGCGGTCACGCCGCGACTCTAGTCACGGGGCGCTCCCGCGCTCGACGCCCCCGGCCCGCGGCCGGCGCCGCACGCCGGCCGCGGTTTCGAGGTGTCAGATCGTGGCGCGGCGGTGGTGCGGTCGCCCCGACCAGAGAGGGCCGGGCGGGCCGCCGAAGCGCCCATGCATACGCAGCGGGCCCTCGCCGTTGACGAGGTCGGTGGCGCGCTGTTTCGCACTCTCGAGGATCGTGTCCGCCTGCTCCCGCGTGAGCCGGCCGGCGGCGACCGCGGCATCGACCTCCTTCTTCTCGTCGGCGACGAGGGCGGACACGAGGCCGTCGACCGACTTGCCCTTCGTCTTCGCGACCTCGGCCAGCGTCTTGCCGCCGGCGAGCTGGGTCCGGAGCTCGGCCTCGGTCATGCCGAGGTAGCTCGCCGCCGCGTCGAGGTGGCCGAAGCGATGGATGATGATCCCCGGCCCGCCGTCGCGATGGCCGAATCCCATACCGAAGCCGCCGAGAATCGGGTAGTCCTCCGCCTCGATGCGCTTCTTGAGCGCGTCGCCCTGCTCCTTCGTGAGGCGCCCCGCGGCCACTGCCGCATCCACGCGGTTCTCGAGCGCCTTCTTCAGCGCGCTCGAGAGCTTGGCCGGGGTGACCCCCAGCTGCTTCGCGGCGTCGTCGACCACCGCCTTGCTCTCCTCCTGCGGTGAGCCGCTCTTCGAGGCCGCGATCGCGGCGCCGCCGCCGGCGACCGCGAGAGCGGCTGCGGCGGCGATCAGGATCTTCCGTCTCATCGAATCTCCCTCTGGTCGGGCTACGCCTCACATTGAGCCAGCCCAACGTGGGATTTCGCTGAGAAAGCGCTGTGCGCTTCAGCCCGTCGGCGGCCGGCGGGTGCCTTCCTGCTCGAGCTTGCGGAACCCGCCGCTGAAGCCCTGCGTCTGGCCGAGGGCGGTGCGCTGCGTCTCGAGCTTGCGGAGGCGCGCTTCGAGCTCGCGCACGTCGGGACCGCCCCAGCCGTCCTCGCGCTCGTCGAGATCGCGCTCGCGCTGCGCGAGGAGCTGCTCGCGCGCCGCGATCGCGTCGGAGTGGTCTGCGAGCTCGCGGCGCGTTCGGAGGAACGCCTCCTCGGCCGCGCGGAGCTCGTCGAGACGGGCGTCGATCTGCGCGAGACGGACCGCGTCGGGATCGGGCGGGATCCGCTCCCGCTCTTCGACCGCGCGTTCCCGCTCCTCCAGCTCGACGAGCCGTGCGTCGATCTGCCTCGCCCGGGCGTCGAGCGCCGCCTCGCGCTGGGCCAGCGCGGGGTCGCCGTTCGCCGAGCCCCCGTCGCCGTGTGCGGCCCCGGACGCCAGCGCAGCCTCTCGGGCTGCGACCGCACGCTCGCGCTCTGCGAGTGCCGCGGCGCGGTTCGCGATGCGGTCCGAGGCGGGATCGACGCGCGGCGGCAGCAGCACGGCCGGCTCCTGGCCCGCCTGGACGCGGACGATCGCGGCGCGCAGCTCCTCCTCCCGCTGCTTCACGGCGGCGACGCGCTCGGCCAGCTGGCGCTTCAGCGTCTCGAGTGCGGCACGCTGCTCGGCCAGCGCCTGGCGTTCCTGCGTAACGGGATCATCGCTGTCGGCGCGGCGTACGAGCACGTGCACATGGTACGGCGAACCAGGCGCGTTCCCTGCAGGAACGCAGTTCGTCGGAGCCGCGCCGTGGCTCTCAGGCGGCGCGCTCGAGCCGCTCTTCGGCGCGTGCCCGCCGGACGATCTCGTCGCGCTCGCCGAATCGGATCCTGGCCCGCTCGGCCCTGATCATCGCCCAGAGCTCGTCCAGGCGCGCGTCCAGCTCCTTGATCTCTTCCACCACTGCCGGGTCGCGTCCCTGCGACAGCGAGTTCCAGAGCCCGACGCGCCGCTCGCTCAGCTCTTCGATCTCAGTGTGGTACAGCGAGATGATGTCCATGGTCGAAACAACGATCGTTCGGTCTCGAACATTCCCATGTCGAACGATCTCTAACCACGCCGGCCGAAGAGGAACATCCCGATCACGAGCGCCCCGACGGCGAGCGCAGCCCACGTGACCACTCCGAGGAACGTCGTCATTCGTACCCCAGCTCCGCGAGCCGGGCCTCGTCGAGCCCGAAGTAGTGGCCGAGCTCGTGGAGCACGGTGATCCGGATCTCGTCGCGAAGCTC